>Ga0208514_100103_pt1 | contig 82349 bp, 52 predicted proteins | sample LakWasMet70_HOW9_2_FD_183900 | JGI IMG/M metagenome (GOLD analysis project Ga0208514, IMG submission 183900) | Freshwater sediment methanotrophic microbial communities from Lake Washington under simulated oxygen tension - Sediment Metagenome... | ecosystem: Environmental > Aquatic > Freshwater >...
GACGACTTCCTCCCCTGGAACTGCGCCGACAAACTCGGCACCGTTTGAACCCCGCTTCCCAGCGGTGTTGGGAGAATCGTCTTTGATTGACGCCCTCAGCACAAGACGGTGCTGGGCCGACGCTTACGATGAAAAGAACTATTCCTGCGTGGTCGAATCGTCAGCTTCTGCCTCGGGAATATCAGGTGGATTTTCGACGAGATTGGCTTTGTTTAAGTGCTCGAATGGCTTCGCCTCAGGGTCGCTCCGAATGGCGTCCCAGTTGCCTCGATTCAGGCCTTCGACGTTAAACCAGAGAAGTACGAGTTCGTATTGAGAGAGCTGCGACTTGATCAAATCGTAGTAGCGCTTTCGTTGAGCCGGGGTTGCATCAATTTCGACACTTTGATCTTTTACATGCTTGAAGAGATGGTAGACAGTCCTGAAATAGTGCTCTATCTCCCATCCATTATCCTCGAAGAATCGCTGATATGCCGTTGACATGGGCACGCGGTCATTTTGCGAGATTGAAACGATCCTTCTGTAGAAAAACCTGAAGCAATCACGCCCATGCATGATCGTTTTGTCCTTCATCTTTCGATCAATGGATTGCAGGATGGATGCATGTAGCGACAGCAATGTGAAAAACTGGTGCTCAAAAGCCTGTAACTTTGCTGCTTGAGTTTGGCTTCGCAAGGTGGCGGCCACCAAAATCAGCGAAATTAGTCCAAATAGTGGGTTCAATACCCCACCCATGTAGTCACCAAATTGCCCCCATTCAGCAACACTGCCAGAAATATCGGCCTTTCTAAAGTTCAGCAGAAACAGACCGAACAAGGCGAAGATGGCTGCGATTCCAAACCTAAAGGGGTGGCGTACCAAAGGGTCATCTATTTTCATAGTACGATAATCAATAAAAGTTATCAGGAAATCACGACCAACTCATCGGGGCATCGATGCGATTCACAAGTCAGCACTAGTTTTAACTAGGCCTAGCTACACTTACTCGGCAACTACAAACAGGTTTTACATCGGCGGGCCGCCCAGACTTAGGGGGAGGACCTCATTTATTCAGTTCGAACTCCAATACGCTACAAAGCTGGAGATTGTAAGCTTGCAGTCAAATTGACAATAAATTTTACCTTATTGCAGCGTTTCAACAAAACTGAACGCTTTTTGCTCGCCGATGCTTTGCGTCACCTTCGCAGCCCACATCAGGTCTGCCCTTCCGGAACCAAGTTCTAAGCTGAAGATCCTATCGGGGTGATGATGCGCTCAAAGGGGGGTTGAAAACTTGGATTCGGCGCGACCTGATCAACTCTATTACCCAACAGCGTTAGCTACGTTGAAGCGAATTCCGAAAGGATTAGGCCAAAGCAGGCCCAACAATCGGGAAACGACGCAAAAAAACAAAAAGGTCAGCTGGGTTAGCTGACCTTTTTGTTTAGTGAATCAATCACTGCATTCCTGGCGGAGAGAGGGGGATTCGAACCCCCGATAGGCTATGAACCTATACACGCTTTCCAGGCGTGCGACTTAAACCACTCATCCATCTCTCCTGATTTGTGGTCCCGTGGTCGGGAAGCCGCATATTATAGCAAGTTTCTGGATGAGTGCCAGTTTTTTCTGGGTGCTTGTGGTGGTGTGCGGAGGTTCATCGATTCCCGCCTTCGCGGGAATGACGGGCCTCGGGGGCGGGACATGCGGTGTCGGTTCGATAGCGCGCAGGGTTTCCGCTTTCGCGGGAATGACGGGGGTTCTACTTGACGCGTTGCTTCTCGAGCTTGCGGGCCAGGGTGCGGCGGTGCATGCCAAGGCGGCGGGCGGCTTCGGAGATGTTGAAGTCGGTTTCGGCCAGGACGGCGTGGATGCGCTCCCACTCCAAGGTCTTGATCGACGTGGCGCGGTTGGTCAGCTCTACGTCTTGCTGGCCGGCCACGTGGCCGAAGGCGGCTTCGATGTCGTCCGTGTTCGAGGGCTTGGCCAGATACTGACAGGCGCCCAGCTTAATCGCCTCCACCGCCGTGGCGATGCTGGCGAAGCCGGTTAGCACGACGATCAGCATCTCCTCGTCGTGCTTGTGCAAGGCCTGCACGCACGCCAGGCCGGAGCTGTTGTTCTTCAGCTTGAGGTCCACCACCGCGTAGCCGGGATCGAAGTCCTCCAGCACGACTTCCAGTTCTTCGAGGCTGCCGGCATGGCGCACCGAGTAGCCGCGCCGTTCGAACGAGCGGCTTAGCGTGCGCGCGAAGGCGTCGTCGTCCTCGACGATCAGCAGCTCACGTTTTTCGGCCATGCGCTTCCTCGTATGCGATGCTTTGCAGCGGCAGCTTCAGTTCCACCAACGCCCCGCCCTCTTTCCGGTTCCGCGCGTTCACGCTGCCGCCCAGGGTGCGGGCCACGTTCACGACCAGGAATAGTCCCAGGCCTCCACCCGGACGCCCTTTGCTGGACTGGTATGGTTTGCCGAACTGTTCCAGCATCTTGGGATCGAAACCGGGACCGCTGTCCGACACAGACAGCACCAGCTCTTCACCCACTCGGCGCGCTTCGAAGCGCAGCCATTCGGGCGAAGCGTCAAACGCATTATCCAGCACATTCCAGATCATCTGGCGGATGGTGGCGTCGAACACGGCGGGCATGTCCGGATCGATGTGGTTCTGGTATTCGAACGAGGCCACCGGGCGGCTGGCGCGCCATTCCGCGGCCAGCTTGTCGAGGAAGGTGCGCACCGTCGTGCGGGCCGACGATTCACCACGCGTCTCGCCGGCCGACAGCAGGATGGCGCTGACGATCGATTTGCAGCGCTTGAGCTGCGCCTGCATCTCGTTCAGATCCTCCAACAGTTCGGGGTTGCGCTTGATTTCGGGGACATGCTTCCAGTCGCCGAGAATGACGGACAGCGTAGCCAGCGGCGTTCCCAATTCATGCGCCGCCCCGGAGGCCAGCAGGCCCATGCGGATGATGTGATCCTCTTCCGCCGCACGCTGGCGCAGGTCCGCCAGTTCCGCGTCACGGGCGCGCAGGCTGCGCATGATGCGTGTGATGAAGAACACCAGCAGCGCGGCGTTCAGCGCGAAGCAGATGATCAGGCCCTGGATGTACAGGCTGCCGATGGTGCGGTCCGGCTCGAATGGCGAAGCGAGCGGCCAGGAACGGAACGAGAGCGCGACCAGGCTCAGAATCGTCGTGGCGCCAATGGCCCACGCACCGCGCCGGCGCAGCATCACGGCGCCGATGCTCACCTGGAGCAGGAACAGGAACGCGAAGGGGTTGGCAATGCCGCCGCTGTAGTACAGGAGCGCGGTGAGGCTGGCCACATCCACCAGCAAGGCCAGGAACAATTCGAAGTAGGACACCTCGCGCTGCTCGTGCCAGCGCAGGTGGCAGCCGACGTTGAACGCGATCAGGCAGGCCAGCACGGCGCTCATGTTCGCGATCGGAAGCTTGATACCGAGGACCAGCGAGACGACGGCGATGGTCGTGATCTGGCCCGCCACGGCGATCCAGCGCAGGTGGATCAGCTGCTGCATGATCTTGTGGCCGGCGGTGGCGTCGATGCCGGCCGGCTCGAACGTCGGGGCCGTGAACAAGGTGCTGGTGGGTGCCATTGTTGCGCTTGTGGTTATGGGGTCGGCTTGCGCTGGCGGCTGGTGCGGAGGATCCAGATCAGCGCGGCGGCGGCCATCAGTGCCATAGCATACCAAGTCAACGCGTATTGCAGGTGGTTGTTCGGGAAGTGGATGACTGTCAGGCCGCCGATTGGTTCGCCTTGTGCCGGCTGCGCGGAGGCGTCGGCGTCGATGAAATAGGACGCGACATGCGGCAGGGCGCGGGCGACGGCGATGGCATCCACGTCGCGGGAGTACCAGCGGTTGGCGGACGGGTCGTTGTGGCGCAGGAAGGCGCCGGTGGGTTCCGAGAGACGGAGCAGGCCGGTGACCATCACGCCGTCATCCCCGCGAACGCGGGGACCTCTGGTGCTTTGCGCTGAGGTACTGCATGCGCTGGTGGCGTGCGGAGCACCAGGGGTCCCCGCGTTCGCGGGGATGACGGCTGCGCGCGTGGTGACGGGTGCGCGCGTGGTGTTGGGGACGAAACCACGGTTGACGAGGACGATGCTGCCATCGGGGCGGCACAGGGGTGTCATGACCCAATAGCCGGGGCCGAAGTCTGTTACCGCCTGGACCAGGGTGTCATGGTTGGAGAGATAGACGCCGTCGACGACGACGTGGAGGTATTCGTGCCCCTCGCGTGTGACGGGGCCGGATGGAGGGGGAACGGGAGCGAGGCGCACGCGCTGGTCGACGCGTGCGATCAGCGCCCTCTTCCACTGCAGGCGCTGCACTTGCCACGTGCCGAGCGCAAGGAATACGACGATACAGAAAAGCGCGCCCACGACAGCGGCTACGCGCACCCAAGTGGGCCGCGTTGCGCCGTCGTGCGCGCGCCCGGACATCACGGCATGTCGCGCATGGTCTGGGCGGAGGCGCCCACACCCTGGGCCATACCCGGCATCATGTTGTGATTGAGGTGGTACATCACCCAGATCGAGCCGCTCAGCAGAATCACCACCAGCACCGTCGTGAAGATCAGCGCCAGCATGTTCCAGCCATTCTCGGACTTGGTATTCATGTGCAGGAAGTACACCATGTGGACGAGGATCTGCACCGCGGCCAGGGCGAGGATGACGACGCCAAGGGTGCTGGACTTCTCGATCACCTTGTTCATCACCAGCCAGAACGGAATCGCGGTCAGGATCACGGACAGCACGAAGCCGATCACGTAGTCCTTCATCGAGCCATGCGCGTGAACGGCGTGGCCATGGTCGTGGTTGTGGTCGTGTGCGCTCACGGCAGGACTCCCATCAGATAGACAAAGGTGAAAACGCCGATCCAGACAACGTCCAGGAAGTGCCAGAACAGCGACAGGCACATGAGGCGGCGCAGGTTCGCTTCGCCCAGGCCGTGCTTGGACACTTGGATCATCAGCGTGACCAGCCAGATGATGCCGGAGCTGACGTGCAGGCCGTGCGTGCCGACCAGCGAGAAGAACGCGGTCAGGAAGCCGCTGCGCTGCGGGCCGGCGCCTTCATGGATCAGGTGCAGGAACTCATACACCTCGAAATAGATGAAGGCTGCGCCGAACAGGCCGGTGATGGCCAGCCAGGCCAGCGTCGCGTTCTTCTTCTGCCCCTGGGCCGCGATCATCGCGAAGCCGTAGGTGATGGACGACAGCAGCAGGAAGGCCGTGTTGAGGGCCACCAGCGGCAGGTCGAACAGCTCCGCGCCGGTCGGGCCGCCCGCGTAGCTGTGGCCGAGGACCGCATACGCCGCGAACAGGCAGGCGAACAGCAGGCAGTCGCTCATCAGGTAGATCCAGAAACCGAGCAGGGTGCCGTTCTCCGGATGGTGGTGCGCCACGTAGTAGCGGCTGGACAGGTCGGCGCCCGGGGCGCCTTGTGCAGTCAAGGTACTCATTCTTAAGCCAGGCTTTCCAGCATGCGGGTGCGCTCGCCTTCCACCTTGGCCACGTGATCGGCCTTGACGTAGAAGTCGCGCTTGTAGTTGAAGGTGTGGACGATGGTCGCGCCGACGGTCGCGAAGAAGAACACGACGGCGATGATCCACATGTGCCAGATCAGCGCGAAGCCGCACACCGCGGACAGGGCCGCGATCGTGAAGCCCGCCCAGGTGTTGGCCGGCATGTGGATGTCGACGAAGCCGGACCGCGGACGCTGGTACTTGTTCTCCTTCATGTCGGCCCAAGTGTCGTTGTCATGCACGACCGGGGTGAACGCGAAGTTGTACTCCGGCGGCGGCGACGAGGTCGACCACTCCAGGGTGCGGCCGTTCCACGGGTCGCCCGACACGTCGCGCAGCTGCTTGCGGCGCATGAAGCTGACGCCGAACTGGATCAGCATGGCGAGCACGCCGACGGCGATGATCGCGGTGCCGATGCCGGCGGCCCAGAACCAGGGCTTGAGCGAGAGGTCGTCGAAGTGGCTTACGCGGCGGGTCACGCCCATCAGGCCGAGGACATAGACCGGCACGAAGGTGATCCAGAAGCCGACCTGCCAGCACCAGAACGAGATCTTGCCCCAGAACGGGTCGAGCTTGAAGCCGAAGGCTTTCGGGAACCAGTAGTTGATCGCGGCGAACAGGCCAAACAGCACGCCACCGATGATCACGTTGTGGAAGTGGGCGATCAGGAACAGCGAGTTATGCAGCACGAAGTCGGCCGGCGGAACGGCCAGCAGCACGCCCGTCATGCCGCCCACCACGAAGGTGCACATGAAGGCGACCGTCCACATCATCGGCAGCTCGAAGCGGATGCGACCCTTGTACATGGTGAACAGCCAGTTGAAGATCTTGGCGCCGGTCGGGATCGAGATGATCATCGTCGTGATGCCGAAGAAGGAGTTCACGCTCGCGCCCGAACCCATCGTGAAGAAGTGGTGCAGCCACACGAGGTAGGACAGGATGGTGATCACGACGGTCGCATAGACCATGGAGGTGTAGCCGAACAGGCGCTTGCCGGAGAACGTCGACGCCACTTCCGAGTACACGCCGAACACCGGCAGCACCAGGATGTAGACCTCGGGGTGGCCCCAGATCCAGATCAGGTTCACGTACATCATGGGGTTGCCGCCCAGGTCGTTCGTGAAGAAGTTGGTGCCGAACATGCGGTCCATGGACAGCATGGCCAGGGTGGCGGTCAGCACCGGGAACACGGCGATGATCAGCACGTTGGTGCACAGCGAAGTCCAGGTGAACACCGGCATCTTCATCAGCGACATGCCGGGCGCGCGCATCTTGACGATGGTGACGACCAGGTTCACGCCCGAGAGCAGCGTGCCAACACCGGCAATCTGCAAGGACCAGATGTAGTAATCCACCCCCACGTCGGGACTGGCCAGGATGCCGGACAGCGGCGGATACGCCAGCCAGCCGGTGCGCGCGAACTCGCCCACGAACAGGGAGATCATCACCAGGATGGCGCCGAAGGTCGTCATCCAGAACGAGAAGTTGTTCAGGAACGGGAAGGCCACGTCGCGCGCGCCGATCTGCAGCGGCACCACGTAGTTCATGAGGCCCGTCACCAGCGGCATCGCCACGAAGAAGATCATGATCACGCCGTGGGCGGTGAAGATCTGGTCGTAGTGGTGCGGCGGCAGGAAGCCGGCGTTGTCGCCGAAAGCGACCATCTGCTGCATGCGCATCATGACCGCGTCGGCAAAGCCGCGCAGCAGCATGACCAGGCCGAGGATCATGTACATGATGCCGATCTTCTTGTGGTCGATGGAGGTGATCCAGTCGCGCCAGAGGGTGCCCCACAGGCGGTACTTGGTGAGGAGGGCGAACACGACCAGGCCGCCCAGGGCGACCGCGGCGAAGGTCGCCATCAGGATGGGTTCGTGGTAGGGAATCGCGTCCCAGCCCAGACGGCCGAAAATCAGGTGATCAGTTGGTTGCGACATTTTGCTTCTTCAGGGAGACAGTGTTCTGGGCGGCGCGCGGGTCGTTGCACAGTTCGGCGACGATCTTGGCGCGCGCGGCGTCGGCGGCGTGCATCTGGCTGATGCAAACCTTGCCGGGGCCGACGCAGCGGTCGACGATGGCGTTGAACAGACCGGGCTCGATGTCGCCGAAACGCTTGATCGGGTCCTTCTCGCTCGGTTGCTCCAGCACCAGGTAGTTGGCGCGATCCAGCTTCAGGGCGGCGTTGGCGGCCTTGGTGCTCTGCACCCACTGGTCGAATTCCGCGGTCGGCACGCTGTGGTACTTGAAGCGCATGTCCGAAAAACCGCGGCCGCTGTAGTTGGCGGAGAAGCCTTCCGAGTGCACCACCTTGTTGCTCACGGCGTGGAGCTGGGTCTGCATCGCCGGCATGGCGTAGATCTGGCCCGCCAATTCCGGGATGTAGAAGGAGTTCATCATCTGGGTGGCGGTCAGCTTGAAGCTGATCGGACGGTCGACCGGCGCCACGAACTCGTTCACGGTCGCGATGCCCTGTTCCGGATAGATGAACAGCCACTTCCAGTCCATCGCCACCACTTGCACTTCCAGCGGCTTGACGTCGGCCGCCAGCGGACGCTTGGCGTCGATGCGGGCCAGCGGGCGGTAGGGGTCGAGCAAGTGGGTGCTGATCCAGGTGAGCAGGCCGAGGGCGATAATGATCAGGAGCGGCGCGCCCCAGATGATCAGCTCCAGCACGGTGGAGTGGTCCCAGTTCGGGGCGTACTCGGCGTCCTTGTTGGCGGCGCGGTACTTCCAGGCAAACAGGAGGGTCAGGATGATCACGGGCACAATGATCAACAGCATCAGTACCGTGGAAATCGTGATGAGGCGGGCTTCCTGGGCGGCGACGTCACCTGACGGATTCATCACCACCGTGTTGCAGCCGCCCAGTAATAACAGCAGCAGCAGGGCCGGCAAGCGGCGGACAAACGGATGGTTCATGCGAGGCTTTTCGAGTGTTACTAATTGGGAGATAACGTGCTACTGTAATGTCAATGACATAGATCGAGAATTGGACACTTTGTCCCACCCCGATAATCATGTCTGAAAAATAAAGAAACACAGATTGGAGACATTAGTACTATGGCAACCCTTCAGCATGCCGATCCGTCGGATTTTCGCTCAAGCCCATTCAGCGAGGGCGCACGTAACATTAATGCAAGAGATGGCCATATCGCCCCAGGAGAGATCGCCGTTGGCGTGGTGATCGGACGGGCTTCCGAATATTTCGACTTCTTTGTTTACGCGATCGCCTCGGTGCTCGTGTTCCCCCAGGTCTTCTTCCCCTTCGAAAAACCGCTGGAAGGCACGCTGGCGGCGTTTGCCGTGTTCGCCCTGTCCTTCATCGCCCGCCCGCTGGGCACGGTGCTATTCATGCAAGTGCAGCAGAGCGTGAGCCGGGAAGCCAAGCTGACCGCCGCCCTCTTCCTGCTGGGCGCCTCCACGGCCGGCATCGCCTTCCTGCCCGGCTATGAGCACGCCGGTTTCTGGGCCATCACCCTCCTCGCCCTGTTCCGCCTGGGCCAGGGCCTGGCGCAAGGCGGCGCCTGGGACGGGCTGCCTTCGCTGCTGGCGCTGAACGCGCCGCCGGAAAAGCGCGGCTGGTACGCCATGCTGGGTCAGCTCGGCGCGCCGGTCGGCTTCATTGTCGCGGCCGGGCTGTTCGCCTATATGGTGGCGGCGCTGTCGCCGGAAGACTTCATCGAATGGGGTTGGCGCTATCCGTTCTACGTGGCCTTCGCCATCAACGTGGTGGCGCTGTTCGCGCGCCTGCGCCTGGTGTCAACGCCGGAATATGCGCGCCTGCTGGACGAGCGCGAGCTGGAGCCGACCGACGTGGTCGAACTGGCCCGTTCGCAGGGCACCAACGTCGTCATCGGCGCGCTGGCCGCGCTGGCCTCGTATGCGCTGTTCCACCTGGTGACGGTGTTCCCGCTATCGTGGATCAAGCTGTACTCCACCGAGCGCTCCGTGTCCGAAGTGCTAGTGTGGCAGATGGCGGGGGCGGTGCTGGCGATCTTCGCCATCATCTGCTCGGGGCTCATTGCCGACAAGTTCGGGCGGCGTACCACGCTGGGGGTGCTGGCCACCATGATCGGCGTGTTCAGCGGCTTCGTGTCGCAGCTGATGGATGGGGGCGAGCTGGGACAGAACGTGTTCATCATCGTCGGGTTCATCCTGCTCGGGCTGTCGTATGGGCAGGCGGCGGGCGCGGTGACGGCAAACTTCCAGAGCCGCTATCGCTATACCGGCGCGGCGCTGACGTCGGATCTGGCGTGGCTGGTGGGGGCGGGATTTGCGCCGTTCGTGGCGTTGAGCCTGGCGGCGAACTTCGGGTTGCCGTTTGTGAGCGTGTACCTGCTGTCTGGCGCGGGTGGTTCGCTGGCCGCGCTGAGTCTCAATCGGGCGCTCGAGATCAAGTAGACCCGGAATAACGCGCTCAAGGTCGAATAACCTCCGTCATCCCCGCGGAAGCGGGGACCCCTGGTGCGTAGCGTACCTCCTGCTTCCTACCAGAGGTCCCCGCTTTCGCGGGGATGACGGCAAAAAAAACGCACCCGAGGGTGCGTTTTTTGTTCAGATTGCGTGCTTTAGCTGTTCCAGGATCGCCGGATTCTCCAGCGTGGAGATGTCCTGCGTGATGTCCTCGCCCTTCGCAATCACGCGCAGCAGGCGGCGCATGATCTTGCCGGAGCGGGTCTTCGGCAGGTTGTCGCCGAAACGGATTTCCTTCGGCTTGGCGATCGGCCCGATTTCCTTGGCCACCCAGTTGCGCAGCTCGGTCGCCAGCTTCTTGGCGTCCTCCCCGGTCGGGCGCTGCTGCTTGAGCACCACGAAGGCGCAGATCGATTCGCCGGTCGTGTCGTCGGGCTTGCCCACCACGGCCGCCTCGGCCACCAGCGGATTGGCCACCAGCGCCGATTCGATCTCCATCGTGCCCATGCGGTGACCCGACACGTTCAGCACGTCGTCGATGCGGCCGGTGATGGTGAAGTTGCCCGTCTCGCGGTTGCGCACCGCGCCGTCGCCGGCCAGGTATAGCGTTCCGCCCAGCTCCGCCGGGAAGTAGCCGGCCTTGAAGCGCTCCGGATTGCCCCAGATGGTACGGATCATCGACGGCCACGGACGCTTCACGACCAAAATGCCGCCCTGCCCGTTCGGCACGTCATGCCCCGCCTCGTCCACGATGGCGGCCATGATGCCCGGCAGCGGCAAGGTGCAGGAACCCGGCACCATCGGCGTCGCGCCCGGCAGCGGCGTGATCATGTGGCCGCCCGTCTCGGTCTGCCAGAAGGTGTCGACGATCGGGCACTGTTCGCGGCCCACGTTCCGGTAGTACCACATCCAGGCTTCGGGGTTGATCGGCTCGCCCACGGAACCGAGCAGGCGCAGGCTGGACAGGTCGTAGTTCTTCGGATGGACCTTCTCGTCCACGTCCGCGGCCTTGATCAGGGAGCGGATCGCCGTCGGCGCCGTGTAGAAGATGGTGCACTTGTGCTTGGCGATGGTCTCCCAGAAGCGCGCGGCGTTCGGGTAGGTCGGCACGCCTTCGAACACGATCTGGGTCGCGCCCACGGCCAGCGGACCATAGGCAACGTAGGTGTGGCCGGTGACCCAGCCGATGTCGGCGGTGCACCAGAACACGTCGTCCGGCTTGATGTCGAAGGTCCACTTCATGGTCTGCGCGGCCCACAGCAGGAAGCCGCCGGAGGCGTGCTGCACGCCCTTCGGCGTGCCGGTCGAACCCGAGGTGTAGAGCACGAACAGCGGATGCTCGGCGTTGACCCACTCCGGCTCGCACTGCGCGGCCTGGCCTTGCAGCACGTCGTGCAGCCAGATGTCGCGGCCCTGTTTCCAGGCGATGTCACCGCCGGTGCGCTTGTAGACGATCACGTCGCGGATGGTGTCGCAGCCGCCCAGGTCGAGCGCCTCATCGACGATGGCCTTCAGCGGCAGGTGCTTGCCGCCGCGCTTTTGCTCGTCGGCCGTAATGACAGCCACGGCGCCGGCGTCGATGATGCGGTCCTGCAGGGACTTGGCCGAAAAGCCGCCGAACACCACCGAGTGGGTCGCGCCGATGCGGGCGCAGGCCTGCATCGCGCACACGCCTTCGATCGACATCGGCATGTAGACGATGACGCGGTCGCCCTTCTTCACGCCGCGCGCCTTCAGGCCGTTGGCGAAGGCGCACACGCGGGCGTGCAGCTCCTGGTAGGTGACCTTGGTGACTTCCCCGTCGTCCGCCTCGAAGATGATGGCGGTCTTGTTGGCGTTGCCGTTGGTGAGGTTGCGGTCCAGGCAGTTGTACGAGACATTCAGCTCGCCGTCGTCGAACCACTTGTAGAACGGGGCATTCGACTCGTCCAGCACCGTGCTGAACGGCTTGTGCCAGGTGACCGTCTCGCGTGCCAGGCGGGCCCAGAAGCCTTCGTAGTCGGCATCGGCCTCGGCGCACAGCTTGCGGTAGGCGTCCATGCCGGAAATAGTTGCATTTGCAACGAACTGGGAAGGCGGGTTGAAAACGCGAGTTTCCTGCAGGCCATCCTGCTGAGTTTCTGCTGCGGCCATCTTTGTCTCCGGAGTGGGTGGGATTATGTTTGGATGACACTCTATCCAGTGTCGCTTACGATGCCCTTACAACGTTGTTCAGTTCATTAACAGACTGATTTTACTGCCGGCAGGCGGACGGTGCCAGCAAGCAGCGTGTAAAATATTGCGGTCTGAAAAAGCTCTTCTTCCGCCATGCACGATCCTTCCGAATCGACCAAGCTGCGCACCCTGCCCAACCTGATCTTCATGAGCCGCTGGCTGCAGCTGCCGCTCTACCTCGGCCTGATATTCGCCCAGGGCGTCTATGTGTTTCACTTCTGGGTGGAGCTCAAGGACCTGATCCTGGCCGCCTTCGGCAACGAGGTGGCCCTCAACCATATTCTCGACGCCGTCACCGTCGGCGACGCGCGCCCGACCAAGCTCAATGAAACGACGATCATGCTGGTGGTGCTCGGCCTGATCGACGTGGTGATGATCTCGAACCTGCTCATCATGGTCATCGTCGGCGGCTACGAGACCTTCGTCTCGCGCATGGGCCTGGAAAGGCATCCCGACCAGCCGGAATGGCTCTCGCACGTGAACGCCTCCGTGCTCAAGACCAAGCTGGCGATGGCGATCATCGGCATCTCGTCGATCCACCTGCTCAAGACCTTCATCAATGCCGCGTCCTACGATCCGACGGTCGTCATGCAGCAGACCGTGATCCACGTCGTGTTCCTGCTCTCGGCCATGGCGATCGCCTACACCGACCGCATCACGACCGTGACCCAACAGCACCAATCTAAACACTAACCTTCGAGTGATTTCCATGACGACCATCAAACAAGACGACCTGATCGAGTCCGTCGCCGCCGCGCTCCAGTACATCAGCTACTACCACCCGGCCGACTACATCCAGCACCTGGCGCGCGCCTACGAACGCGAACACAGCCCGGCCGCGAAGGACGCGATCGCGCAGATCCTGACCAACTCGCGCATGTGCGCCGAGGGCAAGCGCCCGATCTGCCAGGACACCGGCATCGTCAACGTCTTCCTCAAGATCGGCATGGGTGTGCGCTTCGAAGGCTTCTCCGGATCGATCGAAGACGCCGTCAACGAAGGCGTGCGCCGCGGCTACCTGAACCCGGACAACGTGCTGCGCGCCTCCGTCCTGAACGACCCGATCTTCGAGCGCAAGAACACCCGCGACAACACCCCTGCCGTCATCCACATGACCCTGGTGCCGGGCAACACGGTCGACGTCACCGTGGCGGCCAAGGGCGGCGGCTCGGAGAACAAGTCCAAGTTCGTGATGATGAACCCGAGCGACAACCTGGTCGACTGGGTGATGAAGACCGTGCCGACCATGGGCGCCGGCTGGTGCCCGCCGGGCATGCTGGGCATCGGCGTTGGCGGCACGGCGGAAAAGGCCATGCTGCTGGCGAAGGAGTCGCTCATGGACGACATCGACATGTTCGACCTGCTGGAACGCGGCCCGTCCAACAAGCTGGAAGAGCTGCGCATCGAGCTGTACCAGAAGGTCAACGCGCTGGGCATCGGCGCCCAGGGCCTGGGTGGCCTGACCACCGTCCTCGACGTGAAGATCAAGACCTACCCGACCCACGCCGCCTCCAAACCGGTCGCGATGATCCCGAACTGCGCGGCCACGCGCCACGGCCACTTCGTGCTGGATGGCTCCGGCCCGGCCTACATCACCCCGCCGCCGCTGTCGACCTGGCCGGACGTGCACTGGACCGCGGACACCGAAAAGTCCAAGCGCGTGGACCTGAACAGGCTGACCAAGGAAGAAGTCGCGTCCTGGAAGCCGGGCCAGACCCTGCTCCTGAACGGCAAGATGCTGACCGGCCGCGACGCCGCGCACAAGCGTATCCAGGACATGCTGTCCAAGGGCGAACCGCTGCCGGTGGACTTCACCAACCGCGTCATCTACTACGTCGGCCCGGTCGATCCGGTGCGCGACGAAGTGGTCGGCCCGGCCGGCCCCACCACCGCCACCCGCATGGACGGCTTCACCGACATGATGCTCGAGAAGACGGGCCTGATCGCCATGGTCGGCAAGGCCGAACGCGGCCCGGTCGCGATCGAATCGATCAAGAACCACAAGTCGGCCTACCTGATGGCGGTGGGCGGCGCGGCCTACCTCGTCTCCAAGGCGATCAAGGGCGCCAAGGTGGTCGGCTTCGCGGACCTGGGCATGGAAGCGATCTACGAGTTCGACGTACAGGACATGCCGGTGACGGTGGCCGTCGATTCCTCGGGAACCTCGGTGCACAACACCGGCCCGAAGGAGTGGTCGCTGCGCATCGAGCAACTGGCCGCGGCCAAGTAAGGCATGCACGCGGAAGCACCGATCGGCATCTTCGACTCCGGCGTCGGCGGACTGTCGGTGCTGCGGCATATCCATGCCCAGCTGCCGCACGAGCATCTGCTGTACTTCGCCGACGCGGCCTATGCGCCGTACGGGGAGAAGTCCGAAGAGGTGCTGGCCGAGCGCGCGCTGGCCATCGCCCGCTTCCTCCTGGGGCGCGGCGCGAAGGCGCTGGTGGTGGCCTGTAACACGGCCACCGTGGCCGCGGTGAAGGTGCTGCGCGCGCACTATCCGGCCCTGCCGATCGTAGGCGTGGAGCCGGGCCTGAAGCCCGGCGCCGCCGCCACGCGCAGCGGCAAGGTCGGCGTGCTGGCCACCGAGGCCACGCTGGCCGGCGACAAGTTCCTGGCCCTGCGCGACCAGATCGCCGCCTCGCACGGCGCCCAGTTCCTGCTGCAAGGCTGCCCCGGGCTTGCCGACCAGGTGGACCTGGGCGAGCTGGATACGCCGGAGACGGTGGCCCTGCTGGAGGGATTCATCGAGCCCTTGCTGGCACAGGGCGCGGATACGCTGGTCCTGGGCTGCACCCACTACCCCTTCGTGCGCGAGGCGATCGGCGAAATCCTGCACCGTCACGGCGGGCGGGACGTGACCCTGATCGACACCGGCGACGCCGTGGCGCGCCAGCTCCAGCGCTTGCTGGAAGCGGCCGGCCTGCTGCGTAAAACCGGCGCCGCCACGGTGACCGGCTTCACGACCGGGGCCGGCGAGGCACTGGCCGGCGCCTTCACCAACCTGCTCGGCATGGCAGTGGAGGCCCACGAGGTCCACGCCCTCTCCTAGCTCAACAGGAAATTTGCCAGTCCGGCCAAAAGTTTGTATAATAGCGAGCTCTGTCCCCAACCGAAGGGATAGCGGTAGTACTCAATGGTGGCTGTAGCTCAGTTGGTAGAGTCCAGGATTGTGATTCCTGTCGTCGTGGGTTCGAGTCCCATCAGCCACCCCAGAATTTGGAAGCCCAGCCTTGCGCTGGGCTTTTTGTTTGGCTCTGTCACCGAAGAGTCTGGGTACTAGCCAGCGTCATTCCCGCGCAGGCGGGAATCCATGTCCGCGTGCATCACCGACAAGGCGGCCATTTGCCATCAACGCTCTACCATGGATTCCCATCAAGGCCTAAGGCCACACATGTGATCGATTCAGACCAACTGAGTCTGTGCCAGGTCTGCGACCCCAATTAACAATTCCCCTCCAGCAAGCATCATGTTACCCTTGACATGAATCAAGGAATTACATGGCTGACACGGCGCCCCATATTTACGGCTCGGATCGTCTATGGCATTGGCTTCAAGAGCACAAGGTCAGCCTCGCTTTCACCACCTATCAAACCAATAATCTCTTTTTAGCAGGAACCAAGTCGGACGGGCGACTTGCGCTCAACACGCGCAAGTTCGACAAACCGATGGGGCTGTGGGCCGAGCGCGACCTGCTGGTCATGGGCACCCGCCATGCGATCTGGTTGCTCGAGAACCGCTTGGCGGAAGGAGAGAGCCGGGAGGGCTGTGACCGGCTCTACGTGCCCGCCCAGTCGCACACCACCGGTGACTTGAATGTCCACGAGCTCGCACGCGACAAGAACGGGCAGCTGCTATTCATCAACACGGATTTCAGCTGCCTGGCGCGCCTGCGCCCCGGCTACAGTTTCGAGCCAGTGTGGCAGCCGCCGTTTATCAGTCAGCTCAGGGCCGAGGACCGCTGTCATCTGAACGGCCTGGGCATGCGCGACGGCGAGCCGACCTATGCGACGGCCTGCGCGGCCAGTGACGACCCCGCGGGCTGGCGCAAGCAGCGGACGGCCGGCGGCATCGTCATGCATATCCCCAGCAACGAGCTGATCGCCACCGGTTTGTCGATGCCGCATTCGCCGCGCTGGCACCAGGACAAATTGTGGCTGCTGAACTCGGGCGCCGGCGAACTGGGTTTCCTCGATGGCGAACGGTTCGTGCCGGTCGCCTTGCTCCCGGGTTTTGCCCGGGGCCTTTGCTTCGTCGGCCGGTATGCCGTGCTCGGACTGTCGAAGCTGCGCGCTTCCAGTTTTGGGGGCCTACCCCTGGAGCAGCGCCTCGCCGCTCAGGGCGCGTCGGCACAATGCGGCCTGCTCGTGATCGACACCGTCACCGGCGCGATCGTGCACGCGCTGCATATCGAGGGGCCGATCGATGAGCTATTCGACGTCGTCGTGTTGCCGGATGTTACCCGCCCGCAGGCGCTGGGCTTTCAAGACGACAGCATCGAGCGCTTGATCAGCTTCCCCGGCTCCGAGGGACTGATCACAACCAAACCCACCGTGCGGCGTCCTGGCCTCGGCCGGCCGGCGCCAATGCCGGGCCAGGCGCGCTCGCCGTCCGCGGTCAAGTTCCAGCAGGTGCATCACCTCAACCAACAGAATCTCGCGCAGTACGACGCGATGACCTATCCAAGCCTGCAATCGCGCTGGAAGACCGAGGCGCTACGCGGCGAATTGCTTGGCGTGTCGGCTTCCATCGACGGAGAAATGATCGGCTTTGCCGTCGCGGAAGAGTTCGAGCAGGAGGACGCCAGTACCGCCTGCGAACTGCTGTCGCTGCTCGTCGTCCCGGCCTTCCGCCATCAAGGAATCGCGACCGCGTTGCTGCGCCATCTGCAAAAGCTGCTGTCCGCACCGCTACCCCAACCGCGGTTCCTCCCAACCACAGAACAATAGTAAGCGATCCTATGCCTTCGGTAACAATTACCCAATCCGGACTGAATACCGCCGTTACCGAGGGCGGCGCAACCGACAGCTACACCGTCGTCCTGACCTCGCAGCCGACGGCGGACGTGACGATCACGCTCGACAACACCAACGGACAGGTCACGACGGATGTCACCACCCTGACCTTCACGACGGCGAACTGGGCGACGCCGCAAACGGTCACCCTCACCGCCGCCAACGACACACGCGCCGAGGACGTTGACATCGGCGTCATCAAGCATACGGTGACCAGCACCGGTTCGGACTATGACGGCATCGCCATCGACAGCGTCAGGGCGACCGTGACCGACAATGATCTGGCAACCACGCTGCGGGTCGCCGTCTTCATTTCCCCGGCCACCAACAATCCGTACGGACTTACTCAGGCCGGCGGCTATGCGCACCCGACCCTCGTGGATATCGACAGCGACGGGGACTACGACGCCTTTATCGGGAACCAGTCCGGCGACACCCGGTACTTCGAGAATACGGGCACGGCGACCAGCCCCGCGTTTGCGCCCGTTTCCACCAATCCTTTTGGACTGGCCAATGTCGGGAGCTATTCCACACCGGCCTTCGTGGACATCGACGGCGACGGCGACCTGGATGCCTTCGTCGGCAACAGGGATGGCAACACGAAGTACTTCGAGAATACCGGCAGCGCAGTCAGTCCGGCGTTCGCGACCGCGGTAGCGAATCCTTTCGGCCTGACCGACGTGGGCGATTATGCCGTGCCCACGTTCGGCGACATCGATGGCGATGGCGACGCGGATGCCTTCATCGGAAAGTCCAACGGCGACACCTTGTATTTCGAGAATACCGGCACTGCCACCAGTCCGGCATTCGCAGCCGCCGTCACCAACCCGTTTGGATTGACGGCGGGAGTCTCCTATGCCGCCCCGGCCATGGTGGACATCGACGGCGACGGCGACCTGGACGTCTTCGTCAAGAACGTGTTCTTCAAGAATACCGGGACGGCGACCAGTCCCTCGTTCGACACAGGCGTAACCAACGGCCTGGGCGTGGCACCCGGCGGCTATCCCAATCCCAGCTTCGCGGACATCGACGGCGACGGCGATTTCGACGCGTTCTTTGGCGATAACGGTGGCAACACCGAACTCTTCCTGAACGCGCCCAAGGCACCCACGATCAACAGTCTTAGCAACGATACCTCGACCTGGCCTGGCGTCGGGGCTTCCTTTGCGCTCGACAAGTCCTTGAATGCAACGGTGAGCGACACGGAGATGGACGCCACCAACTGGGGTAGCGCGCGCCTCGTTGTCGAGCGCGTCGTCGGCTCCACCTCGACGCCCGTGGCGTCGGACGTGTTCAGCTTCAATGCATCCGGCTTCACCGTCAGCGGATCCGACCTGCAAACGGGATCTACCACATTCGCCACTTTCACCAGCACCAACGGCGTGCTGACCATCGACTTCAACACCTCGGCCACCAACGCCCTGGTACAGAGCGTGATCCGAGGCATCCTGTACCGCAACGATACGCCGACCGGCGACACCAGCATCCGCTTTTCGCTCACCGACAACGAAGCGCAAACGACGACCGCGACCGTCACGGTCACCAGCAACAGCATCTATCTGTCCAGCGCCACCGACACCGCCACCATCGATCCGAGCGACGGTGTCAGCTTCAGCGAGGCGGTCGCCACCGCCGCCACGATCAGCGGCAGCCAGACGCTGTACCTGAGCAGCAGTATCGCGCCGACCCTGACTGGCAATGTGTCGCTCGGCGAAAACATCAGCTTGAACGGCGACGCGGTCGCCAGTGGAACGGTGCTATCCGGCGGCACGATCACCATCGGCACCCTCTTAGTCTTTACCAACGCCAGCGGTGCCGCCGCGACCATCGACAGCGTGCTGGCCGGCGCGGGCGCATTTGCCAAGGCGGGCTCGGGCACGCTGACCCTGGCCGGCGCCAACACCTATACGGGGCAGACCACGGTCTCGAAAGGCGAGCTGGTGACCGGCGGCGCCGATGTCATCGCCGACACCAGCGCGGTCAGCGTGTCCAGCGGCGCCAAGCTTACCCTGGGGGGCGACGACACCATCGGGTCCCTGTTCAGCGCGGGATCGATCGTCCTCGGTTCGCATACCTTGACGACCGGCGCCAATAACACGAGCACGGGATTCTCCGGCATCGTGAGCGGCACCGGTGGATTGACCAAGACGGGCACCGCAACGTTCACCATTACAGGCGCCAACTCGTACACGGGTCAGACCACCGTGGCGTCCGGCACCTTGGCCACCAGCGGCGCGGGCAGGATCGCGGATGCCAGCGCCGTGTCGGTCGCCAGCGGCGCCACCTTAAAAATCGGCGGCGCCGAGACGATCGGATCGCTGGCAGGCGCTGGCAACACCACGCTCGGGTCCAACACGCTGACCACAGGCGGCGCCAACACCTCAACGACCTACTCGGGCGTACTGTCCGGCACGGGTCACATCGTCAAGTCGGGCAGCGGAACCTGGACCCTGTCCGGCACGAGCACCTATTCCGGCACCACCACTGTCAACGCGGGCAGCTTGACGGTGAACGGCGCCTTGTCCAATACGTCCTCCGTCACGGTGAAGTCGGGCGCGACGCTTGCTGGCAGCGGCAGCATCGGCACCGCCTCCACTTCCGGGGCGGTGACCGTGCAATCGGGCGCCACGCTCGCGCCGGGCGACGGCGTCGGCAGCCTGGCGCTCAAGAACGGGCTGACGGTGGCGGGCACGCTGGCGATGGAGTTGAACAGTTCCACGGCGGGCAGCGGCTACGACCAGATCGCCGTCACGGGCAGTGTCGACTTGACGTCGTCTTCGTTGACGCTCAGCCTGGGCTATACGCCAGCTTCGAGCGACACCTTCACCCTGATCGACAACGACGGCAGCGATGCCATCACCGGCACGCTGTCGGTGGGCGGCACGAACATCGTCGAGGGCGGGACCTTCAGCCAGGGCGGCACGCTGTTCCGGGTGAGCTATGTGGGCGGGAGCGGCAACGACCTGACCTTGTCCCTCGTGCCGGACCTGAGCCCCACCATCGTGCTGGCCGACAGTGCGCTGGCGGCGGGGGAAACCACGCTCGTCACCTTCACTTTCCCGGAAGCCGTGACCGGCTTCAGCAATTCCAGTTTGACGATCGCCAATGCCAGCCTGAGCACGGTAAGTTCGTCGGATGGCGGGGTGACCTGGACCGCGACGCTGACGCCGACGGCCGATCTCACCGATGCCAGCAATGTGATCACGGTCGACCTGTCCGGGGTTGCCAATGGCGCCGGCCATGCCGGCACCGGCACCACCGATTCGAGCAACTACGCGATCGACACCGCACGCCCGACCGCTTCGATCGTGGTGGCCGATGCCGCCTTGGTCGCAGGAGAAACCTCGCTGGTGACGATCACCTTCTCCGAGGCGGTCACGGGCCTGACCAGCGCCGACCTGACTGTGGAGAACGGCAGCATCAGCAGCCTGTCCTCGTCCGATGGCGGCACCACCTGGACCGCCACCCTGACCCCGACTGCGGACGTCACCAACACCACCAATGTCATCACCCTGGACAACAGCGGCGTGACCGACGCGGCGGGCAGCGCCGGCACCGGGACCACCGACTCGAACAACTACGCACTCGACACGGCGCGCCCGACCGCGACGATCGTAGTGGCCGATACCGCGTTGGCCGCAGGGGAAACCTCGCTGGTGACGCTCACCTTCTCCGAAGCGGTGACCGGCCTGACCAGCGCCGACCTGACCGTGGCCAACGGCAGCATCGGCAGCCTGTCCTCGTCCGATGGCGGCATCACCTGGACCGCCACGCTGACGCCGACGGCGGCCCTCACCGACACCACCAACGTCATCACTCTGGACAACACCGGCGTGACCGACGCGGAGGGCAACGCCGGCACCGGGACCACCGACTCGAACAACTACGCAATCGACACGGCCCGCCCGACCGCTTCGATCGTGGTCGCGGACACCGCCCTGGCGGCCGGAGAATCCTCGCTGGTGACCATTACCTTCTCCGAGGCGATAACCGGCTTGACCAGCGTCGATCTGACAGTCGCCAACGGCAGCATCAGCGGCCTCGCGTCGTCCGATGGCGGCACCACCTGGACCGCCACCCTGACCCCGACGGCGGATGTCACCGACACCACCAACGTCATCACCCTGGACAACACCGGCGTGACCGACGCGGCGGGCAATTCTGGCAGCGGCACCACCGATTCGAACGACTACGCGATCGACACGGTGCGGCCGACCGCCACCATCGTGGTCGCCGATACCGCTCTGGCGGCCGGCGAGACCTCGCTGGTGACGATCACCTTCTCCGAGGCGGTGACGGGCCTGACCAGTGCCGACCTGACGGTCGCCAACGGCAGCATCGGCAGCCTGTCCTCTTCCGATGGCGGCACCACCTGGACCGCCACCCTGACACCGACGGCGAATCTCACCGACACCACCAATGTCATCACCTTGGACAACACCGGCGTCGCCAATGCGGCGGGCAATGCCGGCACCGGCACCACCGATTCGAACACCTACGCGATCGATACCGCGCGCCCGACCGCTTCGATCGTGGTGGCCGATGCCGCCTTGGCCGCAGGGGAAACCTCGCTGGTGACGATCACCTTCTCCGAGGCGGTCACGGGCCTGACCAGTGCTGACCTGACGGTCGCCAACGGCAGCATCGGCAGTCTGTCCTCTTCCGATGGCGGCATCACCTGGACCGCCACCCTGACGCCGACGGCGAATCTCACCGACACCACGAACGTCATCACCCTGGACAACACCGGCGTCGCCAACGCCGCGGGCAATGCCGGCACCGGCACCACCGATTCGAACACCTACGCGATCGACACCGCGCGCCCGACCGCTTCGATCGTGGTGGCCGATGCCGCCTTGGCCGCAGGGGAAACCTCGCTGGTGACGATCACCTTCTCCGAGGCGGTCACGGGCCTGACCAGCGCCGACCTGACTGCGGAGAACGGCAGCATCAGCAGCCTGTCTTCGTCCGATGGCGGCACCACCTGGACCGCCACCCTGACCCCGACGGCGGATGTCACCAACACCACCAATGTCGTCACCCTGGACAATACCGGCGTGACCGACGCGGCAGGCAATGCTGGCACTGGCACCACCGATTCGAACACCTACGAGATCGACACGGTGCGGCCGACCGCCACCATCGTGGTCGCCGATACCGCTCTGGCGGCCGGCGAAACCTCGCTGCTGACGATCACTTTCTCCGAGGCGGTGACGGGCCTGACCAGTGCCGACCTGACGGTCGCCAACGGCAGCATCGGCAGCCTGTCCTCTTCCGATGGCGGCACCACCTGGACCGCCACCCTGACGCCGACGGCGAATGTCACCGACACCACCAATGTCGTCAGCTTGGACAACACCGGCGTCGCCAACGCGGCGGGCAATGTCGGCACCGGCACCACCGACTCGAACACCTACGCGATCGATACCGTGCGCCCGACCGCTTCGATCGTGGTCGCCGATACCGCCTTGGCCGCAGGGGAAACCTCGCTGGTGACGATCACGTTCTCCGAGGCGGTCACGGGCCTGACCAGCGCCGACCTGACTATGGCGAACGGCAGCATCGGCAGCCTGTCCTCGTCCGATGGCGGCATCACCTGGACCGCCACGCTGACGCCGACGGCGGCACTCACCGACACCACCAACGTCATCACTCTGGACAATTCCGGCGTGACCGACGCGGCGGGCAACGCCGGCACCGGCAACACCGACTCGAACAACTACGCACTCGACACGGCGCGCCCGACCGCTTCGATCGTGGTCGCCGACACCGCCCTGGCGGCCGGAGAAACCTCACTGGTGACCATCACCTTCTCCGAGGCGGTCACGGGCCTGACCAGCGCCGACCTGACGGTCGCCAACGGCAGCATCGGCAGCCTGTCCTCGTCCAATGGCGGCATCACCTGGACCGCCACGCTGACGCCGACGGCGGCCCTCACCGACACCACCAACGTCATCACTCTGGACAATACCGGCGTGACCGACGCAGCGGGCAACGCCGGCACCGGGACCACCGACTCGAACAACTACGCAATCGACACCGCACGCCCGACCGCTTCGATCGTGGTCGCCGACACCGCCCTGGCGGCCGGAGAAACCTCGCTGGTGACCATCACCTTCTCCGAGGCGATAACAGGCCTGACCAGCGCCGATCTGACGGTCGCCAACGGGAGCATCGGCAGCTTGGCCTCGTCCGATGGCGGCATCACCTGGACCGCCACCCTGACTCCGGCTGCCGATATCACCGATACCACCAACGTCGTCACCCTGGACAACACCGGCGTGACCGATGCGGCGGGCAACGCCGGCACCGGCAGCATCGATTCGAACAACTACGCACTCGACACGGCGCGGCCGACCGCCACCATCGTGGTCGCCGATACCGCTCTGGCGGCCGGCGAAACCTCGCTGCTGACGATCACCTTCTCAGAGGCGGTGACTGGCTTGACCAGCGCCGACCTGACTGTGGCGAACGGCAGCATCAGCAGCCTGTCTTCGTCCGATGGCGGCACCACCTGGACCGCCACCCTGACACCGACGGCGGATGTCACCGACATCACCAACGTCGTCACCCTGGATAGCACGGGCGTGACCGACGCGGCAGGTAATGCTGGCACCGGCACCACCGATTCGAACAACTACGCGATCGACACGGTGCGGCCGACCGCCACAATCGTGGTCGCCGATACCGCTCTGGCGGCCGGCGAAACCTCGCTGGTGACGATCACTTTCTCCGAGGCGGTGACGGGCCTGACCAGCGCCGACCTGACCGTGGCCAACGGCAGCATCGGCGGACTCGCGTCGTCCGATGGCGGCACCACCTGGACCGCCACGCTGACGCCGACGGCGAATCTCACCGACACCACGAACATCATCACCCTGGACGACACCGGCGTCGCCAACGCCGCGGGGAATGCCGGCACCGGCACCACCGATTCGAACACCTACGCGATCGACACCGCGCGCCCGACCGCTTCGGTCGTGGTGGCCGATGCCGCCTTGGCCGCAGGGGAAACCTCGCTGGTGACGATCACGTTCTCCGAGGCGGTCACGGGCCTGACCAGCGCCGACCTGACTGTGGCGAACGGCAGCATCGGCAGCCTGTCCTCGTCCGATGGCGGCATCACCTGGACCGCCACGCTGACGCCGACGGCGGCCCACACCGACACCACCAACGTCATCACTCTGGACAATACCGGCGTGACCGACGCGGCGGGCAACGCCGGCACCGGCAGCACCGACTCGAACAACTACGCACTCGACACGGCGCGCCCGACCGCTTCGATCGTGGTCGCCGACACCGCCCTGGCGGCCGGAGAAACCTCACTGGTGACCATCACCTTCTCCGAGGCGGTCACGGGCCTGACCAGCGCCGACCTGACGGTCGCCAACGGCAGCATCGGCAGCCTGTCCTCGTCCGATGGCGGCATCACCTGGACCGCCACGCTGACGCCGACGGCGGACTTCACCGACACCACCAACGTCATCACTCTGGACAATACCGGCGTGACCGACGCGGCGGGCAACGCTGGCACCGGGACTACCGACTCGAACAACTACGCAATCGACACGGCGCGCCCGACCGCTTCGATCGTGGTCGCCGACACCGCCCTGGCGGCCGGAGAAACCTCGCTGGTGACCATCACCTTCTCCGAACCGGTGACCGGCCTGACCAGCGCCGACCTGACCGTGGCCAACGGCAGCATCGGCGGACTCGCGTCGTCCGATGGCGGCACCACCTGGACCGCCACGCTGACGCCGACGGCGAATCTCACCGACACCACGAACATCATCACCCTGGACGACACCGGCGTGACCGACGCGGCGAGCAATTCTGGCAGCGGCACCACCGATTCGAACAACTACGCGATCGACACGGTGCGGCCGACCGCCACCATCGTGGTCGCTGATACCGCTCTGGCGGCCGGCGAAACCTCGCTGGTGACGCTCACCTTCTCTGAAGCGGTGACGGGCCTGACCAGTGCCGACCTGACTGTGGCGAACGGCAGCATCGGCAGCCTGTCTTCGTCCGATGGCGGCACCACCTGGACCGCCACCCTGACACCGACGGCGGATGTCACCGACACCACCAATGTTGTCACCCTGAATAATACCGGCGTGACCGACGCGGCGGGCAACGCCGGCACCGGCACCACCGATTCGAACAACTACGCACTCGACACGGCGCGCCCGACCGCGACGATCGTGGTGGCCGATACCGCTCTGGCGGCCGGAGAAACCTCACTGGTGACCATCACCTTCTCCGAGGCGGTCACGGGCCTGACCAGCGCCGACCTGACGGTCGCCAACGGCAGCATCGCCAGCCTGTCCTCGTCCAATGGCGGCATCACCTGGACCGCCACGCTGACGCCGACGGCGGCCCTCACCGACGCCACCAACGTCATCACTCTGGACAATACCGGCGTGACCGACGCGGCGGGCAACGCCGGCACCGGCACTACCGACTCGAACAACTACGCAATCGACACGGCGCGCCCGACCGCTTCGATCGTGGTCGCCGACACCGCCCTGGCGGTCGGAGAAACCTCGCTGGTGTCCATCACCTTCTCCGAGGCGATAACAGGCCTGACCAGCGCCGATCTGACGGTCGCCAACGGGAGCATCGGCAGCTTGGCCTCGTCCGATGGCGGCATCACCTGGACCGCCTCGCTGACCCCGACTGCCGATATCACCGATACCGCCAACGTCGTCACCCTGGACAACACCAGCGTGACCGACGCGGCGGGCAACGCCGGCACCGGCACCATCGATTCGAACACCTACGCGATCGACACCGCACGCCCGACTGCTTCGATCGTGGTGGCCGACACCGCCTTGGCCGCCGGGGAAACCTCGCTGGTGACGCTCACCTTCTCTGAAGCGGTGACGGGCTTGACCAGCGCCGACCTGACCGTGGCCAACGGCAGCATCGGCAGCCTGTCCTCGTCCGATGGCGGCATCACCTGGACCGCCACCCTGACCCCGACGGTGGATGTCACCGATACGACCAACCTCATCACCCTCGATAACACGGGCGTGGTGGACGCGGCGGGCAACGCCGGCGCCGGCACGACCGATTCGAACAGCTACGCACTCGACACAGCACGCCCGACCGCTTCGATCGTGGTGGCCGATACGGCGTTGGCGGTCGGGGAAACCTCGCTGGTGACGCTCACCTTCTCCGAAGCGGTGACCGGCCTGACCAGCGCCGACCTGACCGTGGCCAACGGCAGCATCGGCGGACTGGCGTCATCCGATGGCGGCATCACCTGGACCGCCACGCTGACGCCGACGGCGGATGTCACCGATACGACAAACCGCATCACCCTCGATAACACCGGCGTGACCGACGCGGCGGGCAACGCCGGCACCGGCACCGCTGATTCGAACGACTACGCGATCGACACGGTGCAGCCGACCGCCACCATCGTGGTCGCCGATACCACTCTGGCGGCCGGAGAAACCTCGCTGGTGACGATCACCTTCTCCGAGGCGGTGGCGGGCCTGACCAGTGCCGACCTGACGGTCGTCAACGGCAGCATCAGTGGACTCGCGTCGTCCGATGGCGGCACCACCTGGACCGCCACGCTGACGCCGACGGCGGGCTTCACCGACACCACCAACGTCATCACCCTGGACAACGCCGGCGTGACCGACGCGACGGGCAATGCCGGCACCGGCACCACCGATTCGAACAACTATGCACTCGACACGGCACCCCCGACCGCCTCGATCGTGGTGGCCGATACGGCATTGGCCGCAGGGGAAACCTCGTTGGTGACGCTCACCTTCTCCGAGGCGGTAACTGGCTTGACCAGCGCCGACCTGACGGTCGCCAACGGCGGGGTGAGCGGTCTCGCGTCGACCGATGGCGGCGTCACATGGACCGCGCTATTCACACCGGACGCGGAAATCACCGACAGTAGCAACACCATCATACTGGCGAACAGCGGCGTCACCGATGCCGCGGGCAACGCCGGCATGGGCACTTCCGATTCGAACAACTTCGCCATCGACACGGCACCGCCGACCGCCACCATCGTGGTGGCCGACACCGCCTTGGCGGCCGGAGAAACCTCGCTGGTGACGATCACGTTCTCCGAGGCGGTGACCGGCCTGACCAGCGCCGATTTCACTGTCGGCAACGGCAGTCTGAGCGGCCTGGCGTCCGCGGATGGCGGGGTAACCTGGATCGCGACCCTGACGCCGGCAGCCGACGTGACAGCCGCCACCAATCTCATCACGCTGGCGAACAATGGACTGACCGATGCAGCAGGCAACACTGGTGGTGGCGCCACCAGTTCGAACAACTACCGGGTCGACACCGTCGGGCCGCCGGTGGTGCAGACCATCGTCGACGGCACCGTGACGCAAACGCAAACGGCAGTGGATGCGGCGACCGGCCTGGATACGCAGATCCTGACCGTTCCGGTCATCAGCAATACGCGGATCGATGACCCGAACACGAGCGCCGCGACGCTGGCCGATATCCCGCTCGGCGTCGCCAGCGCGGACGGCACCCGTATCGACCTCGCCATCGGCTTGCCCACCGGCGCGGGTGTTCAGGCCGAAGGCGCCACCACGCCGCTCACGGTCGCGCAAGCAACGCAGGACCTACTCGCTCGCATCGAAAGCGCAACGCCGCAAGGGTCGTCCGTTCAGGCCGAGCTGAAGAACCAAGGCAGCAGCTACCTGGCTTCGCTGCCAACCAACGTCGCGCTCGAAGTGCAGACCATCAAGCCGACCGTATCGGCCGACACGAGTTCGCTGACGCAGCCGATTACCCTGACCGGGAATGCGACGACAACCACGACCGCGATTGGCCTCGTCATCGACACCCGCGACTTGCCCTCCGACTCGCATCTTGAGCTGAACAACATCGATTTCGCCGCCGTCGTTGGTTCGGCCGTCTTGCGCGGCGGCGCAGGCAAGAACTATGTCGTTGGAGACGGGGCCGCGCAGAACATTCTGCTCGGACCGGACAATGACACGCTCGTTGGCGGCGGGGGCAACGACATCATCGGCAGTGCCGGAGGGGACGACTTGCTCGATGGCGGTGCGGACAATGATTTCGTCTTCGGCGGAGTCGGAAAGGACACCCTGTTGGGAGGCGCGGGCGACGACATCCTGCAAGGTGGGCGTAGCGATACCGGCGCGTGGGCGTTCTATTTGACCGGAGCTGGCCAGGTCATCGCCCATCACAATCTGGCCGGCTATTCGCCCAACGCTTCGGAGACTGTCCAGACCTCCGAATTGAACCAGAGCTTCGCGGAATTGGGCTTCCTGAACGCCGACAGCCATACGCTGCGCGACTTGACGCTGCTCTACCATGCGGTATTTCATCGCGCGCCAGATCTCGGGGGGCTCAGCTTTTGGGCCAATAGCGGTCAGTCCGACTCTGTCATCGCCGACGCCTTCCTGCAATCTCAAGAGTGGGCCGCGCTGGGCAATGCGCAGTTGGACAACACCACCTTCGTCCAGCAGGTCTACCGGAACATCCTGGGCCGCGAGCCGGATGCTGCCGGACTGCTGTTCTGGGTCGACCACCTGAATGGCAATGGTGGCGCCGGCGCCATCAGCCGCACCGACATGGTGCTTGGCGCCGCCCTGAGCGGTGAACACGCGGCATCGCTCACCACTGAAGATGGCATGGCGCTCGGGCAGGACACCTTAACCCATGAGCAGGGCTGGCTGGCCAACAGCGGCGACGACCGCCTCGATGGCGGCAGCGGAAACGATACGCTGGTGGGGGGGGACGGTACGGACACCATTGTGTACAGCGGAACGCTCGGCGACTACAGCTTCCGCTTGGGTGAAGACGGCCAAATCCGAATCGTCGACAAGGCAAGCGGCGATGTCGATGTGCTGCAGGACATCGAACTCGGGCAATTCTCCAACGGCACGGTCGATCTGGGATTCACCCATGCGGCGGGTGCGACCCTGGAGCGAATCGGCCTGGTCTACCAGGCGACTTTCGGACACAGCGCCGACCTGCCAGGTCTGGCATGGTGGGCAAACGTGGATGTTGCGGCCGATGCGCTGGCGCACGTCATACTCGCAACGCCAGAATTCAGCGCACGGTTTGGCGACTTGAACGACAAAGCCTTCGTCCAACTTCTCTTTCACAACACTGGCATGCAGGACACGGAAGTCGGGGGCCAAGCCTACTGGGAGACCTATTTGGCCGACCACGGCCGCGATGAACTGGTGGCGGCATGGGTCGCTGCCCCAGAGGTCGTGCATGCCCAGTACGGTGCGCTCGGCCTTGTGCTGATCTGAATGCGGACGGCAATTGCGCCGTGTTCGCACACCCGCGCCAATACGGCGACATGGAAGAATGGGCCCGTCCGGTGACGGGCCCACCGTTGCGCTTGCGCGGTTGGGCCAACGATCCGGTCAGCTATAACTCAGTTCGTGTACAGCAAACCGCGCCCTGTCCCACTGAAGTAGATCCGACCGTAGATGCCTTGGTCGGCGGCCAGCACGCCGATGCCGCCGAACTGGTGCGCGTCGTCGTTGAATCGGTTCCAGCTGGCCCCGCCATCGTCGGAACGGTACACGCCCCACACGCCCTGGATCACGCCGACCACGTAAATCGCAGCCGAGTAGCTCGCGCCCGGCGCCGCCTTGCCCAGCGCGATCAAGCTGGCGCCCTGCGCGCCGCCGCTCGAGGCGAAGTTGCTGAGCTTGCTCCAAGTCGCGCCGGAATCCTGCGAGTGGTACACGGCGTTGCCGTCGGCCAGCCAGAGTTCGCCCTCGACGTTGGGATTGACGGCTAGCGCTGTGGCCCACCATGCGTTAGGGGCCAGGCCCACCGTCGTCGCGCCCGGGCTCTGCGTGAAGCTGCGACCGCCGTCGGTCGACAGGTAGAACTTGCCCGCCGAGGCCCACGATGCACCGCCCGAATCGTAGGCATACACTTTGTTCGGATTCTTGCGGTCGGCGGCAAGCCGGTAGCCGCGGTTGATGCCGACCCAGGCCAGCGTCGGCAGATTGGTCGCGGTCCAGGTTGCACCGTTATTGGTGGTGTAGGACGGCACCGAATTGGCCGGCGCCCACACCGCCTTGTTGCGTGCTGTGACGACGATGTTCGACTCGCCGCTGGTGTTTTGCGCGGCACCTTGCGGCAGGCTGGCGAACGCGGCCCAGGTCTTGCCGCCGTCGCCAGACCAGTGGCCGGCGACCACGCCAGTCGCGTTGACCACGCCGACGGCGGCGATGTAGAGCGGATCGGACCATGCCATGTCGGCCGAATTGCCGTTGCTCCAGCCCAGGCCGGGGGCGAGCGTCGGCTGGGTCGTGAGATCCGTATCGACCCAGGTGCCGACGTCGCCCGCGCTGTTAATGAAGTTGTACGGCGCACCGGCCGGCGGCGTGGCCACGGCGATGGTAGCCGTTTCCTCGATGCCGCCGATCGTGCCGTTCCAGCTTGGCGTGGCCGAGGAGGCGTTCCGAGTCTCGACGATGCCGCCGCCGTGCACGTGCAGGATGTGGTCGCGGTCGGACGGATCGATCTCGACATCATCGACCCAGCCCGAGGCCGTTTCGCCCTGCATGGTCGCCTCGATTTCGCGCCAGGTCTTGCCGCCATCATCGGACAACTGCACGATCTGCTGGCCACTCCAGCTGCCCCAGGAGTTGGTCACGCCCAGCGCAATGCGGGCGGTGGCGCCGCTGCCGTAGACCGATACACCGCCGAGGCCGAAGTTGATGCCGCTGGCCGGGTCTTCGCTCTTTAGCAAAGTCCAGTTGCTGCCGTCGAACTTGTAGAGGCGGCCGGGGCCGCCGGCGCCCGGCCCGGTGTCCTTGGTGAACACGACATAGAACATGCCGTCCGCCGCGCGCACCATGTGCGGGATGTGGTAACCAGAGACCGGCGTCGACACCGGCGTCCAGCTGGCGCCGCCATCGCTGGACTGGTACAGGTTCGAGCTCAGGCCCGCCGCGCTGACATAGTCCGGGGCGATGGCGGCATAGATGGTCTGGGTGGCGGTGCCGCTGCCCTTGGTCCCGGTGTCGTAGACCACCAGGTCCACGCCGATTCCGCCGCCCGCGGCGCTGATCTGGGCCGAGCTCATCTTGGTGGTGGCCAGCGACGTGGCCTGGCTCCAGGTCTGGCCCGAGTCGCTGCTCTTCCACAGGCCGGCCGTGCGCGAACCGTAGAACAGCGTCGACGGCTTGTTCGGATCGACCATCAGGCGTTCGCCCATGGCACGGCCGGGGTTGTTGCCGCCCATCGCGAACGGCACGTCGACGTGGCTCCAGTGGTCGCCGCGGTCGCTCGAGATATAGAGGCGGCCGTTGCCTTCAAACGTGTACATGCCGGCCATCATGTAGACCAGCTGATCGTTGTTCGGGTCGACGGCGATGCTTTCGATGCCATGGAACCGGCTCTCGGCTGCGCCGAAACCCAAACCGTCGGTGATCGGTATCCAGGCCGATGTGGCCTGGTCCCAGCGGTAGGCGCCGCCGATGTCGGTCCTCGCGTACAGCACATGCGCCGAAGTCGGGTGAAAAATGAGGCCAGTCACGTAGCCACCGCCGCCGAATTTCACACTGCTCCAGGTTGTTATGCCCGCAGGTGTTGGCGTCGGCGTCGGTGTGGGAGTCGGTGCAGGCGTCGGCGCCGGCACGGCAGGGGCCTCGCCGGTCGTTGCCACCGGCGCGCTGCCAGCCGCGCCACCGCCACCGCAGGCAGCCAGGAAAACCAAGGCCATCATGGCCGCGATACGGGTTGCGAGCGGCTTCAGTGCCCGCGTAGGTCTCAGGATTCGCATGTGATTCACAAGTACGTTTGAAATGATCGGAGGACCGCGCTAGTCGTGCACCGCGATCGGCGCAATGGCGCCGGCCGGCGCGTCCAGCTCCAGCGCGATGACGGTATCCATGTCGTCGCGCGCGGCGCCCGGCACGGCAAGCGCGAGTCGCGTGCTGTCCTGTCTGAAGGAGACCGCGCTGCCGTTCAATACCGTCGCGCGCAGGACCTTGGCGGGCAATGCGGGCAAAACCAGTTCGTCCTTCGGCCAATCGAGCACGTGCAGATACACCGTGCTGCCCCGCCGCGTGGACGTACCGTAGTGCGCGGGCAGATAAGGACCGCCGCGCGTGTCGTAGATGCTTTGCCCGAACTTGCCAAGCCAGGCGCCGATCTCGCGCAGGCGCTGCACCTGGTCGTCATCGATACGCCCGTCCGGCCGCGGTCCGACATTGAGCAGAAGATTGCCGTCGCGCCCCGCGACCTTCGCCAGTAGCTGGATGTAGTGTTTCAGCGGTTTCGGTTGGGCGCCCTTCTGATAGCCCCAGGCGCCGGCAAGCGTCGTGCACAGCTCCCACGGATGCTGGTTGTCGAAATCCCCCAACGCGTTGTCCGTCTCACGTGAATGGAAGTCGGCCGGCATGTCCGCACGGTCGTTAATCACGAGCTGCGGCTGCAAGCGGCGCAGCATGCGATGCACCTTGTCGTGCTGCCAGCTGAACCCGCCCTTGTAGTGCTGACCGGCCGGGCGCTTGGTCCACGCACCGATCCGCCAGTCGCCGCCGAAATTGAGCCAGTCCGTCTCGCCGCCGTCGAACCACAGTAGATCGAGGGGGCCATAATTGGTCAGCAGCTTTTCGATCTGACGGTGATACTGAGCCCGCATCGCTTCAGCACTGGCGCGTTGCAGGTCCGGCTGGAAGAAACCAGGAAAGCGCCAATCCAAGGGCGAATAGTACAAACCCGGATGCAGTCCCGCAGCGCGCACCGCCTTGACGAACTCGCCCACGAAATCGCGGTGCGCGGCGGACCTGACGCTCGTGTAGGGATTTGCACCGTCATCGAACAGCGCGAAGCCATCGTGGTGGCGCGCCGTCAGCACCATGTATTTCATGCCGGCGGACTTGGCGACATCAGTCCATGCCTTGGGATCGAAGTGCGCAGGCTTGAACTGCTCCGCCAATTTGGCGTAGTCCTCGAGCGGAATCTGTTCGTCCCATTGCACCCATTCACCGCGCGCCGGAATCGCATACAGGCCCCAGTGAATGAACATGCCAAAGCGCGCGGCGCGCCACCAGGCGATGCGCGACGGGGCTTCGTTATCCGTGGCCCAGTTCGTTTGGGCGTGCGCGGCCAGGGGCGCCGCCAGCGCGGCGGCCAGCGCGAACAGGTTCAACAATCGGGCAAGCATCCATGGTCTCCATTTTTTTTGGCAACCATAGCATTCGCTCGCGAGCGCGGTCGTTACGATTTTTTGCGAACTGGGTTGCGAAATTGATGCGAGGCCTCACGAATTTCGTTTGCCGGATTGGCGGTTTTCGCAATTGCAATGCTGCTTGGGCGTTCGCAAAATGGCTTGCACAAACACAAAAGCGAGACCACATCATGGAGACGAAAACCATCAGCAGGAAGCTGCCGTATTCCGCCCTTGCGCGCCGTTGCAGTCTCGCGCTTGCGCTGACCAGTGCCGCCTTCTGCACGTTCGGCCCGCCCGCGGCAGCGCAGTCCCAGCCCAAGACGTTCGTCGTCTACGATGAGGAACTGAAAAACGGCTGGCAGAACTGGAGCTGGGCCAAGGTCGAACCCCAGGCCGTCAATGGCGGCAAGGCGTTCAAGGTCGAAGGGGCGGCGTGGTCTGCCCTGCTGCTGCATCACGATGCCTTCTCGACCTCGACATTTTCGAAACTGCGCTTCTACATCAACGGCGGCACCGCCGGCGGACAGACCTTGGCGATTCGCGCAACCGTAAATGGCAAGGCGATCGATGCGAACTACTTCATTCAACCAAAGCCCAAGCTGTGGGCCGTGGTCGAAGTGCCCCTGAAGGACATCGGCGCGGACAACAAGGACATCGATGGTGTCATGTTGCAGGGGCAGGCGGACGCGTACCAACCCTACTACATCACGCGCATCGAGTTCGAGTAAATCATTCGCTTCCAGCGTCCATGTCATTTACGTCGCGCGGCTTTGGCTTGATGCCGCGCCGCGCCAGCGCCTCGCGCAGGAGAAATTCGATCTCCGCGTTCACGCTGCGCAGGTCGTTGGCGGCCAGGCGCTCCAGTTCGATCCACAGCGCGGGATCGAGCCGGAGCGGGTAGGCCTTCTTGCCGGGACTTGCCATGGCTTCAGTTGTACAAGGTGCCCGCGTTGACGATGGGCTGGGTGTCCTTGTCCGAGCACAGCACGACCAGCAGGTTGCTGACCATCGCGGCCCGTCGCTCGGAATCGAGCTCCACGATTTCGCGCTCGGCCAGCCCATTGAGGGCGTCTTCGACCATGCTGACGGCGCCGTGCACGATCTTCTTGCGGGCACTGATGATGGCCTCGGCCTGCTGGCGGCGCAGCATCACCTGCGCGATTTCCGGTGCGTAGGCAAGGTGGGTCAGCTTGGCGTCGAGTGTGTCCACGCCGGCCGCTTCGAAGCGTTCCTGCAGCTCCTGCTTCAGGGCGCGCGAGACGTCGTCCATGCCGGCGCGCAGGGTCGTCTCGCCGGGCGCCAGATCCTCGCCGTCGTCGTAGGCATAGAGCGAGGCCAAGTGGCGCAGTGCCGCTTCCGCCTGCACGGTGACATAGCGCTCGAAATCGTCGACATCGAACACCGCCTGGGCCGTGTCGCGCACCCGCCAGACGATGGCGGCGCTGATTTCGATCGGATTGCCGCGCTTGTCGTTGACCTTGAGGGTGGGCGCGTTCAGGTTGCGTGCCCGCAGCGACAGGCGGCGCTTGACATACAGCGGAAAGGCCCAGCGCAGGCCTTCGCCGCGGTCGGTGCCGATGTAACGGCCAAACAGGGTCAGGATCGCGGACTCATTCGGCTGCAGCATGTACAGGCCGGCGAGGATGAAGATGCCCGCGACAATGCCGAAACAAGCCATGAGCAACTGGCCCGGGGACGCGGCATCCTGAATGCCGCTCTTGAGCCACCAGCCGCACAACACGATCAAGACAAGCCCGGCGGCGACCGCCGCGTAGCCGCTGATCGAACTAAAACTGTTTTCCTGACGAGAATGCACTGCACTGGCGACGGACATGATGGGCTCCACGGATGACATCAAAGTGATATCACTTTAGGATCACTTTGGGAACTTGTCAAGTGTTCTGCGCGACATGCTATGCTGATCCCGGCAAACGGCTGCGGAGAACGAAGTGGCGCGAAGACTCCTGATCCTGTGGTGCGCGCTCGGCATGCTGCTGCCGGCGCTGGGCCAGGCATGTTCGCTGCGCCTACCGCTGATCAATATGACCTTGCCCAAGCCGGGCGTCCTTCCGCCCGGCCTGGATCTCGATCTCGCCGACGCCATCCTGCGCGAGGCGGGCTGCGAACTGGTGCTGAGTGACGGACTGTCCAGGCCGCGCCGCGACCTGATGTTCAAGATGGGCCAGGCCGACCTGGTCCTGGCGGCCAGCAAGACGCCGGAGCGCGAACAGTACGCGCGCTTCAGCCTCCCCTACCGGACCGAGGTGGTGCGCCTGTTCGCCATGCAGGGTCGGCGCAGTCATTTCCGGGCAGTGTCCGGCTTCGACGATCTGCAGCGCATGGGAGCGCATCTGCTCACGCCCGACGGCGGGTGGTATGGCCCGCTGTTCGCGGCGGCGCAGCCGGCCTTGCAGGCCAGCGGCCAGCTGGTCGGCTTCAAAACCTTCGACCAAGGGCTACGCATGCTGGAGGCAGGCCGCGCCGACCTGATCATGGGCGACGCGCTGGGCCTGCAAAAGGCGGCCCAGCGCGCCGGCATCGCGATCGCGCCGCTCGACTTCATCGTGCTGCGCGCCCCGGTTCACCTGATGGTCAACCGGACCACGACGAGCGAACAGGATCTGCAGCGCATCAATGCCGCCATCGGCCAGCTCGAAGCGAACGGCACGCTCAAGGCCATCCGGCACCGCTACTGCGACTCCTGCGATCCCTGACCGCAGCGCCTGGGATCAGAAGAAGCCGAGCTTTTCCTCTGCGTAGCTGACCAGCAGGTTCTTCGTCTGCTGGTAGTGGTCCAACATGACGCGGTGCGTCTCGCGGCCGATGCCGGATTCCTTGTAGCCGCCGAAGGCCGCATGGGCCGGATAGGCGTGGTAGCAGTTGGTCCACACGCGGCCGGCCTGAATCGAGCGGCCCATCCGGTAGGCCAGGTTCGCGTTGCGGGTCCACACGCCGGCGCCCAGGCCATAGACGGTGTCGTTGGCGATGGCCAGCGCGTCCGCTTCGTCCTTGAAGGTGGTCACGGCCAGCACCGGGCCGAAAATCTCTTCCTGGAAGATGCGCATCTTGTTGTGGCCCTTGAAGACGGTCGGCTGCACGTAGTAGCCCCCGCCCAGCGCGCCCGGCATCTGCGCGGTCGAACCGCCGATCAGCACCTGCGCGCCCTCTTCCTTGCCCAGCGCGAGATAGGTGGCGATCTTATCGAGCTGCATGCTCGACGCCTGCGCGCCGATCATGGTCTCGGTATCGAGCGGGTCGCCCTGCTTGATGGCGGCCACGCGCTGCAGGCAGCGCTCCATGAACTGGTCGTAGATGGATTCCTGGATCAGCGCGCGCGACGGGCAGGTGCACACCTCGCCCTGGTTGAACGCGAACAGCACCAGGCCTTCGATCGCCTTGTCCAGATAGCCGTCGTCCTTGTCCATCACGTCTTCGAAGAAGATGTTGGGCGACTTGCCGCCCAGTTCCAGCGTGGCGGGAATCAGGTTGTTGGCCGCGGCCTGCGCGATCATGCGGCCCGTGTTGGTCGAACCGGTGAAGGCAATCTTCGCCACGCGCTTGCTGGTCGCCAGCGGCATGCCGGCCTCGCGTCCGTAGCCGTTCACCACATTGAGCACGCCCGGCGGCAGCAGATCGGCGATCAGCTCCATCAGTATCAGGATCGAGATCGGGGTCGACTCGGCCGGCTTGAGCACGACGCAGTTGCCCGCGCCCAGGGCCGGCGCCAGCTTCCACGCGGCCATCAGCAGCGGGAAGTTCCAGGGGATGATCTGGCCGACGACGCCGAGCGGCTCGTGGAAGTGGTAGGCCACCGTGTTCTGGTCGATCTCGCTGATGCCGCCTTCCTGCGCGCGCAGGCAGCCGGCGAAGTAGCGGAAGTGGTCGGCGGCGAGCGGAACGTCCGCATTCAGCGTCTCGCGGATCGGCTTGCCGTTGTCGACCGTCTCCGCGTAGGCGAGCAGCTCGAGGTTGGCGTCGATGCGGTCGGCGATCTTGAGCAGCACGTTGGCGCGCTCGCCGGCGGAGGCCTTGGCCCACACGTCCTTGGCCGCGTGCGCGGCGTCGAGCGCGAGTTCGATATCCTCGGCGCCCGAACGCGCGGCGCGGGTATAGACGGTGCCGTTGATCGGCGTGATCACGTCGAAGTATTCGCCCTTGACCGGCGGCGTCCACTTCCCGCCGATGAAGTTGTCGTAGTGGGCCTGGTACTGGACCTTGGCGCCGGCGGCGCCGGGTGCGGCGTAAATCATGGGGATGTCTCCTGTTGTTGGAAGTGGCGTTGCCAGCCTCACTTCAGCACGGAGCGTGCCAATGGAATTCGCGGCGCCAAGCCCTTGAATCCAAAGGAATTTGATCCAGATCAAACGTCGCATGACACGTACCGTTCCAGGACACTGTCACGTTTTGACACAGCGGCTTGCGCAATCCCGCGGATCGCTTGCCTGGCCCGACAACGGCGGGTAGAGTGGACCAATCCTGGAGGAGACAACCTTGCTTCCCACCACCACCGGCGCTCTGTTGCGCCAAGCACGGCAAGCGCTGGTCGAACGCGGCGAGCTGCCGGCCGGCAGTCCGGTCGCGCCGGCCGTGGCCCGCTCGTGGCTGCGCTGCCTGGAAGCGGGCATGTCGCCGGTGGGACGCCTGTCCGACGTCCTCCAGCTCAATCACTACGCGGTGCAGCGCGCGGCGGAGCGCCAGCACGAACTGGTGCTGCATGCGCGCCCGGTGATGGAATACCTGCACAGCCAGACGCGCGACTCCGGCAGCATGGTGATCCTGGCGGACGACCGCGGCGTCCTGGTGCACACCCTGGGCGACGCGGATTTCGTCGACCGCGCCGAGCGCGTGGCGCTGGCGCCGGGCGCCTCGTGGGCCGAGCTCCACCGCGGCACCAACGCCATCGGCACCGCCTTGGCGGAAGGCGGGCCGGTGGCCGTGCACGGCGCCGAACACTATCTCGAACGCAATGGCTTCCTGACCTGCGCCGCCGCCACCGTGTGCGCGCCGGACGGACGCCTGCTCGGCGTGCTCGATATCTCGGGCGACCAGCGCGCCCGCCATCCGCACACCTTCGGCCTGGTGCGCGCGGCCGCGCAGATGATCGAGAACCGCCTGTTCGACGCGCGCCACGGCGAGGCGCTGCGCCTGCGCTTTCATCCACTGGCCGAAGGCATCGGCACCATCGCGGAGGGCGTGGTGGCGCTGTCGGACGACGGCTGGATCATGGGCGCCAATCAGGCCGGCCTGGCTCTGCTCGGCCTGTCCCCGGCGGACCTGCGCGCCGTGCCGATCACCCAGGTCCTGCAGCTCAAGCTGGACGACCTGGTGGACTGGGGCCGGCGCCGCGGCGGCGAGGCGCTGCGCACCGCGCGCCGCGACGGCAGCCAGTTGCACGTGCGCGTCGAGCCAGGCCGCTTGGCGCGGCGGGTGCATGTGCCTGCGCCGGAAAAGCAGATCGACGATGCCCTGGCCCGCCTCGATACCGGCGACGCCCGCCTGCGCGCGGCCATCGACAAGGCACGCCGCGTGCTGGGTAAGCCGATTCCCCTGCTGCTGCAGGGCGAATCCGGCGTGGGCAAGGAATTGTTCGCGCAAGCCTGGCACGCCTCCGGCCCGCGCCGCGGCCAGCCCTTCGTCGCGGTCAACTGCGCCACGCTGCCGGAAAGCCTGATCGAAGCGGAGCTGTTCGGCCACGCGCCCGGCGCCTTCACGGGCGCGCGCAAGGAAGGCAGCACGGGCCGCATCCGGGCCGCGCACGGCGGCACCCTGTTCCTCGACGAGATCGGCGACATGCCGCTGGCGCAGCAAGCGCGCCTGCTGCGCGTGCTGCAGGAGCGCGAGGTGGTGCCGGTCGGCGGCGCCCAGCCGGTGGCGGTGGACTTCGTCCTCATCTGCGCGACCCATCGCGACCTGAAGGCGGAGGTGGCGGCGGGCCGCTTCCGCGCGGACCTGTACTACCGCGTCAACGGCCTCGCACTGCTGCTACCGCCGCTGCGCGAGCGCGCCGACTTCCATGCGCTGGCCGCGCGCCTCATCGACGAGTTCGCGGCCGGTGCGGCGCCGGGCCTGGAGCCGGACCTGGCGCGGGCCTTCGCCACCTACACCTGGCCGGGCAACCTGCGCCAGCTGGCCAACGTGCTGCGCACCGCCTGCGCCCTGCTCGATGCGGGCGAAACCCGCATCGGCTGGCAGCACCTGGCCGACGATCTGTGCGCCGACCTGCGCCAGCCGCCGCCCGCGCCTGCGGCGCAGCCCGAACTGCCCGCGACCGACCATCTGCAGACGCTGTCGACCGCCGCGATGGAACGCGCCATCGCCGCCAGCCGCGGCAACATGTCGGAAGCGGCGCGCCGCCTGGGCGTCAGCCGCAACACCCTGTACCGGCGTCTCAAAACACGATCTTGACGACAGTGTATTGACACAGCTCAAGCATTCGTATTTACTGGAGTCATCACCGTCTCCAGGAGAGCATCATGTCTCGCAGCGCCCTGGCCGCCTTGGCCTTGTTGAGTTCCCTTGTCGTTCATAGCGTGGCCTGGGCCGCGTCCACGCCGGAGGACGCCAAGTCCCTGGTGAAGAAGGCCGTCGCCCTGGTCAAGGCCAGCGGCAAGGACAAGGCCCTCGCCGAGTTCAACAACAGCAAAGGCGCCTTCGTCCAGAACAACGGCGAGCTCTACATCTTCGTGATCGATCAGGCGGGCAAGACGCTGGCCAACGGCGCCAATGCCAAGCTGGTCGGCAAGAACGTGCACGACCTGCGCGACGTGGACGGTCGCTACTTCATCCGCGACATGATCGACATCGCCACCAGCAAGGGCGAAGGCTGGACCGACTACAAGTGGAACAACGCCGCCACCAACACCATGCAGATGAAATCGACCTACTTCGAGAAAGTGGACGACATCATTGTCGGCTGCGGCGTGTACAAGTAGATCCGCGTCCCTGCGCGCATCCAGGCCGAATACCTACCAGAGGCCCCCGCGTCCGCGGGGTTGACGGCCGCTTGCGAGAGCCGCGCCGCAAAAAAGAAGGGAGCCCGCGGGCTCCCTTTTTCGTTGACGTCTCGGGTTCGCTCAGTCGAGCTTCCAGGCGTAATCGACCTTGGTCCAGGTCTGGGCGGGTGCACCGTCCTTGGTGCCGGGCTTGAATTTGCAGGCGGTCAGGGCCTTGAGCGCGGCCTTATCCAGATTCTTGAAGCCGCTGGTCTTCTCCAGCTTCGACTCGATCACCGTGCCATCGGCCCCCACCAGGAAGGACATCGTGACCGTGCCCTGCTCCTCGTTCATCAGCGAAGCCTTCGGGTATTCGGCCCGGCAGTTCTTCGGATCGAAGGATGCGGGGACCTCACCTGCGGTGGCAATGCCGGCAAATCCGGCCATCAGGAGTGCTGCCACTACACTCGTCGAAAGCTGTTTCATACTGAGTTACCTCAAGAATTGTCGAAACCCGGAGCGCTTAAAGCTTCCAGACGTAATCCACTTTGGCCCAGGTCTGGGCCGGCACGCCATCCTTGGTGCCTGGCTTGAATCTGCAGGAGGACAGCGCTTTGAGCGTGGCCTTGTCCAGCGCCTTCGAGCCGGACGACTTGTCCAGTTTGGAGTCGGCCACGGTACCTTCCGCGGTCACCAGGAAGGAGGCGGATACGGTGCCCTCTTCCTCGTTGACCAGTGCGGCTTTGGGATACTCGGCCTTGCACGACTTCTGGTCCAGCGCGGCGGGAACCTCGCCGGCAAAGGCGGTTGCGGATACGATCGAGAGCGCGGCGATGATGCTGAGTTTCTTCATGTTCAAAATATAGTCACTAACGAATAAACCGGTACGTCAGAACTCTTCCCATTCCTCGCTGGCGGCGGCGGCCACGACCTTCTTGGCCTTGGGCGCGGCCGGCTCGGGCTTCTTCAGGGCCGGCTTGGCGCGCGGCGCCACGGCCACCGCGGTTTCCATCACCGGCGCCGGAGCGGCGGCCAGCGCCATGCGCTCGTCGCCTTCCTGCAGCTTGAAGATGCTCACCACGCGGGCCAGCTCATTGGCCTGGTCCTGCAGCGATTGGGCAGCGGCCGCGGCCTCTTCGACCAGGGCGGCGTTCTGCTGAGTCATGCTGTCCATCTCGATGATGGACAGGTTCACTTGTTCGATGCCCGCGCTTTGCTCCTGCGAGGCATTGGCGATCTCGGACATGATGTCGGTCACGCGCTTGACGGAGGACACCACTTCTTCCATCGTCACACCGGCCTGGCCGACCAGCTTCGAGCCGCGCTCGACCTTCTCGACGGAGTCGCCGATCAGCGCCTTGATCTCCTTGGCGGCGGCGGCGGAGCGCTGGGCCAGGTTGCGCACCTCGGAGGCCACCACGGCGAAGCCGCGGCCCTGCTCGCCGGCGCGGGCCGCTTCGACGGCCGCGTTCAGCGCGAGGATGTTGGTCTGGAAGGCGATGCCGTCGATCACGCCGATGATGTCGACGATCTTGTTGGCGGAGGTGTTGATCGAGCCCATGGTCTCGACCACCTGCGACACCACGTCGCCGCCTTTGCGTGCCACGTCGGAGGCGCTGGCGGCCAGCTGGTTGGCTTCGCGGGCGTTCTCGGCGTTCTGCTTCACGGTCGAGGTCAGTTCTTCCATCGCGGAAGCGGTCTTCTCCAGCGACGAGGCCTGCATCTCGGTGCGGGCCGACAGGTCGATGTTGCCGGCCGCGATTTCGCGCGAGGCGGTGCCGATGGTCTCGGTGCCGCTGCGCACCTGGGAGACGATCTCCACCAGGCTGTTGCGCATCGCATCCATTTCGGACAGCAGGCTGCCCTGGTGGGCGTGTTCGGTATCGATGTAGATCGACAGGTCGCCGTGGGCGATGCTGCCGGCGATCTCGGCGGTGTAGTCCGGCTCGCCGCCCAGCTGCTTGAGCAGGCTGCGGGTGATCAGCACGGCGGCGATGGCGCCCACCAGCACGGCCACGATGCCCAGGCCCAGCATGAAGTTGCGGGCGGTCGAATAAGCGCTCTCGGCGTCGGTCTTGACCTTGGCGTTGACCTTGTCTTCCAGCTGGGCCAGTTCGTCCAGCGAGGCCATCCACTTGCGCTGCGGCGGACGCACTTCCTTGATCATCACGCGGGTCGCATCCATGGCGTTATTGGCCAGGTACAGCTGCGACGCCTTGTCGATGGCGGGCATGGTCGCGCTTTCGTATTCCTTGATCTGGGCCAGGAGCTTCTTCTCTTCCGGCGTGCCGGAAGCGGTGAAGATATCGGACAGCTTCTTGTCAGCCTCGTCGTACTTGCCGGTCTGGACCTTGATCTTGGCCATCTCCGGCTCCATGTCGGCCGGGTCGGTCATCATGGTCAGCACGCGCAGCTTGGTCTCGCGGTCGGTCACGTTGGCGCGCATCTCGGTCACGAGACGGGTCGCCACGTTGTTCACACTCACTACTCGGTCCAGATTGTCCTGGATCACCCCCATCCGGTTGATGCCGACGATGGTCACCGCTGCCAGCAGGACCAGCACCAGGGCAAAACCGAAGGCCAGTCGCGTTCCGACTTTCATACTTGTCAAATTCATGTCGTCTTCTTTGTCCAGAACCAGATTGATCGAATCCGTCCTGCTCCTCCAAGCCGGACGTACGCCCCTGTGAATTTTGGCGTATTTCCGTCAGGATAAATCAAAATATGACTGCGGATGCAGATTTCTTGTCCGGAAAACGCATTGTTTCGCATGAACAACACGTTCTTGACATACTGAACATGTATGTCCGGCGCGGCAGACACGAGAGTATGCGCTAACATTTGCCCTAGAGCAAGCAGAAACTGCCTTAACTCTCGGTAAATATACCTTTCACTGTGGCAATCATCCCACAGTGACAATGTCACAACCGATTTGATCTATCACAAACCCGGGAAGCGGGCAGCGGCGCGCAGCAGGAGGTCGGGGTCGTTGGCGGCCAGCTCGCGTGGATCGGACAGGAGCTGGCGGAAGGCGCGCGCGCCCGGCAGGCCCGCGGTCAGGCCGAGCAGGTGGCGGGTAATGCTGTTCAACTTGAGTCCGGAGCGGCCATGGCGCTCCAGTTCGGCCTGGATATACGGCACCATCGCGGCCAGGACCTCGGCGCGCGTCCTGGCCGGCGCCGGGTCGCCATAGAAGCGCCGGTCCCAATCGGCCATCACCCAGGGGTTGTGGTAGGCCTCGCGGCCGAGCATCACGCCGTCCACGTGCTCGAGATGGGCCGCGATCTCGTCGTCGGTCTTGACCCCGCCGTTGATCAGTATCTCCAGCTCCGGAAAGTCGCGCTTGAGCCGGTAGGCCGTCTCGTACTTGAGCGGGGGGATCTCGCGGTTCTCCTTGGGCGACAGGCCCTTCAGGATGGCGTTACGGGCGTGGACGATGAAGGTCTGGCAGCCGGCCGCCGCCACGGTGCCGACGAAGTCGCGCACGAAGCCGTAGTCCGCGACCTGGTCGATGCCGATGCGGTGCTTGACCGTCACGTCGATCCCGACCGCATCGCGCATGGCCTTGACGCAGTCCGCCACCAGCTGGGGCTCGGCCATCAGGCAAGCGCCGAACGCCCCTTTTTGCACCCGCTCCGAGGGGCAGCCGCAATTGAGGTTGATTTCGTCATAGCCCCACTGTTCCCCCAGCCGGGCCGCGATGGCCAGGTCGTGCGGGTCGCTGCCGCCCAGCTGCAGCGCCACCGGATGCTCCGCTTCGTTGTAGCGCAGGTGGCGCTCCACGTCGCCATGGACCAGCGCGCCCGTGGTCACCATCTCAGTATAGAGCCAGGTGTGGCGCGTGATCTGGCGGTGGAAGTAGCGGCAGTGGCGGTCGGTCCAGTCCATCATGGGCGCGACGCTGAGGGTTCGTTTACTTTTATTCATCGGGGTGCTTCGTTTACCTCCGTCATTATCCCATTCCCGAGGCGGCGGGGTCGAGAAAGTCGTTGGCCGGGACGCGCATTTACATTTCGAATACATTGCGACATATTCCGGCGCGACCCTGCCGCTAGAATCCTGCGCTTATGACAAAACACTTCTGCCTGAGCGCCATTGCCTGCGCCGTCTCCATCCTCTGCTCCGCCCAGACCGTGCCCGAGGCCACGCCCGCCGCGCCCGCCAAGACACCCGCGCCGGCCCCGGCGGCCAGCGTCAGCGTCCAGGCCCAGCGCCCCGTCAACCGCATCGACCGCGAGGTCTACGACCAGAAACAGGATCCCGAGAATGCCACCACCTCGGCCGCCGACGCACTTCAGAAAGTGCCGTCCGTGACCGTCGACGCGGACGGCTCCGTGGCCCTGCGCGGCAACCGCAATGTGCAAATCATGGTCGACGGCAAACCGTCGGCCATGCTGCAGGGCGAGAGCCGTGGCGACGCCTTGCGTTCCATTCCCGCCGAAAACCTGGACTCGATCGAAGTGATCAACAATCCGGGCGCCCAGTTCGGTAACGACGGCGGCGGCGGTCCGATCCTCAACCTCGTCATGCGGCGCGACCGCCGCCCGGGCGGCTACGGCATCGCCACCGCCGGCGTCGGCAGCAAGGGCCGCCGCAACGGCTTCGCGAGCGGTTCCTACAACAGCGGCCGCTGGGGGTTCGAAGGCATGGCGGGCGTGTTCCACAACGAATCGCGCGCCACGACGGAAGAACAGCGTGAAAGCACCAACCCGGCCACCGGCGCCGTCAACCGCAGCGCCTACGACGGCAGCAGCCGCGGCGCCAACACCCACAAACGCTTGAGCGGCACGGTGCGCTACAACCTGGGCGAGAAGGAGACCCTGGACGCCCAGCTGACGCTCACCTCGCGCGGCAACGACAGCAATGGCGCCACGCACTACCGCCGCTCAAGCGCGGACGACGTCCTGATCGACGACTACCTGCGCACGCGCGACTTCGACGCCAGCGCCCATTCCTGGGACTGGCGCGGCGGCTACGAGCGCAAGGAAACGCCGGAAGCGGGCATGCTCAAGCTGACGGTCCAGGGCTCCGGCGATCTGTCCGACAGCGACAGCAATTACCGGAACAACGTGCTATTCACGTCGATCGGCACGCCGGCCGCGCGCAACCGCCAGCATGCCGGCAACGAGCGGCGCAACCTGTCCACCGACGGCGACTACGAGCGCAACGAAGCGGGCGCCATCATGCGGCTGGGCTACCGCCTGGCGCGCGCCGACAACCTCATCGACAACCGCTACATCGACGTGCAGCCCGACACCCTGGCCGAGACGCCCAACGCCACGCGCACCAACCTGTTCGAGCTGATCGAAACGGTGGCCGCCGTGTACGGGGAATACCAGCTGCGCCTGAACGAGCGCTGGGGCGTGAAGGGCGGCCTGCGCGCCGAATACACCGACACCGACCTGCGCCAGTACACCACCGGCATCGGCCTTCGCAATCACTACTTCAACCTGATTCCGAGCGCCTTCGCGACCTACAAGGTATCGGACGACTCGCAGCTGCGCCTGGCCTGGTCGCACCGCGTCAGCCGCCCCGGCGCCAGCGCGCTGAACCCGTTCGTGGTCTACGTCGACGAGTTCAACCTCACCTCCGGCAACCCCTACCTCAAACCGTCGCAGAGCGACTCGCTGGAACTGGGACTGGAATCGAAGGTCGGCGCCATGACCACCAACCTGCGCGGCTACCTGCGCCGCTCGGCCGACGTGATCGTCCAGCGCAAGGTGTTCGTGAGTCCCGCCGTGCTGCTGTCGACCAGCGAGAACGACGGCACCAACCGCTCCGGCGGCATCGAGGCTACCGTCAACGGCAAGCTGACGCCGACGCTGAGCATCTCGGGTTCCGGCAACTTGGGCGTGTACGAACAGAACGTGCTCGACCCGGTGCGCCCTGACGCCAAGCGCACGACCACGGCCCTGACCGGGCAGTTCCGGGTCAACTGGACGGTCACGCCGGCCGACACCCTGCAATCGTTCGTGATCGCGCGCGGCCGCGTGCTGACCGGGCAAGGCTACACCCAGCCGGTGCAAACCGTGAACGCCACCTGGCGCCACAACTTCACCTCGCGCCTGTCCGGCACGCTGAGCGTGTGGGATATGTTCAACGCCCAGAAGTCCGAGATCGTCACCGACACCTCGATCCTGCATGAACGGGTGCTGACGCGTCCCAACGCGCGCGCCCTCGTCTTTGGCCTGTCCTACCGCTTCGGCGGGCCGGACGGCCCGGCGCCGGGCCAGCGTCCGTACGGCCCGCGTCCGGAAGGCGGCCATGGCGGCGGCTTTGTTCCGCACCAGTGAGGCGCTGCCGGCATTCCGCGTCGAGAACGGGGCTTGATTCAGGCAGCGCGTGATGCGCGCTGCAGCGTCAGTGCCGGCCGGCGCAAGGGAACGACGGCCGCCGTGGCCTGCTGGCTGACCTGGAACACGCTGACCAGCCGCGCCAGCTCCGCCGCCTGATCCTGCATGGCCGCGGCGGCGGCCGCCGCCTCTTCGACCAGCGAGGCGTTCTGCTGGGTCGCCTCGTCCATCTGCGCGATCGCTTCGTTGACCTGCTCGATCCCCGCGGTCTGCTCGCCGCTGGCCGCCGTGATCTCGGCCATGATGTCGGCCACGCGGCGGATGCCGTCGACAATCTGGCGCATGGTCGCCCCGGCTTCGTCGACCAGGCGGGTGCCGCCCTCCACCTGGCTGACCGAATCGTCGATCAGCGTCTTGATCTCCTTGGCCGCCGCGGCCGAACGCTGGGCCAGCGAACGCACTTCGGAGGCTACGACAGCGAAGCCGCGGCCCTGCTCGCCCGCGCGCGCCGCCTCGACCGCGGCATTGAGCGCCAGGATGTTGGTCTGGAACGCGATCCCGTCGATGACCCCGATGATGTCCACGATGCGGGTCGAGGACTGGTTGATCGAGGCCATCGTGGTCACCACGTCCGCCACCACCGCGCCGCCGCGGCCGGCCAGCTCGGACGCCGACTGCGCCAGCGCGTTGGCCTGGCGGGCGTTGTCCGCGTTCTGCTTCACGGTCGAGGTCAGTTCTTCCATGGACGAGGCCGTCTCTTCCAGCGAGCTCGCCTGCGACTCCGTGCGTGCGGACAAATCGAGGTTGCCGCTGGCGATCTGGGCCGACGCGGTCGCGATCGTTTCCGTCCCGCCGCGCACTTTGCCGACGATGGAGGCCAGGCTGCCCTGCATCGCGCGCAGGGCCGTCATCAGGCGCCCCATCTCGTCGCGGCTGGCGATGTCGAGTTCATAGGTCAGGTTGCCGGCTGCGATGGCCTCGGCCATCGCCACCGCGCTGTCGAGCGGCGTGACGATGGCGCGCACCAGCAGCGCAGCCGCACCGGCCGCGATCAACAGGCCCACCAGCAGCCCGCCCAGGCAGAACAGGCGCACGAACTGGTACTCGGACTGGGAGGCGGCGAAGACTTCCTTCGACACGTCGAGCTGGAGCTGGATCAGGGCGTTGATATCCTGGCGGATCGGGGCAAACACGGGCTCGATCTTCGCCTGCAGCAGCGCGCCCGCTTCGGCCAGCTTCCCGTCGCGCAGCGCCTTCACGATCGGCGCCTGCACTTCGTTGCGGTAGACGCCGAGCCGAGCTTCGAAGTCCTGCGCCAGCTGCGCCTCCTTGTCGGTCAGCTGGGTGGCCTTGTACTGCGCCCAGGCGGCGGCCATGGCTTGCGCTTCCGCCTCGACCTTGTCGGTGGCCTTGACGGCGGCGGCAGGATCGCCGGCGACCGCGGCCGCCAGGTCGAGCTGGGCGCGGTTCAGGCTGCGCACCACCGAGTCCAGCTGGCCGAGCGCGACCACGCGGTCGGCGTACATATGGTTCATCGCCGTGTTGGCGCGGCTGAGCGCAATCAGTCCCACGGCGGCGCCCGTGATCAGCATCGCCGCCAGCAGGCCCATCACCAGGATCAGGCGCATCCTGATCGTCAAGCCATTCGTCATGCAATTCTCCGGGGGAAAATTAGGAGAATATGCCAAGTGTGTCTTTACGAACAAGCCCTATGTGACCTATCACCGTGCAAGCTTGGCAGGCCAGCAACGGACGCTATGTTTGTTGTAGCAAACAAGCCGCGCCGGTGAAAAAAAACCCGCCGGGCGGCGGGTTTTTGGCGCGGCTTACGCTTCGCGCGACGCCTTCTTGCGCTCGTGCTCCTTGAGGAAGCGCTTGCGCAGGCGGATCGACTTGGGCGTGATCTCGACCAGCTCGTCGTCCTCGATGAATTCGACCGCGTATTCGAGCGACATCTGAATCGGCGGCACCAGGCGCACCGCTTCGTCGGTGCCGGAGGCGCGCACGTTGGTCAGCTGCTTGCCCTTGATCGGGTTGACCACCAGGTCGTTGTCGCGCGAGTGGATGCCGATGATCATGCCTTCGTACACCGGGTCGTTGTGCTCGACGAACATGCGGCCGCGATCCTGCAGCTTCCACAGGGCGTAGGCGACGGCCGCGCCGTCTTCCTGCGAAATCAGCACACCGTTGCGGCGGCCGGCCAGTTCGCCCTTGCTGGCGTCGACCGGGGCGTACTCGTCGAACACGTGGCTCATGAGGCCGGTGCCGCGGGTCAGGGTCATGAAGTCGCCCTGGAAGCCGATCAGGCCACGGGCCGGAATCTTGTACTCGAGACGCACGCGGCCCTTGCCGTCGGATTCCATGTTCTGCAGGTCGCCACGGCGGCGGCCCAGTTCTTCCATCACGCCGCCCTGGTTGGTTTCTTCCACGTCCACGGTCAGCATTTCGAACGGCTCGTGACGCACGCCGTCGATCATCTTGTACACCACGCGCGGACGCGACACGGCCAGCTCGAAGCCTTCGCGGCGCATGTTCTCCAGCAGGATGGTCAGGTGCAGCTCGCCGCGGCCCGACACTTCGAAGATGGTGTCGTCGTCGGTCGGCGCCACGCGCAGCGCGACGTTGGCCTTGAGTTCGCGCTCGAGGCGCTCGCGCAGCTGGCGCGAGGTCACGAACTTGCCTTCGCGGCCGGCCAGCGGGGACGTGTTGACCATGAAGTTCATGGTCAGGGTCGGCTCGTCCACGGTCAGCATCGGCAGCGCGTCCGGGGTGTCCGGGGCGCACACGGTGGTGCCGATGTTCAGGTCTTCGATACCGTTGATGAGGACGATGTCGCCGGCCTGGGCTTCATCGACCAGCACGCGCTCCAGGCCCTTGAATTTCAGGACCTGGTTGATGCGGCCCTTGGTCGGGGTGGCGCCGGGGCCGTCCACCAGGATCACGTCCTGCAGGGCGCGCACGCGGCCGCGCTTGATGCGGCCAATGCCGATCTTGCCCACGTAGGACGAGTAGTCGAGCGAGGAAATCTGCAGCTGCAGGGGACCGTCCGGGTCGTCGTCGCGCACCGGCACGTGTTCCAGGATGGCGTCGAACAGCGGCTTCATGTCGCCTTCGCGCACGGTCGGGTCGAGGCTCGCGTAGCCGTTCAGGGCCGAGGCGTACACCACCGGGAAGTCGAGCTGTTCGTCGGTCGCGCCGAGCTTGTCGAACAGTTCGAAGGTCTGGTTGATCACCCATTCCGGACGCGCGCCCGGACGGTCGATCTTATTGACCACGACGATGGGCTTCAGGCCCTGGGCCAGCGCCTTGCGGGTCACGAAGCGGGTCTGGGGCATCGGGCCTTCCTGGGCGTCCACCAGCAGCAGCACCGAGTCCACCATCGACAGCACGCGCTCGACCTCGCCGCCGAAGTCGGCGTGGCCCGGGGTATCGACGATGTTGATATGGGTGCCGGCGTATTCGACCGCGCAGTTCTTGGCCAGGATGGTAATACCGCGTTCCTTCTCCAGGTCGTTCGAGTCCATCACGCGGGTCTCGACCTGCTGGTTTTCGCGGAAGGTGCCGGACTGGCGCAGCAGCTTGTCCACCAGGGTGGTCTTGCCATGGTCCACGTGGGCGATGATGGCGATGTTGCGCAGAGCGCGTTTGGTATTCGACATGACTTTTCTAGGAGAGTGCTCGCGGGCGACCGCCGCGAATTCGGAAACCCACGATTATAGCACGTGCTGCGCCGCAACAGGCGATTCGCCACAAGGCGGTTTTTCGGCGGGGCGCTACACTGTTTGAATGGACAACGCGCCGACGCATGGAGAACTCAAGCAGACGGTCGAGGCGGCCGAGGCACGGACGCGCGCGCGCATCGCCCAGGCCGAGATCGAACAGCGCCAGTGGTTCCGCGAATACGATGCGCGCATGGAGGTGCAGAACGAGCGCCTGAACCGAGCCATGGAAGGCGTGGCACGTGCGGAAGCCGGCGCCGCTCGCGCCGAGGCAGCCGCGGAACGCGCCGCGCGCAGTGCCGAGAGCGCCAGTGATATTCGACGTACTCTCTGGATCACGTCGGTCATCCAGATTGCAGCGACCGTTCTGGCAGTGCTCGGCTTCTACTACGCCAGCGTGAACGCGAATGCGGCCCTGGTTCAGGCAAGCATCGCCGCGGTGGCTGCCGGGCGTCAACTACCCCCACCTGCTCCGCAGATCCTCCCCTTGCCGACCCCGCGCTAACCGTCATCCCCGCGCAAGCGGGGACCTCTGGTGCGTGGCGCTGCGGTCATCGCCTGCTTTCGCTGGCAACAATTTACCAGGGGTCCCCGCTTCCGCGGGGATGACGGGTGCGTGGTGCTGCGACCATACAAGGGGTCAGGCGCGGATCAGGCGTTCGGGGGCGAGCAGGCCGTGGGCGTGGAGCTGGGCGGTGCCGAGCAGGCGCTGGCCCTGATAGACGCGGATGCGGCCCGGCTGGGCATCGTAAGAGATGCCTTCCTTGCCAAGTGCGATGCGCTGGCCTTGCAGGAAGCGCGTGGCAGCGGCCTCGGGCAGGTCGATGCGCGGGAAGGACGACAGCAAGGCATCCACCGGCGCGAGCAACTCGCGCGGCGCGGGGTGCGCGGCCAGCGCTTCCAGCGTCACCATGTGCTGCGCGTTCAGTGCGCCCACGCCGGTCCGGCGCAATTCCTTCAAGTGCGCGCCGCAGCCGAGCGCGGCGCCGATGTCCTCGCCCAGCACGCGGATGTAGGTGCCTTTACTGCAGGTGACGGACAGGGTCAGGAACGGCGCCTCGTAGGCCAGCAGTTCCAGGCGGTGGATGGTCACGTCGCGCGCCTCGCGCTCGAGCGTGATGCCTTCGCGGGCGTATTCGTACAAGGCCTTGCCGTCGCGCTTGAGAGCCGAATACATCGGCGGCACCTGCTTGATCGGGCCGCGAAAGCGCACCAGCACGTCCTCGATCTCCTCACGGGTAGCGGAAACGGACAGCGTCTCGACGGTCTCGCCTTCGGTGTCGCCCGTGGTGGTGCGCACGCCGAGGTGAACCACCGTCTCGTAGGTCTTGTCCGCTTCCAGCAAATCCTGGGAAAACTTGGTCGCCTCGCCGAAGCACAGCGGCAGCAGGCCAGTGGCGAAGGGATCGAGGGTGCCGGTGTGGCCGGCCTTGGCGGCGTTGAGGATGCGCTTGGCCTTGATCAGGGCGTCGTTGGACGAGAAGCCCACGGGTTTATCGAGCAGCAGGACGCCGTCGACCAGCTCACGGGTTTTCTTCACTGCTCGTCCGCGTCCTTGGCCCGCGTGGCGTTCGCCTTGTCGATCAGGGCCGACAGCTCCATGCCGCGCGCGGTCGAGGTGTCGTGCACGAAGTGCAGCTGCGGCAAGGTATGGATGTGCAGCCGCTTGCCGAGCTCGTTGCGCAGGAAGCCGGCCGCCTTCTGCAGGCCCTGCAGGGTCTGGGCGATGGCTTCGGGGTCGTCCTTGAGGGTGGTGAAGAACACCTTGGCATGCGCGTAGTCCGGCGTGAGCTGGACTTCGGACAAGGTGATCATGCCCACGCGCGGGTCCTTCAGTTCGAACGCGATCAGTTCGGACAAGTCCTTCTGAATCTGGTCCGCCACGCGTACGCCGCGCCCGGGAATGCTCTTGCTATGCCTTGCCATGTTCTTCTTCCAAAATGTCATCCCCGCGCACGCGGGGACCTCTGTTCAATCGCGCAGAGGTCCCCGCTTGCGCGGGGATGACGGTTGCTGTGCCCTGCTTACAGGGTACGCGCGATTTCCTGCACTTCGAACACCTCGAGGTTGTCGCCAACCTGGATGTCGTTGAAGCCCTTGAGCGACAGGCCGCACTCGAAGCCGGCCTTGACTTCCTTGACGTCGTCCTTGAAGCGCTTGAGCGATTCGATCTCGCCCGTCCACACGACGATGTTGTTGCGCAGCAGGCGCACCGAGGAGGTACGCTTGACCACGCCGTCCACCACCAGGCAGCCCGCCACGGCGCCGACCTTGGACACCATGATGACCTGGCGGATTTCGACCATGCCGGTGACCTGCTCGCGCTTCTCCGGCGCCAGCATGCCCGACAGCGCAGCCTTCACATCCTCGATCGCGTCGTAGATGATGTTGTAGTAGCGGATGTCCACGCCGTTGGCTTCGGCCAGGCGGCGCGCCTGGGCGTCGGCGCGGGCGTTGAAGCCGATGATGACGGCCTTCGAGGCGACGGCCAGGTTGACGTCGGACTCAGAGATGCCGCCGACCGCCGCGTGGACGATCTGCACCCGCACTTCGGAGGTGGACAGCTTCTGCAGCGAGCCGACCAGCGCTTCCTGCGAACCCTGCACGTCGGTCTTGACGATGAGCGGCAGGTTCTTGACTTCGCCTTCGGCCATCTGGTCGAACATGTTCTCCAGCTTGGCGGCCTGCTGCTTGGCCAGTTTGACGTCGCGGAATTTACCTTGACGGAACAGACCGATCTCGCGCGCCTTGCGCTCGTCGACCATCACCAGGGCTTCCTCGCCAGCGCTCGGCACGTCGGACAGGCCTTGAATCTCGACCGGGATCGAAGGACCGGCTTCGGCGATCGACTTGCCGTTCTCGTCCAGCATGGCGCGCACGCGGCCATAGGAAGAGCCGGCCAGCACCACGTCGCCGCGGCGCAGGGTGCCGGACTGCACCAGGATGGTCGCGACCGGGCCGCGGCCCTTGTCCAGGCGGGCTTCCACCACCAGGCCGTGCGCGGGCGAATCCACCGGCGCTTTGAGCTCCAGCACTTCGGCCTGCAGCAGCACGTTTTCGAGCAGGCTGTCGATGCCCTGGCCGGTCTTGGCCGACACCGGCACGAAGGGCGAATCGCCGCCGTATTCTTCCGGCACCACGCCTTCGCCGACCAGCTCCTGGGTCACGCGTTCCAGATTGGCGCCCTGCTTGTCGATCTTGTTGATGGCCACGACCAGCGGCACGCCGGCCGCTTTGGCGTGGGCGATCGCTTCCTTCGTCTGCGGCATCACGCCGTCGTCGGCCGCCACCACCAGGATGACGATGTCGGTCGCCTTGGCGCCGCGGGCACGCATGGCGGTAAAGGCCTCGTGACCCGGCGTATCCAGGAAGGTGACCATGCCGCGCGGCGTATCCACGTGGTAGGCGCCGATGTGCTGGGTAATGCCACCGGCTTCGCCCGCCGCCACCTTGGCGCGGCGGATGTAGTCCAGCAGCGAGGTCTTGCCGTGGTCGACGTGGCCCATGACGGTGACCACCGGCGCGCGCGGCATGGACTCGAAGTGGGCGTGTTCGCCCGGCTCGGCCAGCATCGCTTCCGGATCGTCCAGCTGGGCGGCGAAAGCCTTGTGGCCCATCTCCTCGACCACGATCATGGCCGTTTCCTGGTCCAGGACCTGGTTGATGGTGCACATCTGGCCCAGCTTCATGAGCTGCTTGATGACCTCGGAGGCCTTGACGGCCATCTTGTGCGCCAGTTCGGCCACGGTGATGGTCTCGGGCACGTGCACGTCGCGCACGATGGCTTCGGTCGGGGCCTGGAAATTCGATTCGCGGTCGTCATGGTGACCATGGCGACGGCCACCCTTGCCGCCGCTGCGCCAGCCGTCACGGCCGCCCGAAGGCGCACCGCCGCCGCGCGTCTTGGCGCCGCTGGGGGCGCCGCGCTTCTTGGCGTCGTCCGACCAGGTCGAGGCCACGTTGGCCGACTTGATCGACTTCTTGTCGCCGACGGCGGGCTTCTTGTCTTCGCGGCCGGCCACACCGGCCGGCTTGCGGTCGGCCGGTTTGTGCAGCGTGCCTTCCGCGGTCTTCGGCTTGGCCGCTTCCGGCGCCGGAGTCGGCTCGGGCGCCTTCATGACGCGGCGCGGCTGGGCCATCATGGCCTTGATCTGGGCCACTTCGTCGGCCACGGCCTTGCGCGCGCGCTCGTTGGCGGCGGCGCGCTCGGCGGCATCCTTGGCGGCCTGCTCGGCCTTGGCTTTCGATTCGGCGGCGGCGGCGGCCTTGGATTCCTCCGAGGCGGCGGCGGCGGCCTGCTTGGCCTCCTCTTCCGCGCGGCGCTTGGCTTCCTCGGCTTCGGCCTTGGCCTGGGCGTCCTTCTCGGCTTCCAGCTTGGCCAGGCGCTCCTGCTTCTCGCGCAGGTCCGCTTCCTGGCGGGCGATCAGCTCGGCCTGGCGGCGCGCGTCTTCCTCGCGGCGGGCCAGTTCGGCCGCGTCCACGACCGGCTCGGCCGCTTTGGCGGCGGCCGGTGCGGGCGCGACGTCGTCGCGCTGCACGAAGGTGCGCTTCTTGCGCACTTCGACCTGGATCGAGCGGGTCTTGCCGGTGGCGTCGGCCTGCTTGATCTCGGTGGTTTCCTTGCGGGTCAGCGTGATCTTCTTCTTCTCGGTCGATTCCGTCGCACCGTGCGCGCGGCGCAGGTGGTTGAGCAGCTTGTCCTTATCATCTTTCGACAATGGATCTGACGCCGAACTCTTCTCGACGCCGGCCGAACGCAACTGCGTGAGCAGCACGTCGGCTGGCATCTTCAGCTCGGTGGCAAATTGGGCTACGTTGTTACTCGCCATTCAGTCCTCTTTTCTTTGTGTCGCGACAGATGATGTCAAACAATATTACGCCTTGGCTGCTTCCACTTGACCCCAGGCTTTTTCCTGGAGGGCCTTGGCACGCTCGTCGTACTTGGCGTCGACCAGCTTCATTTCATCGTCGGTCACATCTTCAAAACCATTCTTGATCAGTTCGCGGGCGCGGTCGGACGAGAGCGCCAAGATGGCGCCGAACTCGTCGTAAGCAAGGCCGGCGAATTCCGGCAGCGTCTTCACGCCGGCCAGGCCCAGCTTGCCGGCCGTGGTGCGGTCCATGCCGTCCAGGTTGACCAGCGCGTCTTCCATGCCTTCCAGGCCTTCCTCGGAAGCGATCGCCTCGGTGACCAGGGCGTCGCGGGCGCGGGTGCGCAGCTCGTTGACGGTATCCTCGTCGAAGGCTTCGATTTCCAGCATCTCGGAGATCGGCACGTAGGCGATTTCTTCCAGCGAAGAGAAGCCCTCTTCCACCAGGATGTCGGCCACTTCCTGGTCCACGTCCAGCTTTTCCATGAACAGCGAACGCACCAGCGCGGTTTCCGCGGCCAGCTTGTCGGCCGATTCCTCGGCCGTCATGATGTTGATCTTCCAGCCGGTCAGCTCGGAAGCCAGGCGCACGTTCTGGCCGGAGCGGCCGATGGCGATGGCCAGGTTTTCCTCGTCCACCACCACGTCCATGGCGTGCTTGTCTTCATCGACCATGATCGAGGAGACGTTGGCCGGCGCCAGGGCGCCGATCACGAACTGGGCCGGATCGTCCGACCACAACACGATGTCCACGCGTTCGCCGCCCAGCTCGGCCGTCACGGCCTGCACGCGCGATCCGCGCATGCCGACGCAGGTGCCGATCGGGTCGATGCGCTTGTCGGCCGTGTACACGGCGATCTTGGCGCGCACGCCCGAGTCGCGGGCGGCCGATTTGATCTCCAGCAGGCCCTGCTCGATCTCGGGCACTTCCAGCTCGAACAGCTTCATGATGAATTCCGGCGCGGTGCGCGACAGGATCACCTGCGGGCCGCGCACGTTGCGGTCGACGCGCAGGATGAAAGCGCGCACGCGGTCGCCGATGCGCAGGTTCTCCTTCGGAATCATCTGGTCGCGCGGCAGGCGTGCTTCGATCTTGCCCGATTCGACGATGGCGTCGCCGCGCTCCATGCGCTTGATGGTGCCGGTCACCAGCGCGTCGCCGCGCTCGAGGAAGTCGGCCAGGATCTGCTCGCGCTCGGCGTCGCGCACGCGCTGGAGGACCACCTGCTTGGTGTCCTGGGCGAAGCGGCGGCCGAAGTCGACGTTCTCGATCGGATCTTCGATGTACTCGTCCACCTCGATGTCGGGGATCTGTTCCTTGGCTTCGAAGTGCAGGATTTCCTGGTCGGGCAGCTGCAGGCCGGCTTCGTCGGGCACCACGTGCCAGCGGCGGAAGGTTTCGAACTCGCCCGTTTCGCGGTCGATCGAGACGCGGATGTCCACATCGCCTTCGTAGCGCTTCTTCGTGGCTTGCGCCAATGCGAATTCAAGCGCGCCGAAAACGACTTCCTTGTCGACGTTCTTTTCGCGCGCCAGCGCATCCACCAATAACAATACTTCGCGACTCATGCTTTGCGGCTCCTAAAATCCAGCTTCGGCACCAGGCGTGCCTTATCCAGTTCGGCGAGCGTGAACTCCAGCAGCGCCGCCGAACCATCCGTGCTTTCAAATTCCAATCCGATCTTGTCCCCGTCCGGCGTGTGCAGGATGCCGGTGAAGGTCCGGCGGTTGCCGGCGCCCGGGGCGGGCACGCGCAGCTTGACCGTGCATTCGTGACCGGCGAAACGGGCGAAGTCGGCCAGGGTGCGCACCGGCCGGTCCAGGCCCGGCGAGGACACCTCGAGCCGCTCGTAGTCGACGTTCTCGACGGTCAGCACGTGGGACAGCTGGTGGCTCACGGTCGCGCAATCTTCCACGTCCAGCGGGCCGCGCGCTTCCGCATCGGCCTCGGTGCGGTCGATGTACACGCGCAGAATGCCCCGCTCGCCCCGTTCCACATCCACGAGGTCGAAGCCAAGGCCGGTCACGGTGGTGGCGATCAGGTCAAACAGCTGCAAACTGCGCTCTCCAATGGGACAAAAATCGGTTCAACAAAAAAAAAATGGGCAACTGCCCATCTACGTAACTCCGCCCAACCATTTGATTAGGTTCAGAATTATAACAGCTTTGCCCCTGCCGCCGCAATCGCGCGACAGGGACATGGACAGGCAAACAACAGCTTTTTGCGGGGATTTCTACGCGAAAACGCCGAAATCCCTCGTTCTCTTGCTCTACCGCAATTAACCGCGGCGGCCGCGACGCGGCAGGCCCGGGTTGCCGCCACGGTGGCCCTTGGTCTGCAGGCTGCTCCAGGTGGTCTGCAGCGGATCGGGCTGACGCGGGCCTTTGCCGCCCTTGGCGTTGGCGCCGCCCTGGCCGAAGCTGGGCAGCTCGGCCGGAGCGCGCCCGCGCGGACCGCCGCGCTGGGCGCGCGGCCCTTTCGGGAACGGGTCGGCGTTGCGGTTGGCGTCGGCGCGGTCCAGGCGATTGCCGTCGACCTCTTGCTGCCCCCGCTGCCCCTTGTGTTCCTTATGATCCTTGTGGCCCTTGGCCTTGTGCTCGCCGACGCCCTTCTTCTCGACGCCGACCAGCTTCATGAGGTCGCGCACGGCATGCTCGTCGAGTTCGTCCCAGCGGCCGCGCTTGAGGTGGGTGGGCAGGACCATCATGCCGTAGCGGGTGCGGATCAGGCGCGAGACGGTCAGGTCGACCGCCTCGAACATGCGGCGCACCTCGCGGTTGCGGCCCTCGCCGATCACCACGCGGTACCAGTGGTTGGCGCCTTCGCCGCCGCCGTCGACGATCTTGCTGAAGTTCGCCGGGCCGTCTTCCAGCTCGACGCCGGACAAGAGCTTCTGGCGCATGCCTTCTTCCAGCACGCCCAGGGTGCGCACGGCGTATTCGCGCTCGATGTTATAACGCGGGTGCATCAGGCGGTTCGCCAGGTCGCCGGAAGTGGTGAACAGCAGCAGGCCCTCGGTATTGAAGTCCAGGCGGCCGACGGCCAGCCATTTGCCGGCCTTCATGGTCGGCAGGCGGTCGAACACGGACGGACGGCCTTCCGGGTCGTCGTGGCTGACGATCTCGCCGGCCGGCTTGTGATAAATGAGCACGCGCGGCGGCTTGCTGCTGACGCGGCGCTGCACCAGCTTGCCGTTGATGCGCACGGCGTCGGTCGGCAGGATGCGCTGGCCGATGTGGGCCGGTTCGCCGTTGACCGAGACCCGGCCGGCGATGATCAGCTCTTCCATGTCACGGCGCGAGCCCATGCCGGCTTCGGCCAGGACCTTGTGCAGCTTGGGCGCGTCGTCTTCGGCCGTCAGGTCGCGCCGCACCGGCTTGGCGCCGGCCTTGGCGCCACCGGCATCCTCGGCGTCGAACGCGTCCGAGGTCACGAAGGAGAACACGCTGTCGGCGTCCGGGCCCTTCTTCTGGTGCTGCTGCTGACCCTTCTGTTTGTGCTGCTTGCCGCCCTGGCCCTGGCCCTGGCCTTGGCCTTGGGCCTGCTGGCCCGGCTGCTGGCCGGCCTGGCCCGGCTGCGCCTGCTGGCCATGCTTCTGGCCCTTCTTCTTTTTCTTCTTGCCGTGCTTGTCGTGACGGGGACGCTGGCCGTCCACGGCCGGCGCGGCTTCGGCGCCTTCCGCGGCCGGGGCCTGTTCCGCTTGCGGGGCGGTGGCGGCGCGCTGCTGGCGCAGCTCACGCATGGCGCGCGGACCGCGCGGCTTGGCGTCGGCGCCTTCGCCCGCGGGCGCCGCTGCGGCCTCGCCGTGCGACGTTACCTGCGGCGCGGCTTCGCGGCCGGAAGCCGATCCGGCATGATCCTCCGCGGCGGCCTTCGGCGCGGCCTTGCGGCTGGGGGCCGGCGCGGCGGCTGCGTCGGCCGCAGGGGCGCTCACGGCTACCGCTTCAGCCTTCGGCTTGCGCGGCGCGCGCGGCTTCTTCACCGGCGCCTCGCCCTCGGTGGCAGGCGCCGCTTCCGGCGCGGCCGCCTCGGTGGCGGCCTTGCGCGGCGCGCGCTTCTTGGGCGCGGCGGCTTCGCCTTCGACGGCGGCCTTGGTGCGGCGCTTGGGCTTGGCCGCGGCGTCCGTGGCTACGGGGGTGTCTTGCTGATCAGTCGGTTCCATCGTTCGTCTTTTGCTCTAATTCGGGCTGGGTGGACTCGTCGGCCAGGGCCGCGGCGACCGCTTCCGGGAATTCATCTTCGATGGCGGCATCGATCACCGCCTCGGCCAAGGCCGCATCGGCCAGGAGGGTGGCGTCGTCGGCATCGGCCATCGCCGCCTGCTGCTCCGCCTGCTCAAAATTCTGCTGCAAGGCCGCCTCCAGCACTTCCATCTGGTCGGCCGCCTGCTGCATGTCGGCCACCGTCTGCAAGGGCGGCAACTGGGACAGGGACTGCAAGCCCAGGTCGTCCAGGAACTTGCGCGTGGTGCCCAGCAGCGCCGGGCGTCCCACCACTTCGCGGTGGCCGATCACGTCGATCCAGCCGCGGTCTTCCAGCATCTTGATCGTCTGCGAGTTCACCGCCACGCCGCGGATCTCCTCGATGTCGCCGCGCGTGACCGGCTGGCGGTAGGCGATGATGGCCAGGGTTTCCAGCGTCGCCCGCGAATACTTGGGCGGCTTTTCCGGGTTCAGGCGGTCGAGGTACAGCTTCATCTCGGGCCGGCTCTGGAAGCGCCAGCCGCTCGCGATCAGGGCCAGCTCCAGGCCGCGGCCGTCCCACTCCTGGCGCAGCTCTTCCAGCGCGATCTTGATGGTGTCCGTGCTGACCACCTGCTCCAGTTCCTTGCCCTGCGCATCGGTTTCGGTAAACAGCTTTTTCAGCGCAGGCAGCGGCATCGGCTCGCGCGCGCATAGCAAAGCGGTTTCGAGGACCCGTTTGGCCTCATCAGTATTCATCACAATAGCGAAAATGCAATAGAACCTTGGACACTACAAGTCCAACGCCTGGGCGTCGACAGCACGGCAGGAGCCGTGGAGCAAAGCAATACGTTGAAACCAGGGTCCGTCGCCCGGGCCGACAATGCCATGGGCGGGAAGCTACGCGGCGGCGTGGGGAAGCTCACCTTCTGCGAGCGGCGTGAAACTGCCGGTCAGCGGCCATTGTACCTGATAACCGCGCAAAGTGGACAACGACCCTTCTCAGACTGTGGCTAGACGCTCGGCAAGGATGGCGGAGACGCCGAGGAAGGCCGGGTATTCGGCCGTGATGACCCAGGTCGGGACCTGGGACAGGTAGGAGGCGAAACGGCCCTTGTGCTCGAAGCGGGAGCGGAAGGACGAGCGGGCGAAGCGCTCGCCCAGGCGCGGCACGATGCCGCCGCCGATGTAGATGCCGCCCTGCGCGCCGAGCGTGATGGCGAGGTTGCCCGCCACCGTGCCGAGCATGGCGCAAAAGGTCTCGACCACTTCGTCGCACAGCGCACAGTCGCCGGCCAGCGCGCGGCGCGTGATCTCGGGCGCGGCCAGGCCTGCGTCGGCCTGACCGCGAATCTTGGCCAGCGCGCGGTACAACAGCTCGAGACCGACGCCGGACAGCAGACGTTCGGCCGAGACATGCTCGAATTCGGTCCAGGCATGCTCCAGGATCTTGACCTCGGTCGCGTTGGCCGGAGCGAAGGTGACGTGACCGCCCTCGCTTTGCAGCGCCGTCCAGCTCGACCCGCACGGCACCAGGCCGGACACGCCCAGGCCGGTACCGGCGCCCAGCAAGCCGAGCGCGGCGCCCGCGACTGCGGCGCCGCCGCCGATCTGCTGCTTGTCCTCTGCGCGCAGGTGCGGCAGCGAGCGGGCCAGCGCCGTGAAATCGTTGACCACCACCAGCGTCGCCAGGCCAACGTCGGAGCGCAGCGCTTCGATCGAGAATTCCCAATGGTGGTTGGTCATCCGCACGTGATCCCCGGTGACCGGGTTGGCGATGGCAATGGCGGCGTGGCGCGGACGGCCGGACTGCGCCTGGCCGTCCAGGTAGGCGCGCATCGCGGCGGCCAGGGTCGGATGGTCCGCGCAGGCCAGTACTTCCACGGCCTCCAGCACGCCCGGCGCGCTCTCGAGCGCGAAGCGGGCGTTGGTGCCGCCGATGTCGGCCAGCAGGCGCGGGCCATCGGTGTAAGCGGCGGTAGCAGTGGAAGCGAGAGTAGCAGTCATCGCATATAAACAGAAATGGATGACGAAGCTTACTAATTTTATGCCCGTGTTACAAGCATTTTTTGTAGTTTAGGTACATTCTTCCGGAAATCACGCCGTTTGTCCGGCGTTTTCAATGGTAGTCCGACTACTTTGTGTCACGTGAGCATTCCAGGCGTCCAGGCCGCCCTGCAATGGCCGCGCCCGGTGGAAACCTTGGGCCTGGAACTGTTTGGCGACCGCGGCGGCACTGACATCGTTGGGGCAGCTGCAATACACGACGATGTGGCGGTCCTTGTCGAGGCCGGCGACGAGCTCGGCCAGCGGGGTACCGTGGAACAGGACCGCGCCGGGGATGGGCGCTTCCAGCTGCTGGGCGGTAGCGCTGCGCGCGTCCACCAGCAGCGGGTCGTGGCCGTGCGCGATCAGATCGGCCAGTTCGCCGATCGACACCCGCTCCAGCTGCATGCCGCGCTGGAAGCGGCGCCGCTCCACGTATTTCAGCAGGATGAAGGCGGCCAGCAGCAGCCCGAGCACGGACAGCGCGGTCGACCCCATGGTGGATAGCAGTTCCAGCACATCGTCCACGCTGGTATGGAAATAGCCGCCGATGGCCAGGCCGGTGCCGCTCCACAGCAATCCCCCCGCCAGGGTGTAGGCCAGGAAGCGTGGCGTACTGGTGCCCATCGCCCCGGCCAGCGGCGGCGCGACGGTGTTGAAACCGGGGACGAACTTGGCCACGATCAGGGACTTGGCCCCGTAGCGGGCGAAGTTGTCCTCGGTCTGGCTCACGCACACGTCCGGGTTGAGGGAGATACGGCACAGCACGCGCAGGATGCGCTTGCCGTAGGCGCGGCCGGCGCGGAACCAGAAGTAATCGCTGATCAGGCAAGCCAGGAGCGCGAACGCCAGCGCCAGCGGCCCGTGCAGCGGTCCGTCCACCGCCAGCGCCCCGGCCACGATCAGGACCGGATAGGCGGGAATCGGCAAGCCGATCTGTTCCACCAGCACGGTGAGGAACACGATCAGCACGCCATATTCGCGCAGGAGGTCGGTCAGATTGGCCATCCCCCTATGGTAGTCGATTCCGCCCGCCGGCGCGCGGTCTCAGGCCGCCACCGTGGCGGCGTCGATCGCCGGGTAGAACTCGCGGTCTTCGCGCTGGATGCGCTCATACAACTGGCGCAGGACGAGGTTGGCCTGTTCCCGGAACGCCTCCGGCGCCAGGGACACGCTGCGGGCCGTGTTCCAGCGCGCGGCGAACTGCAGGTAGGCGCCGGCGATGCCTTCCATCTCGTCCTGGTAACGGTGCGACAGGCGCACCAGCTCGCCCTCCCCGCTCGCCTCCAGGGCCGGGTACAGGCTGCGATCCTCGACCGCCAGGTGCAGCTTGATCAAACCGCTGAAGGCGACGATGGCCGCCGCGATCTTCTCGGCGTTGCGTTCGATCCCCGCGTGCGCCAGCTCGCGCAGGCGCGTGATGCCGGACAGGATGTCGATGTGCTGGTGCTTGAACTTATCGATATTCATGGTGCTTCCCTTCTGTGTGATGCCAGGAACACCATCGTAGCATAAATGATGCATTTAAAATGCATCTTTATAACAGGGTTATCCGGCGCCCTTGGGGATCGCTGCCAGGAGCTGGCGCGTATAGTCCGCGCGCGGCGCGCGGAACAGCGTGTCGGCGTCGCCGCTTTCGACCACGCTCCCGTGGTGCATCACCATCACCTGGTCCGACATGTAGCGCACCACCGACAGGTCGTGCGAGATGAAGATGTAGGACAGGCCGAATTCGTCCTGCAGGTCCTGCAGCAGGTTGAGCACCTGGGCCTGGACCGACACGTCGAGCGCGGACACCGACTCGTCGCAGACCAGGATCTCCGGCTGCATGGTCAGGCAGCGCGCGATGGCGATGCGCTGGCGCTGGCCGCCGGAGAATTCGTGCGGATAGCGGTGGAGCGCGGCGGCCGGCAGTCCGACCTTGTCCAGCAGCCGGTAAGCCTGCGCTTCGCGCTCGCCGTCGTTGGCGCCGATGCGGTGAATGCGCATCGGCTCGAGCAGGATCTGGCCCACCGTGAAGCGCGGATTGAGCGAGGCGTAGGGGTTCTGGAAGATGATCTGGATGCGCCGCTTGAAGGGCTGGAATTCGGCGTCGCTCATGGCCAGCAGGTCGCGTCCTTCGAACAGTACCGAGCCGCCGCTGGCGCGATGCAGGCGCAGGAGGGTGAGGCCGACCGTGCTTTTGCCGGAACCGGATTCGCCCACCACGCCCAGCGTCTTGCCGCGCGGGAGGCGGAAGGACACGCCCTTCACGGCCTGGAATTCGCGCTTGCCGAACAGGCCCTCGCGCAGGAAGAAACTCTTCTTCAGGTCCTTCACCACCAGCACGTCGTGCTCGCCTTCCGCATAGCCACGGGTGCGCTCCCCCGCCGGCGGCGTGCGGCCTTGCAGGTAGTCGTCGATGACCGGCAGGCGCAGCGGACGCGTGTCCAGCGGGGGGCGGCAGTGCAGCAGCGCCCTGGTGTAGGCGTCGCGCGGCGCGTGCAGCACCTGCGCCGCGGCGCCCTCCTCGCGCACCTCGCCGTGGCGCATGACGATCACCCGGTCCGCGATCTCCGCCACCAGGCCGAGGTCGTGGGTGATGAACAGGACCGCCATCTGGCGCTTCTTCTGCAGCGCCGCGATCAGCTCCATGATCTGCTTTTGGATCGTCACGTCGAGCGCGGTGGTCGGTTCGTCCGCGATCAGGAGCTTGGGTTCGCAGGCAATCGCCATCGCGATCATCACGCGCTGCTGCTGGCCGCCGGACATCTGGGACGGATAGCTGTCAATCTTGTTCGCCGGGTCGGGAATGCCGACTTCCTCCAGCAACGCCAGCGTGCGCGCGCGCGCCTGGCGCCGGCTCATGCCCATATGCTGGCGCAGCACCTCGCCGATCTGGAAGCCGACCGTGAACACGGGATTCAGCGACGACATCGGTTCCTGGAAGATCATCGCCACCTCCTTGCCGCACAGGCGGCGCCGTTCGGCGGCGCTGGCGTGCAGGAGTTCGCGTCCGTCGAAGCGGATGCTGCTGGCCGGGTCGATGACGGTGGTCAGCGGCGGCAGCAGGCCCATGACGGCCAGCGAGCTGACCGACTTGCCGCTGCCCGATTCGCCCACCAGGGCCACGGTGGCGTCGCGCGGCACATCGAAGGAAACGCCTTTGACCGCTTCGACGGTGTTGGTCTTGTCGACGCGGAAGCGCACCCGCAGGTCGCGCACCTGGAGCAGGGATTCGTTCATTTGATCTTCGGGTCGAGGGCGTCGCGCAGCGCGTCGGTGAACAGGGAAAAGGCCGTGACCAGCAGCGCCATGGCGCTGGCGGCCGCGGTCAGCTGCCACCACTTGCCGAGTATGAGTTCGTTCTGGGCTTCGTTCAGCATCGAGCCCCAGGACACCACGCCGACCGGCACACCGAAGCCGAGGAAGGACAGGATCACCTCGGCCTTGATGAAGCCGACCACCAGGATCGACATCTGCACCAGGGCGATGTGCGAGACGTTGGGGAAGATGTGGCCGAACATCTTGCGCCAGTGCGAAGCGCCGATGGCGTCCGCCGCCAGCACGTATTCGCGCGCCTTGTGCTTCATGTATTCGGCGCGGATCAGGCGGTAGGGGCCGGTCCAGCCGGTCAGGCCGAGGATCAGGACGATGGTCAGCACGCCCTTCTGCTGCAGCACGGCGGCCACCGTCAGAATCATCAGGATCGAGGGAATCGACGTGAAGACGGAATAGAACCAGGTGAAGAAGTCGTCGACCAGGCCGCCGAAATAGCCCGCCAGCGCCCCGAACAAGGTGCCCAGGCCGACCGCCACCAGCGCGGCGACCAGGCCCACCACGATCGAGGTCTCGCCACCCTTGATGGTTTTCTTGACCACGTCGTGGCCCCACTTGTCGGCGCCGAACGGCAAGGTCGGGCGGCGCTCCACGTCCGGCCCGTGCTGCGCGGCGGCGGCGCCGCGCAGGGCCGCCAGGTCGGCGGCGAGCGGATCTTCGATCCCGTACATGTCCGGCGGCGCCTCCCGGCCCTGCTGCGCGCGGATGGCGCGGATGTCGTCGGCCAGCGGATCGAAGGCGTTCGGCGGAGCCGGCTGCTCGGCGGCCCGGGTGCGCACGGCGGCAGGGTCGGGGCCGACGAAGCTGGGCGGCGCGTAGTTCACGCCCACCTCGTCCTCCCAGTGCGCCGCCACCATCCCGGTGGCGGACAGCACCAGCAGCGCCAGGAACAGGCCGACCACGGTCAGCGCCAGCATGGCCAGGCGGTCCTGGCGCAGGCGGCGCCAGGCCAGTGTCCACAGGCCGGGAGAGGTCGAATGAGCGGGCATCGGCGACCTCATTTGAGCTGGACGCGTGGATCGACCGCCTGGTACAGCAGATCGGTCAGGAGGTTGAAGACCATGGTGGCGGCGGCCACGTACACCGTGATCGCCTTGATCACCGGGAAGTCGCTGCGCTCCACCGCCAGGATCACCTCGCGCCCGATGCCCGGAATGCCGAAGAAGCGCTCCAGCAGGAACGCGCCGATCAGCAGCGCCGGCAGGTTCGACATGACGTAGGTGATGATGGGGATCGCCGCGTTGCGCAGCACGTGCACCCACATCACCCGCCCTTCGGACAGGCCTTTGGCGCGCGCCGTGCGCACGTAGTCCTGGTTCACTTCGTCCAGCACGAAGCTGCGGAACAGGCGCAGCGTGGGCGCGATCGACACCGCCAGGCCGATCAGGATCGGCAGGGTCGAATAGCGCAGCAGATTCTCCGCGAAGTGCTCGCCCCAGCCCTGCACCGGGAACAGCCCGAGCTTGTAGGCCAGCTCGTACTGGAACACGATGATGTAGACCAGGATCGAGATCGACATGCCGATCGTGCAGACGACCATCACCGCGCGGTCGGTCAGCGAGCCGCGCACGAAGGCGACCGCCAGCGCCAGCGCGATGCCGAAAGCGGTCTCCAGGATCGTGAGCGGCACCAGCACCGTGAGCGAGGGCCCGAGCCGGGTGGCCAGGATGTGGGAGACCGGCTCGCCCGTGCTCCACGCCGTGCCGAAGTCGAAGCTGACGATCTGCTTGACGAAGATCCAGAGCTGCACCGGATACGGCTGGTCGATCCCGAGCTGCTTGCGGATGTTGGCGATGGCCTCGGGGTTGGACATCTTCCCGGCCAGGATATAGGCCGGATCGCCGCCCACCCAGTTAAACAGCAGGAACACCAGCAGGACGACGCCGGCCATGGTCGGCAGCATCTGCCACAGGCGGCGGAGGATATAAGCAAACATGATGAATCTCTACTTTGATAAGCGGGACTGATCGACATCGATCCAGGCCCACTCCTGCTTGAGGATCGGGTGCTTCTTGTAGCCGAGGACCGAGGGCTGGGCCAGCATGTTGCGCCAGCGCGCGTAGCCCATCTTGATCGCCCCCATCGCCTCCAGCCGGCGCGTCATCTTGTGGTACAGGGCGGCGCGCTGCGGCCCGGGCGGCAGCTGCTGCGAGGCCTGGTACAGGCGGTCGTATTCGGGGTCCGCGTAGCAGCCGAAATTGTTCTGGTGGGTGTTGGGGCCGTAATAGAGCTGCATGAAGTTGTCGCCATCGGGATAGTCGGCCAGCCACTGCCCGTTGCGGGTGGCTACCTTGCACTGCTTTTCCGCCGCCAGCAGGTCGGCGAAGATCATGCGCTCGTTCTCCATGTGGATGCCGAGCGCATTGTAGGTCTTGCGCCAGACTTCCGCTTGCAGCACGCCGTTCGACTCGGCCCGCGAAACGTAATGGATCACCAGCGGCTTGCCGTCCGGCGTGGTGCGCCAGCCGTCCCGGCCCTTCCGGTAGCCGTAGCGGTCGAGCAGCTGGTTGGCCAGCGCCGGATCGTACTGGTTGATGCTGCGCCAGTTGGGATCGTGACCGACCACGCCCGGCGGAATCGGATAATCGAGGCGCTGGGCCTGGCCGTTCCACACCAGGGCGATCTCCTCGTCCACGTTGTGCGCCATGGCGATGGCGCGGCGCAGGGCGATCCTCTCCTTGCTGAAGCCGCCCAGCACGGGGTCTTCCATGTTCCAGTAATACCAGGTGGTCTCCGGGTCGATCTGGCGCGACAGCTGGACCCCGCGCCGGGCCAGCTCCGGGCGCAGCTGGCCGTTGACCAGGGCCTTGGGCGCCAGCGGGCCGTCCAGCCAGAACAGGTCCGTCTCGCCGCTCTGGAAGGACAGCCAGCGCGACTGGTCCTCCACCATGACCGCCACCTCGATACGGTCGATCTGCGGGATGGCCTTGCCGCGCATCTGGGCCACGATGCGCTGGTCGTCGGGGTCGGCGGACGGCTGGAAGTCCCACACCTCCGGCAGATGCCAGGGATTCCTGGTCAGCACGATGCGGTTCCCGCGCACCCAATCGGTGAGCATGTAGTAGCCGCTGCCGACCGGATGCCCGGCCACCTCGCCCTTGGCGTCGCCATAGCGCTCGACCACCTCGCGCGCCACCGCGGACGTGCCCTCGTGCGCCAGCACCATGCCGAAATTGAAGTCGGTATGGGTCAGGCGGATGCGCAGGGTGTAGGGGTCGACCACCTCGAAGCGCTCGATCTTCCCGTCGAACAGCCAGCTGTGGGGCGAAGCCAGGCGCGGGTCGGACAGGCGCTTCCAGGAATACACGAAATCGGCCGCGCTCAGCTCGCGCCGCCGGCCGCCGAAGGCCGGATCGGGCGTAAACAGGATGCCGTGCTTGAGGCGGATGGTGTAGGTGCGGCCGTCGGCCGCAATCTCGGGCAGCGCGGCCGCCGCCTGCGGGCGCAGGGCCGCCGGCCGGGCCAGGTAGTCGTAGGTGTACAGGGTGTCGAACACGGCCTGCAGGATGTGGGCCGAATACAGGTCGCGCGCCGTGGCCGGATCGAAGCCGGTCTCGGCCGCCGGAATCACATAGCGCAGCACCTTGGGCGGCGCCGCCAGCGCCCCCTGCAGCGCCAGCAACAGCGCCATCCCCGCCAACCAAGCCCTCATCGGCCAAGCTTCCATATTGAAAATGCTTAACGATACAGAAAACTCGGGGGGCGCGCGAGTCTTCTCAAACCGATTTCAAGTGTTGTATTCGTGCAATACATATACGTCCCGATATTGACAATCTTTACAGCGAAATGATTTCATGCGGGGTTTCCGAAAATTCGTCGATCACGCACTTTCGGAAAACAACTGTATGCATGAGCTTACATTCGCCAATATGTATTTTTGTGTTTTGGCTTTGTAGGCGTTCGAATACACTTTTTGAAAAGTTACACACTGGAGGCTTCATGATCAAACAATCCGCGTTGGCGCAAGCCGTGGCGCTGGCAGTGGCGGCCCTGGCCGTGGCGCAAAACGCCGCAGCCCAGGACGCCAATGCTCCCATGCAGCGCGTGGAAATCACCGGCTCGAGCATCAAGCGCGCGCAGGCCGAGACCGCATCCCCGGTCCAGGTCGTCTCGCGCGAAGACCTGGCCAAGTCCGGCAAGGCCACCGTTGCCGAATACCTGCAAACCCTGACCTCGGACGGCGCCGGCTCGCTGCCGACCGGCTTCGGCAACGGCTTCGCCGCCGGCTCGACCGCCGTTTCCCTGCGTGGCCTTGGCGCCACCTCGACCCTGGTGCTGCTGAACGGCCGCCGCATGGCCCCGTTCGCCCGCGCCGATGACGGCCAGAAGACCTTCACCGACCTGTCCACCGTCCCGATGGAAGCGGTCGAGCGCATCGAGATTCTGAAGGATGGCGCTTCCGCCACCTACGGCGCCGACGCGATCGCCGGCGTGGTCAACATCATCCTGCGCAAGGACTTCACCGGCACCACCGTCAAGGTGGAAGGCGGCGAGTCCGGTTACAAGGACCAGGAACAGGCCAAGGCCGCCATCACCTGGGGCAAGGGCAACCTGGACACCGACGGCTGGAACGTGCTGGTCAACGCCGAGGTCTACAAGTCCAACGAAATCCTGAACAAGGACCGCAAGGACCGCGCCTGGATCGGCCACGGCGACCTGCGTGCCTGGGGCTACCCGCTGACCACCCAGTTCGCGGCGGGCGACATCCGCTCCGGCGTGGCTGGCGCCACCCCGACCGGCGCGATCCGCAATCCGAACACCCTGGCCTATGAATACCTGCCGGGCTGCGAGCAGTTCTCCGAGTCCGTGCAACCGGTCCCGGCCAACGGCTGCGTCTGGCACCAGGACCAGTTCCGCTCGATGCAACCGCAGATCGACGGCTTCAACCTGTACACCCGCGGCACGCTCAATATCAGCAGCGACCTGCAGGCCTACGCCGAGTTCGGCCACTCCGAGCGCAACACCCACTTCGCCCTGACCCCGCCGTCGATCAGCCCGACCGTGGCCTTCGTGCCGAGCGCGGCCAACCCGACCGGCGTGATCAACTGGGGCTCGGGCGCGGGCACCGCCATCGTGCTGGGCGCGACCCACCCGCAGAACCCGTACGGCGTGCCGGTGCGCGTGCGCGGCGCCCTGTTCGACGTCGGTCCGCAAGTGCGCTACGCCGACAACGCCTTCACCCGCGTGGTGGGCGGCGTCAAGGGCACCTGGGCCGGCTGGGATTTCGACACGGCCCTGACCTATTCCGAGTCCGAGCTCGACCTGCGCTACACCAACATGCTCAACATGAAGGTGCTGTACGACGCCCTGTCGAACAAGAGCAGCCCGTACTTCCCGTTCTACCTGGGCGCCCAGGCTGGCCAGAACACGGCCGCGCAATACGCCGCGATCGTGACCGACGCCAAGTCCAAGTCGACCACCAAGCTGGCCACCTTCGACATCAAGGCTTCGCGTGAACTGATGCAACTGCCGGGCGGTATGCTGGGCGTGGCAGTCGGCGCCGAGCACCGCCGCGAGAAAGTGGACAACCCGTCCCTGTCCGGCACCATGACCGGCGACATCAACGCGTCCTACGTGGCGGCCAAGGGCGACACCAGCGTGTCGGCCTTCTTCGTCGAGCTGGCCGCGCCGGTGCTGAAGAGCCTGGAGCTGTCCGCCGCGGCCCGTTACGACCGCTACGACAACTTCAACTCGACCACGCCGAAGGTCGGCATCAAGTACACCCCGACCAAGACCTTCGCCCTGCGCGGCACCTACTCGGAAGGCTTCCGCGCCCCGGGTCCGGCCGAATCGGGCGCCGAGTCGCAATCGACCGGTACCGCCACCGCGCGCGACCCGATCCGCTGCCCGGGCGGCACCCCGCTGCCTGGCGCCAACCAGAACGACTGCGCGGCCTCCGTGTCCGCGGTCAAGGTCGGCAACCCGAACCTGAAGCCGGAAACGTCCAAAGGCGTGACCCTGGGCTTCGTGTGGGATCCGTTCGACGGCACCTCGCTGGCGCTGGACGGCTGGAAGATCAAGCGTGAAAACGAGATCAATCCGATGCCGTACAACGAAGCGGCCGCCCTGCCGACCGCCGTCCGTTCGGACAACAACCTGAAGGACGCGAACGGCAATGTGATCCCGAACTCGGGCAGCCTGCTGATCTCGAAGGCGCCGTACCGCAACTCCAGCTACACCGACATCAAAGGTGTGGACCTGGATGTGAAGCAGCGTCTGCGTCTGGGCGACTGGGGCCGTGCCACCATCGGCATGACCTGGACCCACATCGTGTCCTGGCTGCGCGCCGAGAACGCCACGACGCAGTACCAGTACGCCGGCACCCACGGCAACTGCGATACCTCGAACTGCGCCGGCACGCCGAAGGACAAGATCTCGTTGGTGGCATCCTGGGATCGGAACGACTACAGCGTGACCGCGACGGTGAACTACCGTTCGGACATGAAGAACCGCCTGTTCGACGGCGACCTGTGCGCTTCCCAGATGCTGGGCGGCAAACCGGCCCCGAATGCGGAATGCGTGCTGCCGTCGTTCACCTCGGTGGACCTGTCGGCCCGCTGGAACGTGTCCAAGCAGCTGCAGGTGTACGGCTCGATCAGCAACCTGTTCGACAAGATCGCTCCGCTCGACCCGCTGACCTACGGCGGCATGAGCTACAACCCGATGGACGCATCGGGCGCGGTCGGCCGTTACTTCAAGGCCGGCGTGAAGTACTCCTTCTAAACAAGGGTACCCGCCAACGAAAAAGCGCCGGAGCGATCCGGCGCTTTTTTTTAGGGTCAGATCGCCCATTGCACAAAAAATTACCGGACCGGTAATTTTTTGTGCAATGGGCGATCTGACCCTGGTGTTTATTCTTCGCGCAGGCAGCGCTGGCGGACGGCGGCGGCCAGCTCCTCCAGCACGCCGACGCTGGCGTCCCAGTCGATGCAGCCGTCGGTGATCGACTGGCCGTAGGTCAGCTCCTTGCCCGGCACCAGGTCCTGGCGCCCGCCCACCAGGTGCGATTCCACCATCACGCCGACGATGCGGGTGTCCCCGCCGGCGATCTGCTGGGCGATGTCGTGGCACACCGGCACCTGGTTCTCGGGCTTCTTGCTGCTGTTGGCGTGCGAGGCGTCGATCATCAGGCGCGAGGCCAGACCCTGGGCGGCGATCTGCTGGCAGGCTGCGTCCACGCTGGCGGCGTCGTAGTTCGGGGTCTTCCCGCCGCGCAGGATGATGTGGCAGTCCTCGTTGCCGTTGGTCGAGACGATCGCCGAGTGCCCGCCCTTGGTCACCGACAGGAAATGGTGCGGCTGCGAGGCGGCCTTGATCGCTTCCACCGCGATCTTGATGCTACCGTCCGTGCCGTTCTTGAAGCCCACCGGGCACGACAGGCCGGAGGCCAGCTCGCGGTGCACCTGCGACTCCGTGGTGCGCGCGCCGATCGCGCCCCAGCTGATCAGGTCGGCGATGTACTGCGGGCTGATCACATCCAGGAATTCGCTGCCGGCCGGCAGGCCCAGCTCGTTGATGTCGCGCAGCAGCTCGCGCGCCATGCGCAGGCCGTCGTTGATGCGGAAGCTGTTGTCCATGTAGGGGTCGTTGATCAGGCCCTTCCAGCCGACCGTGGTGCGCGGCTTTTCGAAGTACACCCGCATCACGATTTCCAGCTCGCCAATGAAGCGCTCGCGCTGCGCTGCCAGGCGGCGCGCATATTCCAGCGCAGCCTTGGGATCGTGGATCGAGCACGGGCCGATCACCACCATCAGGCGGTCGTCCTGCCCGTGCAGGATGCGATGCAGCGCGACGCGCGCGTTGGCCGCGGTCTGTTCCGACTTCTCCGAGCACGGGAACTCCCGGATCAGGTGGGACGGCGGGGTCAGTTCCTTCATCTCGCGGATGCGTAGATCGTCGGTGCGGGGCATATCGGTTCTCCGGGCTGGATATAAAAAAAAAGACCGCCAGCTTGGGCGGTCTCTCGGGATTCTGGGCTTGTTCGGTTACTGCGTGAACCTTCCTTTACTCCACCGCCTTGGGGCTGGAATATCCAAAATAAAACCAAAAGTGGAAGAAGGTCGCGAAAGTCATTGGTCGACTATAAGCCCACGCGGCGCGTCTTGTCAACTCAGCCGGTGCCGCCGACCGTGACGTCCTCGATGCGCAGGGTCGGCTGGCCGACACCCACCGGCACCGACTGCCCTTCCTTGCCGCACACGCCCACGCCCGAATCGAGCCGCATGTCGTTGCCGATCATGGAGACCCGATTGAGCACGTCCGGGCCATTCCCGATCAGGGTCGCGCCCTTCACCGGATAGGTCACCTTGCCGTCCTCGATCATGTAGGCTTCGCTGGCCGAGAACACGAACTTGCCGTTCGTGATGTCGACCTGGCCGCCGCCGAAGTTGACCGCGTATAGGCCGTGCTTGACCGATTCGATGATCTCGCGCGGGTCCTTGTCCCCGGCCAGCATGTAGGTGTTGGTCATGCGCGGCATCGGCAGGTGGGCAAAGGATTCGCGCCGCGCGTTGCCGGTGACGGGCATCTTCATCAGGCGCGCGTTGAGCGTGTCCTGGATGTAGCCCTTGAGGATGCCGTCCTCGATCAGGGTCGTGCACTGCGAGGGATTGCCCTCGTCGTCGATGTTGAGCGAGCCGCGGCGGTCGGCCAGGGTGCCGTCGTCCACCACCGTCACGCCCTTGGCCGCGACGCGCTCGCCGATGCGGCCGGAGAAGGCCGACGAGCCTTTGCGGTTGAAGTCGCCTTCCAGCCCGTGGCCGATCGCCTCGTGCAGCAGCACGCCGGGCCAGCCGGGGCCGAGCACGATGGTCATCGGGCCGGCCGGGGCCGGGCGCGCATCGAGATTGACGACGGCCGACTTGACGGCCTCGGTGGCATAGAAGTCGAGGATCTCGTCGCTGAAGTAGCCGTAATCATAGCGCCCGCCGCCGCCGGAAGAGCCGACTTCGCGCCGGCCATTCTGCTCGGCGATGACGGTGATGGAAACGCGCACCAGCGGGCGGATGTCGGCCGCCAGCACGCCGTCGCTGCGCACCACCAGCACCACGTCGTATTCGCCGGCCAGGCCCGCCATCACCTGCACCACGCGCGGATCCTTGGCGCGCGCCATCTTCTCGACGCGCTCGAGCAGGCGCACCTTGGCCGCCGCGTCGAGCGAGGCGAGCGGATCGTGCGGCAGGTAGAGCGAGCGGCCGCCGGCGGGCGTCATGGCGCGCGCCACCTTGACCCGCCCGGCGCCAGCGCGGGCGATGGTGCGGGTCGCCTCGGCGGCGTCCATCAGGGCGCGCGCGGAGATCTCGTCGGAGTAGGAGAACGCGGTCTTGTCGCCCGAGACGGCGCGCACGCCGACGCCCTGGTCGATCGAGAAGCTGCCGGTCTTGACGATGCCTTCCTCCAGGCTCCAGCCTTCGCTCTTGGTGAACTGGAAGTACAGGTCGGCGTAGTCGACCTTGTGGGTGAACATGCTGCCGAGCGTGCTCAAGAGCTGGCTTTCCTCCAGGCCGAAGGGCGTCAACAGCACTTCGCGCGCGGTGGCCAGCGCGGACAGATTCGGTTCAAACGGTTTCATGGGCATTCCTTGGGGGTTTGCGGCTCATTCTGCCACATCACAAAATACGGTGCTTCAGGGCCGGCAGGCTGGCGCGCACGCCAGCCAGATGTTCGGGATCGATCGCGCCGGCCACCACGCCCTCGCCTTCCGGCAGCACGTCCTTGACGTCGCCCCAGGGGTCGACCAGCATGCTGTGGCCCCAGGTGCGGCGGCCGTTCCGGTGAGTACCGCCCTGGGCCGCGGCCAGCACGTAACACTGGTTCTCGATGGCGCGCGCGCGCAGCAGCACTTCCCAGTGGGCCTGGCCGGTGGTGTAGGTGAAGGCGGCCGGCACCACGATCAGGGCGCACTCGCCCATGGCGCGGTACAGCTCGGGGAAGCGCAGGTCGTAGCACACCGACAGGCCGACCTTGCCGAACGGGCCGGCGAAGGTCCCGACCGCGCCGCCCGGCACGATGGTCTTCGACTCGTTGTAGGACTCGCTGCCCTTGGTAAAGCCGAACAGGTGCATCTTGTCGTAGCGCGCCACGCGCTCGCCTTGCGGGTTGTAGACGAGGACGGTGTTCATCACCTTGTCCGCTTCCGGCGCAGCCAAGGGCAAGGTACCGCCGATCAGCCAGATGCCGTGCGCGCGGGCCACCGCGGCCATCGCATCCTGGATCGGCCCGGCGCCGTCGGCTTCGCGCCGCGCGACCTTATCGGCCTCGCTCATGCCCATGATGGGCCAGTACTCGGGCAGCACCACCAGTTCGGCCCCGCCGGCGGCCGCTTCGGCCACCAGGCGGCGCATGGTGGCGATGTTCTCGTCCACGTCCGGGGTCGAGACCATCTGGACGGCGGCAATGCGGTGGGTCATGGCGTATCCTTTTTCGGCGGCGCGGCCGGCGTATTGTGGTCGAGCTTGGTGACGACCGGCTCCTTCCACGGTCCCGTCACCTGCATCTGGTAGGTCAGGGCCTTCATCACCGGCGCGCGCAGGAACAGCTGGGCCAGGAAGCTGCCGATGCCCACCACCGGATTGACGGCCAGCGCGTACACCAGCGGACCCGTGCCGAGGTTGAACTCGGGAATCACCACCACGTGCAGGTTGGTCGTCTCGTTGGCGATGTCGGCCGTGCCGTCCATCAGCACGGTGGCGGCGACCCCGTGCATTTTCAAGTTGTCCGTCGTGAGCACGCCGCGGTTGATGACGGCGTTGGCCGTGATGCCGTCGAAGGCCAGGCCTTCGGAGAACACGTCGTGGAAGTCGAGCTTGAGCAGGCGCGGCAGCATTTGCAGGCTCAGCACGCCGAGCAGCTTGGCCGCGCCCGGATCCTTCTTCAGGAACTGGCCGGCGCCCACGTCGAGGTTGATCTTGCCCGACAGGCTGGGTGGGTCGAGGGCGTAAGGCAGGCCGTTCCAGGCGACCTCGCCTTCCATCTTGCCCTTGCCGCGGCGCAGGGTGTCGGGAAAACCCAGACGGTCGAGCAACTTGCCCGCGTCCGTGATGCCGAGCTTGAAGTTGAGGGTGGTGGTGTTGCGCCCGTCCCGGTTCACCCAACGGCCGGTGGCGTCCAGCTCACCGTCCCCATTGTCGAGCGCAAGCTTGTTGATGCGCCACTCGCGGCCGGCAGCCGCCAGGCTGTTCTGGGCCTGCAATTCCAGGCGGCCGAGTTCCTTGTTGAACAGGACGAAGCGCTCGGCCACCACGTCCAGCGCCGGGATCTGGGTCACCGCCCCGCCCTTCTCGCCTTCGAACAAGTCCTTGACCTCGCCCGCAGCCGATTCGGGAATATCGAGCGCGGCCAGGCGCGCCGTCACCCGGCCCAGGCCGGTGCCGCCGGGCGCCTCGTTCCACGTGAGGTAGCCCTCGATCTGGCGCGCGTTGATGCTGGCCTGCCAGACGTTCTTGGCGTGGGTCGCGCCGACCACCACGTCGTCCAGCTTGCGGTCGGTGATGATGAGTTCGTTGGCGCGCGCGGCGGTTACGTCCGGCACCACGTACTGGGCCAGGTCGGGGCCGCTGTCGGCCACCCGGCCGCGCGCGGCGGCAGGCGGTCCGGCCAGGGCCGCGCCCAGGCCGGTCCACTGGTCGACGTTCAGGGTGCGCAGGCTGACATTGAGGGTGACCCCGCTATCGGGTTCCGGCGCCGGATTGTTGACCCCGATACCGCCGCGCACCACCGTCCACGGCCCCTTGCCGGTCTTGCTGCGCAGGTAGCGCGCGTTCATGGTGGAGCCCACCGACAGGCGCAGCTCGTCGCGCGCCACCTCGGGGTCCGTCGACGGCAGCGTGGTCAGCGCGAAGTGCACGGGCAGCGCGTCGCCGGCCGCCTTGCGCAGCGGGGCGGGGAAGTCCATGCCGACGCCGCTCATGCTCGAGTCCACCGTCACCTGGGCTCCGTGCTCGCGCACCAGCACCTGGCCGGTGAAGCGGGTGCCGCCGGAAAAATGGCCCGCCAGGCGCTGCATCACCGGCGCGGCATAGGCGCGGCGCAGGCCGTCCGCGGTGGCGCTGCCGGCCAGCTTGACCAGGATGCTGCCGTCGCGCTGCGAGCCGCCCGTCACGCTCAAGGGGCCGCCGAGGAAATTGCCGCCCACGCCGGCCAGGTTCACGCCGCGCTCCGTGAATTCGATCCGCCCGACCGCGGCCTGCACGGCCGGCAGCTCGGGGAACAGCACCACCTCGTCGCTCAGCAGCTGGAGCGCGCCCACCACCTTGGTGTCGCGCGGATGGCCGAGCGGGATGTGCAGCTTGAGGCCGAGGCGCGCATTGCCGCCGGCGTGGGCGTCCTCGGTGAAGTTGCCGATCCATTCCAGCACCGGACTGGCGGCCACGTACTTCAGGTAGTCGTTGAGCGGCCCGGCGGCGTTGCCGTCGATGTCGAGCATGAGGTCGTCGGCCAGCAGATCCGGCACCACCGCCTTCACCTTGGACAGTCCGACGCCCAGGGTGCGCGCGGTGTCGCCGCGGATTTCCATGCGCGCGCGGTCGAACACGATGCTGCCGTTGATCTTGTCGGCCTGCGGCCACAGCGGGCTCTTGCCGTCGCGGCCAGTTTCGTCCGGCACATAGTTGAGGCGGCCGTTCTCGATCTTGCCGTCGGCGCGGAACTCGCCCTTGGCCGCGTCCGGCGTGCCGGCCCGGAACGGGAAATGGGCCAGGTCGCCGCGCACGCGGACCACCCCGTCGCGCAGCACGCCGTCTTCCAGCGCCTGGGTGAGCCAGGCGCGCAAGTGCGCGGGCGTTTGCAGCGGCAGGAAGGCGCCGACCCGGTTGATCGGAAAGCCGTCCAGGCGCAGCTCGAAGTCGGCCGTGCCCAGGCCCTGGCCGGCGGCCAGCGGCATCTGGTGCTTGCCCTTGAGCGCGCCCGTGAAGCCGCCTTGAGTGAAGTCCATCGCGTCGACCTGGAACAGCAACTGCTGGTTCTTTTCGAAGGACCAGTGGGCCGCCAGGCGCAGGCGGTCGAAGGGCATGGCCGGCGCGTCGAAATAGCCCGGCAGCTGCAGCACCGTCGCGCTGGAGTCGAGCATGATGCTGCCGCCGCGGTCGGTCGCGTCCACGCTGCCGGTCAGGTTGTCCACGCCGGGAATGGCGGGGGCGGGAGCGACGGCCGGCGCGGACGCGCTGGCGGCCTGGCCCGGCCGCGCGGGCTGGGCCTTGACCGACAGCCCCGCCACCTGCCCCTTGACGCGGTAGGACGCCACCTGCGGATAATGGCCGCTCCACTCCGCGCTGAAGTCGACCAGGCGGCCGCGCGGGGCGAAGTCGTCCAGTATCTTGCGCTGCTGGGCCGACAGCGGCAGCTGCTCGGCCAGGCGGGCGATGGTGGCCAGGTCCAGCATGCGCGCCGTGAAGCGCGTGCTCTCCGGGGTCTTGCCCTTGGCCGGGCGCCAGGTCTCGGACATCGACATCGGCGGCAGCACGGTGCCGTCCGCGTCCTGCACCGCCAGGTTCTCCAGCGTGACCGTGTGGCCGAGCGCGCCGAAGGTCGGCTTGCCCTCGGCCTCGCCGACGCCGGGCGCGATCTCCTCGCGCGCCGAGATCCGGCCCTGCATGCGCACCAGGTCGAGCGGCGGCAGGTCGGCGCCCAGCTGGGCCGACACGCCGGCCAGGCCGACATCGGCGGTGAAGCCGGCCAGGCGCGCATGGTCGAGCGCGATCCAGGTGCGCACCGAGCCGAAGCCCTGCTTGAGCGCGAACGGGTAATCGAGATACGGCTTCCAGGCCGCCAGGTCGGTGTCGCGCAGGTCGGCGTACAGCTCGCCCTTCCAGAGCGTCATGTCCGAGATGCGGGCGGCGAAGCGCGGATGGGCGAAGTTGGCGCGCACGTCCAGCGGCCGCGCCAGGGCGGCGGGCGGGGTCGCGCGCAGCGCGAACTCGTGGTGGCTCCACACGTTGCGCAGGGCCATGGTGACATTCTCGAGGTCCAGCGTGGGCGCGCCGCGCAGTTCGTCGCTCCAGTGCACGCGCCCCTCGCGGATCACGATGGCGCGCTGCTTGAGCACCCAATCGCCGCCCTGGCCCTGGCCGCCGGTGCCCGGTTCGATGCGGATGCCGGCCACGTAGAAGGCGCCGTCCGCGCCGCGCCGCACGGCCAGGTCGGGCCGGATGATCTCGAGCGAATCGAAGCGCGGCTCCAGCGCCGGCAGGCTCCACCACGACAGGGTGGCCGCGACCGACGGCAGCGACAGCGCGGGCCGGCCCTGCTTGTCCTTGACCAGCACGTCGCCCAGGAACAGGCTGGGGTGCGCCCCGCGCCAGGAGGCGTAGATGCGGGTGATGGTGACCGGGTTGCCCACCGCGCGGCTGGCCAGGCGCTCGATGTCGCCCTTGTACATGTCGATGTTGGGCAGGATGGCGTAGCGCAGGAACAGGATCAGCGCGCCGAACAGCAGGTAGGCCAGCACCACCGCCTTGATCGCGAAGCCAAGCACGTGATGGCTGGCCAGGTTGGCCATCCGGTAGGCTGCGCGCAGCCGCCGCCACCGCACGATCAGTGGCGGGTGCGACGCGCCGTTGTCGGCCGACGGGTTGTGCATCGGTTGCTGAATCGGAGTGCTCCGTGGGTTAAACCTGACCCGTGCAGGACGGCGCCCATTTTACAGCAAGGCCAACCTTTCCATGGCGCACCTTAACGCTTTCTTACACCCTGGGTGGACAGGGAAACTTAAACATGTGAAAGTGGGAGAACGATGCCGTCCAACTCCCCTTGCCTGCCCATGTCCGTCCCCTGCCCGTCCCGCTATGTCCAACGCTGGCTTGCCGCCGATCCCGCCCGTCCCGCCCGCCTCGATGCCCTGGCCGCCACGCGCGCCGATGAGCTCGATTTGCCCGCCCTGCTGGCCGAGCTGACCGGCGCCGGCCTGCCCTGGCCGCGCGCCCTGCGCCGCCTGCGCAACCTGCTGGTGTGCGCCATCGTGCGGCGCGACCTGGACGGCCAGGCCGACCTGGCCGAGGTGGTGGCCGCCATGACCCGCTTCGCCGACTTCGCCGTGCAGACGGCTTACGCGGCCCTGTACGGGGAACTGGCCGAGCTGCACGGCCTGCCGACCGGGGCCGAGAGCGGCCGGCGCCAGGATTTGCTGGTGCTGGCCATGGGCAAGCACGGTGGCGGCGAGCTGAACGTGTCGTCCGACATCGACCTCATCTTCGTCTACCCGGAGGATGGCGAGACCGCGGCGGCGCCCGGCCAGCGCGCTCTGTCCAACCACGAGTTCTTCATCCGCCTCGGCAAGAAGCTGATCGCCGCCCTGTCCGAGCTGGCCGAGGACGGCTTCGTGTTCCGGGTCGACATGGCCCTGCGCCCGAACGGTGCTTCCGGTCCGCTCGCCGCCAGCCTGGCCATGGTGGAGGAATACCTGATGGTGCAGGGCCGCGAGTGGGAGCGCTATGCCTGGGTCAAGGCGCGCGCCGTCACCGGCCAGGCCGAGGACATCGCCGCCCTCGACGCCATCGTGCGGCCCTTCGTGTTCCGGCGCTACCTGGATTTCGGCGTGATCGACGCCATCCGCAACATGCACGCCCAGATCCGCGCCGAGGTCAACCGCCAGGAGCGGCTCCATCCCGAGCGCAGCAACAACGTCAAGCTCGGCCGCGGCGGGATCCGCGAGATCGAGTTCATCGCCCAGGTGTTCCAGCTGATCCGGGGCGGACGCGACGCCGCGCTGCGCGAGCGTTCGACCCGCGCCACCCTGCGCACGGTGGCCGACAAGCAGCTGATGGCGCCGGAGACGGTGGCCGGCCTGCTCGACTCCTACACCTTCCTGCGCAACGTGGAGCACCGTCTGCAATACCTGGACGACGCCCAGACCCACACCCTGCCCGCCAACGAGGACGACCGCGCGCTGGTCGCGCGCATGGCCGGCCTGCCCGACCCGGCGAGCCTGCTGGCCGAGCTGGACCGCCACCGCCGCTTCGTGGCCGAACAGTTCGACGCTATCTTCGCCGACAAGACCGGCGGCGCCGAGGAAGTCGACCCGGCCCTGACCGGGCGCGGAGCCGACGACGAGGACAGCCGCGCCGCCCTCGCGGCCAAGCTGGCCGGACTCGGCTTCGAGGATCCCGCGGCCGGCGCCGCCCGCCTGCTGACCTCGTGGCAGACGCCGCGCCTGCAAGCCATGCCTGAGGCGAGCCGCAACAAGCTGATGGCCCTGCTCAACAGCGCCCTGCCCCTGATCGCGCGGGTGACGCGCGACACGCCGCATGCCAGCCGCAACGCGACGCTCGGCCGCCTGCTCGACTTCTACGAAGCCATCGCGCGCCGTTCGGCCTACCTGTCGCTGCTGACCGAGTATCCGCACACGCAGGAACGCGTGATCCGCATGATGGCGGCCAGCGGCTGGGCCGCGACCTTCCTCACCCAGCACCCGATCCTGCTCGACGAGCTGCTGGACGACCGCGCCCGCAGTCCCCTGCCCGAGCCGGGCGAACTGCTGGCCGACATCGGCGCGCGCTGCGCCGAGGCGAAGGGCGACACCGAGCGCCAGATGGACATCCTGCGCGAATTCCACCACGTGCACCTGTTCCGCCTGCTGGCCCAGGACCTGGCGGGCGACTTGACGGTGGAGCGCCTGGCCGACCACCTGTCCCAGCTGGCCGACGTGATGGTGGCCGCCACCATCGCCGCGGCCTGGAACACCATCGCCACCCGCCACCGCGAGGTGCCGCGCTTCGCCGTGATCGCCTACGGCAAGCTGGGCGGCAAGGAGCTGGGCTACGTGTCCGACCTGGACGTGATCTTCCTGTTCGACGACGAGGACCAGGATGCGCCGGGCAACTACGCCAAGCTGGCGCAGCGCTTCATCACCTGGATGACCTGCGCCACGCCGGCCGGCACCTTGTTCGACATCGACACGGCGCTGCGCCCGGACGGCGCGAGCGGCATGCTGGTGTCCTCGGTGACCGCGTTCGAGCGCTACCAGCGCCAGTCGGCCTGGGTGTGGGAGCACCAGGCGCTCACGCGGGCGCGCTTTTGCGCCGGCGACGAGGCCATCGGCGCGCGTTTCGAGGCCATCCGCGAAGAGGTGCTGCGCCTGCGCCGCGCGGCCGCGCCGCTGCAGGAAGAGGTGCTGAAGATGCGGCGCAAAATGCGCGACGCCCACCCGAGCCGCAGCGCGCTGTTCGACTTGAAGCACGACGAAGGCGGGATGATCGACATCGAGTTCATCGTGCAGTACCTGGTGCTGCTGCACGCGGCCGACCATCCCCAGCTGACGGCCAACGCCGGCAACATCGCCTTGCTGCGCCTGGCCGGCGACCTGGGCCTGATCGATCCGGGGCTGGCGCAGCAGGTGGCCGACGCCTACCGCGCCATGCGCCGCCTGCAGCACGGTGCCCGCCTGCAGGGCCAGGAGGCGCGGGCGCTGCACGAGCAGGTGGACCCGCACGCGCAGGCCGTGCGCACCTTGTGGCATGCCATCTTCGGCTGAAATGCAAATCGGGGACAGACCCGCTTTTCTCGGCAACTAGTTGCCGGAAAAAGCGGGTCTGTCCCTGAGCCTTCCCCTCAAATTTTTGTTGTAAACAGCTTGGGAAGCTGTTAACTTTCAATCCCAAAAACGGCGCATGCATGGCTGTGTTAGCCCTTTCGTTCGTAGCTACCAACTGCGAACAAAGGG
>Ga0208514_100106_pt1 | contig 79956 bp, 55 predicted proteins | sample LakWasMet70_HOW9_2_FD_183900 | JGI IMG/M metagenome (GOLD analysis project Ga0208514, IMG submission 183900) | Freshwater sediment methanotrophic microbial communities from Lake Washington under simulated oxygen tension - Sediment Metagenome... | ecosystem: Environmental > Aquatic > Freshwater >...
CGGTGGTCCGTTGAAAGCTCCGGTCGGTAAAGGCATTCTCTCAAGAATGTTTGATGTGTTCGGTAACGCCATTGATCGCATAGAGCCTCCAACACAAGTGGAATGGCGTTCGGTGCATAATGCACCGCCGGCATTGGCCCGTCGCTCGACGCAGTCTGAAGTTTTTGAAACCGGCATTAAGGTCATTGATGTGCTGGTGCCGCTGGAGCGTGGCGGTAAGGCCGGATTGTTCGGCGGCGCAGGCGTAGGCAAGACCGTGTTATTGACTGAAATGATCCATAACATGGTCGGACATCACGATGGGGTCAGTATTTTTTGCGGCATTGGCGAACGTTGTCGTGAAGGCGAGGAGCTGTACCGCGATATGAAAGAAGCGGGCGTGTTGGAGAATATGGTAATGATCTTCGGGCAGATGAACGAACCTCCGGGCAGCAGGTTCCGGGTCGGTCATGCCGCACTGACGATGGCCGAGTATTTTCGGGATGATGAGCATAAAGATGTGTTGTTGTTAATCGACAATATTTTCCGGTTTATACAAGCAGGTTCAGAGGTTTCCGGTTTATTGGGGCAGATGCCTTCGCGCTTAGGGTATCAGCCAACAATGGGCACTGAACTATCGGGATTGGAAGAACGTATTGCCAACACCGATAGCGGTGCCATTACTTCAATCCAGGCGGTCTACGTGCCGGCGGATGATTTTACCGATCCGGCGGCGGTACATACCTTTTCCCACCTTTCCGCATCAATTGTGCTTTCGCGTAAGCGGGCCAGTGAAGGACTTTTCCCCGCCATTGACCCATTGCAATCCAGTTCCAGGATGGCTACACCGGGTATTGTCGGTGAACGACATTACGCTTTGGCGCAGAATATACGGCGGACACTTGCGCAATATGCGCAACTGAAAGATATGATTGCGATGCTGGGTTTGGAGCAATTGTCCCCAGAGGATCGTAAAGTAGTTGCCCAGGCGCGGCGTTTGGAGCGATTTTTAACGCAACCCTTTTTTACTACTGAGCAATTTACGGGTTTAAAAGGTAAGCTGGTGAGCCTGGAAGATGCTTTGGATGGTTGTGAACGAATTTTAAATGATGAGTTCAAAGATTATCCTGAGAGTGCGTTATACATGATCGGGACAGTGGATGAAGCGGTTCAGAAATTAAAATCCGGTAACGGTGCTGCCAACAGGTCTGCTGCATCGGCCGTCAATGCCAAGCCTTTAGTAAAATCTCAGCCGGAGACTGAAAATGCCGATAACGCACATGAATCTTAAAGTGCTTTTACCTTTTCAGATTTTTATCGAAAAAACAAATGTGCTGCGCATTGTCGCCGCAACAGGGGAGGGTTCGTTTGGTCTTTTGCCGCAACGTCTGGACTGTGTAGCGGCACTTTCGCCAGGCATTTTAAGCTATGAGACTGATGAAGAAGGCGAGGTTCACATGGCTATTGACGAAGGGGTTCTGGTTAAGACTGGTGCTGATGTGCTGGTATCTGTGCGCCGGGCGTTAGTGGGTTTTGATCTGGCTAAATTGCGCGCTGCGGTGGAACAGGAGTATTTAACGTTAGATGAAAACGAGCAAGATGTGCGCACGGTCATGGCGAAATTGGAAACCGGATTTATCCGTCGCTTTGCGAAATTTCAACATGAATAACAAGCCTAAAATCATCGTTAAAAATGCGTCTAAGTTCGTTGAACAAGTCGGCACGAAAGCGGCACGAAAACTAAAGGCGCGGCGTAATGCCACGCCAGGGATTTGGTTTGGCTTGGGCATGATGGGGCTGATTGGGTGGTCGGTAGTGGTGCCTACGCTACTGGGTGCATTGCTGGGGGCGTGGCTGGATAAACATCATCCGGGGCCGCATCCCTGGACACTGGCGTTATTGGTGGCCGGCCTCTCGATTGGTTGTTTAAATGCGTGGCTTTGGGTTGATAAGCAAGATAAGGCGATGCGCGACAACCCTGATGATAATTTGCGAGATGACAGTGATGACTGAATGGGTAACAGGTTTAGGGGCGTTGAGTATGGGCGCTTTGTTAGGCGGGATTTTTTTCGGCGGTCTGTGGTGGACAGTACGTAAAAGCTTGGTGTCTGAGCGACCAGCACTATGGATCTTAACCAGTTTGCTGTTACGCATGGGTATAACCTTGGCTGGATTTTACTGGGTTGGCAATGGCCACTGGGAACGCCTGATATTGTGTCTATTTGGATTTTTGATAGTACGCCAACTTATCACCCGTCGCTTGAAACCAGGAGAGCCGATATGCACCTTAGCCCAGACCAGATAATTTTTTGGCAATATGGTTTTATTAAGCTCAATGCCACCATTGTGTATACATGGGGATTGATGCTGTTGCTGATCGTTGGCTCAAAACTGATCACGCGTCATCTTTCCACGGAACTGCAACGTACGCGCTGGCAGAATCTGCTGGAAATTATTGTCACCACTATTGAAAAGCAAATTGGGGAAATCGGCTTAACCAAGCCCAGACAGTATCTCGGCTTTTTAGGAACCCTGTTTTTGTTTGTAGCCTTAGCCAGTCTGTGCACCATCATACCTGGTTACGAGCCACCCACTGGCTCACTCTCCACCACTACCGCACTGGCACTGTGCGTATTGGTGGCTGTACCGTTTTTCGGTATCTTGGATCAAGGCCTTAAGGGTTATTTGAGGTCTTATATTGAGCCGACTGTCATCATGCTGCCGTTTAATATCATCAGTGAAATCTCAAGAACGCTGGCTTTGGCGGTGCGTTTGTTTGGCAATATGATGAGCGGTGCGATGATCATCGGCATACTGCTGACCATTACTCCGTTCATTTTTCCGGTGGTCATGACGGTGCTTGGTCTGTTAACAGGTATGGTTCAGGCCTATATTTTCAGTGTACTGGCAGCAGTTTACATTGCGGCCGCCACGCGTATGCCGGAGGCCGAAGCAGATGCCACAAAGAAATCATAAATTATCAACCTTCTAATTAACTAAAGGATTTGTATGGACAGTATGACGCTTATTGCGGTGGCCTCCATTGTTATTGCCGGCCTGACCATCAGTTTTGGATGCTTGGGGCCTGCGCTGGCTGAAGGCAAAGCTGTTTCGACGGCGCTGACGGCGCTTGCGCAACAACCTGACGCGTCCGCCACCATCACGCGTACCTTGTTTGTCGGTTTGGCCATGATCGAATCAACCGCCATCTATTGCTTTGTGGTTTCAATGATCCTGATTTTTGCCAACCCGTTCTGGAATCATGTCATTACTCAAGTTGCAGGACATTAAACCATGCTGATTGATTGGTTTACCGTTGGGGCGCAGGCATTCAATTTTTTCATTCTGGTCTGGTTGATGAAGCGTTTTTTGTACCAACCTATTCTCAATGCCATTGATGCGCGCGAAGCGCGGATTTCTAAGGAACTGAGCGATGCGGACACAAAAAAAGCCGAAGCCCAAAAACAGTGTGCAGAATTCCAGCACAAAAACGACGTGTTCGACCAACAGCGTGACGCGCTTTTGGCAAAAGCCACTGAAGATGCCAAAGCGGAACGGCAGCGATTGTTTGATGAAGCAAGAAAAGCGGCCGATGCCTTAAGCGCCAAGCGTATGGAAACACTGAGAAATGAAGCCGACAAACTGAATCAATCGATCAGTCAGCAGACACAGCAGGAAGTGTTTGCCATCGTACGCAAGGTGCTAAACGATCTTGCTACCACCAGTTTGGAAGAGCGCTTGGGCGATGTCTTTACCCGCCGGTTGCGGGCACTGGACGGCGAAGCCAAGGACAAGCTTGCGCACGCGCTTAAAACAGCATCAGAACCTGCCGTCGTACGGAGTGCTTTTGACCTGCAAGCGGAACAATGTGCGACCATACAAAATGCGCTTAACGAAACTTTCTCGGCTGACATCAAGCTTCGGTTCGAGACCGCGCCTGATCTGGTCAGTGGTATTGAACTTACGGCAAGTGGCTATAAAGTAGCCTGGAGCATTGCAGATTATATTGCCACGTTGCAAAAAAATGTGGGTGAATTATTGGCAGAACAATCCAAACCACCAGCGAAGTTAAAACCGGAGATTCAATCCATTCTTCCCAAGGTGGTTCAGTGAGCGTACCACTTGATTCATTGCAAAATGTTATTGAGCGCATTTTTGCCGGCATAAGCCAAGGCAGGGAAGCGTTTACACCGCAAATACAGCCACGTGAGACAGGTAAGATCCTGACTATATCAACTGGCATTGCCAAGGTAACTGGACTTCCTGGAGTGGGGTTTGATGAGTTGCTGGTATTTCCAGATAACGTGTTTGGCATTGCGTTCAACGTAGATGCAGATGAAATTGGCGTGGTGTTATTGGGTGATTATTCGCATCTACAGGCCGGCGCTGAAGTATTGCGCACTGGCAGGGTTATGGATGTCGGCGTTGGCGATGGTTTGCTGGGCAGGGTCATTGATCCCTTGGGCAGGCCATTGGATGGCAACGGCGCGGTAATTACTAACGAACGTTTACCTATTGAACGGCCGGCAGCAGCCATCATGGATCGTGCACCAGTTGCTGTGCCGCTGCAAACTGGCCTGAAAGTCATTGATGCATTAATTCCAATCGGACGTGGTCAGCGCGAACTTATTTTGGGCGACCGGCAAACCGGTAAAACCGCCATAGCACTGGATACCATACTGAATCAACGCGGCCAAAATGTGTTGTGTGTGTATTGCGCCATCGGTCAGCGTGCTTCATCCGTGGCCAAAACAGTTGCTATCTTACGGGAAAAGGGCGCGTTGGAATACACGGTCGTGGTTGTTACCGAGGGCAACGATCCGCCCGGTCTTGCTTACATTGCGCCTTATGCGGCGACCAGCATCGCAGAGCATTTTATGGAAGCGGGCCGGGATGTGCTGATCGTTTATGACGATCTTACGCAACATGCCCGTGCCTATCGCGAGATTTCATTGTTGTTGCGACGCCCGCCTGGCCGCGAAGCGTTTCCTGGCGACATATTTTATATTCATTCGCGCTTGCTGGAACGCGCGACCCAACTTAGTTCGGCACTGGGCGGCGGTTCGCTTACAGCCTTGCCGATTATTGAAACCGAAGCCCAGAATATCTCCGCCTTTATTCCAACCAACCTGATTTCGATAACCGACGGCCAGATCTACTTGTCACCGGTCCTGTTTGAATTAGGCATTATGCCAGCTGTTGATGTCGGAAAATCCGTTTCCCGGGTCGGCGGCAAAGCGCAACGAGCAGCCTATCGAGCGGTAGCGGGTGATCTTAAGCTTGCTTATGCTCAGTTTGAAGAGTTGGAAACCTTTGCCCGGTTCGGTGCACGCCTGGATGAAAATACGCGCAAATCCATAGAGCATGGGCAACGCATCCGTGCTTGCCTAAAGCAACCGGAATTTGCTCCCGTCACGGTGTCTGCACAAATCACCATCTTATTGGCATTGTCCGCAGGGCTTTTTGATCCGGTGCCATTAACGCAAATGACGAATGCTGAACTGGCTGTGCTATCGGCAGCAGCAAATATGCCTGCCGAGGTAAACCAGCGCTTGGAAACGGCTGAAAAACTGAGTGATGAAGATCGGCTAGTCATCATCGCGATTGCTCGACAAGCACTTGATGCGCTTCAGTACAAGCCTGAGTTACCGGCAGGGTCTAAAAACGAGATCAAACCTAAAGCGGATGCAAATGTCACTTCGGATAATCCGAGCAAGCTTGCAGCAGAGGCAAGGTAAAATTTATGAGTGATAGCACGGAAAGTCTGCGTAGAAAAATCAATAGCGCCCAAGACTTGCAATCAGTAGTTCGCACCATGAAAGCCTTGGCTGCGTCCAGTATTGGACAATATGAAAAATCAGTGCGCGGCTTAGGCGATTATTATCGTACAGTGGAACTGGGTTTATGTGCCTGTTTCCGGGGTAGCGCGTTACTGGATTTAAATACCCATCAGCAAAAACTTAACGAAGCTAGCGCGATTGGCGCAGTCGTGTTTGGTTCTGACCAAGGACTGGTCGGCCAGTTTAATGATGTGGTGGCCGATTTTGCAATCAAGACACTGAGTGAGTTGCCCGGACGGCTGCAAGTTTGGGCGGTCGGTGAGCGTGTGCATGCCCGTCTGGCAGACGCAAAACTGCCTATGGTTGGTTGCTTCAGCGTACCTACTTCTGTCCAGGCGATTACGCCACTGGTCGGCCAGATTCAGATTGAAAGCGAAGCGCATCGCGCCCAAGGCGATTACGCCCATTTGTACATATTTTATAACCGTCCGATGGCGGGCGCGCTTTATGAACCGGTCAGCCAGCGGTTGCTGCCGCTTGATGCCCAGTGGCAACAAGGCCTGGCCAAATTGTCATGGCCCACTAAAACCTTACCCGAAGTCATGTGTACCGGATCTGTGACCTTGCGTGCGTTGATCCGTGAATATCTGTTTATATCGCTATTTCGTGCGTGTGCAGAATCCCTGGCGAGCGAAAATGCCAGTCGCTTGAGCGCAATGCAACGCGCTGAAAATAATATCGACGATTTGCTGGAAGCGCTAAACGGAAAATTCCATCTATTGCGCCAAAGCGGCATTGACGAAGAGCTGTTTGACGTGATTTCTGGCTATGAAGCGCTCTCGAAAGAAAAAACTTCCAACATCTGAGAAAGCGAATCCTACTTTGTCTAACCAATCTGGATAAGCAGGAAGTTTAATCTTACTGATAATGTTGATCTATCGATTGAAAATGCCCGCACTACTTAGGACAAGGCCATTCTTTTATGAGCGCCGCTTTGACAAGTGACTCGGCACTTGAACTCCATAACTCCGGGTGTTCGTTGAGGTATTTGGACACCACATTTGCTGCCTGATCTGAACTTATATTTTGTGGGCAATAGAGCCCCAGCCCTATGGTTGCGTCTACAACGCCCATGACATAATAAACATAAGCCGCTGCATCATAGAGATCAGCATTGTCAATGTCACCGCTTTTATAAACCGTTGACTTGTCGTGAAGCTTTTGCCCATTTATAAAGGCGTTAAAACCGGCATTTGCGGTAATTGGCATCAGTATTGCCGCAATAAGGATTAAGTTTGACGCTTTCATTTTTTACACTCCGTGGTTTTATAGTCTTTGCAAAACAGTTTATATTGATACGGGCTGATACATAAATAACATTAATACTGATGAGATTAGCTTGTGCAAAGTTATTTTCAGTAACTAATTCGTTGATTTTCGTTGCAGAACCTTTACCATAGCCCATCGCCTCCATAAAATTAGCCGCTATCAGACGGACTCTGGCATCTAATGATTACGAGTAGTTAAGACAAAAGAAATCAATGATTATTGATGCATTCATAGATTAGTCTTACAGCCGCCTTGGAACAATAAAAATACTGACTTAACGGCAGGGAATAGCTCAACTAAATGCCCTGTCAAATTTTAAAGCATTTTTTCTAGTCTATAATTAAGAGTGTAAAATGTCCAAAAAATAAGAAAACCACTCTGGTACCAAAACGCGTTGAAATCCAAGAAAAAAATCTACTAACGGATAGACGTTAAATGCTCATAAATACTATAACTATTAGTTTTCCAGGTGAATAACTGGCTCCGATTGTTTTTGCCCCTGATTCTACTTGGGAGTATAAGCCTAGCCTATTTGGGACAAAATCGTATCGACTACGACCTAGAGCGCCTGAAATCCGAAGAGCAGTCCGCCGTACGACTTGGAACCGCCTCTCTTACCAGTGAGTTGGCTGTCACATTGAGGCACTTAAAAAGCCTGACCCAAGAAAAGCCTATACTAACAAGCTTGAATGCGCCATCAGCCGGCAATCTGGAGAGCATTACTGATGCTTTCACCAGTCTGATTCTGCGTAATCCAAACTACGCCAAAGTTCGCTGGATTGATGAAACCGGCATGGAACTGGTTCGAATTAATTCCGTAAATGGCAATCCCGTAACAGTGCCACGGTCGGAGCTTCAATCCAAAGCGGAACGCTATTTCTTTACAGATACCATGAAGCTTAAGCCTGGAGAAATCTATCTTTCTCGGCCCGATCTGAACATGGAGCACGGACAGATTGAACTCCCAAAACATCTGATGTTGAGGGTGGCGACACCCGTAATGGACAGCGCCGGTCGGTCGCGCGGCATCTTTGTCATCAATTTGCAAATGCGCAGGCTTTTCGATGGTTTCATTGTAGCTGTTGATCTGGCCGCACCACATATGATGGTGCTGAGTAATAAAGGTGTTTGGCTGCGTAGCCCGAGTCCCAGCGATGAGATAGAGTTTATCGGGGAGGACAAGGTAAGCACTTTTGGTCAGCGCTTTCCGGAAGCCTGGGAACGTATTGTTAAGAACGAAGCCGGCAGTTTTTTCACGGATGACGGGCTTTGGGTCTGGCAGAAGGCAACGCCGTTCATCGCCCAGGCGGCAGTCACGGTAAAAACTGAGGAAACGCCGTGGATCGTGGTCTCCCATGTTACGGCCGCAGGTGTTAACGCTGTTAAAGCGGAGGTCTGGAGCCAACTAGCCCCTGTCGCCATAATGGCGTCCGCGATTTTGGCGACCATTTGTTGGCTGGTGGTATCAGGGAAAACACCGGTAAGAGTTTCTCCGACCTCTGTTATCGATGACAGGGCAGAGTCACGTCATCAGTGGCTCATCTATGTGCTGGCAGTGTTGCTGCCAATAGCGATGGCCTATATGCGCCAGACGCTACCCGCTAGCTATGGGGATCGGCCACTCCTGCTGCTTTTCTTGTTCCCGATCATCCTGAACGCGCTGCTCGGCGGAATTGGGCCCGGTTTGATGGCTACCGCCGTTGCCGCTCTTTGTTCGAATTATTGGTTGATTCCTCCCTATCAAAGTGTACAAATCGCATCAGCTTATGATCTCTTTCAATGGAGTCTGTTGATTGCCAACGGTATACTGATAAGCGTGTTCAGTGAAGGGCTGCGGCGTGCGCGTAATGAATCGGAACGACGGAGACTGCAACAAGCGAAAATGATGGATCAAGTGCTTGAGAGCGAGGCACGGTTCCGGCAACTTGCCGAGCACACTCGGGATATTTTCTGGATTCATAGTTGGCCGGATGGGCTTCTCAGCTATGTCAGTCCAGCTTTCGAGACTATGACGGGAATCTCTCTCGAGGATGTGTACCGGGATAACCAGATCTGGCCCAATGCCATCCATCCCGAGGATCGGGAACGGGCGCGACAGGTGTTCCAAGAAGGGGTGGTGAATGCAGGCCATTTCAAACTGGAATATCGATTCATCCATACTGATGGCGGCATTCGATGGGTTGAGGATTTTGGAACCTCCGTCCGAAATTCGGAAGGTCGGATTTACCGGGTTGTCGGTATCGTGCGGGACATCACCGAGCGCAAGCTAGCCGAGTTACAAAAACAGGAGAGCGCCTGGCGTCTGCAGGCGGTAGTTAGCGCCGGAAAGGTCGGCCTTTGGGAATGGAATCTTCAAACCGGTCAGGTGCTATACTCGCCTGAATGGAAAGCTCAGATTGGCTTTGCCGAACACGAAATAGCCGACAACGTTGAGGAATGGAGCTCCCGTGTGCATCCCGATGATCTGGATCGCACTTTGAAATCGGTGCAGTACTGCCTGGCTGCCCCCTGGACTGACTTCCAGGTTGAATTCCGGTTACGCCACAAAGATGGCTCGTATCGCTGGATATTTTCTCAAGCTTCTCTGCTTAAAGATGAGCATGGAAAATCTCAGTGTATGATGGGTTCTCATATCGATATTACCGAGCAGAAAAAGACCGAAGAGGCTTTACACGTTAGCGAACTTCGCATGAGGCTGGCTCAGGATGCAGCCCACGCAGGCAGTTGGGAATGGATACTTGAAACCAATATCAATTACTGGTCTGAAAACCTGTGGGGGCTGTATGGCATTGATCCCGCCCAGTTCGAGCCGTCTTATGAAGCTTGGCTGGAGTCGGTCAAAATCGAGGACCGGGAACAGGCGGCGCAGACTATCGCTACCGCAGTGGCCCAAGGAAATGAAATCGAGCTGCAATGGCGGGTAAATGTACCAAAGGGCGAACCAGAGTGCTGGTTATTGTCGAGAGGACGCCCCATCTTGGGGTTAGATGGAAAAATCGAACGTTACATAGGCATAGCCATCGATATCACCGACAGCAAACGCATGGAGGAAGAATTAGAGCAGCACCGGCATCACCTTGAGGAACTTGTTCTACAGCGAACCAAGGAACTCCAGGAGGCGAATCACATTTTAGAAGTTCGTTCCGCAGAAATATCAGATCTCTACAATAACGCGCCCTGTGGCTATCACTCTCTCAACGCCGATGGCTTGATCGTCGCTATAAACGACACAGAACTTAACTGGCTTGGATACCGACGCGAGGAAGTCGTGTCTCGTTTAACCTTCAGCCAGATCATCACCAATGACAGTTTGCATGTCTTCAATGATAACTTTCCGCGATTTAAGGAAACCGGGCAAATCAGAGACTTGGAAGTCGAACTGTTGAGCAGGAACGGCTCCGTGCTGCCCGTTTCCATCAGCGCTACAGCGGTTTATGACGATAATGGACATTACCTGTTCAGCCGCTCGACACTTTTCGACTACAGCGAACGCAAGGCAAGGAATTTGCAAATCGAAAAACTAAACACCGAATTGGCCCAACGTGCTGAGGAAGCTGAAGCCGCCACTCTTGCCAAGAGCGCCTTCCTTGCCAACATGAGCCACGAAATCCGTACACCGATGAATGCTGTGCTGGGATTTTGCTATCTGCTACAACAACGCCACTTGGAAGGCGAGACGCTCACTTTAATTCATAAAATCAATGCCGCTGGTCAGGCGTTAATGTCCTTGATCAACGATATCCTTGACTTCTCCAAGATTGAGGCGGGGAGGCTGGACATAGAGAACAAGCCATTCAGACTGGCGGGACTACTGGACAATTTAGCCTCGATTATGATGGCCGCTCACGACAAGGACTTGGAGTTAGTCATCACGCCGCTAGTCGATATCGATGCGCTTATCGGTGATGTTTTTCGCATCCAACAGGTACTGTTAAACCTGCTCGGTAACGCAATTAAGTTCACCGCGCGCGGTGAAGTGGAATTGCGCCTTACCGTGGAATCCTCAGATGAACAGCAGGTCAATCTCCGTTTTGCGGTGCGCGATACCGGTATTGGCATTACCAGCGAACAGCAGGCGCTTATTTTTTCGGCTTTCAGCCAAGCCGATGGGGGAATCAGCCGCCGTTTCGGAGGCACTGGCCTTGGTTTAGCTATCAGTCGGCAGCTGGTGGAAGCGATGGGCGGCAGTTTGCAGGTTAAGAGCGAATTCGGTCAAGGCAGTGAATTCTGGTTCGTACTTCCTTTACGACGTGATCTACGAGAGCAGCTTACACCTGCGCAACTGTCCCGCTTGGAAATTCTGGTGGCTGATGACAGCTCTACCGTGCGCGAGGCATTATCAATGGCCGCAAGAAGCTTGGGTTGGAAAGTCGATGTCGCCGATTCCGGTGAGGCCGCTCTTAAGCAGGCTCTAGCGCGCGCGGATGACGAATGTTTTTACGATGCCCTGTTGTTCGACTGGAAAATGCCGGGATTGGATGGCTTGAATGCCGCCAAAGCGATCCGACAAGCATTGAAGTCAAGGAAAAAGTCCTTCAAGGACTGGCCTATCGTCATCATGGTCACCGCCTATTCTCACGACGAATTAGTGGCACAGCCGGAAATGGCCTGGGTGGATCAGGTAATCAGTAAACCGGTTACCCCCTCAGCACTTTATAACGCAGTCTACGATGCGATGAAACTTCGAAAACAAGGAATTTCACCAGTGCCCATGACAAAGATTGAAACCACTCACCTACGACGTATTCCTGGTGTTCGTGTACTGGTAGTCGATGACAGTGAAATCAATCTGGAACTGGCGCAAGGTATACTTGAGGTCGATGGAGCTGTCGTAAATCTGGCTAAAGATGGCCAGGAAGCCTTGGAGTGGTTGCAGGCCCATCCAGATGATGTCGATATTATATTAATGGATGTACAAATGCCGCGCCTGGACGGCTATGCAACGACACGCTGTATCCGCGAAAATGATCGCTGGAAGAATTTGCCCGTTATCGCCTTGACCGCCGGCGCTTTACAGGTTATGCGAGAAGCGGCTCAAGAATCTGGCATGAACGATTTCATTCCCAAGCCGTTCAATGTTGAACAGATGATGGGAACGATTCAACGTTGGACGGGGTGTCGGCCGGAATCGTCCTCATTTAGCGCGAGAGCCGTGGCAGAAACCGACCGGGTATCCGCTGAATTTCATCCTGCACAAGCTGTCGAGCTTGATACGCCAACCCTGCCGCACATTAACCTGCCAGAGGCCCTTCGAACATGGGGTCAGGTCGAAGTCTACCGAAACTATCTGGATAAATTCGTGTTGACTTATGCCCGGGCGGGAGAAGAGATTGTCAATTCTTGCAGGCAAGGTGACTTTGCAGCGGCAGCGGCACTAGCCCACAAACTTGGCGGTGTAGCGGGAACGCTGCGTCTGCCTGAGGTTGCTGAATTGGCTCTTAAACTTGAAACTCAATTAACTAACAACGATTCGGCCTACGAGTTGGCTGCCGATCTGCAAGAGGCCATAAACCAAGTTTGCGCCTCTATCGCAGGCTGGAAAGTCACTGATAGTTCACCAGCCATAAATGAGCCAACTCTCAATAGCAATCCGGACGAATTGGTTCCATTGTTCACTGGATTGGTGGTTGCGCTTGATCGTAACGATCCTGACGATACAGAATCCTGGTTAAGCAAGTTGCGTGAGCGACTTGCTGATCCTCAATTAGCTGAAGTTCAGGCGTTATTGACCGACTTCGATTTTAACGGGGCGAAAGCATTGGTGCTTAGCCTGCTACATAACTTAAATCTTTCGATAAGAGAATAAACTATGCCGTATGGTCCCCTGCTAATCGTGGACGACGAACCTGCCAATTTATCGGTATTGCACCAAATACTCAAAGAAGACTACACTCTAATGCTTTCCCGCAGTGGTCCAGAAGCCCTTGCATTGGCAGTTAAGCATCGGCCATGCCTGATTTTACTCGATATCAAGATGCCGGAAATGGACGGCTACGCAGTCTGCCGTGCCTTAAAAGCAAATCCCGTGACTGAAGCCATTCCGGTCATATTCATCACCACATTATGCGAAATGGACAACGAGGAAGAAGGTTTCAACGCAGGCTGCGTCGATTATCTGACCAAGCCGGTGCAGACTGGTATTGTTCGGGCGCGGGTGCGGACTCATTTGTCGCTTGTTCAGGCCAAATTGTTGGAAAAAACGTGTAGCGAAGCTCTCGCCATGCTCGGTAAAGCTGGCCATTACAATGACAGTGATACAGGAGCACATATTTGGCGTATGGCGGCATATGCGCGCCAATTGGCCGAGGCAGTGGGTTGGACCAAACCACAGTGTGATTTACTGGAGCAGGCGGCGCCCATGCACGACACAGGAAAAATCGGTATCCCCGATGCGGTGCTGCGCAAACCGGGTAAGCTGGATGTTGAGGAGTGGGCTATTATGCAGACCCACTGCGAGATCGGCTATGAAATCCTGAGCAGTAGCGATTTGCCGGTCTTCCGGTTAGCCGCTCAGATCGCACTGCACCACCATGAGAAATGGGATGGTAGCGGCTATCCCTGTGGTCTGGCTGGTGATGCCATTCCTGAATCAGCTAGAATCGTCGCGTTGGCTGACGTTTTTGACGCACTCACTATGAAACGGCCTTACAAAGATGCCTGGCCGGTGCAAAGAGCGCTGGAAACCTTGCATGAGGGGGCTGGACAACATTTTGACCCGGCACTGGTGGTGGCTTTCGAAGCATGCATACCACGTATTCTAGAAATCAAGGCGCGCTGGGATGGTAGCGAGGATTAGCTAGGGGGAAATCAGGTCATTTGAGGCTATTACCAATGTAACTGAAATTTTATTGAGCAAAGCCACCGTCTTTACAAATTGCTGTACATGCCTTAAATTCAGTTACAATCCAAGACTGCACGGCCAAGACGGTGTGGCACTATTTAATCCCCTGATTAAATGAATTGCACCTGCTTATTTGCCTCTAAAGAAAAATACCCAAAGAATCAAACAAATTCCTCCTGGCACACCAAGCATCCATAACAGCAAAGGCGGCAATACCCTGCCTTCTACCTTTTGACCAAAAGCCATAGCCTTGTTAGTTAACGATCTCACTTTTTTCATGGTTCTCTCCTAGTTCTAATGCTATTGATGACAGACTGCATTTGGATATGGCTGCACAACCATAGGGTTCAAGGAAGTTCTTATATTGAACACTTGCCTGTCATAGTACCTAGCAAAATCCTGCCGGTCTGTACGTTATCGAACCAAGCTCAAATAGTAGGTATAAAACGACGCTGGTTAAGCTCTGTTTATTTATATCCTTATTGCCCGTCATCTGAAAACCGGTATATCACATAATCAACCCCAATAACTTTCACCAACACACTGTTTATGATTGATATATTGATATGGTTTAAGCTCAGTTAATCGCAGCGTGATCCAAAACCATAGCAATGGGTGTCTGAGTTGCTGGTTGCGCTTGGCGTGGTCACCTTCAGAATAAGAGTTGTAACAGGTCTAAATCAAAATATTAGCGAACTGAAGCTCAGTCTGTCATGATTATATGGACGAGATAGACACACTTAGATTTGCTGACTACGATTGTGACTTGGTCTGTTTTCTTTCCAGGCATCGTGGACTTTTTTATTGAAACAACGGATAAAATGACAAGTAATTTTACAACCGGCTTAGACGAGCCAACTCAAAAGCGCATAAAAGACCTTTTAAACTATGTTCATCATCTGGGTACGTTAAATCAAAGACCCGTTTTTAAGGTTGAAGACTACAAGCAGGCACTGATTAGCGAACATCACACAAAGGGGAAAGTGGGTGTTCAGCATAATATTTTCGATAAAGATGGTGAGCCCATATGGCTGCGTATTGAGCGACTGAAACGCAATCCACCGCCATCACCAAACCCGTTGATTGAAAATTGGATTATTGTAAAGAACGATCCTGAGTGCGCCGTTCTGGTTCAAGAAAAAATCGTAATGACTATGTCGCCAAAAGAAGCCGAAGGTTTACTCAGTTCGGCAACTGTTGGTGATAACGATATCAGCGATAATCTGACGGATAATACGCTTAAGGACGTTATTCTAAGCTTACAAAACCACCCTGAAATACAGGGATCAATAGACCGCTATGTGACTGATCAGTGGGCGCTTTGGGCATCTGAAGAAAAACCCAGAAGAGAAACGATTGACATCTATGATGCGTTATTCGGGCTGCAACAAGTTATAGAAACCCAAGGCGAAGATCAGCCTTTAGAGTTAATCTGGGGATTGGGTGTCAGTCGCTGGCTGTATGAAGGTCATGGTATCGATCATCCGTTGCTTGAGAAACCGGTTGAGATAGAGTTTGATACGCAGGATGGCGCCATTTTAATCAGGCCCAGAAACGTTGAACCGTCCTTAGCGGTAAGTACTTATTTTGCGCTGGGCATTCCCGGTGTTGATGCGCTGACCAAGTATGCCAAGCGCTACTTCACCGAGTTATCTGAAGATATCGAATTTTCACCTTATAACCATGAAAGCTTTGAGCCGGTTTTAAAGCAGGCAGCCATTCAGTTAAGCAACAACGCCGTCTATTGGCCTGAAATAAATCCCGATCCGGAAAATCGGGAACCGCCACGCATCAATGAATCACTGCAAGTGACTGATAGCTGGTGCATTTATGCAAGACCACGCAGCATAACCGGTTTTATTCAGGATATTGAACGTTTTCAGGCGCGTTTTGATAACACTGAAATTGTTGAATTACCAGCGCCGGCTCTCCGTTTAGTTTCAGAGTTGTCTGATAAAAAACCCGTTTTATTAGATTCATTTTTACCACTGGGCGAGCAAGAGGCTTCAGCAAATTGTTCGGATGAAATGCCGCTTTTCTTACCAAAACCGTACAATGTCGCTCAAGTCGAGATCATAAAACGCCTTGAATGCAGCGATGGCGTTGTTGTTCAAGGTCCTCCCGGCACTGGTAAAACGCATACCATTGCCAATATCATTTGTCATTATCTGGCGACCGGACGCAGTATTTTGGTGACATCAAAAGGTGAAGCGGCCCTGGCGGTTTTGCAAAACCAAATTCCTAAAGAACTTCAAGAGTTAACCATCAGTTTACTGACGAATGAACGCGAAGGCTTTAAGCAGCTTGAAGGTGCTGTAAATTTACTGGCTAGCCTGGTCAGTACCACCAATAGTCAGGATTTATCGCGCGAAGCTGAAAGCCATAGCAGCAGAGTTAACCAATTAAAAAATGAAATTCAACACATTGACGCAGAAATTCAAGCTTGGGGATTAAAGCAGTTACACCCCATAGCAAAAGAATTGTCCGGTTCTACCGTTGCCATGACGGCGATGGAATTAGCTGAACAGGTTATGGCTGATCAGAAAGATCATACCTGGTTAACCGATACTCTGGGTTTGTCTGAAGAATTTAATCCGCAATTTACCGATGCTGACATGACTGAAATCAGAGCTGCAAGACAGCTTTTGGGAGAAAATCTAACCTATTTTGGAAAGACTGTTCCAGTGGTTGAGGACTTGCCGGATTCAGCAGTCATGGCTGCAATTCATGTTGACCTGGTGGCGTCTGAAAAGCTTTCAGAAGATGTAAAATTTGAAAACATACCGCTTCTGGCGGAGTCCCTGGAGAATTCAGTTGAGCGTGCTAAAGCATTAATCAAGCCCCTGAGCATGTTGGCTGAGCTTTTAGAGCGACTTGAACAGAACGATTGGCTAAGAAAATTATTTAATATCTGGATCGGAGGCGATGAGCAGGGCGATGATGAATTCTTGCAATTGTTTCAGGAATTAATTCAGCCATTACCTGAATTAATCGAAAAACGAGCTTTTTATGTTAAGACGCTGGTTGAAATTGAAGACCCGGGGCATTATAAAAATGAAATTGATGTAGCGCTATCCAATCTGTCGGGCGGCAGTAGTGCCTTTGGGCTTTTTGGATTTGGCCATAAAGAAGAAAAGGCTTTGTTGGCACACGTTAAAGTTGATGGAGATTATCCAAGGTCTGCTGATCAATGGGAGATTGTAAGAACCTACATGCAATTTCAGGATGATGTAAAAAGATTTATAGTCAAATGGAACCATATTGGTCAAGAATTAGCATTGCCAAAGTTAAGCTATGAATATGGCTCAAACGTTAAAACCTTACAAACTACCTATAAAGATATCAACGATGTTAAAAACATTGCCCAAAATATTGGGATTTCAGTAAAAAATGAATTAGGTCAACTGTTTCCGCATGGGCTCAGTCTTGATGATTTACTGCATAAGCGCAGTGAAATTGATAAAACCATCAAAGCCATTGAGCTTAATACCTCCCGTATAACGCTGAGTAGCCAACGTTTTAAACTAAATGATCTGGTAGCCAGGCTGAAACAGTCAGATACACCGATTGCACAGGAAATGTTGAAGTTTATTAGCAGTGGCATTGGTGATTCAAGTTATACAGCCAATCAGGTGATCAAAATCTGGCAGGATTTTATCGCTGAACTAAACAATTTAAAAGCACTGGCAACACCGCTGAACACGTTATTGCAAGTCACCGACAAGATTGCGCGTTCGGGTGCGGAACAATGGGCAAAAGCCTTGTTAACCATACCAGCAACAGAACAAGATGATCCATTAACGCCCATTTTCTGGCTTGATACCTGGCAATGGAAAAGGCGATCCGCATACCTTGAAACCATTGATGGTCGCAAAGAATTAACGCTACTCACAGAAAATCGCGTTTTATTGGAACAGGATCTAAAACGGGCTTTTTCTGATCTGGTCAAGGTAAAAACTTTTATTGGTTTGCATTTAAACATGACCGAGCGCGTTCAAGGTGCTCTGATGCGTTTTGTGTCGGCAATTGGCAAAATAGGGAAAGGAACCGGAAAGCGGGCGCCCCGGCATAAACGAGATGCCTATCGGGCCATGCAGGATTGTTACGCAGGCGTGCCTTGCTGGATAATGCCCACCTGGCGCATCAGCGAAAGTTTGCCTTCTGAATTTGGCGCGTTTGATTTAGTCATTATTGATGAAGCTTCGCAGTCCGATATAACGGCATTGCCAGCAATTTTACGGGCAAAAAAACTATTAATTGTTGGCGATGACAAGCAGGTCAGTCCAACTGCCGGTTTTATAGCGGAAGAAAAAATGCTGCAATTGAAGCATAACTTTTTGAGGGATCAACCTTTATCGGAACTGCTCTTGCCGGGCGTTTCCATTTACGATCTGGCGAACGCGACGTTCCCAAGTCAGCGTATCCTGTTAAATGAACATTTCCGCTGCGTTGAACCGATCATTCGCTTTAGCATGCAGTTCTATAATGAAACCCTGATTCCACTCAGGTTGCCCAAGCCTTCGGAACGCCTTGATCCGCCACTGATTGATGTCTATGTGCCAGATGGCATGCGCGATGAACTTAAAAAAGTGAATGCGCTGGAAGTGGACGCCATTGTTGATGAAATCAAAAACATTATTGCTGATCCCGACATGGCCGGTCGAAGCATTGGCGTGGTTTCCTTGATCGGCGCACAACAAGCCAAAGCCATTCAGGAAAAGTTGTTATTTGAGCTGGGCGAAGATCAATATCAGGCCCACGACATCGCCTGCGGTGATGCTACAGCTTTTCAGGGCAAGGAAAAGGACATTGTGTTTCTGTCCATGGTTGTCGGTGTAGGGCAGGGCGCAATCATGACCAAGCGTGAAGATGAGCAACGTTTTAATGTAGCGCTATCCAGAGCAAGAGATCGCATGTATTTGTATCGCAGTATTGAGGCCCGGGATCTGAAAAACAGCAATGATCTTAAGTTTAAGGTCTTGCATCATTTTGCCAATCCAATGCCTGTCCAAACACAATCGAATAACCCGATCGAGTTATGCGAATCCCATTTTGAAAGGGAAGTATTCAGCAAATTAACCGCCTTGGGCTATAACGTTACCCCGCAAGTAAAAGTTGGGCCTTTTTCCATTGATCTGGTGATAGAGGGCGATCTGGATAAGAGACTGGCTGTGGAACTGGATGGAGATAAATACCATCCTGCTGAGAAATGGATGGAAGATTGGTCCAGGCAGCGCACGATGGAACGTGTGGGATGGAAGTTTTGGCGCTGCTGGGGTTCCAGCTATACACTAGACCCGGATGGTTGTATGAATGACTTGATTACAACATTAAAAGCCATGCAGATTCATCCTTTAAATAGCAAGGCCAGACTGAATGTTTTTATTGAGCACAGGATTTACAACACTCCAACTATAGCCGTTGATTCGCCGATAGTCTGAGTAAGCCCCAACAGCGCCTGCTCATTGATTTATGGAATAAATGACCGGTATATACCACATTGCTTTGCCACTTACCCGAGGGGGTCTTCCCCTTCGGTAGGCGGTGCACGAGTCTGCCTCTAGCTGGCTATAACTAACATTCCTACCTTGCATGTGCCAGATTGTGAGCACTGTGCACATTCCTCTGCGGCCTCGGACAAGAGATTGGTCTCGCTGGCATTTACGATTTGCTCTACTAATGGTGCGGTAATGGTAAGGTCGGGTAACTTCGGGGTAAAGTGCGGATAGCCGAATTCAAATAGTAAAGCGCCTGCTAATTGGGCCTTGAGACTGTCCCCCTCTAATCTCGACATTCCTTCCAGATAGTGCGTAAGTGAGCAATTTTGCCCGATGTCTATTTGTTTCATTATTGATAACTTGAAAAATATGAGGTTAAATGACCAAAAGAACACATGATTTACACCGCTGATTCAGAATAACGGCTAAGTTTCAAGCCATCTTTACTGATCGGTTTATCCTGGAAGTCCCCAACCACGACTTCCAGAGAGAACGAGTAAGAATGAACGCCGCCAAAATATCATTGTGTTTGAAATGCTTGTCCTGTAATACACGATTGCAACAAGCGTCGACATAACACCAAGTACTAAATCGCCAACCAAGTATTTCGGCGGCGAGTTCAGTTTGACTATGTATGCCGCATTTTTCCTAAAGTCGAATTGCCCGCTCATTTGCTTACAAACCATTTGCGTGAGGTCTGTTGCGTATCAACGGCAGAATTGGCTATTTCATTTGCCAAGTCGTTCCCTCGCTTCTTTGCTTCCTCGTTCAGCTGCCGCCTTGTATAGAGAAAGCCCTTTTTTTCGTCCTTTGGCTCGCAGTATCCATTTTCGTAAAGCATACCCAGAGAATAAAGGGCGTTTGGGTCTCCTTCGTCACTCAGGGTTTTTATCTGATTTACAAGCAGAATAGAGCCACCTTTATCGTATATTCTTCTGTCATTAGCTAATGCCTGCATTCTTCCATCAGTCATTACTGGCAACAACAGTCCAATAAACTCGAGACAATCAACTTCTTTGTTTCGGGCACGTAATTCGGCCTCATCGACGCTGAATTGAATTGGCCAATCAGTGTTTTGGTTCGTGTTTGTCGAGGTGCATGCTTCGCCAAGTAGTCCAACTATTGCTGCTAAAAGCGCAACTGTTCTCGTCTTGATGGGAGAATTTATTTTGATAGAGATACCCATTACCGATGGTGACAACTTAAAATTTGGAATAAATGCATTAATAAATAAGATAAGAATCACTGAAAATCTATTTTGTATACAATGAAACATTTCGAACTGAAATTATATTCGTGTAAATACCTATATTTTGAGGTATCAAAAATTTGATCTACCGATTTCGATGAGTTTTTAGACATACGGCAAGTAAAATTGAATGGTTCTTGTGAGTTGGTTCGTCACATTCAGCTGCAAATTAACACAGTCGGCCAACTCCAGACATTTCGGATAATCTGTTTTCAATTTCAGTGTAGTCATTCACGAAGATTTGTGAGTTGCCAGATAATGAGCGACATTTTCTAAAACATAAGTTTCGGTTAACCTGGATATACCGCTTTTTACTTTGCCGATAAATAACGTTTTCATTCGTTATTCTGATTGTTTTGAAGACAAAATAACTGGGCAATGACTTTTGGGTTTGATGGAAAATAAAAGTGTAAATAAGACGCCACAACGGAACCGATTCGATATACCGCTTCGCCATCACGACCATCAACCGTTTTTGCGTTAATGCAGGGTAATGAGGTCGTCAACGTAGAATAGTGAAACGTATGACCGCGAATCGTGTGACCAAAGAGCGTTATTTCTTGCGAGCCAATGCCTGCCAGTTGTGTGTGCATGGTTGATGTGGCAGGTAAAATTCCGAGCATTTCGAACGCCATTCCTGCACTGTCAATCAATTTGTCTGAAAGATAAAGCATACCGCCACATTCAGCCAATAATGGTTTTTCTTGCGCAACATGCGCTTTTATTGCAGCTCGCAATTTTGTATTTTCAGATAATTTTTCAGCATACAATTCGGGATAGCCTCCCGGCAGATAAATGGCGTCTGCTACTGGCAGCTTGCTATCGTTTAGCGGTGAAAAGTACGCAATCTTCGCCCCCATAGCTGCCAGACAATTGATATTTTGTTCATACAAAAAACAAAATGCATGGTCGCTGGCAACGGCAATGGTTTTACCCTGTAATGAGGGTAAGATGGCTGTAGTCATCGATGGTGCAAAAAATTCAATTGGATTGGGACATTCAGTTAGCCAGGTTGCCGAAATAGCGTCTGCCAGGCAATCTAACCGCTGATCAATATCAATAATTTCTTGAGCCAGTTGTAAACCCAAATGCCGTTCCGGCAGTTGCATATTCGGATTACGTTGCAATGCAGCAAACGGCAAATTAGATGGTAGCCCCGTTTTTAGTAGCTCCCCATGCCCAATCGATGCGATGCAATTAGCAACAACCCCTGCAACGGTTAAGCCACGGCGAAAGTGGCTTAATCCATAAACAATCGCCGCAAAGGTTTGCGCCATCGCAGAAGCATCAACTACTGGCACAATTGGAATGCCAAATTGCTCTGCCAAATCGGCACTACTGGGTACACCATCAAACAAACCCATCACGCCTTCCACCAAAATCAGGTCAGATTCTTGCGCAGCTTCATACAGCAGCTGTTGGCTATGTGCAGCACCCATTATCCAGGTATCCAGATTATAAACAGCTTGGCCGGAGGCCTTTGCCAGAATACTCGGATCAATAAAATCCGGCCCGGTTTTAAAGCAACGCACACGCAGGCCTTGTCTGCTGAAATAACGTGCAATTGCAGCAGTTACGGAGGTTTTTCCATGGCCTGATGCTGGGGCGGTTATTAACAATGCTGGACATTTTAAATGGGGTAAAGGCTTGTCTTTCATTTAGTTGTCTTCGTTTTGGGAGGTTGGAGCACAGCAGTGATTTTGATTTAGTATTTGGAATTTATTGTAAAGATGGGCGCTAACTACTGGCTTTAGGTATTCAGAACACACTACACCGCAAGGCCATGTCGCGTTGCTGTTAAGATCCTCAATTTGGCGGCACGATTTTATTCGTTTGCTCTACTAATCCTTTAACACTATAATCCCGCTTCGCTTTTGAGTCCATTCGGTTTTATGCACCCAATGGTTAAACGAGAAGTCGGTGAGGTATCCAATACCAAGGCCGACGCTGCCACCGTAAGGGTAGACAAGTAAAGATTCACCAATTCGTCAGGATATTGAGAAAAAGCAGGTTAAAGCCTTACCTGACTTACTTCGGGGTATTTTAGGTCTGGATTTAACCCAACCGGGTGGTTACGGCAAAAACACTACTGCCGCTTTTGCTATCTCCAATGCCAGTTTTTATATGCTATCAGGAAAGTTTTCCGATTTGTCCTTAGATGAATATATGGCTAGGGTTAGTCAGTATTTTCCGCTGTATTTAACCAGCACCCTGAATTATTGCATTTCAATTTTTGCAGATGTAAATCAGTTATCCAAAATCCTATCTGATAAAGTCAACGTTATTAACCGCTACAATTAGGTCAAATACCACCAGTAGACGAATGGTGCATTGCTATTGGCATTAAATGGGTATATTTAAAAAGGGGATTTCTTTGTTCAAAGCTTGTACATTTTTACTTACATTAAACATCGTTACTGAACGGTGTTTTCAACGTTATCTAGCCAATATAGTCTCTGAATTTCCCAGCAGTAACCCATGACACACGGCGGCAATATTTATCGTTTTGCGGACCAAATCAGTTGCATGCCGGAACAAGTGCTGGATTTTTCCGCGAATATTAATCCGGAGCAGGCGCTTGACTGGCATGATTTGCAGCTATCTCTGACGCCTTACGCCGATCCGGAATATGGCGCGCTAAAGCAAGCGCTTCATCAACGTTATTGCGTGCCTGCAATAAAGGCTGATAGCGAACTGTTTAATGGCGCTAGCGCGGCTATTTTTGCTTTATTAACACATTTAAAACCAAAACAATTGGTGTTTTATACGCCAGTTTATGCGGAGTATGAACGCATTGCACAACAGTTAGCTTGCCAAGTGCATACCATAGACCGCTTTGGGCAGTTTACCGAGGCTGAACTACCCAAACACAGCACCGTTATTTTTGTTAATCCTGCAACACCTGATGGCACTTGCTACGAGATGACCGAGTTATTAGCTCGCTGGCAACAGGCAAACTGCACAATCATTATCGATGAATCTTTTTTGGATTTTTGTTACGCCGACTCAGTAATTCCCAACTTGGCGCACATTAAAAATCTGTATGTTATCAAGTCATTAAGCAAATTTTATGGCTGCGCTGGCATTCGCATTGGCTTTGTAAGTTCGGAAGCGAGTCTTATCCAAAAACTGAAGGAGCAAGAATCCGCCTGGAAACTGTCCAGTTTTGATATGGCTTACATGCAAGCGGCACTGGCCAACAGCACATTTATTGAACATACCCGTTACCAAACCAGGCAATGGAGGGAGTTGCTGCATTCCACCTTAGAGCAGTCGGGTTTGTTTGATCGGATTTATCCAGGACAAGCCAATTTTTTATTGGCACGCTTAGCAAAAAGCGATGGCAATTCGTTACAGCAGCATTTGGCCAAAGCGCGCATTTTAATTCGCATTTGCGATACGTTTGCAGGATTGGATCAACGCTATGTGCGATTTGCTGTCAAGGATGCTCAGGCTATTGAGACACTGGGAAAATCGTTAAGAAATGTTTGAGTTAGCTGCACTCGCTTATTTAATTGACTTGTGTTTAGGCGAGTTTCCCTGGACGCATCCAGTGATGTTAATGGGCAACTATATCAACTGGTATGAACGGAGATTTTATCGCAACACAGTGTTCGCAGGAGTCCTGTTAGTTGTCAGCTTGCTGATGATCACCTTTCTGGCGAGTGAAGTATTGGTTGTTGGCTGCCAATTTTTACCGGATGGGCTTGCCTTAATCATGCAAGCGATAATCGCATCCACTGGCTTAGCTATGCACATGTTACATGCCAATGTAAAAGCCATTTTAACGGCAGAGCATCCAGTGGATGTGATCAGGTATCTGGTAAGTCGTGACACTGAAAGCATGACGCTCACAGATGTTTACAAGGCTGGTATAGAAACCTGGGCAGAAAATCTAAGTGATGGCGTGATTGCACCTTTATTTTATCTGATACTTTTTGGACTGCCAGGATTAGCCATATACAAAGCCATTAATACCCTGGATTCCATGGTTGCTTATAAAACAGAACATTATTTTTACTTTGGCAAAGCCGCGGCCCGCTTGGATGATTTAGCCAACCTGATACCGGCACGGTTAACTGCTTTAATCATCGTTGTTTTAGCCCAAAATAATCGACGTGCCTGGACATGTATGCACACAGATGGTAACAAACTGGAAAGTCCTAATGCCGGTTATCCAATAGCGGCAATGGCCGGCGCTTTGGGTGTTTGCTTAGCTGGTGATGCCAGTTATCATGGACAAATAAAAATCAAACCCAACATCGGTCAACCGATTAATCCAGTTACCAAATCCACACTTGCTCAGGCTTTAGCCATGAAGCCTGGAATCGATTTTATCCTGCTCAGTCTTTTGGCTGTTGGCATTTACTTAAGCTCATAACTATGTCGGTTTATACTTCTATTATCGAACAAGATCTGCTCGGATTTATCAATAACTTTGGATTAGGTAGCCTGGTCAGTTTTGAAGGCATTCAAGATGGTATAGCTAACAGTAACTATGCGGTATCCACTACTCAGGGCGAGTTTGTCTTAACTATTTTTGAAACTTTAAACTTTCAACAAGTGTCCAGGTATGTGCAATTGCTAGAGCGCTTAGGGCAATATAATTCACTTTATCCCGTGCCTCAGGCGGATAAATCAGCCCAATACGTTCGCATTTTGCATAACAAGCCTGCGGTTATTTGCAACCGGTTACCAGGTAAAGCCATCACCTGCGCGTCGATTAATGATTGCGAACAAATCGGGGAACAGTTGGGTAAGTTACATTGCGTGACTCGTGCGTATAAATTCGACTCCCCCAGTGATCACAACCTGGACAGCCTGACTCAAATGTTTGCTAAAGTTGCCAAGCATTTAACAGTCGTTGATCACGAGCTAATCCAGGACGAGCTAGCATTTCAAACGCAATTTGATGATGATCAACTGCCAGTCGGTTTTATTCATGGTGATTTATTTAAAGACAATGTGTTAATGGTGGACGGGCAAATAAGTGGAATCATTGATTTCTACAGTGGTGGACATGATTATTTATTACGTGATGTAGCCATAACCGTCAATGACTGGTGTTGTGAGCATGACGTTCTAAATTCTGAAAAAATGCACGCGCTGTTAGCGGGTTACGAACGGTTTCGCCCGTTTGAAGCTCTGGAAAAACATCGCTGGTGGGTTATGCTAAGAATGGCGGCCTTACGGTTTTGGTTATCCCGTTTAATCCATCAGTTCCATAGCCCGGCAGGCGAATTAACGCAACAGAAAAACCCATTATTATTCAAAAATTTACTGATAAAACACCGCGAGCATGCCTATATCTGATTTGGGCTACGATTTGTGTTAGCAAATGCATACGATAACCCCTAGTAAGTCCAATATCGGCAATTCTGAAATAGACCCTGTTAAGCATAACTCAACAATCCTCCATATTATTTACTTCAGATTTAATTGAGTTCTGCAAAATAATGCCACCAGTTATTGGGTTTATTTCGAAATGGTAATCGTCGGCACCAACCCTTTGGGCATATCTGATGTGGTCATCTGATAAATCTGAGTTAGCACTCTGAACGCCGTTTCATTCCATGCATTGGCTGGGTTATGCGGTATCGAAAAATATCGGCCTTCATAGTTTACACTTATGAGGCTATCGTTCGGTTTTTCAACGGTTTCCCGAACCACAAGCGTAGAGACAGGGTTTTCAATGACCGGAGGGGTTTTGGGGTCTTTGCTGACGCTTATTTCCGGTTCTGTGGACAAGGTTCGACCAATGAAATACAAAATATTGCTGAAACTACGCAACCGTAACCAGCCGTGAATTGGCAACTCGCCACCGGGGTAGCCAGATCGTATGTCGATTAATACATCATTCGGTGCAAGCAGTTGGATTTCATTATCCAACTGCTGACGATCAGCTTCGGTCAGTAACGCCGGGTTATAGTTACTGATTACAATCCGCGAGGGTTCCTGCTTTTTCAAGGTGAACTGCTTTCCACCTTGATTAATGTCAATGCTAAATTCCTTCTCCAGTGACGAAAAACTCGCGGAAGACAACTGATTTATGGGTAATTTCCAACTCTTGGTGAGAATTATCGGTTCAAAAAACAGATGATCCCGATCCTGGATGGTGGACAAGTGCAATACAATTCTTCGGAAAACAGCATACTCTTCTTTATTTCTTGGCCGGTTGTGGTATACCTCCTCATGACCATTTTCAATAGTTCGAAACTCCAACCCCGCAAGGCGTAATAACAAGTCCACATCCAGATTCTGACGTAGTAAAAGCGCAAGCTTGTCTTCGGTCATGGGTGTCAGCATTCGTCGAGTAAACTCTTCACCCTGCATCGGAACGATGCTGACGGTGGGATTTTCCGCCGCCCCCACACCGAACAAAGGCATCAACGTGGCCCCGTTATTTCCGGTTAATGCCGGGGTTGCTCCCATATTAGCCTGAAAATTAAGGGTGGCGGCAATATTGGAAATGCCGGTAAACAAGATGGGTTGGTTATTGCCAGCTCGAGCAATATTGAGCAGCAACTGTTCAGACAAATCACTGGCAACGGATTCATTGTAATTTCTGGAGATATTTTTGATCGCCAATGGCGAAATGCAGCCAGATAAGCAAATACCATAAAATAGAAAAAATATTAACCGTGTTTTTTGCATAAAAGATTGAACAGCCATGAGTTTCTATCAAGAAGCCAAACCTTAGCATACTCCAAACTTACGTCAAATAATTAGGTTATTGGCGCCAACTTAAATTTGACAATTTAGAGGGCATTTTTCAGAATTTCGATAGGGCTGCGCAGTTTATTTATCGTTGCCGCTGCTTGATCCCAAATATAGGCAGACGGGGCGACCGTGTTTTTAAGCATAGGAGTATGCCTCTAGCTGGCTATAATTAACATTCCTACCTTGCAAGTGCCAGATTGAGAGCACTGTGCACATTCCTCTGCGGCCTCGGACAAGAGATTGGTCTCGCTGGCATTTACGATTTGCTCTACTAATTGCGCAGTAATGCTAAGGTCGGGTAACTTCGGGGTAAAGTGCGGATAGCCGAATTCAAATAGTAAAGCGCCTGCTAATTGGGCCTTGAGGCTGTCCCCTTCTAATCTCGACATTTCTTCCAGATAGTGCGTAAGTGAGCAATTTTGCCCGAAGACTATTTCTTTCATTATTGATAACTTAACTGATATACAAGTTGTGAGTTTACAATAATGAAACAAGAAACGAATCAACACTATGTGGCAATTATTTAGTGCTTATATGGTAATCACATGAATTCGACGTACCGGGATGCCTTATTTGGTTGCAAGCAGGCCATGATCGATTGCGAAGCGTGTGACTTCAGCCGTACTGTGAAGATCTAGCTTTGCCATCAGGTTCCGGCGGTGCGAGATGACTGTCGGCGTGGCCAGATGCAGCCGCTGGCCGATTTCCGCCGAGGTCATTCCGATTGCAATCATGCCGAGAATTTGTTTCTGCCGTTTCGTCAAACTTTCCACGGAGTTATCAGCTTGTGATTTGACTGGCGAGCGCGATGAACTCTCGCGTATAAGCGATTCAATTCGCTTCAGCAACCCCATCCCTTCTTCATTCAAGCGTTTGCGCTGGGTAATATCAAGGATGGTGCCGACCATACGCAGCGGGTTGTTGTCTTTGTCGCGGCGGGTAACCTTCCCCCTTGCCTCGACCGAAACCCAATGGCCATCTTTATGCCTCAACTGGTGTTCGCTTTCAAAACTGGCAGTTTCACCCTGTAAATGAGCTGACATATTCTGTTTGAAGCGTTCAAGGTCCTTAAGATTGATCAAATTCATCCAGTCATCTTCTTCGTTACCGAGTTCCTCGTTTGAATAACCGAGCAATTCAAACCAGCGATTTCCTCCCGTGACTTTACGTTCAGAAATATTCCAGTCCCATAAAACCAGATCCGACCCCGCCAGCGCCAGTTCCAGCTGTTCATCGCTTTCGCGCAGGTTTGACTCGATTTGCTTAACGTCTGTAATATCCTGCACCGTACCTACAGCTTTGGCTAGTTGTTCATGGTCATCGAATTGCAGTTCCGCCAAGGCACGTATCCAGCGGATTTGGCCTTGCACCACAATGCGGTAGGTCATGTCATAAGGAGCACCCTGCAAAGCAGCTCGCCAAGCGGCTTCGACATTGCTTTGATCGTCGGGATGCACGCGCGCGAACCATTCAGCGAAAGTGGTTACACCCTTATCGTCAAGGTCAAACAGGCGGGCCGTCTCTCTGGTAATGCTGAAGAGTTCAGTATTATTGTCCATCGAGTAACTGCCGATTCGCCCGACCGACTGAGCACGCTGCAGCATTTCCTCGCTATCACGCAGCTTTAATTCGATTTCCTTGAGTCGTGTGATGTCGCGACCGACTGATTGAGTTTCCTTGAGGGTTCCGGCGGCATCGAAGAATCCCCGATTAATGAACTGCATCCAGTAAATTTGGCCATTAGCCCCAAATACCCGGTTCTCAATGGTCACGACGGGGTTGTCAGGTGTCAACTCACACAGCCTCGTCTCGATCATAAGAATGTCGTCGGGATGGGCTGCTGGATGCCAACGATGACCGATCAGTTCATGGGCGGATTTTCCGAACAGCCGGCAATAAACGTCATTGACGAACAGGAAGGTGCCATCCGGCAAGAATCGGCTGATGACCTCGGTTTGGTCTTCCACGACTGACCGAAAGCGTAACTCGCTCGCTTGCAGTTGCTGAACGCCATAATAGCTTGCGGATCTGTCAACAACTGCACCCACCGCCATATCAGTGTTAGCAGCGAAGTGTGAGATGTTGTATTCATACAATCCTATCGATCCATCCTTGCGTTTCTGCGGGATGGTTCCGGAGTAGGTTCCACCATCCGCAATAGTGGAATAAAGTTCGCGGCCGAATGCCTCATAACTTTCATGATTAAGAAACTGGTTGCGAGTGGGTTGCCCAACCAATTCATCCGGCTCATAACCGAAAATGCGATGCATGGCAGCGTTGGCCCAGACGATATGTCTGTCTTTGACCATCACTATGGCAATGAAGTCGCTATTCAGGATTGCGGCTGACTGGTCAATGGATGTTTCGAGCATGGTACGGCCTCGACTTTAGTACAACAAAGCATTCTAACAGAAGGATGTGCTTTCAGTGTCGAGTAATTTTTTGCAGAAAATATTACGCACAGCATGAACTGGTTTTCTGACTCCATAATTTGGGAGCTAACGAATTGAGTTCTGATGCAGCGTTAGAAATTATCTCTGATAGTTCATCGAAAGTGGCGGCCTGGCCGTAACGTACAGAAGACATAAAAGAACCGGCTTGTAAAGCTACTGATTCATAAATCTGTTACGGATTAGTCCGCAGCAGCAAAATCTGATTTTTATTAACTTATTACCTAAGTTGAACTGGTTGATGTTAAGCACAGCTGGTTAAGTTTATTTACAAAGCACTTAGGTTATCGTTATGAACTCAATTGTTTCTGAAACGCTAAATTCCGCAAACTCCAACACACCATCAGCTGCAGTTTGTCCCATGCATCAGATTAATGTTGGTGCTGAAGCAGAATTGCTATTTCCTATGGCTAAGCGAAGTATCTGCCGTTATGTAACTGACCATAACGGAGCGCGTGAACTAATCATCTATTGCGGCGAAAAGGAGATTTCATTTGATGAGCCTGAGTTATTTTCTTTTGGGGAAAATCTGGCCAAACAAAGCCGGTTTAATGCGAAAGAGGCTTTGACGTGGCAGGAGGGTGTTGAATGGTCACGCATTAAAGCTTTGTTAGAGCAGTTGATTATCGAAGGTATTTTAGAATTTGCACAACAATCAACAGCGCCTTCCGGCAAGCACTTTGGTGCGAGAGCATCTCTGCTACCGCCCGCACAAAGCACAAAAGCCCGAACCTGGTTTGAAAGCGCGCAAATAACGCAGGAGTTGACCGGGCGTTTATTGGATTTGGGCTATCTGGAAATGGTGATTCCCATCTTTCGCGTTGCCCACATGGCGCTGGATGCCGAAGGACGCCAAGTTGGTGAAGCCAATGTCTTTCCTAAACCGTTGCGCCTGGATATTCCAACAGACTGGCGGGTTTGTCCGCACACTGGCAGTCGTTATCTGGCTGATTTACCCATGAATGTCACCGCATTAAAAAGCATGCGCGGTTATTGGGACCAAATTATGCTGGCTTTGCTGCAAATCCGCGCAACTTTCCTTGATCGTTTTCCAACTGCCCGCCAAGGCTGGACCGTGGCAGATCTGGAACGATTGTCATCCTTAGTTTTGGCGCTGCCTGCCTACCTGTTAATGCGTAACCATAATCGGGTCGAAAATGGCGATTTGCATCCAGCCTTGTCTTCCATGTTTAGGGTAACAGACGGTGTGCGCATGACCATGCACCAAATGCTGTTCATCGCCGAATTTGAACCCACTTTACCCCCGGATGCCGCTATGGATAGTCAGGAAATCTATGCCTACGCCGACAGAAATTATGTGTTCTTTTCAGAACAGGGTGTATGCGCGGGATCAAAATCCATGATTGAAGATTTTTTGCACCATCTGGTTGATGGCTATCCGCTGGCAAATGCCGAATCCGTGCACATGGATGAACAAGTTAAAGCGGCGCTGTCCGACCTTGATGGCGCATTTGATTATGGTTTGCATGGCCTGCAAGTGCATGCGGTGATATTTTCACTTTGGCCGGCTATGGCAAGGGCTTATGAACAACTTTGGCAGATTGTGCAGCCGTGGTCGGATAATCAATCAGAAACAGTTAAACAACTGCACGCCTTTCTGCAACAAAACTATGACCAGCTTAAAACCACTCGACTGGCATCAGAAGCGGCCAGAAAAAGTCGTGAACGGGTCTATGCGGATATGTATGAAAAAAGTGCTGAAGTCTGCCGCGATGCTAAACACTGCCAACTTGCTGAATTGATAGCACCGGTGTTAACGCCACAAAACCAACGGGCTGAGCAACAATTAAAGACAATCCTGGCGGAGCGCCTGCAAATAACAGCACACAGCAGCGACAGCGTTTTCAATGATTTTATAACCTGTTTGATGAATTACCTGCGCATAGAGCAGGCGATTGTCAGTTCCGGGTGTGAAATCCAAACCCATATTAATCAATTACTCGGCAGAGAACAGCCAACTCGCCCGTTTATGGCGGCGGATATTGATATTTATCATTTGTTTCATAACCAATCCGACCGACTGCCTTATCTGGTTGGCGCATTGGCGCAATTGTTTGAGCTAAGCATCGTTATAACCAAGGACACGATTGATATTTATACGCTTTAGCTTTGAAAAGCCTGATTCGAATTCCGCCAGCATGGGGCTGGCAAATCAACGTGCGATGGGCACGGAATACATCGGAGAATCGTCATGAAAGTTAAATCAAACGTTCGTGCTGGTGCCATAAAGATTGGTGTTGTAACTAGAGTAACTAGCTGCACTGGAATTATTCCTACCAGATCTTTTATCTGCACAGGAATCAAAACATTGCCGCCACTAAGCTTAATGTAGTGACAATGCCACTCTGGAAGAGAAAGATTTTTCTTTCTCTTCCAGTTTTACAGTCAATAAACGCGGCCGAATGTCGATATTAATGCTTGATGTAAGGTCAGTGTTCCAGTCCTATCAAACTGATCAAACACACCACCCGGGCCATGTTATCGAATCGTCTGGACAGGGGGTTATTATGAAAAAATCGCGCACAAATTCAGATACAACCAGTAATCAAAAATGTAATGGAAAAGTTATAAAGTTAGTAAAAAATGACAGACATTTACTCAAACTGCCTCTGGGACTACTCGTTAGTGGGCTCATGCTGCATATGGCTGCAACAGCACCGGTCAATGCTGCCGTCAACCCGATACAAAGTCCGGAACAGGCCAAACAACAAGGCTTAGATTCTTTACGTGTGGCGGTGCGTCAGGATGGCGGCGTGCCGTTGCCGGAAAATCTGGATCAGTTTTTAAAAAGCCGAAAGGCGGCTTTGCAATTGGGTAAAGCTTTGTTTTGGGATATGCAGATCGGTAGTGACGGCGTGCAGGCTTGTGCCAGTTGTCATTTTCATGCCGGAGCGGATAGTCGATCAGTCAATCAGCTAAATCCCAATCGCTCAAGTATTGCCGATCAACGCCAGGGTGATGTCATTGGCTACTATCTGGCACCACTAATTCCAGATACCGGTTTTGAGGTTAAACAGCCGAACGGGCAGTTAACCCGCAAAGATTTTCCATTTGTAAAAACCATCCAGGACTTGGATATTAAAGACACTGGCGCAGTTAGGCCGGGCTTAAATAACAGTAATGATGTCAGTAGTTCAATGGGAGTATTTTTTAGCCTGTTTAACGGTGTACAACCAGGTGTGCCCAAGGACTTGGGTAGCTTGTTATTTGATCCGGTTTGGAATTTGGATGGCAAAACCACTGTACGTCGGGTGGAGCCAAGAAATGCGCCCTCTGTGATTAACGCGGTTTTTAATTACACCAATTTTTGGGAAGGCCGCGCCAATCCAAAATTTAACGGCCAAAGCGGGTTTGGTGATCAAGATCCTACTGCCAGTATTGGCATTAATATCCCAGGGCAGGGCATCAATTTTGTTACCATTTCATTGGGAATGGGCAGTTTGGCATCCCAAGCCGTTAGTCCTTTAGCTAGCCCGTTTGAGATGTCCTATGGTGATTTTTCCCAAAATAACAGCCGCCGGCTTGAAGACATCGGTAAAAAAATCCTGGGGGTATCTGCAAGCACTGGCCTTTCCGCGATTCCATTAGCACAGCAAAAAATCCATCCGCATGATTCTCTGTTGCGAGAATTAACCCGACCGCCCTTTCGTGGTTTGGCAACAACGTATGCGGATCTGGTGAAAGCCGCCTTTCAAAACCAATATTGGGATACGGATGAACCGGTGGAGATAGGCACCAGCACTTATAGCCTGATGGAATCAAATTTCAGCTTATTTTTTGGTTTATCCGTTGCCTTGTATGAATCCACGCTGGTCTCAGACCAAACACCCTTTGATAGATGGATGGAAACAGGCCGGCTGTCCCGGGACTTTGGCAAAAAAGAGCTGGCTGGGTTAAATCTGTTTGTTAATGAAGGCCAATGTATTAAATGCCATAGCGGCCCGGAGTTAACCAGTGCCTCGGTTAGAAGTACCTTAAATCAAAAACGCTTGATCAGACCAATGAAGATGGGCAGTGGCAGCGCTTTGTATGATAACGGCTTTTACAATATTTCCATTACCCCCACCACGGATGATATTGGTCGTGGTGATATGGACCCATCTGGATTGCCATTAGCATTTTCACGTCAGGCCATGTTTAGTCGAATCCCGCTAACCTCGATTAATTTTCCAATCTTGGGCAATGATTCCATTCCGGCCAAAGACGAAGATCAGGGCAATGCCGTATGCGACGATGCCAATGGAAATCAGGTGTGCGATACCGACGAACAAATCCTGCCCGAATTCAGCCGCGTTGCAGTTGACGGCGCTTTTAAAACTCCTGGGTTGCGTAATGTCGAATTAACCGGTCCTTACTTTCATAATGGCGGCGTGGCAACGTTAAAACAGGTGGTGCAATTTTATAATCGCGGCGGTAATTTTTGTCATTTTAATAGCAAAGATTTAGCGCCAACCATTAAGCCTATTGGCCTAACAAATGCTCAGGAAGATCAATTGGTGGCGTTTTTATTGTCCTTAACTGACGAACGAGTGCGTTACCAGCAAAGGCCATTTGATCATCCTGAATTGAGATTGCCTGCCGATGGTTTAGATAACGAGGGCCGTTTGAGATTACATGAAACTGGCGCATATGGTCATTACCGGCCATTGAAAACATTTCTTAATCTAAACCCGTTTGATCCAATTTATACACCCGATGGCACTTGCGTTAAGGAGTAGTTATTGTGTAAGGCGGGCTGGTCGCTCAAAACATTGATTTTACGATGGTTATGAGCGGTTTTGCCCGCGATGATTCCAATCCCGAATGCCCACATGTTACCCGTTCTCCAACGGGCGCAGGTTGGGATGATGATCTCAAATTAAAAACGTATCGGGATTGGAATTAGCTTATCCCCAGCTTGGGATGGCAACAAGCGGGATTATTTTACGAAGTATTAACAGCTATAACCTGTTCAAGAGGATATGACATGGCAGCGTTATTTTCCAGAACCACTCGCTCACTCAATAAAGACACTTCAGCCCTCGCGTTGACTTGCTGGCTGTTAGGTGGATTATTTTTGGCAGCTTGGCTGGGCTGGTTTGGTTTTGCCAGGATTACCGTTTATGAGGTATCCAGCAAAGCCAGACTGGAGGTCAACCAATCGGCCCATCCGGTCGTGGCGCAAGTCGCCGGTAAAATCATAGCCAGATCTGTCTCCTTGGGTCAGCAAGTAAAAGCGGGCGATTTATTGGTTGAACTGGATGCTGGCAGCGAAAAATTACGCTTACAGGAAGAACAAGCGCGCTTGCAATCCTTACCTGGCCAAATAGCGGCTTTACAACAGGAAATTACTTCTTTAACCCAGGCCAAAGCGGATGATTATCAAGCCTCACTGGCGGCTTCGCACACGGCCAAATCCCGGCAACGCGAAGCAGAAGCGGCGCTGGCCTTCGCCAAAGACCACGAACAGCGCTTAACTCAGCTGAGCGCCACAGGCAAAGTCGCGCTGGTGGAATCATTGCGTGCCAAATCAGAAGCGCAAAAACTGGGTTCAGCCAAAGACGCCCTGGTCTCGGAATTTAATCGCTTAAGTTTTGACACCCAAACCCGTATTAATATCAATCAGGCCAAAATTGAAAATTTGCAGGGCATGATTGTTAAATTAAAAGGCGATATTGAAACCGGCAAAATTGCCATTTCTCGACTAAACCAAGAGATAGAAAAACACTTGGTGCGTGCGCCAACCAGCGGCAAAATTGGTGATTTAGCCGCTTTTCCAGTGGGTGCCTACGTGAATGCCGGTGAGAAATTAGGCACAGTAGTGCCAGAAGGCGGTTTTAGAATGGTGGGTGATTTTAATCCCTCTGCCGTACTGGGCAAAATCCAGGTAGGCCAATCGGCCAGAATGCGTTTGGATGGCTTTCCGTGGACGCAATATGGCACAGTACCGGCCCGAGTTAGCCAGGTGGCTACCGAAATTCGCGACAATCTACTACGGGTTGAGTTTACCCCGGAACCCACAGCAGTAACCGGAATTATTTTGCAACACGGCCTGCCTGGAACCATTGACGTTTCTGTCGAACGACTGACGCCTGCACTGCTGATTTTGCGCAGTGCAGGGCAATTATTACAGAACGCCACCAACAAATTGCAGCCTGCGTTGACTGTGCCACAGTCATGAAAAATTTAAAGACAAACTCAACACCCCGTTGGTTAGTGCCGGAAGTTGTGCAAACTTCCGCAATGGATTGCGGGCCGGCTTCATTAAAATGCTTGTTGGAAGGCTTTCATATTCCAGTCAGTTATGGGCGCTTACGGGAAGCCTGTCAAACTGACATTGATGGTACGTCTATTGACATGATTGAAACAGTGGCCAATCAATTGGGCGTAGTTGCAGAGCAGGTTATGCTGCCGATTGATCACTTGTTTTTATCATCAAATACAGTTTTGCCCGCTATGGTTGTGGTAAAACATGCCGATGGCGCGCATCATTTTGTGGTGATCTGGCGACAGTTTGGCGGATGGTTGCAAGTGATGGACCCGGCAGTCGGGCGGCGCTGGCTAAGTTGCAAACGCTTTGCTGAAGAAATCTATCGTCATGAGCTTGTGGTGCAAGCCGAAGATTGGTTTGCATGGGCGCAAACTGAAGAATTCCAAAAACCCTTACGGCAACGCTTGCAGCAATTGGGTGCTTCCGAGGCTAAGCAAAGGCAACTATTAGCAGCCGTCTTGCAAGAACAAAATTGGCTATTATTGGCAAAATTAGATGCTTGCGTGCGCTTAACTCAATCCGTGCTGGATGCGGACGGGGTTTCAGCCGGTAAATCGGCCTTAAAATTGCTGCAAACATTCGCAGCACTCAATGCAGAATCCCCACAGCAATTATTAAACATAATTCCGGCGGCTTACTGGTCGGTATTGCCTGTTAAAGCAACGGATGACGGCATTCCGCAATTGCTGTTAAAAGGGGCTGTGTTGCTGCAAGTCAAAGGTAAAACTGTGCCGGCAATGACGGAGCCATCCTGCGTGGCACCGCTATCCATTGAATTAAGCGCAGCACTCAATGAAAAACCACCGCAACCATTAAAAGTACTTTTTAACTTGTTAAAAAAAGACGGTATTTGGTCGCCCGTGATTTTGTGTTGGGTACTGGTGATTTCGGTAGGCGCGATTGCGTTTGAAACCTTGTTGTTCCGTGGCATTTTTGATATTGCCTCGGAACTGAATTTAGCCAGCCAACGTTTTGCCGCCCTGTTAGGGCTGATCATATTTGTGGCTTTGCTAATACTCATCGAGCTGCCAATCAGTATGGAATCCATGCGCTTAGGCCGGCATGTGGAAACAAGGCTGCGTATCGCGTTGCTTAAAAAATTACCGTTGTTATCGGATAGATATTTTCAAAGCCGGCCCATTTCCGATATGGCTGAGCGCAGCCATAGTATTCATCAAATTCGCTCCATGCTGTCATTGGGCATACAGTTTGTGCAAGCGCTGTGGGATATTCTGTTTACGCTGGTTGGCATTTGCCTGCTGGATTTCCAAAGTTTAGGTTTGGCGGTGTTGATAACCTGCTTAGCCATCGTATTGCCACTGCTATTCCAGCCGCTGGTTAATGAACGCGATTTAAGGGTGCGCAATCACTCTGGCGCGTTGTTTAGATTTTATTTGGATGCATTATTGGGTTTGGTGCCCGTTAGAACGCATGGCGCAGAGCAGGCAGTCGGGCGTGAACATGAAGGTTTGCTGGTTGAGTGGATAGCATCCAGCCGTGGTTTAATCGTCATTAACTCCCTAAGTGGCGTTATACAATCACTGATATGTATGAGCTTGGTGGGGTTGCTGCTCTTTCAACATTTTATTCGAACCGGCAGTGTCTTGGGCGGTGATTTGTTATTGGTGTTTTGGGCGCTTAAGTTGCCTAGCATAGGGCAAAAACTAACCGACTTGGCACATCAATATCCTGCGCAACGTAATATGTTATTAAGATTATTGGAACCCCTGGCTGCGCCTGAAGAAATGGTTTCCAGTCCCAACATCGAGGTAAATCGCCCCCTGGCTATGGCTTTACGTATAGTTAACGGCAATGTGGTGGCGGCGGGCAACAGCATACTGCGTAACATTCATCTTAACATTGCGCCAGGCGAGCACATTGCCATTGTAGGTGCATCCGGCGCTGGCAAATCAACTTTAATCGGATTGATATTGGGCTGGCATCGACTTGCAGCAGGAGAAGTGGTTGTTGATGGTCAAGTGCAGTTGCCTAATTTGCAAACATTGCGTCATCAAATCGCCTGGGTTGATCCCGCCATCCAATTATGGAATGACAGCTTTATAAACAACCTTACTTACAGCACGGATAGCGAAGGTTTTGAGTCAATTAGAGAGGTAATAGACAGCGCCGATTTGACTGAAATCTTGCAAAAACTGCCTGATGGCATGCAAACTTATTTAGGTGAAGGCGGCGCGTTGTTGTCCGGCGGCGAAGGCCAGCGCGTTCGATTAGGTAGGGCATTATTGCAAACCGGTGTTCGGTTAGTGTTGCTGGATGAGCCGTTTCGCGGCATGGAACGTGCCCAACGCAAACAGTTACTCGTTGAGTCCAGGCAATGGTGGCAACAATCAACCCTGCTTTGTGTAACTCATGATGTGCAGGAAACCCTAAGCTTTAACCGTGTGTTGGTTATTGACGGCGGCTGTATCGTGGAAGATGGTTGCCCTGCAGAATTGGCTAAGCAATCCTCGCGCTATAGAGATTTGTTGCTAGCTGAACAAAAAGTACGCGAGCAGATGTGGCAAGGCAGCCAGTGGCGCAAGCTGAATTTTTGCAACGGCGCTATTGAGGGCAGGGGATCAGGCAATGGCTGAGACAATCACCGCTTTAGCTTGGCCGCAAGCCAGATTGGCAGAAGGCATGGAAGAATTGGCAAGAGCTGCCCGACTAAAATCGACCTTAAAAAGTGCCGAAATCAGTGCGTTAGCTGATGAAAATGCGCTTGATTTAGAACGGTGGCTGGTTTGGGCCGGTAATCGCATTGGTTTGGAAATAGAAGCAGTGGAAGCCTCTTTCACTGAACTGGAAACATTACTGCGGCACGCCAGTCCCGCATTAGTTGAAATAGATCACCAAAACGAACGGATGTTTTTGTTGCTGTTAAAATCAAAAACAGGCCGGTTGCGCGTAATTGCTCCGGATTTAAAGCAGCGCAATTGTAAGGTCGAATGGCTGATTACTGAATTATGCGCCAAATACGAAACGCCAGTGGCCACAGAACTAAACCACATCTTGCGCGTTGCAGACATACCGAAAAACCAGCAGCAGCGCGTTAAAAAGTTAATGCTCAATGAGCGACTGGCAAATCAACGATTCACCGGTTTTTGGCTGTTACGAAAACCAGTCACCGCTAATTTTTTTTCCCAGTTGGTCCATGCCAAATTATTGCAGCGTCTAATGCTGATCCTGCTGGTGTTTGTGCTGGTTTATGGCTTGGAAGTGGCCGGCTGGGGGTTGATAGGCAAGGCTGCCTTAAACGGGCGACTGGATTTAAATTGGCTGATCGGTTGGTTTTTAACCGTGCTGACCTTAATCCCTCTGCACCTGTTGGGCAGTTGGCTGGATGCCACATTTGCTTTGGATGTCAGTCAATTATTAAAAAAACGCTTACTGGCTGGGGTGTTGCAGTTAGATTTAGACGTGGTGCGTCATCAAGGCGCAGGCCAGTTATTGGGGCGGGTGATTGAAGCGCAAGCCCTGGAATCTTTAGTGTTGAATGGTGGATTTAACGTAATCACTTCCACAATCGAATTGATTTTTGCTGCGGGTATTTTGGCATCCGGTGCAGGTGGACGCCTGCATTTATTGTTACTGATTGTGTGGCTTGCGCTGTCAATGATGTTAAGTTGGCGATATTGTCGGCGGATGCAGGCTTGGACGATCAATCGCTTAAACATAACCCATACCTTAATCGAAGGCATGGTTGGGCATCGAACGCGCTTGGCTCAGGAATCAGTAAAGCGCCGGGACGCCAGGGAAGATCAGATGATGAAGGATTATTTGCACTGTTCTAAAAAAATGGATGATGCGTTGCTGCCAGTGGTTGGCGTTATCTCCAGAGGATGGTTAGTCGTTGCCTTAATGGGCTTAATGCCGGCATTTATTTCCGGTACCACTACAACGGCCAGTTTAGCCGTCAGTATGGGTGGAATGATGATGGCAAACCGAAGCTTATCAGGCATTACTGGCGGATTGTCAGCGCTTGCCAGAGCTGGCGTGGCTTGGATGCAAGTTTCCACATTATTTAAAGCAGCAGAGAAAAAAGTCACCACTGAAGCATTTTTGCCAAGCACTGTACTCAATAAGCAGACCACAGATGGCAAGGCGAGCCGGTTAATAGAAGCCAAGCAGCTGGTTTTTCGCTATCGCGCTCAAGGAGAACCAATACTGCGTAACACCAATTTAACGATAAATCGGGGTGATCGCATACTGTTGGAAGGCGTGTCAGGCGGCGGTAAATCAACCCTGGCCGCTTTGTTAATTGGTTTGCGTGAACCTGAGTCCGGCTTATTGCTGTTAAACGGACTGGATAGACACACCTTGGGAAACAGCTGGCATAAATTGGCTACGGAAGCGCCACAATTTCATGAAAATCATATACTAACCGGTACACTGGCATTCAATTTACTCATGGGTAAAAACTGGCCGGCAAACAGCACTGATTTAGAGCTGGCTGAAGCTATTTGTGATGAGCTTGGTCTGGCGGAATTATTGCAGCGCATGCCTGCGAAACTAATGCAGCAAGTTGGCGAGACTGGCTGGCAGTTATCGCACGGCGAACGCAGTCGAATATTTTTAGCCCGGGCATTGTTACAAAACGCCCAGTTAACTATTTTGGATGAAAGCTTTGCCGCTCTCGATCCGGAAACTTTGCATAAGTGTTTGGATTGCGCCTTAAAACGTGCACAGACATTATTGGTCATTGCTCATCCTTAAAGGCGTTATTAAAAATTCGGATTTGGGCAACAATAACGCCGGGTTTCTCCATGATCTCTTCAACATCTCGATGGAAAACGCCATTGCAAACATCGAATGGATTTTTTTCACGAAACTCTACCTATCTGAAGTCAACAAGGGCTAAGAGCAGGCACTCGTACTTATAAATCCTTACGAAATATCGTACCTGAAACGAAATATCGTAACCCTATTTGGTTTTATTCATTTTTGTTTCTAAAAACTGCAACTAGATAAAATAATAAAACTACATATTATCAATAAGTTGAAAACGATTAATTTTTAGTCATCAAATTGGCACCTGGATTGCAATTTACTTTAGTAAGAACCCGTAGTGAACCGGAATCTAAAACTAAACGTGATAATTCAATACTGGAAATTGGCCATGAAAAACGAAGTTTATATCATCGAATCCCATGAAAATGCAGCTACATACGCTAACGCGTCAGCGGTTGTCAACATAATCCAGGTCGGTATTAGTCCACAGCTAAAGGCTATCGATTCAGTTATTCTTTGGAACCTTAACGCAGGCTGACTAAGCGAACAGCACTTAGTAACAACTTGAGTTAAAGATTGGACTGTATTTTTAATTAGTAAATCCCATATAGGATCACCGAGGAGAAATTTATGAATAAACATAATGTAGAAGGTTATATCTTAGGCGAATTATCTGATCTGTTAGAGTGCCATTTAGATCAGCATTCGATTGACACATCTTTTCATGAGTTGGGTATGGACTCGTTGATAGGTATTCGGCTGGTAGGAAGATTAGCTGATACCGTGGGCCAGGAAATAGATCCGCTCGTCGTGTTTGATTATCCAAGCATCCGCGAATTAAGCGGCTTTATAACTGAACAATACGACTACAAAGTAACTTCATCCCCCGTTTTAAGTTACTAACCAAACACCAACATTAAAGCTTCGCAATTAAAGCATTCGAGAAACGATATGTCATTCTTAACTGATTATTCCTCACAAAGTCATGATATTGCTGATAAAAACAGAATATTGGCAGAGCATGAAATTAGCTGTCCATTATCAGCATGCCAACAAAGTTTTTGGTTTCTTTATCAATTACAGCCAGAAATTCAGGGCAGTTACAACCAGTCTTTTTGTGTGCGAGTCAACGGAGAATTTAAAGTACAACATCTGCGGGATGCTTTAGAGCTGCTGATCAACAGACATCCAATGCTGCGAGTCAGCTTTTATCAGGATGCTGAAGGCCAGTTATTGCAACATGTTCAAGCAAATGTTGATACCCCATTGCAAATAGTTGATGTGGCCAACCTCAGCGAGTCAGCCGTGTCCAATTTGATCAACGATACTGCCAGGCAAGCACTACCCTTAACTGCCGCGCCCATGTTTCGGGCCAGTGTTTTTAAGCAGTCAGACCAACAATCGATACTTTTATTGGTGTTTGATCACTTAATTTGCGACGGTTGGTCATTTTGGCGTCTGATTGAAGAACTCGGTGAGATTCTGACATCAAACCAAGTCGAACTATTAGCTGGGGAACATCACAAAGTACCCAGTTATTTTGCGTATGCTCGCTGGCAAAAACAATGGCTGCAAAGCGACATTGGAAAAAAGCAACTGGCCTACTGGCAGAAAGCTTTAGCTGATCATTATCCAGCCTTGAATTTGCTGTCTGATAATAATCCGCAAAGTAATTTGCAAGCTGGCAAGCAGACAGTGCGCTTGACGCTTCCAACAGCGCTAAGCCATGAAATACGCCAGCTTACTACCAAACATCGCGGCACTTTATTCATAACATTACTCAGTGCGTATTTTGTATTGTTAAATCGATTAACTAATCAGCAACGCATAGCTGTTGGATCTTTAATGCCAAGCCGAGGTAATGGTAACTGGGATCAAACCGTTGGTTGTTTCGTTAATACGGTGGCGTTACGTTTAGAGCTGGATGAAGCTTTAACTGTCACCGACTTAATCCAGCACGTTCGTAAAATTTCAGTTAATGCCATGCTCAATCAAGATTACCCCCTGGCAGAGTTGGTAGAGCAACTTAATCCTGAACGTAATGGCGATCGAGAAGCATTTTTTCAAACATTATTTGTGTTTCAAAATTCGCGTGGCGCAAATGAAACGCTGGGATTGATGGCAGCGAACGATTGCAAGAATGTGCAATGGGGAAACATGTCACTTAGTCCTTATGCCCGCAGCAATAGCCACGGCGGTGGCAATTTTGACTTGGTGATGGAAGTAGCGGAGCTGAGCGAAAACATAGTCTGTGCCTTGGAATTTGATACGGCAAAATTTTCAGAAGCTACCGTCGAACGTTATTTGCGTTATTGGCAAAACATATTGATAGCAATGTTGGCTGACGATACTCAAAAAGTCGCCAACATACCGATGATGGAAACAGCAGAATCAGATATGATTCTGCGCAGCTATAACGCTACTGAGGCCTTATATCCCGCCAAATGCCTGCATAAGCAGTTTGAAGCCCAAGTTGAGCGCACGCCACAAGCACTGGCAGTCCAGCAAGCTGATCATCGTTTAAGTTATGCCGAATTAAACAGTCAGGCCAATCAACTCGCCCATTATTTACTGGAATTGGGCGTACAGCCTGATGATCGTATTGTGCTCTGTTTAGAGCGCAGTCCAGAATTGATCATCGCCATAATGGCGGTTTTGAAAGCGGGTGGGTGCTATGTGCCGTTGGATCCTGCTTATCCAGAAGCACGATTGGCAAGCATTGTACAAGAAAGCCAGCCAGTGATCGTGCTTTGCGCAGAAACCTTAAAACCGCTATTTCAACAAATAGCCCCAACGCTACCGATAGTGAGTCTGCGCGCCGATGCAATGCTATGGCAACACCAGGCTGAAACTAATCCACAAGCCAATGCATCAGGATTATCAACTGCAAACTTAGCTTATGTGATTTACACATCAGGCTCCACTGGCCAACCCAAAGGCGTCATGATTGAGCATGACAGTTTAAGCAACGGCATACACGCCCTCAAAACACATTACAGTTATAGCGATCAAGACCGTGTTTTACAATTTGCCAGTATCACCTTCGATGTGGCGGCAGAAGAAATCTTCAGTACGTTATTATCCGGTGCCAGCCTGATTCTGCGTAGCGATGCCTGGCTAACAGACGCCCAGCAATTCTGGTCATTATGCGCAGAACAACAAATCAGCATTGTTAATATTCCAACCTTGTTCTGGCAACAGTTAGTGCAAGAGCACGCCGCCATTCCGCAAACCGTCAGGCATATCATCATCGGCGGCGATGCCGTCACAGCAAGCGCACTCGCAGCATGGCAGCAGCACCAAGGCTATAAACCCACGCTCAGCAATGCTTACGGGCCAACCGAAACCACCATCAATGCCACCATACAAACCATTGATGCCCAACAAACCAGCGCACTCAGCATCGGCCAACCCATCGCCAACACCCGTATCTATATTCTGGATACGCACGGCCAACCCGTGCCGGTGGGTGTCGCAGGTGAAATTTACATAGCCGGTGCCGGCGTTGCCCGAGGTTACCTGGGCCAACCGGAACTCACCGCCGCCAAATTCAGTGCCGATCCATTCATCAACACCCCCAACGCACGCATGTACCGCAGTGGTGATTTGGGCCGCTGGTTAAACGATGGCAGCATTGAGTTCTTAGGTAGAAATGACTTTCAGGTAAAAATACGCGGCTTCCGTATCGAACTGGGCGAAATCGAAACCCGCTTAAGCAGTCATCCTGCAATTCGTGAAGCTGTCGTGTTGGCCAGAACAGAACAAAGCGGAGAAAAAAGCCTGGTGGCCTATTACACAGGCGAACAAGCGATAGATATCGCCGATTTGCGCCACTATTTGCAAGACGGTTTACCCGACTACATGGTGCCATCCGCTTATGTATGCTTAGCCAGCTGGCCGTTAACCAGCAACGGCAAACTGGACAGGGCCGCACTGCCTGCACCAACTGAAACCGCTTATGCCCGCAACGAATATCAAGCACCGCAGGGCCAGATAGAAACCCAATTGGCCGCTATCTGGGCAGAATTACTCAGCCTGGAACAAGTCGGCCGGCAGGATCACTTCTTTGAACTCGGCGGCCATTCGCTCTTAGCTGTTACGTTGATAGAAAGAATGCGCCGCGCCGGTTTACATACCGATGTCAGAGCCTTATTTGCCACCCCGACCTTAGCCGGATTAGCCGCCGTCGTCACCAGCGAAAGCCGTGAAGTCACGGTGCCGGAAAATAAAATTCCACCAGACTGCATGGCCATTACGCCTGACATGCTGCCGCTAATCAACCTGACCCAAGCAGAAATCGACGGCATACTGGCGCAAGTGCCCGGTGGTGCTGGCAATGTGCAGGATATGTATCCGTTGGCACCGACCCAGGAAGGCATCCTGTTTCATCACATGCTGAATGAGCAAGGAGATGCTTATTTACTGCATAACATGCTGAGTTTTAATGAGAAAGCTAAGTTGGATGCGTTTTTGCAGGCGTTGCAAATGGTCATTAATCGACATGACGTATTACGTACCGCCATTTACTGGCAGGAATTACCCGAACCCATCCAGGTGGTATGGCGCCAAGCACCGTTGCAAATCACAGAAGTTAGCTTGGATGATGATCAAGGCGATCTGGCAGAACAATTACGCAACCGGTTCGATTCCCGACTATTCAGGTTAAACCTGCAACAAGCGCCATTGATGCAAGCGTTTATCAGCTTTGATGCAAAACAACAGCGTTGGTTATTATTACTGCTGGATCACCATATCGTTACCGATCATACATCGCAAGAAATCCTGCTGGAAGAGGTACATGCCTGTCTTAACCAACAAGCCGGCCAGTTACCACGACCGCTACCTTATCGAAATTTTGTTGGCCAAGCTCGATTAAACAATAGCGTGGATCATGTGGCCTTTTTCCAGAGCATGTTGGGCGATATTGATGAGCCAACTGCGGCTTTTGGCTTGTTAGATGTTCAACAAAATGGCCGGGACATTGCTGAAAGCCATTTGAATTTATCTGCTGATCTGGCTAATGCGATCAGGTCAACTGCCCAAAAGTTAGCGGTAAGCCCAGCCAGTATTTTCCATTTAGCCTGGGCGCAGGTTCTGTCCAGAATGTCCGGTCGGGAAGATGTGGTTTTTGGTAGTGTGGTGTTTGGCCGTATGCAAGCAGGTGCTGGTTCTGATCGTGTTTTAGGCATGTTCAATAACACCTTGCCGGTACGTATTACAGTCGCCGATGAACGAGTGCAGGACGCGTTGTTGGCGACACATCGCCTTTTAACTGAGTTAATGCGGCACGAACATGCTTCATTGGCATTGGCACAACGTTGCAGCGGTGTCGCTTTGTGGCAACCGCTATTTACCAGTTTATTCAACTACCGTTACACCACTTCAGATACCGAAGTGGCCAAACTGATCAATGCAGAAGGTTGGCCGGGCATAGAATTATTGGATAGTGGTGAGCGCAGCAATTATCCGTTGGCGTTGGATATTGATGATCAAGGAGATGGATTTGCACTAACTGCACAAGCTCACTACAGCATAGGTGCACAAAGAGTTTGTGATTATATGCAAACGGCACTCAACCATTTGTTGATTGCACTTGAGCATGCGCCGGGAACAGCAGTAAGAGCAGTTGATGTGCTGCCAGAATGGGAAAAACAACAGTTAATATGGACTTGGAATGCGACTCAGATGGTCGTTCCAACTGAATTGTGTGTACATGAATTATTTGAACTGCAAGTTCAAAAAACACCGCAAGCCGTTGCTATTGAATATGAAAATCAACAATTACGTTTTAGTGAGCTAAATAAACAAGCCAATCGTTTAGCACATTATCTGCGCGAATTGGGTGTCGGCCCGGATAGCCTGGTGGGAATTTGTATGCCGCGCGGCTTGAATATGATTGTCAGTATGTTTGCCATTCTTAAAGCCGGCGGCGCCTATTTGCCATTAGATCCCGCTTATCCCGAGCAACGTTTAAATTACTTGTTAACCGATGCTACGCCGATCGTTGTACTCACTGAAAATATAGCGGACTTGCCCGTTTCCGGTTTGGCGCAACCGCCAATCATTATAGATCTGCTGGCAGACGCTGCACATTGGGCAGCGCTCCCTGATGGCAATCTTAGTGCTGCTGAAATCGGCTTAACTGATCAGCACTTAGCCTATGTAATCTACACGTCCGGCTCTACTGGTCAGCCCAAAGGCGTGATGATTGAACATCGTAATTTAATTAATCAGGCACAGGCTTTAAAAGCCAAATATCAATTAACAGTAAAAGATTGTGTTTTGCAATTTGCCGCAATTACTTTTGATATGTCTGTTGAGGAAATATTTGGTGCATTATTATCCGGCGCCTCGTTATTAATCCGCAGCGATGCCTGGTTAACCAGTGCCGAAGAATTTTGGGCGCTTTGTGAAACCAATTACGTGACAGTTGCCAACTTGCCAACCTTGTTTTGGCAACATTTACTGAAAGATCAGGCAGAAATACCGGAAACGCTCAGGCAAATTATGATCGGTGGCGATGCAGTGACTGCCGGTGCTTTAAACCTGTGGTTTTCCAGTGCTGGATATAAACCAACATTGTTTAATGCCTATGGTCCCACAGAAGCCACTGTGAACGCGGCTATTCAAGAAATATCTGCCAATAGTTTAAATTGGCAATGTATCGGCCAACCCATCGCCAACACCCGTATCTATATCCTGGATACGCACGGACAACCCGTGCCGGTTGGCGTTTCAGGTGAAATTTACATAGCTGGAGCCGGCGTTGCCCGAGGTTACCTGGGCCAACCGGAACTCACCGCCGCCAAATTCAGTGCCGATCCATTCGTCAACACCCCCAACGCACGCATGTACCGCAGTGGTGATTTGGGCCGCTGGTTAAACGATGGCAGCATTGAGTTCTTAGGCAGAAATGACTTTCAGGTAAAAATACGCGGCTTCCGCATTGAACTGGGCGAAATTGAAACCCGCTTAAGCAGTCATCCTGCTATTCGTGAAGCCGTGGTACTGGCCAGAACTGAACAAAGCGGAGAAAAAAGTCTGGTGGCCTATTACACCGGCGAGCAAACTATAGAAATCGCCGAATTGCGCCACTATTTGCAAGACGGTTTACCCGATTACATGGTGCCATCGGCGTATGTCTGCCTAGCCAGCTGGCCGTTAACCAGCAATGGCAAACTGGACAGAGCCGCACTGCCTGCACCAACTGAAACCGCCTATGCCCGCACTGAATATCAGGCACCACAAGGCCAGATAGAAACCCAACTGGCTGCGATATGGGCAGAACTGTTAGGCCTGGAACAAGTTGGCCGGCAGGATCATTTCTTTGAACTCGGCGGCCATTCCCTCATAGCTGTTACGTTAATAGAAAAAATGCGCCGCGCCGGTTTACACACCGATGTAAGAGCCTTATTTGCCACGCCCACCCTGGCTGGATTAGCCGCCGCTGTCACCAGCGAAAGCATGGAAGTTGCTGTGCCGGAAAACAAAATTCCACCAGATTGCACGGCCATTACGCCCGACATGCTGCCGCTGATCACACTAACCCAAGCAGAAATCGACGGCATACTGGCGCAAGTGCCCGGTGGTGCAGGTAATGTGCAGGATATGTATCCGTTGGCACCGTTGCAAGCCGGTATGTTATTTCATCATCTGCTTAATCAAACTGGCGACGTGTACTTGGAGCAAGCCCGCCTGGCGTTTGTTAGCAAGGCAAAACTGGATGAGTTTCTAGCCGCATTGCAAGCCGTGATCAACCGGCACGATATTTTAAGAACCGCCATCTATTGGCAAGGCTTGCCGGAGCCGGTGCAAGTTGTATGGCGAGAAGCTCAGTTACCGGTATCGGAATTTAACTTTAGCGAAGCGCAGGGCGATATTACCACGCAGCTGCAAGATCATTTTGATACCAGCCGGTTTCGTTTAAATCTGCAACAAGCACCGTTGATGCAGGCTGGCATTGCTTATGATGCCAGTCGACAACGCTGGCAGTTAATTATGGTTAATCACCATTTAGCTGTTGATCATACCGCCATGGAAATTCTGTTGGCCGAAATACAAACCCATTTAGAAGGCCAGTTTAGCGATTTGCCAGCCGCATTGCCGTATCGTAACTATGTAGCCCAGGCATTACTGGCGAATAATGATGCAGCGCATGAAAATTATTTCAAGAACTTATTGGCCGATGTCGATGAAACCTGCGCACCGTTGGGATTAACCGACACTCAGTTAAATGGTGATGAATTAACTGAAGTGCGTTTGGAGCTGGAAAATAGTGTTGCAGCAAGTCTGCGTGAAACAGCCAGACATTTGGGCGTGAGTGCCGCGAGTATTTGTCATGTTGCCTGGGCCAGAGCATTAGCCAGTCTGTCTGGACGCGATGATGTGGTTTTCGGCACGGTATTATTTGGTCGTATGCAAGCAGGTGCAGGTGCCGACAGGGTTTTGGGCATGTTTATCAATACTTTGCCTGTACGGTTGCAGTTGCGTGAGCTTGCTTGCAGTGACAGTGTTTTGCAGATGCACCAACAATTAAACGAACTGCTGGAACACGAACACGCCCCCCTATCACTAGCCCAAAGCTGCAGTGACCTTGTGGCTCCTGCGCCGTTGTTTACCGCCTTATTAAACTATCGATACAGCATTATAGAGCCGCAAGCTGAAAATACAGATGATGTCTGGCAAGGTATTGAGATGTTTGATACCGCCGAGCAAACCAACTATCCCTGCGTGTTATCTGTGGATGATTTAGGGGCAGGATTTAGATTAACAGCACAGGTGGTGGGCGCTGGCAACGCCGAACGGGTGTTGGCTGCCATGTACAGATCACTTACTGGTTTAGTGACTGCACTAGCCAACAATCAACAATTGACTGTGATGGCGATTGATGTTGTGTCTGCACAGGAAAAGCAACAAGTGTTATATGCCTGGAATAACACAGCCAGCGATTATCCCCAACACGAAAGCATTGCTGAACAGTTTGCCCGGCAAGTTCAATTATCACCTGACGCTCTTGCTGTTATACACAACGAAAAAACATGGACATATGCCGAACTTGACCGTCAGGCCAATAGCCTGGCTAAACAGTTATATTCAATAGGCGTAGGCCGCACGACTAATGTTGTCGCGATATTATTGGAACGTTCGTTTGACTTGGTTGTGGCGCAATTAGCCGTTCTTAAATGTGGTGCGGCGTATTTACCTTTGGATTTGAGCATGCCTGATGAAAGGCTGCAATTTGTAATCAATGACAGTGGTGCGCCAGTTGTAATCACTGCCAGTAAATTGGAACTACCGGGCATTATCGACCTGTTACGAATCGACCTGGATACAGATTCTTTAATTGAAGATTCAGTGTTTGATTTTGACAACCAAAGCAACGGTGACAGCACCGCTTACATCATGTACACCTCCGGTTCCACCGGACAACCGAAAGGGGTAAAAATTGCCCACAGAGGTATCAGCCGGCTTGTGAAGAACAACGGTTATCTGCCGTTTAGCGCCGACGATCGCGTTGCTTTTGCCGCCAATCCGGCTTTTGATGCCAGCACTATGGAAGTTTGGGGGCCGCTACTTAACGGTGGCAGTCTGGTTGTTATCGATAAAGCGGCCTTTTTACAACCGCAACAGTTTGCTCAAGTTCTGATAGAACAACAAATTACAGCGCTGTTTATAACCAGTGCCTTGTTTAACCAATACGCAAACACCATTCCGGAAGCTTTGGCACAAGTTAAATACCTGCTGACCGGCGGTGAACGCGGCGACGTCAGCAGTTTTGCCAAAGTACTGCAAGCCGGTGGCCATAATCACTTGATTCACTGCTACGGCCCCACAGAAACCACCACCTTCGCCATCACACACAGAGTATCCGAAATACCGGACGGCGCTAAGAGCATTCCATTAGGCAAGCCGATAGCCAATACCAGCATTTATATTTTGGATAGTGTTGGTCAGCCTGTGCCGGTTGGCGTCATGGGTGAAATCTATATCGGCGGTGCTGGTGTGGCTTTGGGTTATTTGGATAGGCCTGAGTTAACGGCGGAACGGTTTTTAACCGATCCGTATGCGCCCGAGCGCAATGCCTTAATGTACAAAACCGGTGACTTAGCCTACTGGCGCACCGATGGTTGCATAGAATTTGTGGGCAGAAATGACTTTCAAGTAAAAATCCGTGGCTTCCGTATTGAACTGGGTGAAATCGAGGCCAGATTGGCGGCGCATCCGGAGTTAACCGAAGTTTTGGTGATGGCCAGAGAAGATCAACCGGGTGAAAAACGTCTGGTGGTTTACTACAGCGGCGCGGAAACCGTGAATGCAGAAGTGTTAAGGCAATGGTTAAGTGACAGCTTGCCGGACTATATGATTCCGGCCGCTTATGTGAAATTGGCCGCTTTACCGGTTAACGCCAATGGCAAAGTGGATCGTAAAGCCTTACCCGCCCCGGATGGTCATGCCTTTGCGCAACGAAGTTATGAAGCACCGCAAGGTGAAGTAGAACAGCAACTGGCCGGGTTATGGCAGGATTTATTAAAAATGGAACAGATAGGCAGGCTGGATAATTTCTTTGAAATGGGCGGGCACTCTTTGTTAGCCGTGCAATTGATGTTACGCATTCAACAAGACTTTTCAGTGGAATTAAGCTTGCAAGATGTGTTTTTAAAACCGGTGTTGCAGGAGTTGGCGGAATGTATTGTTGATAAGCAATTGGCTGAGTTTGATCTTGATGATTTAACTGAGCTTGCAGCATTACTTAACGAAACTGATTCTGAAATTGCCGCCGGTGAATAACATGCAAAATATGTCCATAAAAAACCTGAGTGCTGCGGATCGTGAACGCTTATTGCAAAAAGCCAAAGCGGCAAAGCTCAAAACAAAAACCATTGAAAACACCATCATTAATCGTATTGAGCGAGCTGAATATCTACCCTTATCGTACGCGCAGCAACGACTATGGTTTTTAGCACAGTTTGGCGGTGTTAGTGAGGCCTACCATATTGCCACTGGCGTTCAACTGACCGGCAAATTAGATACAGCAGCATTGCGTCAGGCTCTAAATTGCATAGTCGCAAGACATGAAGTATTACGCACAACATTTAGCTTAATAAACGAAACGCCGGTTCAACACATTGCAGAGGCAAGCCAAGCCAACTTTTGTTTACTGGCGTTTGATTTAAGTCTAAAGGCTGACGCCGATGCCGAGTTAAATCGACACATGCTGGAAGAATCCACCAGTGCTTTTGATTTACAACAGGGGCCATTGTTGCGTGGTCGATTGCTAAAAGTAAGTCCGGACAAACATTGCCTGTTATTAACCATGCATCACATTATTTCCGATGGCTGGTCTATGGGGGTATTTATAGATGAGCTGAGGATTTTGTATAGTGCGTTACAGTCAGGCCAACAAAACCCATTGCCGCCGTTATCAATTCAATATGCTGATTATGCGGCCTGGCAGCGCCAATGGTTGTCCGGTGCACAGTTACAACGCCAGTCAGAATTCTGGCAAAGTAACTTGGCCAACATACCCACGCTTTTAGAGCTGCCGACTGATTCAGCCAGGCCGGCAGAACAAAATTTTGCCGGAGCGATTGCGGAAATCGCTCTTGATCACGAACTCGTGCAAGGCATCAACCAGTTATGCAATAAACACGCATTAACTCATTATATGGTGATGCTGGCTAGCTGGGCGGTATTGATGTCCAGGCTGTCCGGTCAAACCGATATTGTGATTGGTAGCCCGGTTGCTAACCGCAACCGCTTGGAAATTGAGCCGTTAATTGGATTTTTTGTAAACACCCTGGCGTTGCGTTTGCATGTTGATGGCTCCTCCATTGTGCAGGATTTTCTAAATTCCGTTAAAGAGCAGGTACTGGCTGCGCAACAGCATCAAGATTTACCGTTTGATCAAGTGGTAGAGCTAGTACGCCCAAACCGCAGTCTTGCTCATGCGCCCTTGTTTCAGGTGATGTTGGCTTGGCAAAACACCCCTAAAGGCACTATCGACTTTCCTGGTTTAAAGTTAGAAACGTTACAACTGCCGCATGTCAGCGCTCAAGTGGATTTGTCGCTGACGCTTGAAGCAACCGATGATGGTGGAATTCATGGCGAACTGGAATATGCCACCGAATTATTTAGGGCAGATACCATCCATCGTTACCTGGGTTATTGGCGCAATATTTTGTCTGCCCTGGTTACTGACAATCTGCAAACGCTTGCAGCCATACCTGTTTTGCCGTCTATGGAAAAACAACTGCTTATCCATGACTGGAATAAAACTACTGCTGATTATCCAGCCACCAAAAGCGTTGCTCAGCTATTTGAAGCCCAAGCCCAACTGGCTCCCAATGCTGTTGCGGTGATAGAAGGTGCAAAGCAGTGGACTTATGGACAGCTTAACCACCAAGCCAATCAATTAGCCAGACAGCTGCAAAATGCCGGTTTACAGGCAGGACAAGTGGTTGCCATTTCGTTGGATCGTTCTTTTGCTTTAGTTGTGGCTGAGTTAGCGATTGTTAAATGTTCGGCCAGTTATTTGCCGTTGGATTTGAGTGCGCCTGAAGAGCGGCAGTTATTTATGCTAAACGACAGCGCTGCTACCATGATTATAAGCAATGCCGGACTTAACGTACCTAACACCGCCACCGCGCTACGAATTGACATCAATGCGTTAAGCGATTGTTCGCTTGACATAGACAACTTGGCTTGTGTCGGTAATGGCGAAAGCACCGCCTACATCATGTACACCTCCGGTTCCACTGGACTACCGAAAGGGGTAAAAATTGCCCACAGAGGTATCAGCCGGCTTGTGATTAACAACGGTTATCTGCCGTTTAGCACTCATGATCGGGTTGCCTTTGCCGCCAATCCGGCTTTTGATGCCAGCACTATGGAAGTTTGGGGGCCGCTACTTAACGGTGGTAGTCTGGTTGTTATCGACAAAGCGGCCTTTTTACAACCGCAACAGTTTGCTCAGGTGCTGATAGAACAACAAATAACAGCGCTGTTTATAACCAGTGCCTTGTTCAACCAATACGCAAACACCGTTCCGGAAGCTTTGGCACAAGTTAAATACCTGCTTACTGGCGGTGAACGCGGTGACGTCAGCAGCTTTGCCAAAGTATTGCAAGCCGGAACCAACAATCACTTGATTCACTGCTACGGCCCCACAGAAACCACCACCTTCGCCATCACACACAGAGTAACCGAAATACCGGACGGCGCTAAGAGTATTCCATTAGGTAAACCGATAGCCAATACCAGCATTTATATTTTGGATAGTGTCGGTCAGCCTGTGCCGGTTGGCGTCACTGGTGAAATCTATATCGGCGGTGCTGGTGTGGCCTTGGGTTATCTGGATAGACCTGAGTTAACGGCGGAACGGTTTTTACCTGATCCGTATGCAACAGAGCCAGACGCTTTAATGTACAAAACTGGTGATTTAGCCTACTGGCGCACCGATGGTTGCATAGAATTTGTGGGCAGAAATGACTTTCAAGTAAAAATCCGTGGCTTCCGTATTGAACTGGGTGAAATCGAGGCCAGATTGGCGGCTCATCCGGACATAACCGAAGTGTTGGTGATGGCCAGAGAAGATCAACCGGGTGAGAAACGCCTGGTGGTTTACTACAGCGGCACGGAAACCGTGGATGCAGAAGTGTTAAGGCAATGGTTAAGTGACAGTTTGCCGGACTATATGATTCCGGCCGCTTATGTGAAATTGGCCAACTTACCGGTAAACGCCAATGGCAAGGTGGATCGTAAAGCGCTGCCGGCACCAGACGCGGCAGCATTAGTCAAAAAGACTTATGAAGCACCGCAAGGTACTGTTGAAATCCAACTGGCCGATATTTGGGCGGAGTTGTTAAAAATCGATAGAGTAGGGCGGCAAGACAACTTTTTCACTTTAGGTGGCCATTCTTTATTGGCAGTGACTTTGATAGAAAAATTACGCAGGCTGGGGTTACATACCGACGTCCGCGCATTATTTATGCAACCTACTTTAGCGGGCCTTGCAGCTCAATTAACTTGCGAATCCGGCGCTAATACCGTACCAGAAAACGCCATTCCCATGCAGTGTTCAGCAATTGTACCGGCGATGTTGCCATTGCTGAATCTTGCTCAAACCGAGATAGATCAAATTGTTGCGACCGTGCCTGGTGGTGCCGCAAATATTCAAGACATCTATCCATTGGCGCCGCTGCAAGAAGGTATCTTGTTCCATAATCTGTTGCAAAAGCAGGGTGACATGTATGTGTTATCCACACTTTTGCGCATCGCAGACCGGCCCTTGTTAGACCGGTTTTTTGCCGCATTGCAGGTAGCAATCAACAGACATGATATTTTGCGCACCTCGTTCGTCTGGACAGGATTATCTGAGCCGGTTCAAGTGGTCTGGCGGCAAGCCCATCTGTACAGGGAACAACTCACGCTTGAGCAGTCCGATCAATCCGCACTGGAGCAACTAACCGCCCGGTACGAGTCAGACAGTTTCCGCCTGGATTTGCAACAGGCACCGCTCATGCAGGCAGTCTATTGCTACGACCATGCGCAAACAGATTGGGTTGTGTTGATATTAACGCATCATTTGGCGATTGATCATACCTCCCTGGAAATTCTGATGGAGGAAATCCATTTCTTATTAGCGGACCAAGCGGCACGCCTGCCAACACCTTTGCCGTTTCGCAATTATGTTGCACAAGCCAAATTCGGCATGATGATGGCAGAGCATGAGCGGTTTTTTCATGCACAACTGGCCGATGTGACCGAACCAACCATGCCCTTTGCTGTTAGCGATCTGCTTGGTGAAAACATGGAAATCGCCCATGCGCATGCCACGCTGGATAGTGACTTGGCTAAACGACTCCGTTTACAAGCACAAACGCTAGGCGTGACACCGGCCAGTCTGTTTCATTTGGCCTGGGCTATCGTATTGGCCAGGGTTTCCGGCCAAGATGATGTGGTGTTCGGTACGGTTTTATTCGGGCGTATGCAAGGTGGTGCCGGTGCTGATCGGGTTTTAGGCATGTTTATTAATACCTTGCCAATTCGGTTAAAACTATCGCAGATATCAATTAAAAATGCCATTTTGGAGACACAGCGTTTACTGGCGGAATTACAACGTCACGAACATGCACCATTGGCATTGGCGCAACGCTGTAGTGGCGTTTCAGCTCCAACACCTTTGTTTACGGCGTTGCTTAACTACAGACATAGTCCTTCAGATGAAGATAGCCAAAGTTGGCCGGGCATTACTGCGCTGGATTCTGAAGAACGGACCAATTATCCCTTTGCATTGTCGGTGGATGATTTGGCAACCAACTTTGCTTTAACCGCACAAACACCCAAACAAATTGATGCCAACCGGATGTGCAGTTATTTGCAAGTCGCACTTACACAATTATCTGACGCGATTAGCCATGATGCGGATCGATTGTTAAATCATATTGAAATCCTGCCCATAACCGAACGTCAACAACTGGTTAACAATTGGAACCGCACCGAACAAGATTTTCCCCGGCATCTGTGTTGGCATCAGCTGTTTGAAGCCTGGGTGGAAAACACACCGGATGCCTTGGCGGTGCAGCAACTGGAACAGCGATTGACTTACAGCGAACTCAATGCCCAAGCCAATCAACTGGCGCATTATCTGCGCAATCTGGGTGTATTGCCCGACCAGCGTGTAGCCATCGCTTTACCGCGCACGCCATTGCGGGTGATTGCCATGTTGGCCGTGTTGAAAGCAGGGGCCGCTTATGTACCGTTGGACCCTGCTTATCCAGATTCCCGTTTGGCCTATATGTTAGCCGACAGTGAGCCGGTGGTTTTACTCACAACGCAGCTGTTAATGCCACGATTTACGGATCTTAACAACGCACTCACCCTACTGGATTTAAGTGCCGATGATAAGCCGTGGCTGACTGAAAGCACCGCAAATCCGCTGGCGATGCCGGTTGGTTTGTCGCCTCGTAATCTGGCTTATGTGATTTACACATCGGGTTCTACCGGACAACCCAAAGGCGTTATGGTGGAGCATCGCGGTCTGGTCAATTTAGTCACCGCACAACAGCTTAGTTTTACTATTCCGCCAACTAGCCGTGTTGTGCAATTTGCTTCATTCAGTTTTGATGCCTGTATTTTTGAGTTAAGCATGGCCTTGTGCTCTGGCGCTTCCCTGCATTTGCCTGCAACCGATGACGTACTGGCTGGTGATCAGCTATGCCGGTTTATTGACCAACAACAGATTAGTCATGCCACATTGCCGCCGGTTGTCTTGGCCGGTGTGCCTGATTCGGTCCGGTTAGACTCATTAAAGACCCTGATCGTTGCTGGTGATGCGCCTTCTGCGGCCTTAGCGCAGCGCTGGTCTGAGGGTAGAGCGTTTTATAACGCCTACGGCCCCACTGAAACCACAGTCTGGGCGAGTGTTTATCAATGTCATGTTGATGAGCATAAAGCCCCGCCCATCGGAAAACCCATTGCCAACAGCCAGTTATATGTATTGGATGATCAGCTTAGACCGGTGCCCGTGGGAGTAACGGGCGAAATTTATATCGGCGGTATAGGAATAGCCAGAGGTTATCTGAATAAACCTGAACTAACAGCCGAGCGGTTTATCGCAGATCCATTTGTTAATCATGTTGACAGTCGTATTTATAAAACCGGTGATTTAGGTAAATGGTTGCCGGATGGAACGCTGGCGTTTTTGGGACGCAATGATTTTCAAGTAAAAATTCGCGGCTTCCGTATTGAATTAGGTGAGATTGAAGCGGCATTACAGCAGCAACCTGAAGTTAATGATGCAGTCGTTTTGGCGAAAAAGGACAGCTCTGGAGATGCAAGGTTGTTGGCGTACTATACGGCTGACGGCAATGTTGCAGACGAATTATTAAGAACGCGTTTAACGGCGCAGTTTCCTGATTATATGGTGCCTGCTTTTTTCATAAAGATGGTTAGTTTTCCGTTAACTGCCAATGGCAAATTGGACAGATTGGCCTTGCCCGAACCTGATTTTTTAGCGGCTGCCCAACACTATATTGCGCCGCGAAATACCCTGGAATGCCTGGTGGCCGGTGTCTGGCAAAAAGTTTTCAAAATTGAGCAAGTTAGTGTTCAAGCCAATTTCTTTGCCTTGGGCGGCCATTCACTGCTGGCGGTGCAACTGGTTAGTGCGCTGGCTCAAATCGGTGTTGAGATAAGTATTAGTGAGCTGTTTACTCATGCGTCAATAGCAGAATTAGCTTCTTACTACGCACAGCTATCGGATATTAGCAGTAATTTTGAAACCATACCGCTTCGCGCCTCCGGTACCGGCACGCCATTGTTTTTGGTATACGAAGTCTCCGGTGAACTGTTTTACGGACCTGCCTTGGTGCAACATATGGACTCCGGCTTCCCTGTGTACGGTTTGGCTGCGCCAGCGATTAGCGAAACGCCGCTGCGCACCATCTATAGCATGGCGGCGCGGTGTGTGGAACAGATACGAGCGATACAACCTGTTGGGCCATACCGCGTTGCCGGCTGGTCATTCGGTGGCATGTTGGCTTATGAAATCGCCAGTCAACTAATCGGCGCAAATCAAGAAGTTTCATTCTTAGGCTTGTTAGATACGCCATTGACAACACAATCCGAGCTACCGGAACTCGAGTTGCCGGATACTCAGTTTTTGTTGCAAGTGATGGCGAGTGAATTATCAGCAGCTGTAACAGACCAACAGCAGCCACTTACAGAATTGGATTTTCCGGGTTTAGTGCAATTTTGCCAGATACAAGGCCTGATTCCTGAGCAGTTATCAATAAACGACGTCCAGCTGTTTATTAAACGCTGGCGTAATCATTTGCTGGCTTATAACGATTACCACCCACAGGCAATTTCCAATCCCTTAACTCTGTTTTCTGCAACAGATAACGCAAGTGACGATCACTCTCTGGGATGGCAAAACTTGCTGCCGACCAGCCAAATTCAAGTGATTCCAGTGAGCGGTAACCATCAAACCATGATGGATGATCCGCATGTGCTTAGCCTGGCTAAGGCGATATCAGAACAACTGTTGCAGGATAAAGTGCAGGAAGCGTTGCCGGAGTTTAGTTATCAGCCGTTGCTGACTATTCGAACCGGAAATAACAGCCAACCTAAAATATTTTGCGTGCCGGGTGCGGGCGCGAATGTCACTTGTTTCAATCATCTAGCCGATTTGCTGGGTAAAGTTCAAACCATTATCGGTGTGCAACCGCGTGGGTTTGATGGTCAATTAATCCCCCACACCACCGTTAGCGCTGCCGCAACAACCTATGTTCAGGCAATTCAAAAAACCTATCCTGATGGGCCATTGCATCTGCTGGGACATTCATTCGGCGGCTGGGTTGCCTTTGAAATGGCCATCCAACTGCAAGCACTGGGCCGCAATGTGTTATCGGTTAATTTAATCGATAGCAGAGCGCCAAATGGTCTTTCAGAAACTGTCAGCGAATACAGCAGCGCACAAGTATTGTTGCGATTGGGTGAAATTCTGGCTCAGTCTGCCAGCAGTCCTTTTGATATCAGTGCCGAACAGTTAGCCGGACTTGGCTTTACCGAACAACTGGAATTATTAAAACAACAACTTATTGCGGCCGGTTTATTGCCTGCTCGTACCCAAACGCAATATCTGCAAGGCGTAGTCAGAACTTTTGCAGCAAATTTAAGAACTGTTTATAAACCGGAAGGCAGGTTCACCGGCTCAATAAATTTAGTACTGGCGCGAGATCCGGTGCTGGATGAAAACGCCTGGACTCTTAAACACACCCGCATCACCAGTGGCTGGCGACAATTTGCGCCCCAGCTGACCGACAGTTTTTCGTTGGGAAATCATATGACGGTACTCAGTCCGCCCCATGTTGAAAATCTGGTGACAAATTTATATCCACCAACTCTCAATACAGTTTTTTCATCAGATGTATCCAAATCAAGAGCAATTAATTATGAATCATGATTTCAACCGACTCGCAGCGGCACAAACCTTTGTGGATATTTTAAGTTCCCGGGCTGAAAACCAGCCGGAGCAATTGGCTTATCGATTTTATCCAAATAGTTTGGATAAGCCGTTGAGCTTAACATACCGCAGCCTGTGGCTTGAGGTTGCCAGTTTAGCCCGGCGATTTCAAATAGCAGGGTTGAGCAACGCCAGAATCTTAATCGCCACCACGGCACAGCAGCATTTTACCGTGGCATTTTATGCGTGTCTGCTGGCAGGTGCTTGTGCAGTGCCAGTACCGCCATCCGGCCGGAAACGTCAGGCAGAGCGCTTGCGCTTACTGGCTGAGGATTCCCAAGCCGCAGCGATTGTCGGTGATGAGGATGATTCTGTGTCGGCAACTGAATTGGCTGAGCTGAAAAAGTTTGATAGCCGTGAATTATTTGGTCATCAGGAAAATCAAGGACTGGCATCAGCCTGGCAAGCGCCAACATTAACTTCTGATTCGCTGGCCTTATTGCAATATACATCCGGCTCAACAGGCAATCCAAAAGGCGTGATGATCAGCCACGGTAATTTGATGGCTAATTCCGCCAGTATTAAATCAGCAATGGCGATTTCTGAAAACTCAAAAGTCCTGACCACCTTGCCGTTGTTTCATGACATGGGCCTGGTTGGCGGCTTATTGCAACCCATGTATTCAGGTTGCGAATCCAGCCCCATAACACCTGCAAAATTCATTCAGCAACCCTGGATATGGTTACGCCTTATCTCGGACTTAGGCATTACCCATAGTGGCGGGCCTAATTTTATGTTTGATTTGGCAGCCAAAGCTATTACCGGCGACTATCTTAACGGGCTTGATTTAAGCAGTTGGCAGGTGGCTTTTTGTGGTGCCGAACCAATCAGAGCGCATACAGTGACAGCCTTTATTGACAAATTTTCTGACTATGGCTTTCAGTCGGGGGCTTTTTATCCCTGTTACGGCATGGCGGAGTCTACCTTGTTTATAACAGGCGTCAGACCCGGGACAGGCATGCTGCTGGCCAGTGAACAGGGTAAATCGGCGTTGGTCAACTGCGGCGTACCGGGAGGCGATACTCGGTTTCGTATTGTCGATCCAGAGCAATGTGTTGAAGTCGCCGAGCACACCGAAGGTGAAATTTGGGTTACCGGTTCTTCCGTCGCTAAGGGATATTGGCGTAGATCAGACTTAAATCAGGCTATTTTTGAAGCACGTCTCGTTGACAGTAATGAAGGCCCGTTTTTAAGAACTGGTGATTTGGGCATTTGCATAAATGGCGAGTTATTTGTTTCCGGGCGTTTAAAAGACTTGATTATCCTGAACGGAAAAAAATATGCGCCACAAGATCTGGAACTTGAAGCCATCTCCAGCCATGAAGCACTGCAAGCGGATGGCTGTGTGGCATTTAATGTAGATGGTGATAACGCCAGCGAGCTAGTGATGGTTGCAGAGTTGCGGCGCAGTTGGTTGCGGCGTACCGAAGCTTTCGGCGCAATAAAAAAAGCCATTGGTGATGCTGTGTTCAGAACCTACCAACTTAAGTTAAACGATGTGGTTTTGGTATATCCGCATTCCGTACCTAAGACGTCCAGCGGCAAATTACGCCGTAGTCAAAGTCGCAGCAATTATTTGGAAGGCAGTTTGACCAGTTTGTCAGCGCCTAATCCCGGTAACATTTCAGTTGAGGCTTGAATCTGTGAAAAACTTTTATTATTCATTAGCTGATTTAGGTCGACCGTTTTTCCTGCTTTGGATAGGTGAAACCGTCTCGTTATTGGGCACAATGCTCATGGAATTTGCACTAGGGGTGTGGATATATCAAAAAACAGGCTCGGTATTGGATTTTTCCGGCATTATTATCGCGGCAACCTTGCCCGCATTGCTGGTGTTGCCTTTAGCCGGAAGTATCGCCGATAAAGTTGACAGACGCTATGTGCTTATTACCTGCGATCTGATGATGGCCATCGCAACCTTATCACTGGCCTATATGCTTTGGCATGTGCATATGGAGATTATCTATTTATATGTTTTTAATGCCATAGGGTCAATTGCCAACGCATTCAGAATGCCAGCCTACCAAGCTGCCATTGCCAGCTTGCTGAGCAAGGAAAAGCTGAACAGCGCCAGTGGCATGATGGGCTTGAGCACTAACTTGCTAAGCATGGTTGCACCTTTAGCGGCTGGAAGCATCATGGGCTTGGGTGGCTTGCCGGTGGTTGTTTTTGCCGACTTGATCGCTTTAGGCTTTGGCTCTTTGCTGGTCTTAAGAGCTTTCTATTTGTTGCGTCGAATCAAACTCGCTCCGCTATCCATTCAGCAGGATGACCTTGAAGAAGCCACCGGTTTTGGTAGTGCTTTAGGTTTTTTTAGACGTGAACCCTTGATGTTGGGCCTGTTATTTTATGCCGTCGTCCAAGCCGCTTTGATCACGTTGACTTCCACCATGATTACTCCGCTCGTGTTAGCCAATCACACGACAGAGGAACTAGGGTTGATCTTAACTTGCGGAAGTGTGGGCGGTTTGCTTGGCGCGGGTTTGCTCATGGTTATGGGTAATAAATTAAAACGCATCATGATCAGTGTGTTCTTAAGCGATGCACTGCTGGCGGCCTGTGTGATGATTGCAGGGATTCAGACTTCACTATGGTTTTATTGTATTTGCGCATTCGTGGCTTTGTTTGCCGCCGGTTTTGCCGATGGCTGCGGACATGCCTTGTGGATGCGCAAAGTACCTCAGCAAAATCAAGGCAGTATTTTTGCCCTCGTCGGCACCTTAGCCTTGGTAACTGCTTCATTCATCGTGTTATCCGGTGGCTTTGTTGCCGATACCTGGTTTGAGCCGGCTTTGGCAACGGGTGGAGCTTGGCAGGAAACCATCGGTTACTGGCTGGGAACTGGCAAAGGTCGTGGCGTTGGCTTTATGTTTGTGGTTGTGGGGAGTCTTGGGGTTTTGTTATCACTGAGCGCATTCGCTCATTCCCGATTAAGACAGCTGGATCAATTAGTGCCCGATGTACTTGGCATCACGGAGCATTCCTGATGGCTATTTTACAAGCGACCGCGCGACTATTTCATCCGCTGTTAAACTCAAAAAATCATGAAAGTATTGTGGACTGTAGCGCTAGCAGACCCGTATTGGAGATTAAAAATATCACCAAATCGTATCATGCTGGTGAAACGCCGGTTCCAGTATTAAAAGGCATAAATTTTTCAGTACACAATGGTGAGTTTGTAACGATTATGGGCCCATCCGGTTCCGGCAAGTCCACGTTGCTCAATGTATTGGGCATTTTGGATTGTTACGATACCGGTGAATATCACTTAAACGGAACATTGATCAAAAACCTGTCTGAAAAGCGCTCCGCGCAATACCGCAGCCGCTTGATTGGTTTTGTATTTCAGTCATTTAACTTGTTACCTTTTAAAAGTGCTTTGGATAATGTCTGTTTACCACTCTATTACCAGCATGTGCCGCGCAAACAGCGCGAAAACAAAGCCAGAGAATTGCTGGAGCGTATGGGAATCGGGCATCGCGCCGAACATTTACCAACTGAAATGTCAGGCGGCCAACGGCAACGGGTCGCTATTGCCAGAGCCTTAGTTAACGATCCGCCATTGATTTTAGCGGATGAACCCACTGGAAATCTGGATTCAGCCAGCACAAAAGAAGTAATGAGCTTGTTTAATGAAATCCATCAAGAAGGCCGCACCATTGTCATGATTACCCATGACGAAGCCTTGGCAACCCAAGCCACACGGACGATCCGGTTACAGGATGGGCTTATTCTCAGCGAAGGCTATGAGAGGCATTATGTTTGACCTGGACCGTTGGTTGGAAATTGGCCAAACGCTTAGCCGCCATAAACTGCGCACCGCGTTGACAGCATTCGGCGTGAGCTGGGGAATTTTTATGCTGGTCGTCTTACTGGGCATGGGCAAAGGCTTGGAGCACGGCATTATGTCGTTGTTTAAAGATACCAGTGTTAACAGTGTCTGGATACAAGGCGGTAAGTCTTCCATGCCTTTTGAGGGCTTATCTTCCGGCAGGTTAATCAGTCTGCATCTTGATGATATAGACATATTAAGCAAGTTACCCGGCATCGGCTTAATAGCGCCTTCCAAGGTAACAAGCAATTTCACCATGCAATATCGCAGGCAGTCGGGATCGTTTGAAATTCATGGCATCAACGCCAATTACGCACAGATTGAAAAAATATCGCTGCTAAAAGGTCGCGCCATGAATGTGTTGGATGATCAGGAAGTGCGCAAAGTGGCAATCATTGGGGCGCGCGTTGCAGAAGTGCTGTTTGGCAATCAGATAAATCCGGTTGGGGAAACGGTGTTAGTCAGTGGTATTCCATTTACCGTCATTGGCGTGTACAGCAAAGCACTGGGCGAGCAATTTCCTAACCGATTTTACATTCCGCTTAAAACCCTGCAAACAAGCCTTGACCCCAGTCCGGACCTAAAGACAATCGCCTTGACAGTCGCACCCGGTTACACCTGGAAAAATCTAAAGGATGAGGTTGCAAGGTTGCTGGGTAGGCGTCATCACTTTGATGTGCGTGATGCGTCGGCAATTGAAAGTTACGACATCAGCGAAGAAGTTGACAAGCTGCAATCACTATTAACCGGGGTACGGTTGTTTATGATTATTGTTGGGGTAGGCACGCTTTTAGCGGGCTGCGTTGGTGTTAGCAACACCATGTTAGTGACGGTTAAGGAGCGCACCAGAGAAATCGGCATCCGCAAAGCCATCGGCGCAACGCCAGGCACAATCTTAAGCATGATATTACAAGAAACCCTGGTGATTACCCTGGGTGCGGGATATTTGGGCTTGGTTGCCGGCATCAGTTTAATACGTTTAGTCAACGGCCTGGATATACAGTCAGATTATTTTAGAAATCCGCAGGTAGATATGAATATTGCCCTAAGTGCTTTGTTATTGCTTTGTATCGCTGGGTTGGTGGCAGGTTATTTGCCTGCTCGCCAGGCAGTGCGAATTCTTCCGATAGAGGCTTTAAGACATGAATAGCTCAATTAAAAGCATCCTGGTTAAAGTTCTATTATTGGCTGGCTTGTTACTTTTGGCGGGTTCTGCCTATTGGTTATTTGGTGCAGAAGATACCAGCCAGCCAGTGCAAAAAACTGTCAAACCGATTCACACAACAATAGAACAAGTAACCACTGCCACTGGACAAATCATTCCAAGGCAAAAAGTAAAAATAAAATCTCAAGCTAATGGCGTGCTGGAAGAGTTTTTAGTTAAGCCAGGGCAGTGGGTTAAGCGTGGCGATCTGATCGCTAAAATTGGTTTACGTGCCGATCCGGTAGAAATTAATACCGTGCAAACCCAAATCAATAAAGCCAAGTTGGAATATCAGCGCGCTGCACAGGAATTTGAACGCTTACAAAATTTACATGAGCAACGCATGATACCGGATAGCCAGTTTCAAGATGTGCGCTTGCGGTTTGATTTAAGCAAGTCGGCATTAGATCAAGCCCAAAGAGAGTTGGAATTGCGCATGAAAGGCACCTCGCAACAAATGAAAGCAACCTCCACGTTAATAGTCGCAACGGTTGACGGCATGGTATTGGATAAACCAGCGGAAATTGGTGATTTTATTATAAAAACTAACGACTTAAATGAAGGAACCACCGTCGTCACCATAGCTGACATGCACAATTTGATATTCAAGGGCGATATAGAAGAGGCTGATGCCGGCAGAATGAAGGAAGGTATGCCATTGTTTGTTAAGGTGGGGGCGCTGCCTAATCAGAACTTTGCGGTGCATTTAGAGGCCATTGCCCCGGAAGCGCGCAAAACGGATCAAGGCCGTCTGGTTTTTGAAATCCGGGCAGCCATTCCAGCACAACATGACGTTACTTTACGCGCTGGTTACAGCGCCACTGCAAAAATTGTCTTTGCCAGACACGAGAATGTCTTGGCAATACCGGAAAGCAGTATGCTGTTTCGCGATAAAGCCGTGCTGGTAAAAATAGAAGCGGCACCCGGGAGTATTGTCGAAAAGACCGTCACAACCGGTTTATCAGATGGCTTTAATATTGAAATACTTTCAGGGATTAGTGAACAGGATTTGGTCGTTATCCCTGATTTGGCAGGTGCAAAATGAAACTAACACATTTAAAACAGAAATATCTAACATCCATAATTTGTGCAATTGTCTGTGGTAATGGCTGGGCTGGTTCAGAACCTGCGCCAACAACAGCGATGGAAGGCAATAATCTTATCTCGGTCTATCGACAAGCCTTGCTTGAAGATCCGCAAATCGAACGATGGCAAGCTAACCTGGAGGCCAGTCGAGAAGCCAGAAAGCAAACCGAAGCCAAATTGCTGCAACCACACGTGAGTTTAAATGCCAATTTGACAGGTAATTTTCAAACCATAAAACTCACTGGCGCTGCCGTTGGCTTAGGTGGATATAGTCAATTTGTTAGTGGAGGTTACAGCATTAATTTAACGCAACCCTTGTTTCATTATGATCGGATGATTGCCTTGGACCAGGCAGGGCAACGGGTTAAATTAGCTGATATTGACATGTATGCAGCACACCAGGATTTGTTGATTCGCGTTGCTGAGCGCTACTTTGGCGTGCTTGCCGCTCTGGATAATTTGCACTATGCCACTGTGCAAAAAAACTCGTTCGCCACTCAAAAGGAAGTCGTGCATAAACGCTTTGACGCTGGTGAGTTAACGATTGTGGATATTTCAGAAATTGATGCCGGATATGATCGCGCTGTTACAGATGAAATGGAGGCAGAACGGCAGTTGAAAAGTGCTAAAGAAGCATTAAGAGAAGTATCAGGACAAGATTTTACCAACTTAATCCCATTAACTGATGAAATTCCGCTAGCCACTCCGGAACCCAACACAGAAAGCCCCTGGCTGGAACAGGCGTTAACCCAAAACCCGCATATCATTGCCGCAACATTAAATACCGACATAGCTAAAGAAGAAATCAGTCGGCAATCTTCTGCACACTTGCCCACGCTGGATTTAGTTGGCGGTAATAATTATCTGACAACGGGTGGGCAATTCGGGGAATATGAAATGCGCTCAAACACGGTTGGTATTGTCATGAATATGACGATTTATGAAGGCAATCAAGCCAGTTCCAGAGAAAAGGAGGCGGCATTTCGGCATAGCGAAGCGCAAGCGCAACTTAAGCAGGAACAACGTTCTGTGCAAAGACAAACTGTTGATGCATTCAACGAGGTTAATACCGGTATAAGTCGCATTCAATCGCTTAAACAGACAATGGCTTCCCAAGTTGCGGCGGTTAATTCAATTCACGCGGGTATTGACGCAGGCATTCGAACCAATCTGGATTTGGTTTTAGCAGAAAAAGAGTTGTTGCGTGCTCAAAGAGATTACGCCAAGGCCCGTTATGATTATTTACTCTACACCTTACGCCTGAAGCGTGCAGCGGGAGTCCTGGCAGAAACAGATTTGCAACATATCAACGGACTTTTAAAAACCAATAATTCTGAAGACAGGGCAAATCTATGAATCCCGTCATTCAAATCAATGTCTTATGGTTGCGCGCAAAAACTAATGTGAGTCTGTTTTGGCTAAGCTAGTTTTCAGTGCATCGGACGAGGTGCACATCTATCTGGCTTCCTTGTCCGATTTAGTAAACAAGGATTGGCTTAACAAGGCCGAATTACTGTTGAATGATCAGGAGCAGGCACGGTTTAACAATATTAAAGAATCACGACGACGTCAGGAATTTCTGTTTGGGCGCTATGTTACTAAATCGATTTTATCTGGTTATTTACATATCCCTGCAGCTGCCATTTGCATTCAGCCGGATAATTATGGAAAACCCAGGTTAGTTGGTAACAATCACATTCAAGGTTTGGGGTTTAATGTTTCCCACTCAGCCGATTATTTTGCCTTGGCCATTTGCCAGCAAGGGGAGGTTGGGGTTGACATTGAAATCATCAAGCCACAAATATTGCCGGATATTGATACTATCGCCAAGCACCATTTTTCGGTTTCCGAACATGACCTGCTAATGAACAGCTCACAGGACGAACGGCTGGAACATTTTTTTCGCATGTGGACACTGAAAGAATCCGTTTTAAAAACAATTGGTTTGGGGTTAAGTTGCCCACTGTCATCCGTGGTTGTCAACGAAAAATCTGAAATTTACCATTTTGATTTTAGCGATGCTATTTACAACATAAACAGGGTAAGTGGGCAACATTGGGCGGATAAAATTCCCGGATACCATTTGGCTGTGGCTAAAGTTGGCTCGCTGGGAAATATTAAAATGACGCTTTTGAATACCTTGGATTTTACGGTTTGTAGCAAGTAAGACCAGTCCCAAAAACTTATACTGATTACGTATAATTTCAGCAGATATGCACAGTTTCTAAGCAACTTGAAAACTGCAATGCTCATTTTCTGTAAGCTTGGCAAAAGTTAAACGGCGTTTTTTCCCTAAGCAGCATACAATTTCAAAAAAATCTGTTAAATATTTAACATCTTTCGCCCAGTTAGCCGTGTAAAAATACCTTTTATTATTGTGGTCACATCTTGCGTAGTTTGCTAAGCAAGATGCTCTTTAGACTAAGTTAATTAGCGAAGTTAAGTTAACCGACACTATTGCCATTTAAGAATAATCCGGGCAAGGATGCTGTCACTGGTTTAAAGAAACATAACAAACAAGGCATGCGAGTTTTATTGATTGATGATAATGAAGATGTCATGGCCAGCATTACTTTGTGGCTTGATATATTAGGTTATCAAGTTATGACTGCAAATACAGGCGCCCAAAGCATATTAATCGCCCAAAGTTTTGAACCTGATGTTATCCTGCTGGACATCGGGTTACCAGATATGGACGGTTATCAAGTTGTTAAAAAACTCCGCGAACAATCTACAAAAAAACAGCCGTTAATTATTGGACTTAGCGGTTATCCACAATGCGCCAGTCATCCTTGCTGTGAAGAAGGTTTTAATCATTATTTGATGAAGCCTGCAAAATTTAGTGAAATACAAGGTTTGATTCTTAAATACCAGCATGCAACGAAAAATGATTAATAATTTAACATAATCATTATTATGCGAAGTTGTTATGTTAGCGCAATTTAGTAATGTCCTGTTTTAGCAAAATAGAAATGTCCTATCTAGAGTAATTTAACGACTGGTTAATTTACTCTGTGGGCTTATGTTATGCAGGAATTTATTACTATGAACCGCCCAGAATTACATCGTGTCGAAGTTATCCAAAAATTATCAGATAAACGTCTGACTGAGTGTGAAGCTGCGGAACAATGCCATTTAAGCGTCAGGCAAATTCGGCGCTTAAGGGGTAGCCATAGTACGCTAAGACTTTTCAGTGGTCCGCAGCGGCCTGAATTGCCCGTCTTCAATCTTTCGGCTCTGCCGCCAAATGTAATCGCCAGTCAGATTGATGTGCTCCCAACCCAACGGCGACAAGTATTGCAATAGTGCATCATCAATGGGCTTGTCCAATTCCCGTAGTTTTTCGACAGCCCTTTCCAGATAGACCGTGTTCCATAACACAATGGCCGCCGTTACCAAATTGAGGCCACTGGCACGATAACGCTGTTGTTCGAAACTGCGGTCGCGAATTTCGCCCAGGCGATTAAAGAATACCGCTCTGGCTAAGGCGTTACGGGCCTCGCCCTTATTCAGTCCCGCATGGACACGTCGGCGCAGTTCTACGTTTTGCAACCAATCCAGAATGAACAAGGTGCGTTCGATACGGCCTAGTTCGCGCAAGGCCACGGCTAATCCATTCTGCCGTGGGTAACTGCCCAGTTTCCGCAGCATCAACGACGCAGTGACAGTGCCTTGTTTGATCGATGTCGCAAGCCGTAGTATCTCGTCCCAGTGCGTTTGGATACTTTTGATATTCAAGTTGCCGCCGATCAGGCTCTGCAATGCCTGGTAGTCTTGGCCGTTCTTCGGCACATACAGCTTGGTATCCTTCAAATCGCGAATGCGAGGCGCAAAGCGAAAGCCCAGCAAATGCATGAGCGCAAAAACATGATCGGTAAAGCCAGCGGTATCGGTGTAATGTTCTTCGATCCGTAAATCTGATTCGTGATACAGCAAGCCATCAAGCACATAGGTCGAGTCGCGGATACCGACATTCACGACCTTGGTGTGAAATGGGGCATATTGGTCGGAAATATGGGTATAAAACAATCGGCCCGGCTCGCTGCCATATTTCGGATTGACATGGCCAGAGCTCTCGGCCTTGCCGCCTGCTCGAAAACGCTGGCCGTCGGAAGATGAAGTCGAGCCATCGCCCCAGTTTTCGGCAAATGCATGGTTGAATTGGGCATTCACCAATTCAGCTAATCCTGAGGAATAGGTTTCATCCCGGATATGCCAAGCTTGCAGCTATGACAGTTTGGCGTAAGTCGTGCCGGGGCAAGACTCGGCCATTTTTGTGAACCCTAGATTAATAGCGTCGGCCAGGATTGCCGATAGCAACAAAGTGCGGTCTTTAGCCGGCTCGCCATCCTTTAAATGCACAAAATGCCGGCTGAAGCCGGTCCAGTCATCCACGTCCATCAGTAATTCGGTGATCTTGATGCGGGGCAGAAACATGCCTGCGTGGTTGATCAATTGTTGTGCGGCGTCAGGGACAATGGCATCCAATGGGGTGATTTTCAGCCCGGAATCGGTGATGATGGCATCCGGAAGTGCATTGGCCAATGCCAAGCGATTGACCGTACTCAGTTGTCGTTCAAGTTGCTGCAACCGGTCATGTAAATATTGGTCACAATCCGGATTAATGGCAACCGGCAATGCCTTTGCGTGTTTGAGTGCCAGAAATTTCTCAGGAGGCAACAGGTATTCGTCGAAGTCGCGAAATTGCCGGGAACCCTGTACCCAGATATCGCCGGAACGGAGTGCGTTTTTCAGTTCGGTGAGCGCACAGATCTCATAGAAGCGGCGGTCGAGCCCTTGGTCGACATGTACCAGAGACTTCCAGCGCGGTTTGATGAAAGCTGTCGGCGCATCAATCGGCACTTTACGCGTACCGGAACTGTTCATAGTGCGAATCACCGCAATGGCTTCCAGCACATCCTGCGCCGCCGGTGCCGCTCGTAATGTCAGCACGTCCAGGAAATCCGGCGTATAGCGACGGAGAGTGCTGTATTGCTCTGCAATCAAGTATAAGTGATCGAACGCGGCGGGCTTGGCCAGTTGATCGGCTTCGATGATGCTTTGCTGGAAGTCGTCCCAGGAAATTACGGATTCGATTGCGGCGTAAGGATCGCTATCCGATTGCTTGGCATCCAACAAGGCGTGGCCGATTTTTGAAAGTAATCGTATCTTGTTGTTGATCGCCTTGCCCTGTTGTTGGAACTGATGTTGATGCTTGTGCTTGGCTGCACTGAATAACTTCAATAGGATACGGTCGTGTAGATCGATAATTTCGTCGATAATGGTAGCCGTGCTTTCCAAGGATACAGCCACGAGCGTGGCGTATCGACGCTCGCTTTCAAACTTGCCGAGGTCCTGTGGCGTCATTTGCCCACCTTCGCGCGCGATTTTTAATAGCCGGTTTTGGTGAATGTGCCGACCAATGCCATCCGGCAATGCAATTGCCTGAAAGGTTTTAAGACGCTCAATATGTTCCAGCATGTAGCGGGAATTTGGTTTCAAAGGAGACTGCCGTAGCCAAATAAGCCAAGTCATATTGGTATCCGGCTTGATCTTCAACAACTCGTCGAGCCTTTGTCGATGCGGCGTCGTGAGGGGTTGAGTCAGCGCTCGGTGAATACTAGGAGTAGAGCGTGTGATGGCCTCGGCACAGGCCCGCTCGATCACGGTAAGTGTCGGAAGAATTATCTTGCGTTGGCGAAGCGCTTCCAAGGCATAGGTCGCTAATACCACACCCTTATCGGTTTGCATGGCGAGATCGGTCAGCGTTTTCACTACAAACCGGAAATCGGATAAACCGAAGGCCGATAATCCAAGGTAGCTGCGCAGTTCCTGAAAATGTTCACGCCGCGTTTCGTCGCGCTCGCCATATTTTTGCCAAGCGCAATGATCGGACTTGATTTGACTGGAAATCCATTGGATCACCGATTCTGCTACCGTTGAATGAGCGCCCAACGCATAACCAGGATAACGTAGCAGGCAGAGTTGCACCGCGAAGCCGAGTCGATTGGCATCACCCCGGCGCTGCCGAATTAGCGCTAGGTCGGACTCATTGAAAGTGTAATGGTGGATCAAGTCGTCTTGACAGTCAGGCAAGGCCAGTAAACTGGCCAGCTCCGTAGCAGACAATACAGAGCGCCTGGACATAATTACTCAGTAATTTTTAAATATTGGTATAGGGTTTCGCGGCTAATGCCATACTCGCGGGCCAACTTTGCTTTTTGCTCGCCGGCACTGGCTCGACTTTGTAACTCTTCTACCTGCTCAGTCGATAGTGCTTTCTTGCGCCCTCGGTAAGCGCCGCGCTGTTTGGCCAGCGCAATGCCTTCGCGCTGCCGTTCGCGGATCAGCGCCCGTTCGAACTCGGCAAACGCACCCATGACCGACAGCAATAAATTGGCCATCGGCGAATCTTCGCCGGTGAACGTCAAGCATTCCTTGACGAACTCGATGCGCACACCGCGCTTGGTTAACTGCTGAACCAAGCGCCGCAAGTCATCCAGATTCCTGGCTAAGCGGTCCATGCTATGCACGACGACCGTATCGCCCTCTCGGACAAAAGTAAGCAGTTCTTCCAAGGCTGGACGTTCGGTATCCTTTCCGGAAGCTTTATCGGTGAAAACCTTACTGACTTCGACCTGTTCCAATTGGCGTTCAGGATTTTGGTCGAACGAGCTGACTCTGATGTAACCGATACGATGCCCTTGCAACTAATTGCCCTCAAAAAACCAAAAGTGTCAGGATGAAATCTATAGCCTTTGGCGGCATGTGTCAATTTTTGCAAAAATATACTCTATCCTGACGTCAAAACAGCACATAACCTGACATCAGGTTAGGGTATAGCTTAAACTGACATTTTCTTGACTGATTCATTAATAATCATTATGATTAATAATAGATCAAATTGCATCAGTAATAATCGTGATCAATGGGTGGCGTTTTCAACGCGACAAGATGCTCGTAGTTCGAATAGGTCATTAGTTATGGACGAGCTCCCCTTATGGAAAAATCACATATTTTGCGGATTTAATTTTCCGCCTTAGCAAAATTAAATTCCGACAGAGGAGATTAAACATGGCACAGACTGGAACTAAAGTACTTACAGCACATGTACCACTTTCGTTAGCTGAGAAAGTGGATCTGATGGCTGATCGACTTGATCGCTCGCGCGGTTGGATAATGAAACAGGCGCTGTCAGCTTGGGTAGACCAGGAAGAAGAACGCGAGCGACTGACCCGCGAAGCCCTTGCTGACGTGGACGCCGGTCGTATCATTGGACACCAGGCCGTTCAAGCATGGGCCGATAGCCTGAGTACCGACGAGCCGCTGCCGAACCCGCGCTGATGGAGCTTAATTGGACCAGAAAGGCGTTTTCCGACTTGGAGCGTCTTTATGAATTTCTGGCACCGGCAAACAAACAGGCCGCCGCACGAGCAGTCCAAACGCTGGTAAAGGCTCCGGCTATACTGCTGACCAATCCGCGCATCGGCGAACAACTCTTTGAATTTGAACCGCGCGAGGTTAGACGGTTAATCGTCGGGCAATACGAAATGCGCTATGAGATTCAGAATTCAACCATTTATGTGTTGCGATTATGGCACACCCGAGAGGACCGTTGAAATTCGTAGCTGAGTAAACGCACCAAAGGCTTAGCGTACTATTTTTTCCGACTTCTGTGGCTACCCCCTTAAAAAAGCGGTACCTGGCGCTTGGTGCCCAAGGCCTCATTAGCAAAAAGCGTGGCAAAGCTGGCAATCATCGCTATCCAGAGTCATTTAAGGCGCTGGCTTTAGCTTATGTCCGAGAATATTATCTCGACTTTCGTCCGACCTTTGCAGGAGAAAAACTAAGCGAAAACCATGATCTTCATATATCCCATGAAACCTTGCGTCAATGGATGATGGAGGCCGAGATATGGCAATCCAAATCTCAACGGTTAAAAAGTGACGGTCTTTGATTACTTCGATGGCAGCATAAAAATCAAATGGCAACAGCGGGAACTACCCTACCGTATTTTTGATAAGATTCAAAAGGTAGATCAGGGGGAGATTGTCAGTAATAAGCGACTAGGTGCAGTACTCAATTACATCAAAGAGAAACAAGAGCTTAACGATGAAGCCCGGAGTGCCAGCGTACCTTCAAGACAACACTTAGGTAAATCAAGTACCACTAGAATCAGGAACACCGCCAAAGCCAGGTCAGAGAAATGAAAGACGGCATATCAGTTGGAAATTGGAACCCTTAAGTCCCCTCACCTATTTCACCGTCAGCAAGCTGATCTCACGATCCAAATAGGACATTTCTATTTTGCTGATGATAGGACATTTTTAAACTGCTTTGACAATTTATTATGGATAACTAGCTGGAATGCTAAATCAAAAATCAGTATTTTAAAAATCCCATCTATGGTACAAAAGGACAATACTACTTACCCCTGTCCTTCTCTTTGGTGCATTGTTGAGAACGGTTCTTATTTAAGAAAATGCCAATGTAACAACGTAAAAAGTTCAGAAAAGCTGTATATCTCCCGATACGGAAAAAAATACAGAAACCATTACCACTTGTTAGCCGTTACAAAGGATCCATATGTCACGTTCCAAAATTGAAGGCAAGAAGATCAACGCGTATGAAAAATATCTTAGGGAAAATTCACGTCCGCCCAGCAAAGGTGGAAACACAAAAGCCCTACATTCTCATATCTTAGAGATTGATGGCGAAAACTACAGTTTCCTAGCATTGGGTTCCCAACAGTGGGTGTTTAAGTCAGATACCGTTTCGTTTGAGTATGAGGTTAATGACGGGTACAAGAACATCGACAAAGAAACAATAGTTACCATTGATCGTAATGGACAGCCTATTATCCGAGGCAACCGTGGTTTCAAGCCCAAATTACGCACGGCAGATTCCCGCGAGCCTGCCAGCCGCCGTGAGCAGCGCAGCTAATGGCTAAAAATTCATTTAAGCCGACGCCGATTCGAAGCTCGGCTTTATTCAAGCGTTAGGCGTCGCAGATGGCACTTTCACAAGAACAAATCGCTTCGATAGAGCCAATGCGCGACAAACTCGGCGACGCACTGGAAAGTCCCACCGAGTACACCAATCGCGTCAAATTTCTACTGCCAAACTTCCCAGAAGAAGTTTTAAGTCAGTGGTTTCAAGATCACCAAAACATCATCAAAGACTACGCATGGCTTGATTACCCCTCTCTGAGGTTTGTACTTTCAGAGCTCGCAGTCAAAGACCTCGCTCTTCCCTGTTTGGCAAATCACGAGACGGTTGTTCAGTATCGCGATCACTTTCTCAACGGGGGTGAAAGCCCTCGCATGATTCAATTGGCCGAGTACATCGCAGCACACGGAACATGGCCTGTAGCACCACTGGTGTTAAACAACTCAATAGGTGCAATTGTCACGCCCGGGGATTGCACTACAACAAGCCATTCCACCTACTAGAAGGGCATCACCGAATGGCAGTCATATATGCGCTTGGCAAGCACAACAGCGGCACACACAAAGTTTGGTTGGTACAGAGGTAAAAGCGATCGAGAGGACGTTAGTCTTATTGACTAACGGAGGTGCACAGAATAGAAATAAAAGATTGGTTAACAACCTCGATAATGGGGTTTATGCAAAAAAAGGCCGTGGGGGCTGAAATTATCCCCACGGCCTTTTCTACATAATCCCCGTGACATACAGAATTGTTTCATACAATTTTGATCAAAAATAAAGGCGTAAACTTATAGTAGTGAAACAGTCAGGTGTGACTTTTGGTGGTCAACTCAAGACCAAGAGCTTTCATGACGGCAAGCGTGGTTTTCAATGTCGGGTTTCCGTTCTCACTAAAGGAACGGTAAAGTTGTTCGCGGGAAAGTCCAGTTAGTCCGGCAATTTGTGCCATACCCTTCGCACGGGCGACGACGCCAAGTGCATGAGCTATGTAACCCGCATCGTTTGTCTCAAACGCTTCGGCCATAAAGGTTGCCATTGCTTCGTCGGAAGCTAAATCCTCGGCGGGATCGTAGGTTGTTAGTTTCTCAGCCATTTAATTCACCCCATTCAGCAGCTAGTCATTTTGCCGTCTTGATGTCTTTTGCTTGCGAACTCTTATCGCCTCCGCACAGTAAAACGATAATCGTATCGCTCCGTTTGTGGAAGTAGATGCGATATCCGGGGCCGTAATGAATACGTAATTCGCTAATCCCTTGTCCAACTGGTTCCACGTCCCCAGCATGACCAAAACTAAGGCGATCTAAGCGTGACGCTCTGCTTTATCTCGATCATTTGTTGTTGTAGTTTATAAACTACTCAGAAACAAGAGTCATTTAGTAACTTTCAACCCAGTTTTTATTTACTCCGTATGCGCGTCTAATCCTCCCTTCAATCGACAATAAACCTTTAGTTTTACGCTATTTGCCCTATAATTAACCCCTAACTACCGGCAATTAAAGAGGCAAAGCAATGGGGCAGTTAAATTTTTTGCAAACGGTAATTTCTGATGATGGTTTTGTGGCGGCGAATGCATTAGCAAAGGCGTTACATATAACACAGAATGATTTAGCCGATGTGACGGGGTTGTCGCGGGATTCTGTGTCTAAGCGGGCGCGTTTGCATGGGCGGGCTACGCAGGCCAGATTGCGCGATACTGTGGAAATTATTAATCGGGTTGCAGCTTGGTCGGGTGGTGAAGGCCGTGCATTTGCTTGGTTCCGCTCGCAACCGTTGCCGTCATTTGGCGATAAAACAGCGGAAGATTTGGTTAAAGACGGTCAGGCGGATGCGGTAAAAGCGTATTTGTCGCGCATTGCGGATGGCGGTTACGCTTGAGTTTAGCGTTTTGCCGCTATGTTGGGCTGGCTTATCGGGCTCATCATCCCATGTGGGCTTACACGCCAACTTCTGGGGACGGCGCTAAAAAGCACGGTGGTCGTTTTAATCCGCCTGGTATCAGTGCGTTATATCTGTCATTAGATCCTACAACCGCCTGGATGGAGGCGCAGCAGGGTTTTCCGTTTAAGCCGCAGCCACTTACCTTGGTGGCGTATCAAATTAATTGCCAATCTTTGGTGGATTTAACTATTGAATCGACGCTGATAGCGCTGGATGTTGAATTAACAGATTTAGCATGTGCGTGGGAAGGATTGGCTTTTAAAAAACAATTGCCACCTACATGGGCATTAGCGGAACGCTGTCAACAAGCTGGTGCCGCTGGTGCTTTGGTGCGTAGCTTTGCGCCCGGCTGTATGGCGTCTAATCATAATTTGGTGTTATGGACGTGGGGCGATCAACCGCCGCATGCGGTGTCTGTTATTGATGATCTGGGTCGTTTGCCTAAATCGACGGATTCTTGGTTGAGCTAGTCCAAGGAGTTTTGGGGCGGTTTAGACGCGCTATAACAATTGTTGTGGATCTAAATTGGTGTTCATATGTTTCCTAACAAAATCGTGGAAGCGGTGTTAGTCGCGGCTAAAGCCGCTCCCACGATTAATATCCATCACCTGACGTTAAACAACTTATGCAACGGAGTTACGTCTAATCCACCCTGCGGTAGAATTTACGAATAAAGTAGGGTAATAAACACCCAACCACGCTACAAAATGCCAATATTAGCCATGTGCCTTTGTTAAAAGCAACAGGATACAAATCCGCTCGAACTGGTTCGCTAATCCCGGGTATGCTGGGTAAATCAACATCCCCTCCTCCCACTTTAATTTGGGCTTTCATGCCTTTTTCCATGTGCTGTGCGATTTCGCAGTGCATTAAATATGTTTTTTTGTTGCCCGGTACTATCAAGGAAGCTTGCAGTTGCCCTTCGCCATTTAATTCCAAATGAAACATGCCTTGTGGATAGATGTAGCCCGGCAAGCCGTGAATCATTAATTGATGACGGGTTTGGTCGTCATTAATAAAGGTTATATTCAGTCTGGCGCAGGGTTTAACATCTATTTGCTGGCGGTCGAAAGCAAACATTTTGCCAGGAAATTTTAAGGCATGTTTATGGCCTGCCCGTATGGTCACGTTGACATCTTCAGAAACCTGCTTGCAATCGGCTGGTAGTTTGTCGTGGTTGGCGTTCATGATCATGCCATTTTCGTCCATGCTCATATGCGACATGTCTTTCATCATATCGCTCATGCCGATGGCCCAGGTGCTCTGTAACCTGAGCAAAATCAACAAGGTAAAAACCATTAAGATTTTAATTTTCATTGATTTTTCTCCGTAAATAGATAAACGCGGTATAGGCGAGTAAACCAACACCGCCACCGGCAAACAATCCAAATGCAATAATTTTAAACAAATTAGGCGCAATCAAGCCGACTTCACCCAGTAACTTTCCGTAGTCGCCCTCCCCCCAAACCGCCTGTTTTTTACTGTAGTAATTCGAGTTAAAAACTTGTCCAAGCAATTCATCGTGCATTTTTGGCATGCCTTGTTCATCCAGCATGGTTTTATAGCCTACAATCGCCATATTTCCGCCTGGCTCCATGCCATCGGTGGTTGTGCCGGTGGGCACGTGGTCGTGGAACATCCATAAGCCAGGTCCGTAACTGTTTACGCCATTGTTGATGGCTTTTAAACTGATGTCCATGCGTTGCGCAGTAGAAATATCAAACACATCACGGGTGATTTGCTGTGCGCTGCTTAAATCAACGCCATCCATTGCAGTCACCGTGGCTTTATGGCCATGAATATGCAGTGCAATTTGTGAGCGCTGCACATTGGCTACGCGCAGTTTAACGTTGTCGTTATCGGCCACCGCAACAATGGATTCTCTTAGCGTGTAAGGAAACGAGCGTCCATTGAGCATAAAATAATTTTCAAATGATTCGCTCATGTTGTATTCGCGGCTCATGCGGTGCGCAACTAAACGGGGATCACTGGTATCTTGGATGATTTTGGACAGTTTTTTGTCTAAAGACTGGTAAAACAAGTCATATTCCTGATTGTAATCCTGTTTAACCGCAACAGAAGAATGCCGGACTTGCCCTGCCCCCATGTTAAGGGTTTGCACCCAGTTATTCGGGCGATTTTCTTCCACTACAAACATGCCGTTTAAACCCATCATAAAATGCTGTGCAGTTTGGACATGACAGTGGTATAGCATGGTGCCGGCGTGACGTGGCTGGATTTCGTAGGTATGGGTTTTGCCAGGGAATACCGGATGTTCTTCCATGCCGTCGTTGTCTTCGCCTTTGGAGTTAAGAAAAGCATGATCAACGCCGTGCAAATGGATGGTGTGCGGTAAATAATGGGTGTTTTCCAAGGTGATATACACCTTATCGCCCTGCTCTACCCGAATAACTGGCGATGGCGCGCGCAACATGGGATGAGCAACAAAGGAGTTAAAATGCTTTAGACCCATGCCGCGCATTTTGGGTGTGTACACCCATAATCCAGGTTGAATGGATGGCGCGATGTCGTATGTGTTTACCAAAAATTCGCCGTCAGGACTGGCGCCATTTAACTCCATGACTTCCAGTTTAATTCTAATGACATCGGGATCGCCATCTTTATCCAAATCTTCCCCAATGATTACCGCATCCTGTGCCAAGTCGGATTGCATAATGGTCGACATGGATACATTATTAATGCCTTTAACTGCAGCTGCGATGTCAAAGGGATTGTCTGGGTCGCAGGCTAAAGATTCGGCTATTTCAACCCCATCAATCACTTGCGCTTTGCGCCATTCGGGGTGTTCATTTAGACAGGGTTTTTCTGTGCCATTGGTTTCCAGCTGACTGGCAACTGTCACAGGCGGTGTAATCCCTGGTTTTTCAGTTAGGTGGGGAAATAGTTGAGTTGCGATAGCTATCAAAATGACAGCCAGCAAAAAATTTAGACCGAGCGAACTTTTGAACATACACCAACTAAACATTGTTTAAATAATTATTGTAAATTGCGCAGGCCGTAAAACCTGACCCAGTTTATTTTTTAGCTATAGCCAGCAGCAAACCTGCAATTG
>Ga0208514_100115_pt1 | contig 76070 bp, 76 predicted proteins | sample LakWasMet70_HOW9_2_FD_183900 | JGI IMG/M metagenome (GOLD analysis project Ga0208514, IMG submission 183900) | Freshwater sediment methanotrophic microbial communities from Lake Washington under simulated oxygen tension - Sediment Metagenome... | ecosystem: Environmental > Aquatic > Freshwater >...
CCCCCACTCCCCCCAGAGGGCCTGCCCCCACTCCCCCCAGAGGGCCTGCCCCCACTCCCCCCAGCCCCCTCGCCCCGCCGGGCGAGGGGGAGCTAAAGCGGACAGCCGATTTTGTTACTGCGAAGAAGTGAAGCTTCTACGACGCGAGAGTTTTTAGATCAATCAAACGCTATTGTTTTTATAGCTACATATCAATATTCCACGAGGGCTACACCATGATTTATTCAACAACAACACAGCGCAACCCGATAGCGCTACTCGGGCAGTGGCGCCGTAGAAGCCCTGCTTCAAACGCGCGGTCAAATGTGGCTGTTGGGCTCCCCCTCGCCCGGCGGGGCGAGGGGGTTGGGGGGAGTGGGGGCCGGACCCTGGGGGGATTGGGGATTGCTCTCCTGGCCCTGCTGCTAGGCACAGCAAGCGCCCAGGACATCACCCCCCTGCTCAAAGACGCCGACCGCTACCGCATGAGCGCCGAGAACCTGCAGGTCGACACGCAGGTCAGTGTCTTCAATGCCGACGGCAGCCCCGACAAGCAGCGCCGCTACACGGTGTTTGCACAGTCCGAACGCAAGTCCCTGGTGCTGATGCAAAGCCCGGTGGAGAAGGGCCAGAAGGTGCTGATGCTGGGCGACGACTTCTGGCTGCTGATGCCCAACACCCAGCGCCCGATGCGCATTACACCCATGCAAAAGCTGCTGGGCGATGCATCCACCGGCGACATCGCCACCATGAATTGGGCGGGGGACTACAGCGGCCAGGTGGTCGGTGAGGAGCCCTGCCAGGCCGACAGCAAGGCGAGCTGCCTGCACCTGAGCCTGCAAGCGGCTCGCAAGGGCGTGACCTACCAGCGCATCGAGCTGTGGATTGGCAAGACCCGCCACGAGCCGGTCCGCGCCGACCTGTTTGTGCAGTCCGACAAGCTGGCCAAGCAGGCCCGCTTTGTGATGGACAAGCCCAGCAACCCGACCAATGTGGCCGAGATGGTGCTGGTGGATCAGCTGAGCAACAAGAAGGAAACGCGCATCCAGTACCTGAGCCGCAAGGAGCGCACCGTGGCCGCTGAATGGCTGAACCCGATGTTCCTGGCCCGCAACCCCTCGCTGGACTGACCATGGACATCGCAACTAATCAGGGGCGCAAGAAGCCGTTCCAGCCTGGCGCCATCGCACTGCTGTGCGCATGGGCGACCTGCCTGCCACTGACGAGCATGGCCCAAGGCACCGAGATCTCAGGCCAGATCCGCAGCGACTGGATCAGCCGCCAGGCGGCCGACACCGGCCCGCTGGCGCAGGCCAACCGCTTGCAAGCCGGCACCGCGCAAGTCGCTGCATCCGCTGCCACGGTGCAGGCCGAGTTGCGCGCCAGCGGCAGTGCCGGTGCGGTCCGCTGGAATGCCACGGCTACAGCGCAGGTGCAGGCTCCGGAAAGCGGCAGCGCGACAACGCAGGGCTGGATCAACGAGGCCTATGCCTCGGGCGCAGCGTAAGGCTGGCAATGGAGCGCCGGCAAGAAAGTGGTGTCGTGGGACGTGGGCTTTGGCTTTCGGCCCAATGACATGGTGCAGCAGGAAGTGCGGCGCACGCTGGCACCCGAAACACTGGAAGGCCGCCCGCTGCTGATGGCCGAGCACTTTGACGCCGACACCGCCTGGTCGCTGGTGTGGGTCAACCCGGCCGATGCACAGGCCCACACCGGTGCCCAGGAGGCGGCGCTGGCCGCCCGGGTGTACCGGCGTGCCGGCGCGGTGGACTGGCATGGCTTTGCGCGCCAGGGCGAGCACACCGGCACCAGCGTGGGCGCCGCCGCCTCCTGGGTCGCCAGCGACGCGCTGGAGTTGCACGCATCGGTTCGGGCCTTTGCCCACGCCGACAGCAGCGCCACAACCAACAATGGTGCAAGCCTCTCCACCGCGAACCCTTGGCGTGCAACCCTTGGCGATGCGGGCCAGCAGGTGCTGGTCGGCGGCACCTGGACCAGCGAAAGCCAGATCAGCCTGCTGGTCGAGGCCTGGCACGACGACACGGCCCTGACCGACGCGCAGTGGAACACTTGGTCGACCCGCAACCAGGCCTTGCCGCTGTGGGCCGCGCGGGGTGTGCCCGCCGCGGCCGTGGCCGGCAACCTGGCCTGGCAGGGCAACGCCTTCAGCGTGTCGAAGAACCTGCGCCAGGACAACCTGTTTGCGCGCCTGAGCTGGCAGCAGGATCGCTGGCAGACCGCGCTGGATGTGCTGTACACGCCAGCCGACCAGGGCAGCATTGCCACGCTGTCCGCCATCTGGTCGGGTGAGCAGGTCAAGATCGAAGGTGGACTGCGCGTGCATGGCGGGCCCGACAGCGCGGTGGTGCGCCAGTTGCCGGTGCAGCGGCAGGGCTATGCGGTGGCGACTTGGGCGTTTTGAATGATCAGAGCACGCTCAGGCGTTTGCTCATGTCCATCATGCGCGTGGCCAGCAGCGTACCCAATGCCATGCTCACGGCCAGCGCCACGCTGGCGTTGTTGCGCGACAGGCGCTCAAAGTCTTCCGGGGTCATGACCCAGATCTTGCAGTCGCTGTAGGCGGACACGGAGGCAATGCGCGGCAGGCTGGAGAAGAAGCTGCCCTCGCCCACCATGCTGCCCGGCCCGACAATTGCCAGGTGGACAATCCCTTTGTCGGTGTGCAAGTCCACCTTGAGGTCACCGGACTCGACAAAGTACACCTTGCGGTCCAGTTCGCCCTGGCCAATCACCAACTCGCCGCGCTTATGTTTGGCGGGACGTACGTAATCGGCCAGCACTTTCCAGCGGTAGGCCTCCAGATACTTCCGCAGTCCACCGGCCTCGGCATTGCGCGCAATGGCCGCGACCAGCCCGCTGACATCGGGAGACGGTAGGTTCGAGGGGGCGGGAACAGGACTGGTCATGGACGTCTTTCAATTGCATGGAAACGCAACCGCCACCATCTTGCCGCTGATGGATTGAAATTGCAATAGCGCGGCTATTCGCACGTGGCGCAGGCCAACTGCGCGTCATGCATCGCCAGATTGTCCAGCGTGACCGCGGCCTGCGCCGCCAGCGCCTCGACCAGTGGAACGAGTTCGGCGGAAAACGGAATCACCGCCTGGGTGTCGGGATCCAGTTTGTTGATGAATTGCAGCACCCCGATCACCGCGCCACCGCGCGGGATCAGCGGCACGGTCAGCGTCGACACGGTTTTGTAGCCGCTGGCGGCATCAAAACGGCGCGTCCCGCTGAGGTCGAACGCCGACTCGGCGTACACATCGTCGATGCGCACCGATTGTTTGTGCAGCGCACACCACGTGGCGGCATACCGCACATTGGCGATGCCCGTCACCGGGTCATAGAGTGGTATTTCGGTCTCCGTCAGATCGTCGTTGCGGGTGCGCAGGTGAAAGGACAGGGTCTTGTGGTCGGTCACCAGATACAGGGTTGCCGCATCGCAGTACAACAGACGTTTGCCCTCGAACAGCGTGTGGCGCAACAGTTGCGAGCGGTCGCGGGTCATGGACATCAGCAGGCCGTTTTCGATCAGGAAGTTGAGCTTGGCGGTTCGGGCCATCACCTTGTGTTCCAGGTTGTTCTGGATGTCCTGGCCGGTCTTGTAGATGTCGTGGATGGTCAGCAGGTTTCTGACGCGCAGCGCCACGTCAATGGGGTCAATGGGGCGCACGACGTGGTCGTTGGCACCTGCCAGCAGCCCGGCGTTGCACAGCTCGGCCAGTCCGTCGTCGCTGATCGCCAGAATGGGCAACTCGGCGGCAGACAGCGTCTCGCGGATCAGGTAGATGACCTTCAGTCCATCCAGGTGCGGCATGCGCAGGTCGACCAGCATGGCGTCAAAGGATGCCGCGGCCAGTGCCGGCAAAAGTCCGCCCGGATCAGTCACCGCGGTGATGTTGGCGTATCCCATTCCCTCCAGCAGGCTCACCACCCCCGCAACATCCACTTCAGAGTCGTTGAAGACCAGGATGCGGCTCTGCGCATGCTCGGGTCGTGCGGTGTATTTTTCTTTGATGTTCTTCACTTCTGCTTCTTTCGGTTCCGGCCGCTGACAGGTTTGGCCGTGGGGGTATTCTGCGCCGTGGTGCAGCACACGGCGCTCAGGATTGGACGGCAGGCCCAGCCACGGCCTCCAGTTCGGCGCGCAGCCAGCGGTGGGCCGGGTCGTGCTGGTGGCGCATGTGCCAGATCATGTACATGGGCATTTTGGGGCAGGCCACCGGCACCCGGGCGCAGCCCAGGTCGCGCAGCAGGTGCGCATGCAGCAGCCCGGGTGCCGTGGCCAGCAACTGGCTGCCCCGAATAAAGGACGGCAGACCGGCAAAGCCCGGCACCATCACCGCAAAGTTGCGCTGCACGCCACGCGCGGCCAGCCACTGGTCCAGGTCGAGCGCGCGCCGGGGTTCGTAGACCACGGTGATGTGCTGGGCCGCGAGGTACTGGGCCCGGCTGGTGGGCGGCTTGCGCTGGGTGGGGTCAAAGAACACCCGGTATTCGTCTTCAAACAGGCGTTTCTGCAGGATGTCGGCCCCGTCAGGCGGGCGCGGGCTGATGACCAGCTGGCAGTGGGCGTTGCGCAGCATCTCCAGGCTCGGGATGTCCGAGGGGATGACGCGCAAGGCCACGCCGGGGGCCAGCGCCCGCAGCCGCGCCATCAGCGGTGGCAACAGCACATCGCGCTGGAAGTCGTTGGCCGCCACGGTGAAGGTGGTCTGCCAGCGCGCGGGATCGAACGGGCCCGAGCTGGCAAAGCGCTGCATCGTGTCCAGCATTTCGCGCGCCTGCACCGCCAGGTCTTCTGCCCGCGCCGTGGCCACGATGCCCCGGCCGGACTTGACGAACAGCGGGTCGCCGGTGATGGCACGCAGCTTGTCCAGCAGGTGGCTGACGGCCGACTGCGTGACGCCCAGTTGAGTCGCCGCGCCGGTGACAGACCCGGTCTCGACCACGGCGACCAGCAGCTGCAGCAGCCGCCCGTCCAGGCTTGAATAATCGAATTTGCTCATGGATCGCATCATGATTCATGTATTTATCTTTGGCAATGGACGGGGAATACTCCCGCTTGACGATGATCAACAACAGGAGATAAACCGTGGCTTCCTCCACCCCCTTGCCCCCCATCCCGGGCACCACCCCCTTCGACGGCGAGCAGGCCAAAAAAGGCTATGCCCTCAACAAGATGTGCTTCTCGTTCAACTCCGCCGACAACCGCGCCGCGTTCCTGAAGGACGAAGAGGCCTACATGCGCCAATACGGCCTGTCCGAGCTGCAGGCCGCGGCCATCCGCGCCAAGAACGTGCTGCAACTGATCGCGGCCGGTGGCAACGCCTACTACCTGGCCAAGTTTGCCGGCATCTTCGGCCTGGACATGCAGGACATCGGCGCCCAGCAGACCGGCATGACCAAGGAACAGTTCAAGGCAAAACTCGTGGCCGCTGGCCAATAGGAAAAATACCATGGCAAAGCTCATAGGCTGCATCGGCACCTCCCACATCCCCGCCATTGGCGGCGCCATCCACAAGGGTCTGCAGCAGGACCCGTACTGGAAACCGTTCTTCGACGGCTTCCCCCCTATTCGCCAGTGGCTGGGCGAGAAGAAGCCCGATGTCGTCGTCATCTTCTACAACGACCACGGGCTGAACTTCTTCCTGGACAAGATGCCCACATTTGCCGTGGGTGCCGCGCCAGAGTATCTGAATTCGGACGAAGGCTGGGGCATTCCGTCGCTGGAGCCGCTCAAGGGCGAGGTGGACCTGTCCTGGCACATCATCAACACGCTGATCGACAAGGAATTTGACATCGTCTCCTGCCAGGAAATGCTGGTCGACCACGCCTGCTCCCTCCCCCTGAAGCTGCTCTACCCCGAGGGCAACTACCCGGTCACCGTGGTGCCCGTCTGTATCAACACCGTGCAGTTCCCGCTGCCCAAGGCCAGCCGCGTCTACGCCATGGGCAAGGCCGTCGGCGAGGCGATTGCATCCTGGGACAGCAGCAAGACCGTGGCCGTGATCGGCTCCGGGGGCTTGAGCCACCAGCTCGATGGCGAGCGTGCCGGCCACATCAACAAGGCGTTTGATCTGCAGTTCATGGAGAGCCTACTGACCAACCCCGAGTGGGCCACCCAGTTCAGCATCCACGAACTGGTGGAGAAGACCGGCACCCAAGGCGTAGAGCTGCTGATGTGGCTGGCCATGCGCGCCGCGCTCACCGCTGGCACGAGCCCCGGTGTGCGCAAGGTGCACAGCAACTACCACATCCCGATTTCCAACACCGCCACCGGCTTGCTGGCGCTGGAAAAGACCGACTGACCGTCATTTTCCCGCGCCGGGTTGTCTGCCTACACCAGGCTGCTTTTCATCTGCTGTTCGGACGCCGCCAACTCGGCCTGCATCCAGTTGCGCAGGGCCACCATAGGGGGCCAGTTGGCCAAATCCGGCGGGTGCAAGAGCCAAAACGTGTCGGCACCGGGGTCAGTCAGTGCCAAGGGCGATAGGCGCACCAGACGCCCGTCGCGCAAGGCATCGGCGGCCACCAGTTCGCGGCACAGCGCAATGCCCATGCCCTGCTCCGCCGCTTGCACCAGCATCCCCATGTCGTTGAACACCGCAACCGGGCTAGCGCGGGCGGTGTGCCCGGCCAGCGCAAACCAGCGCTCCCAGCGATCGGCCTCCCCCAACAATGGTTCTTGCGCCAATAGCCTGGCGTCGCAACCCTGCAAGCGCCGCCCCAGTTCCGCCGAGCCCACCACGATCAACGGCGTGTCGATCAAACAAGTGCCCTCCAGTCCCCGCCAGGGGCCGCGCCCCTGGCGCATGGCGGCATGGAATCCATCGCGTTTGAGGTCCAAGACCCGGTGCGAGGTGTGCATTTCGATGGCAATGTCCGGGTGGCTTTCGCGCCAACGCGGCATGCGTGGCAGCAACCAATGTTGGGCAAAAGATGGCAGTACCGTGATGCGCAAACGTTGCTCCGTATCATTCGCACTTGCGGCGCGCACCGCGTCGTCCAACTGCGTCAAGGCGGCCTCTACCGCGCTTAGCAGTGTCGCGCCCGCTGCGTTCAAAACCACGCGGCGCCCCCGTCGCTCAAACAGCACAAAACCGAGTTGTGATTCCAACAGGCGAATCTGTTGGCTGACCGCGCTGTGGGTCAAATGCAATTGCTCCGCTGCGGCGCGCAGGTTGCACAGTTGCGCGACCACGCGAAACGTGGGCAGGGTTTGCAGAGGAATGCGGCTCATCACTGGTAAGTATATCTAACCAAACAACACAGAAATAGTTGATATTCACGGCGCCATTGGGTAGATATGCTACCCAGTATCGTATTCAGGAGTTCAACATGTCCGCCACCACCTTACACCCCACGTCTTGTGTTTTGTGCCCGTCCAGCCCGGTTGCAGAGTCGTTTGGGGCGCGCATCTGGCGGGCATTGGCCCTGAAGGTCGCCGGTGCATTGGCGTGGACGCGCAACCAGCACGACAGTTGGAGCGACACACAAACGCTGATCGGCATGAGTGCCCATATGCTGCAGGACATTGGTGCCCCGGATTGGGTACACCAGCGTGCCCAACTCCGCCAGACACTGGAGTGCCGCGAGCACTTCAAGGCCATTTCGCGATTCAAGTACTGATACCCGCCGGGGGGGCATCACTCAGTGCAGTACGTCTATGACCCTCTGTACGTGGAATAACTCCAGGGGCTGACCAACAGCGGCACGTGGTAGTGCTGGTCGGCGTGGGCCACGCCAAAGTCCAGGCTGACGCGGTTCAGAAAATTGGGTTCGGGCAAGTCCACTCCGCGCGCCTTGAAATAGCCCGCCACATCGAACACCAGCCGGTACGTACCGACGCGCAGGTTGGCGTGGTCGTACAGCATGCCGTCGGGGTTGCGGCCATCCTGGTTCAGCGTGAAGGATTTGACCAGCGTCGCCTGCTCGCCGACGGTGGTGTACAGCGCCACCTGCATGCCGGCGGCCGGTGTGCCGTGCATGGTGTCCAGTACGTGTGTGCTCAAGCCCATGTGCGCCATCCTTCCGTTGTTGGGTGCAAAGTGTATACACTATTTTGCTTTGCAGCTATCATGCCTGCATGGACTCCACCACCACCGGTTTCATTGTTGAAACACTGACCCGCTCCATCGTGGAGCACCGCCTGCAGCCCGGCGCCAAGCTGGTCGAGCAGACCCTGGCCGACCAGTTTGGCGTGTCGCGCACGCTGATCCGCCAGGCCCTCTTCAAGCTCTCGCAAAATCGCCTGATCCGCATGGAGCCGGCGCGCGGTGCCTTCGTCGCGGCGCCTTCCATTGCAGAGGCGCAGCAGGTGTTTGCCGTGCGCCGCATGTTGGAGGCCGGCATGACGCAGGCCTTTATCCGCCAGGCCACGGCCGAACAAATCAACGCGCTGCAAGACCACATTGCCGAGGAAGAAGCCGCCGTGATGCGCGGCGATGTACCGGGCCGCACCACGCTGCTGGGTGACTTTCATGTGCGCATGGCGCAACTGATGGGCAACGAGGTGCTGGCCCATTTGCTGATGGACCTGCTGTCGCGCTGCGCGCTGATCACGCTGATGTACCAGTCGGCGGGTGCGGCCGAGCACTCGCACGAAGAGCACCGTGCCATCGTCGCGGCGCTCGAAGCGCGTGATGAGGCACGGGCCTTGCTTCTGATGGACAGGCATCTGTGCAATGTGGAAGCGTCGCTGACGCTCACGCCCGTTGCCACTCCACCGTCCGCACCATGAACCACTACGACTCCACCCGGCCCTACCCCCGTGACCTGGTCGGCTACGGCAAAGACGTGCCCCACGCGCAGTGGCCGGGCGGCGCGCGCGTGGCGGTGCAGTTTGTGCTGAACTACGAGGAAGGCGGCGAGAACAGCGTGCTGCACGGCGATGCCGGCTCCGAGCAATTCCTGTCCGAAATGTTCAACCCGGCCAGCTACCCGGATCGCCACATCAGCATGGAGGGCATCTACGAATACGGCTCGCGGGCTGGCGTCTGGCGCATCCTGCGTGATTTTGAACAACGTGGCCTGCCGCTCACCGTGTTCGGCGTCGGCATGGCCTTGCAGCGCCACCCGGAGCTGACTGCCGCGTTTGTCGAGCTGGGCCACGAGATTGCCTGCCACGGCTGGCGCTGGATCCATTACCAGAATGTGGACGAGGCCACCGAGCGCGAACACATGCAGCTGGGCATGCAGGCCATTGAGCAACTCACCGGCCAGAGGGCACTGGGCTGGTACACCGGGCGCGACAGCCCACGCACCCGCCGCCTGGTGGCCGACTACGGCGGCTTTGCCTACGACAGCGACTACTACGGTGATGACCTGCCGTTCTGGATGCAGGTGCAAAAGACCGACGGCACGGTGGTGCCGCAGCTCATCGTGCCCTACACGCTGGACTGCAACGACATGCGCTTTGCGCTGCCCCAGGGCTATTCACACGCCGACCCGTTTTTTCAGTACCTGAAGGACACGTTCGATGTGCTGTATGCCGAAGGCGACCCGAATGGCGTGAATGCGCCCAAGATGATGAGCATTGGCATGCACTGCCGCCTGCTGGGCCGCCCCGGGCGCATCACCGCGCTGCAGCGTTTCCTGGACCACATCGGTCAGCATTCCCATGTGTGGGTGGCGCGCCGCGTGGACATCGCCCGGCACTGGAGCGCCGCCCATCCGTTCCAGGCCTGAAGCACGCACCACCCTACCGGACAACTCTATGGCGATCACCCTGTCCCAACTGAACCAGGCCACGCTGGAAGACGCCACCCAGTGGCTGGCCGGCCTTTACGAGCACTCCCCGTGGATTCCCGAGGCGGCGCTGGCCGAGCGCCCCTTCTCCAGCCTGGCGCAACTTAAGCACGCCATGGTGCGGGTGCTGGCCGCCGCAGGCGTGGAGCCGCAGCTCGCCCTGATCCGCGCCCACCCGGAACTGGCCGGCAAGGCCATGGTGGACAAGAGCCTGACCACCGAATCGACCAATGAGCAAAGCAAGGCGGGTCTGACGCACTGCACGCCGCAAGAGTTTGAAACCATTCAGCAGCTCAACCGCGACTACAACGCCCGCTTCGGCTTCCCGTTCATTCTGGCCGTGCGCGGGCCGCGCGGCACGGGACTCAGCAAGGCCGAGATCATCGCCACCTTCACGCGCCGCCTGCACGGTCACCCCGAGTTTGAGCGCCAGGAGTGCATCCGCAATATCCACCGCATTGCCGAGATTCGGCTGAACGACCTGTTTGGCGTGACGCCGGAACGGGGCAACCGGGTCTGGGACTGGCAGGAGGCGCTGGCCCAGCATTCGGACCCCGGTTACGCCGAGCAAGGCCAGCTCACCGTCACCTACCTGACCGATGCCCACCGCGCCTGCGCCGCGCAGATCAGCGCCGACATGCGGGCCGCCGGCTGCGACAACGTGCACACCGACGCCGTCGGCAATGTCGTCGGCTGCTATCAAAAGTGGAGTGGCACAGGCAGTATTGACGAGGGCCACAGCCCAGTTTCTCATAAGACATTGCTGACCGGCAGCCACTATGACACGGTGCGCAACGGCGGCAAGTACGACGGGCGGCTGGGCATCTATGTGCCACTGGCCTGCGTGCAGGCCCTCGCAAGTGCCGGAAAGCGCCTGCCGTTTGACATAGAGATCGTCGCCTTTGCCGAAGAAGAGGGCCAGCGCTACAAGGCCACCTTTTTGGGCTCGGGCGCGCTGACCGGCGACTTTGATCCGGCATGGCTGGACCAGGTGGATGCCGATGGCATCTCCATGCACGCCGCCATGCATCACGCCGGCCTGTGCGTGGACGACATCCCCAGCCTCAAACGCAATGCCGACGACTACCAGGGCTTTGTCGAAGTGCACATTGAGCAGGGGCCGGTGTTGAACGAACTGGACATCCCATTGGGCATCGTCACGTCCATCAATGCCGGTGTGCGCTACCAGTGCGAGGTCACCGGCATGGCCAGCCACGCGGGCACCACGCCCATGGACCGGCGCCGCGATGCCGCAGCGGCGGTGGCTGAACTGATGCTGTTTGTCGAGCGCCGCGCCGCCGCCGACGGCGACTCGGTCGGCACCGTGGGCATGCTGCAGGTGCCCAATGGCTCCATCAACGTCGTGCCCGGCCGCTGCCAGTTCTCGCTGGACCTGCGCGCGCCCAACAATGCGCAGCGCGACCAACTGGCAGTGGACGTGCTGGCCGAACTGGCTGCCATCTGCAGCCGCCGCGGCGTGCACCACCGCGTGACAGAGACCATGCGCGCCAGCGCCGCGCCCAGCGCGCCGGTGTGGCAGGCCCGTTGGGAGGCCGCTGTGCAGGCGTTAGGCGTGCCGCTGCACCGCATGCCCAGTGGCGCGGGCCACGACGCGATGAAGCTGCACGAGATCATGCCCCAGGCCATGCTGTTTGTGCGCGGGCTGAACTCGGGCATCAGCCACAACCCGCTGGAGTCCAGCACCAGCGACGACATGCAACTCTCGGTCGATGCCTTCTCTCATCTGCTTGAACAACTGGCTGCACAGGCCTGAAGTACACCTCACCATGACCATTGCCTACGAACAACTCGACGCCTGGATCGACGCCCACTTTGACGAACAGGTGCGTTTTCTGCAGGAACTGATCCGCGTCCCCACCGACACCCCACCGGGCAACAATGCACCGCACGCCGAGCGCACCGCCGAGCTGTTGCAGGGCTTTGGCTTTACCGCCGAGAAGCACGCGGTGCCGCAGGCAGAAGTGCATGCCGCCGGCCTGCAAAGCATCACCAACCTGGTCGTGCGCCGGACATACGGTGAGGGCCGCACCGTGCTGCTCAACGCCCACGGTGACGTGGTCCCTCCCGGTGAGGGCTGGACCAAGGATCCCTACGGCGGCGAAATCGAGGACGGCAAGATCTATGGCCGCGCTGCCGCCGTCAGCAAGTGCGACTTCTCCACCTATACCTTCGCCGTACGGGCCCTGGAAGCCGTAGCCAGACCCACCCACGGCAGCGTGGAACTGCTGTTCACGTATGACGAGGAATTTGGTGGCGAGGTCGGCCCGGCCTGGCTGCTCAAACACAACATCGTCAAACCCGATCTGATGGTGGCAGCCGGCTTCAGCTACCAGGTCGTCACCGCGCACAACGGCTGCCTGCAGATGGAAGTCACGGTGCACGGCAAGATGGCGCATGCGGCCATTCCCGCGTCGGGCGTGGACGCGCTGCAAGCCGCCAACCGCATCCTGACCGCGCTCTATGAACAAAACACGCTGTACCAAGCCATCACGTCAAAGGTCGCGGGCATCACCCACCCCTACCTGAACATCGGCACGATTGAAGGCGGCACCAACACCAATGTGGTGCCCGGGCGCGTCAGCTTCAAGCTGGACCGCCGCATGATCCCCGAGGAAAACCCGACGGAAGTGGAAGCCAACCTGCGCCAGCTGATCCAGGACACGGCGGCCAGCCTGCCCGGCATCACGGTCGACATCAAACGCATCCTGCTGGCCCGCGCGTTGCAACCCCTTCCCGGCAACCGGCCGTTGGTCGATGCCATTCAAAAGCATGGACAGCAGGTGTTCGGAGAACCCATCCCCGCGCTGGGCACACCGCTGTACACCGACGTGCGCCTGTTCTGCGAGGCCGGCATCCCCGGCGTGGTCTACGGCGCTGGCCCCCGCACGGTGCTGGAGTCGCACGCCAAACGCGCCGACGAACGGCTGAACCTGGAAGATCTGCGCCGCGCCACCAAGGTGGTCGCGCGCACGCTATGCGACTTACTCGCCTGATTTCACCCATGCCTCGGAGCCGCCCCCAATGACTGACATCGCCGTACATCCTGTCGACGAACGCCTGCCCAACGGAAAATTGGCGGCCCTTGGACTCCAGCATGTTCTGGTCATGTATGCCGGTGCGGTGGCAGTGCCACTGATCGTGGGGCGCGCCCTCAAACTCAGCCCGGAACAGGTGGCGATGCTGATCTCGGCCGACCTGTTCTGCTGCGGCCTGGTCACGCTGATCCAGTCACTGGGTGCCACGCAATGGTTCGGCATCAAACTGCCAGTCATGATGGGGGTGACCTTTGCGTCGGTCGCGCCCATGGTGGCCATGGCCAATGCCACACCAGGAGCGGCAGGCGCGCAACTGATCTTTGGCGCCATCATTGGCTCGGGCGTGGTGGCCATACTGATTGCGCCGGTGGTCAGCCGCATGCTGCGCTTCTTCCCGCCCGTGGTCACCGGCACCATCATCGCGGTTATTGGCATCAGCTTGATGCGCATCGGCATCAACTGGATCTTTGGCAACCCCTTCGGCCCCACGGCCCCCAGCGTCGTCAACCCCGAGCACGCCAAGTGGCTGGCTGACGTGACCGCAGCCGCCAGCGCAGCGGGCTCCACGGTACCGCCGCTGCCCAAGGGCCTGGCCCTGGTGGCCACGGTGCCCAACCCAAAGTACGCGGACCTCGGTGGCATCGGCGTGGCTGCGCTGGTGCTGGCATCGGTGCTGCTGATTGCCCGATACGGCAAGGGTTTTGTCGCCAATATCTCGGTGCTGCTGGGCATCGTGATCGGCGGTGCAGTAGCCACGGCCCTGGGGTTGATGAACTTTGACAAGGTGGCCAAGGCTGACTGGTTTGGTCTGGTGCTGCCGCTGCAGTTCGGCATGCCGGTGTTTGACCCGGTGCTGATTCTCACCATGTCCCTGGTCATGGTCGTCGTGATGATCGAATCCACCGGCATGTTCCTGGCACTGGGCGAGATGACGAGCAAGGCCGTGTCACAGCCGGACCTGGCGCGCGGCCTTCGCACTGACGGCCTGGGCACGCTGATCGGCGGCCTGTTCAACACCTTCCCCTACACCAGCTTCTCGCAGAACGTCGGCCTGGTGGCGCTGACCGGCGTGCGCAGCCGCTTTGTCTGCGTGGCCGGCGGCATCATCCTGATCGTGCTGGGGCTGCTGCCCAAGATGGCAGCGCTGGTGGAGTCACTACCGACCGTGGTGCTGGGCGGCGCTGGGCTGGTAATGTTCGGCATGGTGGCGGCCACCGGCATCCGCATCCTCGCCGGCGTGGACTTCAAAACCAACCGCTTCAACGCGCTGGTCGTGGCCATCTCTCTGGGCATTGGCATGGTGCCGCTGATCGCGCCCAATTTCAAGCAGTGGATGCCACATGGCATCCATCCGCTGATCGAGTCCGGCATTTTGCTGGCCTCCATCAGTGCCGTGCTGCTGAACCTGTTCTTCAATGGGGCGCGGGCGGATGCCAGCGCTGCCATTGCCGCGGCCAAACAGGCTGACGCCCATTGACCATGGGGTGGCATGCCCAGTTGAAGCTGGATTACAGCGTTGAGGCGCAGAGAACCGTCGCACGCCATACGCATAGCGGCCCGCTGCGCATCCTGCAAAGCCTGTACCCGGAGGGCGACGCCATCTGCCACAACGTGCTGGTGCATCCACCGGGCGGCCTGGTCGGCGGTGACACGCTGGACATTGCGGTCCACGCCCAGAGTGGCAGCCATGCGCTGATCACCACCCCGGGCGCCAGCCGGTTTTATCGCTCGGACGGCCAGAGCGCGCTGCAGCGCAGCCAGCTGCGCCTGGAGCAGGACGCGCGGCTGGAGTGGCTGCCGCTGGAGGCCATCTGCTACAGCGGCTGCCTGGCCGAAAACCGCATCACCATGGACCTGGCACCGGGCGCCGAGCTGATGGGCTGGGACGTAACCGCCCTGGGTCTGCCGCTGGCCGACCAACCCTTTGTGCACGGCTCACTGCTCCAGCACATCGAGGTGCCAGGCGTCTGGCTGGAGCGTGGCACGCTGGACGCCAGTGATAGCCGGCTGCTGGACGGACCGGTGGGCCTGGCCGGCCAGCGCTGCATGGCGTCGTTCTTCTTCGTCGCCGGATCGGCACTGGGCCGGGAGCGGCGGCAGGCGGCCCTGGACAGCGCCCGTGCCGTCATCGCCCCGCACACCCTGGCCCGCACGGCGGGTGCCACCAGCCCGCACCCTCGGGTCATCGTGGTGCGTGTGCTGGCGCCGGTCGTGGAGCCGGCCATGGATCTTCTGCGTGCGCTACGCCACACCTGGCGCCAACTATTATGGGACAAAGCGCCCTCCAGCCCTCGTATCTGGTCCATGTAGTGCTATCATTTTGATAACAACTTCACGCCGGTGGCGCGGCCCGCGTGAACAGAACAAGAATTTGGAGCACACGGTACCCATCTGATGGCCACGTTGGAAGATGACTTCTCAGCCTGCTCCGCCCTGGTGGTGGACGGCAATCCGACGTCCCGCTCCATCCTGGTTTCACAGCTGCGGGACTTCGGCGTGGGCACGGTCGTTCAGGCGGCCCGCGCAGCCGATGCACGGCGCCAGCTGGAGTACCGGGGTTTTGATTTTGTGCTGTGCGAGTTGCATTTCGCCAACGAGTCCAGTTCCGGCCAGGACCTGCTCGACGACCTGCGGCGCAACCAGTTGCTGCCGTTCTCCACGATCTTCATCATGATCACCGGCGAGGCCACCTACGCCAAGGTGGCGGAGGCTGCGGAGTCTGCGCTGGACGGCTATTTGCTCAAGCCCCACAAGGCCGCCCATCTGGGGGAGCGGTTGCGCCAGGCCCGCATCCGCAAGGTGTCGCTACAGGGCATCTTCACGGCGATTGAAAAGGAAGACTTTGAGGGTGCGGCCAAGCTTTGCATGGAACGCTTCGAGACCAAGGGGAAGTTCTGGCTGTATGCCGCACGGGTGGGCGCCGAGCTGCTGCTGCGCGTCGGCCGTCCGGGTGATGCGCAAAAGCTCTACCGCTCGGTGGTGGCGGCCAAGACCCTGCCGTGGGCCAAGCTGGGGGTTGCTCGCGCACAGCTCGACGCCGGGCAGATCACCCAAGCCACCAGCACGCTGGAGAACCTGATCAGTGCCGACCCCAACTACGGCGATGCCTATGACGTCATGGGCCGCGCCCAGTTTGAGCTGGGCAAGTTCGACAAGGCGCTGGAGACCTACAAGATGGCCTCCACGCTGACGCCCGCGTCCATCAGTCGCCTGCAGAACCTGGCGATGATGACCTACTACGCCGGTGACCATGCAGAGGCCGAGAAGCTGCTGGACAAGACCGCACGCATGGGGCTGGAGTCCAAAATGTTCGACTGCCAAAGCCTGGTGTTGCTGGCCTTTACGCGGCTGGAGAGCGGCGACCGCAAGGGTCTGCAGCGCTGCCACGACGACTTCAACCGCCTGCTGGACAGGAACCCGGACAACGCCCGGATGCGGCGCCTGGCGGACATCGTCATCGCGTTGAACCTGATCCAGCAACACCAGTTTGCGCAGTCGGTCGAGGCCGTGCGCGGCCTGGCCAAGACCATCAGCAACAGCGAGTTTGACTTCGAGTCCGCCAGCAACGTGCTGGCACTGATCGCCCAGCTGGCGACCAAGGCCATCCAGCTCGATGAGGTGGATACCATGGTCAACACCATTGGCCTGCGCTTTTGCAGCAACCGCTCGCAAACCGAACTGCTGGCGGCGTGTGCAGTGGCCCACCCCCCGTTTGCGGAGCGCATGCGGGCCTGCCAGACCCAGGTCCTGGAGATGGCGGAGACGGCCATGTCGCTGAGCATGTCGGGCAACCCCACCGCCGCCGTCAAGAACCTGATCCTGCACGGCAAGGAGACCCTGAACGCGCGGCTGATCGACAACGCCCACCAGGTGCTGCTCAAGCACGCCAGCAAGATCACCAACGCCGCAGAGTTGTCAGCCAACCTGCAAGAGCTGCGGGCCCAATTCGGTCTGCACCATGTCAAGGCCTCGCTCGGGGAGCAGAAGCGCCAGGCCGGGGGGTTGGTGCTCAGGACCGGTACCCGGCCGGCGGACCCGGCGGCGACGCCAACGGCACCGCCTACCTGAATCGCAGTACCGTCAGTGGGGCGTTTGCATCACCACCACGCGATTGCGCCCGGCATCCTTGGCCAGGTAGAGCGCACGGTCCGCACAGGCCAGCAGGTCGGCGTCCGCGTCCCGGCTACGGGGCAACACCGTACACGCTCCCACGCTCACCGTGACAACCGGCGCTGCGCGGGAATCCGCGTGGGGTAGTCCCAAAGCGTAGACGGCATCGCATACCCGTTGCGCCGTCGCCAGCGTTCCGGCGGCATCGGTGTCGGGAAGAATGACGCCCAGTTCTTCACCCCCATAGCGGGCGACCAGGTCACTGGAACGCAGCAACACCGATGCAACGGCTTGCGCAACCGCCTGCAAGCAATGGTCCCCTTCCTGGTGTCCATACCTGTCGTTGTAGGGCTTGAAGAAGTCCACATCGATCATCAGCAACCCTAACGGACTCCCACTGCGATGGGCCCGCCCGCATTCCTCGCTCAGCCGTTCGTCGAAATACTGGCGATTGGCGATCTTCAGCAAGCCGTCGGTGCGGGAGAAGACTTCCAGTTGCTGGTTTGCACGTTTCAGCGCGGTGTTGGCCCGCTCCAGCTCCAGCGTGCGCTGCAACACCCGATCCTCGAGGTGGGAATTGATCCGCGCCAATTCAGCGTTTTGTTCCGACAGCATGCGGTACAACTTGGCCACCATCCGCAGCAGGGCCTGCGCACTGCTGTCGTGGGGCACCGCCGCTTCGTTCTCGTAGGCCTGTAGTGCTGTCTGGCCCTGGCGTATGTGCTGGATCTGGCGCGACATGTCCTGGTCTATCCCCAGAATATGCAGGCCCAGCCAGGATGTCAGAAATCCAATGAAGAGTTCCGACGGGTGGCTCATGCTGCCGCGCGCGCTCCACAAGCTGGCGACCTGCAGCGAAAACTGCTCGTGCAACTGATGGTGCATGCCCTGGTGGCGCGGGTCCACACCCACCTGTTGCATCAACGCTTCCTCGTCCGAAAAGTGGTAGCGCGCATAGGCCACCAGCCGCGTGAAGATATCTTCAACCACCACGTCACTGGCACCCGATTTCTGGAGAAAGGAATCCGAAAGCTCGTTGAACAGACTCACCAGTGACTGGTGCTGCTGGTCGACATCGGCCAAACCGGTCACGAAGTTGTGATCCAAGACAAACGCATCCATTGCGCACCCTGCTTTGAAGGAAAGGCCGCATTCTGGGGCCACCTTCCAGGATGCAACTGACCTGCATCAAGGTCCAGCCATTCGCGCTGCGCAGCCCCCCCGTTTCTGAGCCAAACTGTCAGCCAGCATTCAGCATGTTGCAGTGCAGCAACACGCTGAACGCCTGACAGAAGTCAGATCGCCACCAACCTGCGCACGCCGTTGGCTTCCATGTCCTTGCCCAAACCCTGGGCCACCACGGCGCCGCGCTCCATCACCACATACTGGTCCGCCAGTTCCTGGGCAAAGTCGTAGTACTGCTCCACCAGCAGAATGGCCATGTCGCCGCGGTCGGCCAGCATGCGGATCACGCGCCCGATATCCTTGATGATGCTGGGCTGAATACCCTCGGTGGGTTCATCCAGAATCAGCACCCGAGGTTTTGCGGCCAAGGCCCGTGCAATGGCCAGCTGCTGCTGCTGCCCGCCCGACAGGTCGCCCCCCCGGCGCCCCAGCATCTGCTGGAGCACGGGAAACAGTTCAAACAACTCCGGCGGGATGGGCGTGCTGGCACTCTTGTAGGCCAAGCCCATCAGCAGGTTCTCCTCGACCGTCAGGCGGCCGAAGATCTCGCGACCCTGGGGCACAAAGCCCATGCCGGCACGGGCGCGCTCGTACGGCGTCGCCTTGTGGATGGCTTTGCCGTCGAGTTCGATAGAGCCGGTCTTGATCGGCACCAGGCCCATCAGGGATTTCAGCAGCGTGGTCTTGCCGACACCGTTGCGGCCCAGGATCACCGTGACCTTGCCAAGCTGCGCGTCGATGCTGACGTCCCGCAGGATGTGCGAGCCACCGTAGTACTGGTTGATGTTTTTGACACTCAGCATAGTCAACGGCCCAAATAGACTTCAATCACGCGCTCATCGGTCTGCACCTGGTCCAGCGAACCCTGTGCCAGCACCGAGCCATCGCACAGCACAGTGACGATCTCGCTGATGGTGCGGATGAAGCTCATGTCGTGCTCCACCACCATCAGCGAATGCTTGCCCTTGAGGGACAGGAATAGCTCGGCCGTGCGTTCGGTCTCTTCATCGGTCATGCCGGCCACCGGTTCATCCAGCAGCAACAGTTTGGGCTCCTGCATCAGCAGCATGCCGATCTCCAGCCACTGCTTCTGGCCATGGCTCAGATTGCCGGCCAGGCGGCCCACGCTCCCGGCCAAATGGATGGTGTGCAAGACCTCGGCCAGCCGGTCGCCCTGCGCCGAGTCCAGGCGGAAGAACATCGACGACTTGACGCCCTTGTTGGTGTGCAGCGCCAGCTCCAGGTTCTCGAACACCGTGAGCTGCTCAAACACCGTGGGCTTCTGGAACTTACGGCCAATGCCCAGTTGCGCAATCTCGGGTTCGGTGTAGCGCAGCAGATCGATGGTGCTGCCGAAGAACACCGTGCCAGAGTCAGGTCGCGTCTTGCCGGTGATGATGTCCATCATCGTGGTCTTGCCGGCGCCATTGGGGCCAATAATGCAGCGCAGCTCGCCGGGCGCAATGTCCAGCGACAGGTTGTTGATGGCCTTGAAGCCATCGAAGCTGACGTTCACGTCTTCCAGGTACAGGATGCGGCCGTGGGTGATGTCGACCTCGCGGTCCTTCACCACGCGCCCGATGCCTGCGTTGCGTCCACCCGACTCGGTCTGCCCAGTGCGCGCAGCCATTGCGGCTGCATGGGCCTCGACGCGCTTGGCGCCCTGTTCCAACAGGTCCGGCGTCATTTCTTGCCCCCCTTCAACTTCTTGACCAGGCCCACCACGCCATCCGGCAAATACAGCGTGACGCCAATGAACAGCGCGCCCAGAAAGTACAGCCAGAACTCGGGATAGGCCACGGTCAGCCAACTCTTGGCACCATTCACGATGAAGGCGCCAACAATCGGACCGATCAGCGTGGCGCGGCCACCCACTGCGGCCCAGATCGCGATCTCGATGGAGTTGGCCGGGCTCATCTCGCTGGGGTTGATGATGCCCACCTGCGGCACATAGAGTGCGCCTGCCACGCCGCACATCATGGCCGAAATCGTCCAGATGGTGAGCTTGTAGCCTATGGGGTTGTAGCCCGAAAACATGACCCGCGTTTCGGCATCGCGCACGGCCTGCAGCACGCGGCCAAACTTGGCGTTCACCAGCCAGCGCCCCAGCAGGAAGAACAACAGCAGGGTGACCGACGTCATCACAAACAGCGTCATGCGCATGCTGGGCGTGGCAATCGGAATACTCAGGATGCGCTTGAAGTCGGTGAAGCCGTTATTGCCACCAAAGCCGGTTTCATTGCGAAAGAACAGCAGCATGGCGGCGAAAGTCATGGCCTGCGTGATGATGGAGAAGTACACGCCCTTGATGCGCGAGCGGAACGCAAAGTAGCCGAACACAAAGGCCACCAGCCCCGGCACCGCCACCACCAGGAACAGCGTGGCGGCAAAGCTGTCACTGAACATCCAGTGCCAGGGCAACTCCTTCCAGTCCAGGAACACCATGAAGTCCGGCAGGTTGCTTTTGTAGTTGCCGTCGGTGCCGATCTGGCGCATCAGGTACATGCCCATCGCATAGCCGCCCAGCGCAAAGAACAGACCGTGGCCGAGCGACAGGATGCCGGTGTAACCCCAGATCAGGTCCATGGCCAGAGCGCAGATGGCGTAGCACATGATCTTGGCGACCAGCGCCACGGCGAAGTCGCTGAGGTGGAACACGCTGCCAGCCGGAACGACCAGGTTCAGCACCGGCACCAGCGCGCACAGCACGATCAGGGCCGCCAGCCAGGCGCCCCAACCGGTGCGCGTCAACAGCGGCGCTGGTGAGGGAAGAGTCAAACTTGTGCTCATGCTTCTGCACTCCGGCCCTTCATCGCAAAAATACCTTGTGGTCTTTTCTGGATGAAGATGATGATGAAGACCAGCACCGCAATCTTGGCCAGCACGGCCCCGGTCCAGCCTTCCAGAAATTTGTTCAGCACGCCAAGACCCAGCGCGGCGTAAACGGTGCCGGCCAACTGCCCCACGCCACCCAAAACAACCACCATGAACGAGTCCACGATATAGCCCTGTCCCAGATCCGGGCCCACATTGCCGACCTGGCTCAGCGCACAGCCCGCCAGACCGGCAATGCCGGAGCCCAGCGCAAACGCATAGGTGTCAATGCGGGCGGTGTTGACGCCCATGCAACTGGCAATCGGCCGGTTCTGCGTGACACCGCGCACAAACAGGCCCAGGCGCGTCTTGCCAATCAGAAAGGCCACTCCGCCCAGCACCGCCAACGCGAAGCCGACGATGACCAGCCGGTTGTAGGGCAAGGACAAATTGCCCAGCACCTGGACACCGCCACTCATCCAGCTGGGGTTTTCGACGCCCACGTTCTGCGCCCCAAAAATGGTGCGCACCGCCTGCATCAGCATCAGGCTGATGCCCCAGGTTGCCAGCAGCGTCTCCAGCGGGCGGCCATACAGGAATCGAATCACGCTGCGCTCCAGCGCGGCGCCCACCAGGGCGGATGCCAGGAAGGCCACCGGCACCGATGCCAGCAAATACCAGTCAAAGGCACCGGGAAAGTATTTCTGGAATACACCTTGCACCACGTAGGTGGCATAGGCGCCAATCATCATCAGTTCGCCGTGGGCCATGTTGATGACGCCCATCAGGCCGTAGGTAATGGCCAGGCCCAGCGCCACCAGCAACAGGATGGAGCCCAGGCTGATGCCGCTGAAGATGGCACCGAGCCGGTCACCCCAGGCCAGGCGCGATTCGACCTGGGCCAGGCTGAACTGCAAAGCCGCCCTGACCTGCGCATCGGTCTCCTGCGGAATGCGCTCGATCAGCAGCGTCTTGGTTGCGGCCTGCGAACTCTCAGCCAGCAATTTCGCAGCCTCCAGGCGTTTGGTTTTGTCGGAGCTGGTCAACAGGGCGGCGGCCCGCAGCAAACCCAGACGGTCCTTGATGCCGGGCACCGACTCCTGCGCAAACGCCTTGTCGATCAACGGCAGCTTGCTCTCGTCCACTTCGCCCTGCAGTGTCTTGACCGCATCCATGCGCACAGCCGCGTCGGCGGACAGCAGCTTGAGCGAGGCCATCGCCATATCGATCTCACCGCGCATGCGGTTGTTGTTCATCACATCTTCGGCGGTGTCCGGCAGTGCGGTTTCGGTGCCGCTGACCGGATCCACTGCCTTGTCATTCTTCACAATCACCGGCACACCGGCCACCACCTTGACCGCGTCATCGGATAAGGCCTGGATGAACTCGACAGTCCTTTCGTCAGCGCCGGCTACTGCGGCGCGCAATGCTGCGATGCGTGCGTCGCCTTCGCCGATGGCGATCGCCTTGGCCTGATCCGGCGTGAGTGCGTGGGCCTGGGCCGCCGCGTAGAGCAGGGCCGCCAGCAGCAACTGGTGTAGTCTTTTTGGCATCCGCCAGTTTCTCCGTTGTCTTGTCAAAGGCCGCCATCGCTGATGAAGCAATGGCGGCCTGCGCTCCCTGCCTTTTTGCCTTACTTCGTGACCGGCTCGTCAGGCTTCTTGTCGTTGCCTTCGATGAACGGAGACCATGGCTTGGCTTTCACCGGGCCTGGTGTCTTCCACACCACATTGAACTGGCCGTCGGCTTTCACTTCGCCAATGAACACCGATTTGTGCAAGTGGTGGTTCTTCTCATCCATCTTGCTCACGATGCCGCTGGGTGCCTTGAAGGTCTGGCCGGCCATGGCGGCGATGACCTTGTCGGTATCGGTGGACTTGGCTTTCTCAACCGCCTGCTTCCACATGTTGATGCCGATATAGGTGGCTTCCATGGGGTCGTTGGTCAGAGGCTTGTCGGAGCCGGGCAGCTTCTTGGCCTTGGCGTAGTCCGACCACTTCTTGATGAAGGCGGTGTTGTCCGGGTTCTTGATGCTCATGAAGTAGTTCCAGGCAGCCAGGTGGCCCACCAGCGGCTTGGTGTCCACGCCGCGCAGTTCTTCTTCACCCACGGAGAAGGCAACTACGGGCACGTCCTTGGCCTTCAGGCCGGCATTGCCCAGCTCCTTGTAGAAGGGCACGTTGGAGTCACCGTTGATGGTGGACACCACGGCGGTCTTGCCACCGGCGGCAAACTTCTTCACGTCAGCCACGATGGTCTGGTAATCGGAGTGGCCGAATGGTGTGTACTTTTCGTCGATGTCCTTGTCGGCCACGCCCTTGCTCTTCAGGTAGGCGCGCAGGATTTTGTTGGTGGTGCGGGGGTACACATAGTCGGTGCCCAACAGCACCCAGCGCTTGGCGCCGCCGCCTTCCTTGCTCATCAGGTAGTCGACGGCTGGAATGGCTTGCTGATTCGGCGCGGCACCGGTGTAGAACACGTTCTTGGACAGCTCTTCACCCTCGTACTGCACGGGGTAGAACAGCAGGCCGTTCATTTCTTCGACCACCGGCAAGACCGACTTGCGCGACACGGAGGTCCAGCAGCCAAAGATCACCGAGACCTTGTCCTGACCCAGCAGCTGCTTGGTCTTCTCGGCGAACAGCGGCCAGTTGGAAGCGGGGTCGACGACCACGGGTTCGAGCTTCTTGCCCAGCACACCGCCCTTGGCGTTGATTTCGTCAATAGCCATCAGCACGGTGTCTTTCAACACAGTTTCCGAGATGGCCATGGTGCCCGAGAGGCTGTGCAAAATGCCGACCTTGATGGTGTCAGCGGCAAACGCTGGCACGGTGGACAGCGTGGTGAGAGCGACGGCAGCGGTGAGTGCCTTCAGCGTAAACCGGCGAGAGTTGGTGCGTTGCATGGGTGTGACCTTCCGAAGTTAAAGAAAACCAGCTTCGCTGCGCACCACCGCCCATTCAGACAGGTTTTATGCGCAACGATGGATTGACTTTAGGGAAGGCCGGGGGGATGTGAAATACGCCGAGTGGCGTACTCGTGGTTACCAGCGGGTTACGCCCAGCGTTTACATTGCGTTGCATTTCAACATGCCGTCGAAACGGCAAGGCGCCACTCTCTGGGTTATCCTGACAACCCCCTGTGACGCCGCTGCGCTGCCCAAGCGTTGGCTGCTTGCACACCGTCTCACCTACGCCCCAAGGCGTTCCGGAATACAGGAGAGAAACCACATGCATTCGCCCCCCCCATCCCCCCACCCCGTCTCAGAAGCCGCGATCGCGCAGCTGGTTGGCCAGGTCTATGAAATCGCGCCCCCCGCCGAGCGGCGGCGCCTGCTGGAGCATCTGATCAAGCCGTTGGGCGTGCTGTCACTCGTTGCCGTGGCCAACGGGATATTCGCAAGCCTGCGCTTTCGCAGCGGTTGGCCCGACATGCAGATCAGAATCGAGGATGCACAGAGTATTCAGGCCAGGGATGTCATTACCCTGGTGAACTACGTTCAGCAGGTCAGCGTGCATGCCGTGGATGGCCTGGCCAGCGTGCTGGCGTCCTCACCCGTGCTGACAGGTTCTGCTGCCGCCTCGCTGCTCATCACGCTGCTGATGCAGCGTTCGCGAACACGTCGTGCGGAGGACCGTGAGGAGTGAATGAAGCAGGTTCCAGGCGGCGGGCACGGGCCCGCAACAATTCGCCAATCAGTTGGTCTATCTGATCCAGGAATGCTTCCCGGCTGGAGTGCGGTTGCTCGGTGAACATCGTGGTGGAGCGCTCTGCCACACCAAACTCGCCCGCCTGGCGAGCCCAGCAGCGGACATCGCAATAGGCGATCAGGGCCAGCTTGCCCAAATCACCGGACCAACGCGCCTGCTGCAGGTCATCCAGCAGTTCATCAAGGCCCAAGCTCATGGAGTTCGTCATGTTGCATCGCAGCATATGGTCGCTATCTGACGCGTTTCTTACAAATCTGGTCGCATCCTCCAATTAGAGGTTTCCCCCTCTTCCACTCCAACGGGGTGTTGGTTTCCAGCGATTCACCGAAAAAACCTCTAGCCCATGGCGTAGTCGTAGCGGATAAAGCCGTGGTACTGGGCCACGCGATCGTACAGGCGCCGGGCTCGGGCATTGGTGGTGTGGGTCAGCCAATACAGCCTGGGGGCGCCGCGCGCCCTGGCGACCTGGGCCACCTGTTCGATCAGTGCCTGGGCCAGGCCATGGCCCCGGGCGGCCTCATCCACAAACAGATCCTGCAGGTAACACACATCACCCGTCCAGATGCTGGGCTGGAACAGAAAGTGGGTGATGCCCTGCAGCTGACCATCGACCCGGGCCGCAAAACCGTGGATGCCGTCGCCCTGCATCAGCCGCTGCCACGTGCGTTCGTAGGTTGCCAGCGGAAACTCCCGCTCGTAGAAACGGTTGTATGCCGCGCCCAGGCGTTGCCAGGCAGCGTAGTCCGAGGCTTGCAGCGCGTTGACGGTGACATCTGCCGGTGGCGTTGCTGTCTGTTCCGTCATGCCTTGATCCTTTGCTGCACCAGCACCGCCATCTGCGCCGCTGCCTCGCCAGGCTGACCCGCCAGGCCCGCCGCCACACCCTGCTGGTCGGCGGCTGGCCGGTTCTGGCTGACCTTCCATTTGCCAACCCAGCGTTGCACCGGGATTTCAATACCGACGATGACGCGCAGCAGCTTGTGGATGTAGTCGGCCGGCGCGTCGGACACCAGCCAGGGCAGGGCCTGGCCTGCCTCGTGTACCTGGGTCAAGCGCGTCACCACGTCAAGGATGCGCTCGGCGTCCTCAAATGCCTGGGGTACACCATGGGCATGGGCCGTTGCGTAGTTCCAGGTGGGCACGGCCATGCCGTTGGCATGCTTGCTGGGGTACCAGTTCGGCGACACATAGGCCTGCGGCCCGGTGAACACCGCCACCGAAGTCGCGCCCGCAGCCAGCGCCTGCCAGACCGGGTTAGCGCGGGCCACGTGGCCCACCAGCGTGCCGTGCTCGCCCCGGTCCGCGTCCAGCAGCAGGGGGATGTGGTTGACCAGCAGTTCACCGTCGTGCTGCACCACCCAGGTGGCCAGCGGGTGCGCGCGCACCAGGGCGCGCAGCGTGGCGGTATCGGTCTCGGCGAAATGCGGGGGCAAATAGGTCATGGTCAGAGGCTTTCTTTTGATCAGAGAACGGGTTCACACACCACCTCGGTCTTGACCGAGTTGGCGATATAGCAAGAGGCGTGGGCGCGGTGGTGCAAGGCGTGCAGTTCATCCGTTGTCGGTGTCTTCTCTGGCGCAAATTGCACCGCCGGGCGCAGCACCACGCGGGTCATGGCCTGCTGGCCCTCCGCATTGCGGGCCAAAGTGCCAACCGCCTCGTCGCGGTAGCTGTCCACCACCCAACCAGCGCGTGCGGCGAAGTCCAGAAACCACAACATATGGCAACTGGAAAGTGAGGCGACGAAGGCCTCCTCGGGGTCCACCGCCGCGGCGTCGGAATACGGCAGCGGAACCACGTGCGGTGACGACGAACCCGGTACCACCGTGCCGCCATCAAAGTGCCAGCTGTGGCGGCGGCTGTAGCGGTGGTCGGTGAAAGCTGCGTTGTCCGCGCGTTGCCAGAGGATGGTGCTGCTGTGTTGGGCCATGGTGATGCTCGGGGTGGTGCTGGTAGAGTGGCTCCTCAGTTTAATTAACATTTGGGACTATCAAAGGGCCAATTTTCCATGCGCCAAAGAGCCAATCCACCCCGCCCAAAGCCCCATGGTGAGTCGGTACGCCAGCAGGTGTATCTGGAGCTGCGCCGCGCCATCGAGCAGGGCACCTTCAAACCCGGCACGCGCCTGCCCGCATCGCGCGAACAGGCAGTTACGCTGAGCGTGTCACGCAACAGCGTGCTGTGGGCGCTGGAGCGGCTGCAGTCCGAGGGCTATGTGGTGGCCCGTGTCGGCGATGGCAGCTATGTGGCCGACAACCTGGGCGCCCTTGCATCCTCAGCCACGGCGGCCAAAGGTCTGCGCCCGTCCATTGCTGCCGGCCTTTCGCGGCGTGGCCAATTGGTGGCGGATACGGTGTCGCGCTGGAACCCGCCGCTGGTGGCGGCCCGCCCCTTTCGCATCGGCGCGCCCGAGATCGCCACGTTCCCGTTTGCCGTATGGGACCGGCTGGCACGCCAGGCGAGCAAAGAGCAGCGCATGGCCCAGGCGCAGTACCTGGACCCCGCCGGCTCGCCGGCGCTGCGCGATGCGATTGCACAGTGGCTCTGGGTGTCGCGCGGCATACGCTGCGAGGCGGCACAGGTCGTGGTGTGTTCGGGCTCACAACAGGCCATAGACCTGGTCGGACGGCTGCTGCTGGATGCAGGAGACGAGGTCTGGGTCGAAGACCCCGGCTACCCCGGCATACGCGCCAGCCTGGTCGGCCACGGCGTGACCGTGCGACCGGTGGCGGTGGACCGCGAAGGCCTGGTCGTGGAGCAGGCCATGACCCAATGGCCCTCGGCCCGGTTGGCCGTAGTGACGCCCACATCGCAGTTCCCCACCGGCGTGCGCATGAGCCTGCAGCGCCGCCTGGCCCTGCTGGACTGGGCCAACGCACACCAAGCCTGGATCGTGGAAGACGATTACGACGGCGAATTCCAGTACGGCACGCACCGCCTGCCCGCGCTGTGCAGCCTGCCGCATGCGCAGCGGGTGCTGTATGTGGGAACCTTTTCCAAGACGCTGCACCCCGGGCTGCGACTGGGCTTCATCGTGCTGCCCCATGCGCTGGCGGGAGCCTTTGCGATGGCCCGGGCGCTGACCGACCGTCACGCACCCGGCGACACGCAGGACGTACTGGCCCGCTTCATCACCGAAGGTCACTTGCTGCGCCACCTGCGCCGCATGCGCGAGCTGTATCCGCAGCGACAGCAAGTCCTGATCGAGGCCTTGGCCAAGGCCAGCCAGGGCCAACTGGTGCTACAGGCCAGCGAACAGGGCATGCACCTGCTGCACGAACTGCCCGCGGGCCAGGATGACCAGACACTGTGTGCGCGGGCCCAACAAGCCGGCCTGTTGCTCGCGCCGCTGTCGCGCTACACCATTGCGTCCCAACGCCGGGGCTGGCTGTTTGGCTATGCTGGGTATGACACGGCGGCACTGCGCAAGGCGGCGGCAATCCTGGGAAAATTGCTACGTAATCAATAGCACACCAGTCAATATCCGCGAGGGCTAACGGCAGTTTAGAGGCAGATGCTCTTTGGCAATGCTGGTCTTGTTCTCACCCAGGACGGTCATCTTGTCGGGGCCTGTGGCAAAGCCGCACACCCAGGTCACCGGCACCACCTGGGCGTCTTCCACCACGGCCGGACGCAGAGTCAGAATCTTGTCCTTCAGGTGGCCATTGGCGCGGTTGCCATAGGTGATGTGGATGGCACCATCCTGCACGGTAACAGCGCGCACCAGGTTGTTGACGATCTTGTCGGCTACGGGCAAGGCGATGCTGGCGTTGTCTACCGGCAGCGTCTTGGTCGCACTCCATTGGGCTGCAATCGGTCCCTTTGCCAGATTGGCCAATGTGCTGCCCTCCACGATCTGGTCCCGCACCAGCTTGCCCTGGTAACTGGGCAGGGCCAACAACGCCAGAATGGCCAGCACGGCGACCACCACCAACATTTCGATCAGCGTAAAGCCTGGGTTCAGTGTTTTCATGCGTGGGACGACAGTTTTGCTGGCATATTGTCACCCCTATGACGCCATTAACCGAACTCCTGCAGCAACGCGATTCCCTGTCCGCCAGCGAACTGCTGGTGCAACTCAAAGAGGGCTTGCCCCATTCGTCCGCGACGTCGGGCGCCGGTGCGGCCACCCACCAGCTGCTGCTGGACTATTTCAAACTCGACGCCAAGGCCAGCGCCAGCAGTTTCGGCCAGGCCTTCAAGCGCTACCCGCAGACGGCGCAGGCCTTGCTGGACCTGTGCCGGGCCCAGGGGCTCACGGAGCTCTGCGCGCTGATGCAATCCGTGTTGGACGCCAGGCCCAGACCCTCGGGTGCCTTCAAGCAAGGCTTAAAGGAACAGGCCAACAGCGCCAACCCAGACCACCAGAAAGGGATAGCCGCCTTCATAGCGGGTTTCTCCAAGGTCGCTTTTGCCAACCCCGGCAACGAAGCCGATATCGAACTCTCGCTGGCCTGGAGCGCGGTGGAAGACTGCCTGCTGGACCAGGTGGCCGTCCACGCCGATGTAATCGCCTTCGACTGGGGACCAACGGTACGTGCGCAGCGCCAGCGTGAGCAAACGGTACGCGACGCGCTGACCGACACAACCGCCTTGCAGATGCTGCAGGCCTTGCTGGATGACGCCGCACCCCAGGTCATTGCCCAGCCCAGCGACTACGACATGGACCACGCCGGCGCGCCCCGGCAGCCCGTCACCATCGCCGTGCACCACGTCGGGCCCCACCAGGCATTACCAACGGCGCAGGCTGCGGACCTGGCCCAACGTCCCGCTGCCGCGCAGTTGCTGGCCGTGTACCGCTCACTCAACGGTGCGGCCCTGTTTTGCACCGACGCGCAGGATCTGTGGTCCGCAGGCTTTGTGTTCCTGCCTGCACAGCAGTGGGACGCCGCCCGCGCAGAAGTGGTGGACTGGCTCAGCAGCGTGGACTTTCAGGATGACCCGGCTGCACTGCCAGACTGGGTGCGCAGCGCGATTCCGTTTGGAAAGATACCCGGGGACGCCAGTTACTGGATCGTGCCGGTGGACGGCCCCTATGCAGGCACGGTGATGCTATCCAACGACGATGTCAGCGCAGAAGAACCGCGCTACCCCAGCTTTGACGCCTTCGTGGCCACCTTGTGCCTGCAGCCCGAACAGGTGCTGGGCTGCGGTGGCTACGTCAGCTACCCTGCGGCCAGCAATGCCTACAACCTGTATCCCGTTGGCTACCGCAGCGGCGGCGTCTGAGCAGGGGGCATTCATGCCTGCCTGCGACGGTAGCGTGCGGGAGACTCTCCCACGCGGCTGGCAAACAGGCGTGTGAACGTGGGCACATCGGCATAGCCCACGGCCTCGGTGATCTGCGCAATGCTCCACGCGCTGTCGTTGAGCAGCTGCTTGGCCTTGTCGACCCGCGCCTGCTGCAGCAGGGCCAGCGGTGAATCACCGGTCTGCGCCTTGACCCGGCGTAAGAGCGTGCGGGTGCTGACGTGGAAGGCCTGGGCCAGACGCTCCAGGTCGTAAGGCTCAGTCAAGCGCGACCCCAGCCATTGCGCCACGCTGTGCGCAAACGATGGCAGGCCGGTGGGTGCCAGGAGGGCGCTGTCCACAAATGGGGCCTGGCTGGCGCGCGGTTGCGACAACAGGGCCAGCCGTGCGGTGGCGGTGGCCACCTGGGCGCCCAGCGTCTTTTTGACCAGGTGAATGGCCAGATCAAACGCCGAGCTGACGGCCCCCGTGGTGGTGATGGCACCGTCTTCCACCAGCACGGCATCTGCATGCAATGTGGTGGCGGGATAGCGGCTTGTCAGCTCGCCCGCACACAACCATGCGGTCGTGGCCTTGCGGCCATCGAGCAAGCCGGCCTCGCCCAGCAGAAAGGTACCGATGCAGACAGCGGCCACTGGCGTGCCACTGGAAAAGCTTTTGCGGATATAGGCCAGCTCGCGGCGCAGGGGGGCCAGCTTGCTGTCCCATTCATCCAGTTGGCGAATCTCCGGTCCGGGCACGACGAGCAGGTCATAGACCCCCGCAGGCCGCTGCACGCCGACAGAGAAACCGCCGGCCACCGTGACCACGCGTGCGCCCAGTCCCACCACCTGCACGTCAAACGGCGGTGATGCGGTCTTGCGCAGCGCGTGGGCGACATGGCTGGCGATCAGCAGCACATCGGCCACCGCAAAGATTTCGGTCGCCATACAGCCCGCATAGGCCAGGATGGCGATGCGCAAAGGCCTGGCCTTTTTGGGCAGCAGCGGTTTTGAGGGCATATGGCGAAAACACCATTAAATATGGCAATAACGCCATGGTACTTGAGCATTCGCCAGTTTGACAATGCAACACCATGCAAATCACCCAACTCCGCAACGCCACCCTCATCGTGCACATCCGCAACCGCCACATCCTGGTCGACCCGATGCTGGCCCCCAAGGACGCACTACCGCCACTGCGCCTGCTGGACGGCAAACGCCTGCGCAACCCCACCGTGGACCTGCCAGCGCAGGCCGAGGCAGCACTGGCCCAGGTCACGCACTGCCTGATCACCCATTGCCAGAAAGGCCACTTCGACCACCTGGACGGCCATGGCAAGAAATGGCTGCGCGAGACCCAGTTGCCCGTCATCTGCACGCCCCACGACGCCGCCTATCTGCGCAAGCGCGGACTCAATGTGCAGGCCTTGCCCGCGAACCACGACCAGCCCAGCCCCTTCTTCGAGGGCCGCATCCGCACGCTGCGTTGCACACATGGCGCGGGCCTGGTGGGCCGGCTCATGGAGCATGGCGTCGGCTACCTCATTGAAATGCCGGGTGAACCCAGCCTGTACCTGGCGGGTGACACGGTGCTGACACCGCGCATGCGTGACTTCGTTGCCACACACCAGCCGGGCGTGAGCGTGATCCCGGCGGGTGGTGCCCGCTTTGATGTCGGTCAGGACATCATCATGGGACTGGATGACGCGATGGCATTCACACGGTTGTCAACCGGCATCGTCGTCGCCAACCATCTGGAGGCCATCAGCCATTGCCCGGTGACGCGCAAGGACTTGCTGGCGGCAGGGAACATCGCGGGGGTCGCCCAACGCTTGCGGGTTCCACACGACGGGGAAACACTGGAGTGTCACGCCGTGGCCTAGTCGGCAGCACGGCGCTCGGAATGCACCAGCGTCCAGATCAGGCCCACGCCGACGCTGGTGCCATTGGATCGCAGGAACAGCGGACTGGCGCTATTGGCAGAACCGCCATAGCTCTCATGGCGGACAAAGCCAAACACCCGCAGATGGGGCGTTTGGTCCTTGGATGCGCTCGCTGCGAGGCGCGTCGCCAGAAGTCCTGCACGGGCTTCATACGCTGAGCGCCCTGCCGTCGCCAACTCTGGCGAAACGCCATAGAAGTATTGGTTGAGCTGGCGGTCACCCAGGACCAGGCTGCCGCTTGCGGAAAGGCGCCACCCATCCCGCAGCGCTGCCGACTCATAACCCAGCTCCGGTTCGAATGCCAGACCCTGCCCGCGCACGCCCCCATTGACCTCCAACACGGCGCGCACGGGTAGCTCCAGCCGCAGCCGGCTGCTTCGCGATGGTCGGGCCAGCGTCAGCTTCAGCCTTGGCCCGAACTCCACCAGCGTCCCTAGATCCGGCATGCCCCTGCGCACCGCAATGTCGCTGGAACTCGACGGCAGCGACGCGGAAAAACCCACGTCAAAATCGTAGTCACGGGTGTGCACTAGGCGAGCGCCAACACTGTCGCGATCGGCCCGCAGCACTTCGCCGCGGTAGAAGAATATGGGTAGTGCCAGGGCCCGCGAAACCCGCTCGGTGGATGCCGGATAGGCAGGCGTCGACACTGCGCCACCCACAATGCCCAACTCCCAGAGTGGCAAGGCCTGCCCGGCTTCCTGCGCCTGTGCCGACAGCGCGGACGCCACGACCACCCATGCGGCTACGGTTGAAAAATTCATAGGTTCTTTCACTTTCAAGCAGTCTAAGGGATTGCACTGTGCTGCACGCAAAGGGCGCGACGATTGGGCCTGCGATAGGGCGGCTAAGATACCTGCCAGTTGAAAGGGCAGCAGTGGATCGAGCGGATTTCATACATTTGGTGCGTGTCAGTGAGCAGGCCAGTGCCGACGATAGCGACGCCTATCGCCGCAGCGTGGCCGGCTTTGCTGCGCTGGGCTATCTGTGGGTGATTGGCTGCTTCGTGTTGGCCATTGGCCTCGTGGTATGGAGCCTCTACGCCATGGGCCACGGCCGGTTCAGGGGCTTTCATGTGGTCATGCTGATCGCCGCTGGCGGCCTGCTGTGGACCAGCCTGCGGGCTTTGTGGTTCCGCCTGGAAGCGCCGCAAGGCGCCATTCTGACTGTGGCCGACGCACCGGCCCTGTTCCAGGCGCTGGAGCGCATCCGCAAGAAAATCAAGGGGCCCGCCATCGACCACGTGCTGCTGGACGGCAGCTTCAACGCGAGCATCAGCCAGATACCCCGCTGGGGACTGCTGGGCGGCGCCACCAACTACCTGACCATTGGCCTGCCCCTGCTGCTGGCGATTGACCGGCCGCGCTTTCTGGCCGTCCTGGCGCATGAGTATGGGCACTTGCGCGGCGGACACGGGCAGTTTGCGGCCCGGATCTACCGCACACGCCTGAGCTGGATGAAGCTGGAGCATGGCATGCGCGGTGACACGGGCGTGGTGGCGGTGGCAACCCAGGCCTTTCTGCGCTGGTACTTTCCGCGTTTCATGGCCAGGACCTTTGCCCTGGCCCGCCAGGATGAGTATGAGGCCGACCGCATCGCAGGCAAACTGGTGGGGCGCGATGTGGCCGGCGCAGCGCTGACCGAGATATCCATCAAAGGCCATTGGCTCACAGCCGAATTCTGGCCCCTGCATTGGAGCGCTGCATTGGGTAGTGTGCAACCCGTTGGCCCCTTTGGCGCCATGCGGACCCTGCTCGCGCAGCCCGTGGCAGACGATTTCGCGCGCCAGTCGTTGCGCCAGGCATTGATCCAACTCAGCGACGAAGTCGATACCCACCCGGTCTTGCGCGACCGCCTGGAGGCCCTGAAAGCCAGCAAGCAGCTCCCTGCATGGTCCAGCCGTCCGGCGCTGGAACTGCTGGGAATCGGCGCGAACCAATGGCTGGAACGCCTTGACCGGGAATGGTGCCGCGACAACGCCAGCGACTGGAAGTTGCACCACGCCTACCTGCGCCGGGTTCAGGTCGGTATCGACACCCTGTCCGCCAGCATCCGGCGCAACAACGCCGATGAAATGACGCAACTGGGTGACCTGCATCGGCGCCTGGACGCCCGTGCTGACGTGCGCGCCTTCTACGAGCGGGCCCTGCAGCTCACGCCGGGCCATGCCGGCGCATTGCGTGGCATGGTGAATTGCCTGTCGGACGCCGAACACCCGGCACGCCTCGACTACCTCGGCCAGCTGTTCGAACTCAGCATGGCCCATCGTTGGTGGGCATGCTGTACCGCCGTGCGTGCGCTGGAACGCAGCGTCGCTGCGGGCCACCCGGACGAAAGCACCCTCAGGATGTGGCGCGAGCGTCTGAAAGAGGCCGATGTGGCCGAAGGCCGGGCCTGGACGGAACTGACCGAGTCACCGTTCTTCCAGTCCATTGCGCGCCACGACCTGAACGACTTTGAAAAAGGCGAGCTCCAGTCCGACCTGACCCGCTGCAAGGCGGTGGTGCGCGCCTGGCTGGTGCGCAAGGTCCTCAGGGAGTTCCCGTACCGGCGCTGTTACGTGCTGTTTGTCGAACTGCCCGACATGGACGATGGTGACCGCTACCAACTGTGCCGCCAGCTCGAACAGACACTGGACCTGCCCGGCCAGGTGCTGGTGCTGTGGGCCGGGCACTCGCCCACACTCGCGGATATCCAGCGCAATGCCTTTGACGCGGTGTACGTGCGGCCGTTGAAGTAAGCGGCCGTCCAGACACTGATTAGCTACTGTTTTTATAGCTCCATAGGCATAATCCACGAGGGCTAGAGGCCATTACTTCCCTAACCTCTGTGGAGGACGACACTGAACGCTGTCATTTACTTCCAGGCCACCCGATCAATAGTCCCGCTGTATTGCGTGGCGCCGGACTTGGACAGTCTGATCTCCACCTTGGAATCATCGATATTGAGCATGCCGAAGTTGCGCTGCAGAGCGCCAAAGACGACGGCTGTCTTCACGGCCGCGCCGGACGCTGTCGCTTCAAACAGGTTGCGACCGCCGTCCAGTGAATAGCTCGCCAAATTGTTGTCATGGATGTCGCCACTGAGGATCAGGATGTTGTGGACCTTGGCCAGCCCCTGCATGCGCTCGTACTCCGGGACGCAGTTGAGCCAGCTTTCACCGCTGTTGGCATCAAACACGCTGCCTGAGGCCACCAGGTGGGTTGCTCCAACGGGCGCGGCGGCCATCTGGGCTTGCATGGCGTCGAGTTGCTCCATGCCGAGCATGGCTTTCTTGCCGCGCCCTTTGCGAAAGCTGCGTCCATCCGACAGGTGCAGAAACACATTGGCGCCCAGCGCCACCATGCTGTAGCCCGGGGGCGGCGTGTTGGCGTCCCATGGCGGTGGCGCGGATGGAAAGCTGCGCGACCCCAGACGCCGTGACAGCGCCTGGCGGTAGGCCGCAAACACGGCGCGGCTCGGATAGATCAGGGGACGTTGCACCGGGCTCTTCATCGCGTCGGCACCGCAGGCGTCGTTCCATAAAAAGTCGTGGTCATCCCAAATGGCGTAGGTCGTCAAGCTCGGCCTTTGGACCAGGGCCCGGAACTGCTTTTGCGCCAGCAGCTCTTTGTACCGGTCATGGGCGTGCTGGGCAAATTCCATCTCCGACAGGTTTTGCACACCCAAGCTGTTGTACTGCCCGCCCACGTCCAGGTAGATCGAGTCGCCCAGCAGCACCAGGACGTCCGGGTTCTCCGCGGCGATTTCGTCCCAGACGGGTTGTTGCTTGAACACCTGGGTGCAGAAACAGGACGTGAAAGCGATGCGCATGACGATCTCCTCGTGTGGATGGGTTGGGCCGTGGCCTGGTGCATTGTGGTGCGAACAAAGGGTTGTGAACATCCCATGCACAGGGGATGCAATTCCTGAAGATTCGAAGCAGCGTGATGGGCGGCGTGAACGCTACGAACAGACTGCGGCCTGAATCTCTGGGTTGCGCTTAAAGAACTGTGCCCAATCACAGGCATTCTTGTCCTGGTTGTCTTTCAGCATTCGGTCCGCGCCAAGCCGCAGAAAGGTTCGCACCGTCCCGGCGCTACCGAATTGCACCGCCGTCTGCAGGGCAGTCTGCTGCCGGTAGGCTGGGGTGCGCTCGTTGATGTCGGCGCCCGCGGTGACGAGTTCGGCAATCGACCCGGTGGCGCTTTCATAGGCCGCAATGTGCATGGGTGTCCAGCCGGTCGGGTCATGGGTCGACGTTTCCGCTCCGGCCTGGATCAGACGGTGGACGGCGGCCACCGCGTCCGTACGCAATGCCTGCGTCAAGGCAGTCACGACCTGCCCCTGCTCGTTGGTGTGTCGGGTGTTGACCTTGGCATGGGCAGCCAGTAGCTGCTCAACCATTGCCACGTTATTGCTGGCTGCCGCATAGCCCAAGGCGGTGCGGCCCACGTCATCGGCACCGTGCGCATTCGGATTGGCACCCGCTGCCAACAACAGTGGCACGGCGTCGACACTCTCGGTCTTGAGCGCTTCCAGCAACAGGTCGTCGGCTGTCTCACGCACAGGCACTATTCCCGCGCCAAAACCCATGTGGGCCGCGATGGCGTGTGCACTGTTGCGCAGCCCTGCCAACGCTCTGTCCAGCGGACCTTGCAGGCCATCCGCATGCTGGAGCGCGCTGCGCAAGCGTTCACCGCAACCCGCCCGCACCAGTTCAAGCTTGCTTACCAGCCGCTCGCATGGGTCTTTGGCTGCGCCAGCCTTGGCCAAGGCGCGGTGCAGATTGAGGTAGGGACCATGCTCGGGGTAGACCGTCGAGCCGCCTGCCGAGCGGATTTGCAGCTTAAGCCGAACTCCATCCACCGCGATGGCCGCAGGCAGTGGCATGCTGATCTCCGCACCCTTCTGCTCCGGCGGCAGACTCCAGCGCGTGACTTCGTGCAGATTGGCATGCACGGCAATCGATCCGCTCTGTGCGAGCGTGGAAAAACTCTCGTCGCCGTCTTGCGAGAGCAATAGCGCCACCGATTCGACTTCACAGACGCGGCTGTCCGCCGTGCAGGCACCTACGGGCTGAACGACCAGCGATTCGACCCGCACGATGAGCTGGCCCTTCACCACGCGCGCCTTGCCAATCAGTCGGCCGCGCAGCGCCCAATCGTTGACCAGGTAATTGGTGACGCGAATATCAAACTCGTCGGTGTCAACGGCGGTGGAGTAGGCGCCGACACCGAACAAGGCCTTGGTGCGCGTCCAAAGATTCAGATCCAGAAAAAACGACACCTGCGCAACGACGGTCAAGGCGAAGAAGCCATACAGCCATGGAGTCCATCGCTTGCGCGCGGCCGCCACTTGCTCGGGCGTGTAGGCGGGTGTCTTGTTGCCAACGCTGCTTGCAGTGCGTGACACAAACTGCGTCTCTGTAGCACGGGCCGCGCGTGTCTTCAGGCCAAAGCCCCATTCCAACCCGGCCGCCTTCAAGGTCAGCGTTACGCAGTACGTCATGTCTCGGTCCGACGCCGCCGTGCTGGGCATATCACTGGGCAGGGTCACTTCCGCCTTGATGCGATGGGCTTCAACCTGGTTAGCGGCAAAGTCTTGGCTCCAGATCAGGCCAAAGCCACTTTGGTTGCGCGCGGAGGATTCAATTTTGGCTTCCACCAGCCACGAGTCCGCGTCAATGGATCGGTCAATCTGAAACTCCACGGTGACCGGAACACCATGCGGCACCGGGTCCTGGGACAGCTTCAGGCTGACGCCGCCGCCTGCCAGTCGCTGACGCCACAGATACAGCGTCGCCCATGTCACACCCACGCCTGCCACCACAAACACGACCTTGAACCAAAACGGGATGTCGCGGTTGGGGACCATCAGCATCAGCACGACCGCGTCCCACACGACGGAGAACAGGGTAAGGAACTCGGCGCCTTGACCGGCTCGGGTGCGAGTCTGTGACTGGTCGGACTTTTTCATTGTGCTTGTTGATGACGCCATCGGTAGTGGCTACCGAGCAATTTAGCATGCCCAACGCACGCGGGCTACAGGCCCATTCGACCAACAACAACTACCCCTCAAACTGCGGATGCAACTGGCGGATGCGCGTCATCGCCATGCCGGCCGCTGCGGTGCGGGTCTCCACCCCCAGCTTGACGAAGATGCGCTCCAGGTGTTTCTTCACCGTCATCGGGCTGCTGCCCAGAATCTCGCCAATGTCTTTGTTGGTCTTGCCCTTGACCACCCAGTACAGCACCTCGGCCTCCTTGGCGGTAAGCTTGAAGCACAGGCTCATGGCTTCAATGACCGCGGTGTCCGACACCTCGCGCATCACGATCAGCCAGTCACCGTCTTCGGCCGTCGCATCGCTGTCGCCGGTCTGCTGGTGCAGGCGAAAGGTCAGCCGCGTGGCGCCGCGCTCAATGGAGAGTTTGGGCGGCTCGCCCTGGGCCAGTTGTTGCAGGCCATGGCGCAGCCAGACCAGCACCGGCTCGGGGGTGGTGGGCGCCTGGGTGCCGCAGTACCGCTCCAGCAGTTCACGCGCCAGCGGCGTTTGCCACATCAACGCGCCATCGCTGGCGCGCACGGTGATGGTTGCGTAGCCGAAGGCGTCCAGCGCGTTGCGGGTCTGGCGCCGCTCGCGCGCGCCCTTCAGGTGCACCTGCATGCGGGCCAGCACTTCCTTCGGCTTGATGGGCTTGGTCACATAGTCCACGCCACCGGATTCGAGCGCGGCCACCAGATACTCGGTCTCGGTCAGGCCGGTCATGAAGACGATGGGAATGTGTGCCGTCTGTGCCTGCGCCTTCAGGCGCCGGGCCACCTCAAAGCCATCCATGCCAGGCATCATGGCGTCCAGCAACACAATATCGGGCAGGGCCTGCGCGGCACGTTGCAGGGCGGCCTCGCCCGAGGTGGCGATCAGCACGGTGTAGCCCGATTCGTCCAGCGCGTCGTGCAACACGGACAGGTTGTCCGGCACGTCGTCGACGATCAGCACCACATCGCTGTTGGCCCGGTCCAGCGTATGGTTCAGGGTCGGGGCCACGGTGGGGGGCGCGGGGGTTTCAATGGGTCGGCTGTTCATCAATATCTCTCTGCAACTGCGCCAGCATGGCCTCGAACTCGAACTGCCGTGCCATGGCGCCCATGGCCTGGGCGAAACCGGCGCACGCGGGTTGCGCCGCCACAATGGCCGACAGCTTGTTGGTGATGCCCCGGTAGAAGCCCAGGTGCACCAGTTCCTGCAGGGCCAGCAAATCGGCGCGCGGCGGAGGCACGATAGGCTGATCGCTCGGGGCGGCAGGTTCTGAATCCGGCGTCGCAGACGCACCCGCAGCGGTGTCCAGCCAGGTGAGTGCCAGCTTGCGCTCCAGCCAGTCCAGCAGCTCGGAGTGGCGCACGGGTTTGACGATGAAGTCTTCGGGCTCTATGCCCAGCAGGTTGTCCACGCCGCGCTCAAACGCGTTGGCCGACACAATGGCCACGCAGGGCTGACGCCCGTCCAGCGCACGCACGCGGCGCAGGGTTTCCCAGCCATCAATGCCTGGCATAGCCAAATCCAACAGGATCACATCAGGGTCGTAGCCGGCGGCCAGCAGGTCCAGCCCGTCATGGCCACTGGCCGCCACGCGCAGCACAAAGCCCAGCGGCTCCAGCAGGCTGACCAGCAGATCGCGGTCGGCCTCCTCGTTGTCCACCACCAGAATCTTGCGGCGCGCACCGGCGTACCCATGGCGGGGCTTGCGCACCGCCGGGGCCAGGCGTTCCAGCGACTGCCCCGGCTGGCTGTGCAACTCGGGCAAGAACAGACGCACCGTGAAGATGGAGCCCTGCCCAGGCTGGCTGCTGGCGGTCAGCTCGCCGCCCATCAGGTCGGTCAGCATCTTGGCAATGGTCAGGCCCAGGCCGGAGCCGCTGGCCCCCACGGCCACGCTGGCTGCACGCGTGAACGGGTCAAAGATCTGCGCCAACTCATCAGGCTGCATGCCGGGCCCGGTGTCGTGCACTTCCACGTGGGCCATCTCGCGCGCATGGCGCAGCCTGAAGGTCACGTTGCCCTGCTGTGTGAATTTGATCGCGTTGCCCAGCAGGTTGATGAAGATCTGGCGCACGCGCTTTTCGTCGGCCCGCACCCACTCTGGCATGGCGCCCTGCACTTCAAAGTTAAACGCCAGCCCCTTGGCCGCCGCCTGCAACTCGAACAGGCTGGCGATCTCGTGCATGCCGTTGGCAAACTGCATGGGTTTCGCGTTCAGCGTGAGCTTGCCTGACTCGATGTGGGCCATGTCCAGCGTGCCCTCGATCAAGGACAGTAAATGCTCGCCGCCGCGCTTGATCACACTCACTGCCTGCTTGCGGTGCGCAGGGATGGAGGGGTCTTCCCCCATCAGCTGCGCATAGCCCAGAATGCTGTTCAGCGGCGTGCGCAGCTCGTGGCTGATGGCGCTGATGTAGCGGCTCTTGGCATGGTTGGCCTGTTCGGCCTGGCGCTTGGCGCGCTCGGCCACGGCGGTGGCGGCCTGCAGCGCCTCGTCGGTCTGGCGGTGCGACTCGATCTCCTGCACCAGCAAGTGCGTTTGCCGGTTGGATTCTTCCTGCGCCACCTGGCGGCTCTTGTGCGCCAGCACCAGCCACCAGGCCACGATACCACCCAGCAACAGCAACGCCATATAGGCCTTGAAGAAACCCGAGCGCAGCGCCTCGTTCAGCGCCACCTGCCCGCCGGTGGCCTCATTCAGGGCGGACAGTTCCTGCCGGTAGAACATGCCAAACACGGTGGCCAGCAAGGGCACGATGATCAGCATCAGCAGCATGAAGTGCCCCGCGCCAGTGTCCAGAAACGGCCACACGCGGCGGGGCAGCAACCAGCGCAAGGCGCCCGACCACTGCGCCGACAGGCTGGCGTGGGGTTTACACAGGTCGCCACAGCGCGCGTCCAGCGTGCAGCACAGCGAGCAGATGGCACCCCGGTAGGCCGGGCAGTGGGCCATGTCGGGGCCTTCGTATTCGCGTTCGCAGATGACGCAGCGTTGAACCTGTAACGACCCGTCTGGCGCTGGAGCGTGGGCGGCACGGCGCTTTGCTCCGTGTCCCCCGCCCGCTTCGCAGGCTCCTCCTTGACCTGCGCAAAACGCCGTACCGCCCACACTCCCGATGCTCGTCCTTGCAATGTAGTAGCGTCCCTTGGTCGCCCAGGCAAGCACCGGTGCGGCCAGGAAAGCGGTCACCAGGGCCACCACGGCTGAGAAGGCCTTGGCATCCGCCCCAAACAATCCCAGATACGCCATCACCGACAAGGCAGATGCCAGTGCCATGGAGCCCACGCCCACCGGGTTGATGTCATACAAGTGCGCGCGCTTGAACTCGATGCCCTTGGGGCTTAGGCCCAGTGGCTTGTTGATGACCAGATCGGCCACCACGGTCATGATCCAGGCGATGGCGATGTTGGAGTACAGGCCCAGCACATCGCCCAACGCGCGGAACACATTCATCTCCATCAGCATGAAGGCAATCAGCGTGTTGAACAGCACCCACACCACGCGCCCCGGGTGGCTGTGCGTCAGACGCGAAAAGAAGTTGCTCCAGGCCAGCGAGCCGGCATAGGCGTTGGTGACATTGATCTTGAGTTGCGACACCACCACGAACACCGCCGTGGCCGCCACTGCCCATTGCAGGGACGTGAACACATACTCGTACGCCGCCAGGTACATCTGGTTGGGGTCCACCGCACGGTCCGTTGGCACACTGTGGGTGATGGCCAGATAGGCCAGAAACGCCCCGCCCAGCATCTTGGCCACACCCAGCACCACCCAGCCCGGACCACCCAGCATCACGCACAGCCACCAGCGTTTTCGGTTCTGCGCGGTTTGCGCCGGCATGAAGCGCAGGTAGTCGGCCTGCTCCCCCATTTGCGTGATCAGCGCAATGCCGACCGTGAGCGCAGCACCAAACAAGTGCACGTCAAACACCCCGCCAACCCCAAACTCACCACCGTAGTGCGTGATGCCCGCAAATGCACCGGGGTTGCGCACCAAGACAAAACCAAACGGCACGACCAACATCAGCAACCACAGCGGCTGGGTCCAGACCTGCAACCTGCTGATGGCGGACACGCCGTGGGTGACCAGCGGCACCACCACCAGCGCACAGATCAGGTAGCCCCATGCGGGGGGAATGTCCAGCGCCAGCTCCAGCGCGTAGGCCATGATGGCGGCCTCCAGCGCAAAAAAGATGAAGGTGAACGTGGCGTAGATCAGCGAGGTGATGGTGGAGCCGATGTAGCCAAAGCCGGCGCCGCGGGTCAGCAGGTCCATGTCCACGCCATAGCGCGAGGCATAGACGCTGATGGGCAGGCCCGCCAGGAAGATGACCAGCCCCGTGACCAGGATGGCCCAGAAGGCGTTGACGAAACCGTATTGCACCAGCAGCGTGGCGCCCACGGCTTCGAGCACCAGGAAGGATGCCGCGCCAAAGGCGGTGTTGGCGACGCGCCATTCGGACCACTTGCGAAACCTCTGCGGTGCGAAGCGCAGCGCGTAGTCTTCCATGGTCTCGCTGGCCACCCAGTTGTTGTAGTCCCGGCGAATCTTCACCACCCGCTGCGGCGGGGCGGCGGGCGTGGGGGGAAGGTCGGGTTCGAGCGGCACACCGCCATGGTGCAGATTCCATGCCATCGTTGCTTTTGCTTCTGTATCAGTCGGGTAGCGGGTTTTGCTCCGTGTCCCCCGCCCGCGTTGCGGGCTCCTCCTTTACCTACGCAAGACCCACTACCCGACTGATACGGCGCGGCTTGGTTTGCGCCGGGATGGCAGCAAAGGTTCAAGCGGCAGGCATTGGGTGGCTGTTCTGCGCAGGTCAAGGAGGAGCCCGCACAGCGGGCGGGGGACACGGAGCAGAACGGCCACCCAGTGCCTGCTGCGGGCGCATACGAGCAGCATCCGGCATTTGGCGTACACGCACGACTTGTGGGGCACGGATATTGCCTAATAATGCCAAGACCCCTGCCAACACCACTGCCACGCCATGGAACTCACCCCCCGCGAAAAAGACAAACTGCTGTTGTTTACTGCAGCCCTGCTGGCCGAACGGCGCAAGGCCCGTGGCCTCAAGCTCAACTACCCCGAAGCCATGGCCCTGATCAGCGCGGCCGTCATGGAAGGCGCGCGCGACGGCAAGACCGTGGCGCAGCTGATGAGCGAAGGCCGCACCGTGCTGACCCGCGCCGATGTGATGGACGGCATCGCCGAGATGATTCCCGACATCCAGGTGGAAGCTACCTTCCCCGACGGCACCAAGCTCGTGACCGTGCACCAGCCGATTGTCTGAACACCCATTTCCCAGGAGCCATCATGCGAAATCACTTTCTGAACGCTATTATTTTGATAGCTACTTATGCAATGTCCATGAGGGCTAGCATAGCATTTGCCCATGATGGTCACGGGCTGGCGGGCACCCACTGGCATGCTACGGATGTGTGGGGCTTTGTAGTGGTGGGCGGCCTTGCGGCTGTGGCCATCTGGGTTTCGCGCAAAAACAAGTGAACAGGTGAGGTAGGCATGATACCCGGCGAAATCATCACAGACGAGGGCGAACACGCCCTCAACACCGGACGGCGCACGCTGACGCTGGTCGTGCAGAACACGGCCGACCGGCCCATCCAAGTCGGCTCCCACTACCACTTTGCCGAAACCAACGGCGCGCTGGGCTTTGACCGCGCGGCAGCGCAGGGCATGCGGCTGAACATTGCATCCGGCTCGGCAGTGCGCTTTGAGCCGGGCCAGCAGCGCACCGTGGAACTGGTCGATCTGGCCGGTGACCGCATCGTCTACGGCTTTCGTGGCCTCACCCAAGGGAAGCTCTAACCATGGCAACGATTGGACGCCGCGCCTACGCGGAAATCTTTGGCCCCACGGTCGGTGACCGCGTGCGCCTGGCTGACACCGGTCTGCTGATCGAGGTCGAGAAGGACTACACGCTGGCCGCTGGCGCCTACGGCGAAGAGGTCAAGTTCGGCGGTGGCAAGACCATCCGCGACGGCATGGCGCAGTCGCAGCGCACCCGAGCCGAAGGCGCCGTGGACTGCGTGATGACCAACGCGCTGATCATGGACCACTGGGGCATCGTCAAGGCCGACATCGGATTGAAGGGCGGGCGCATCGTCGCCATCGGCAAGGCCGGCAACCCCGACACGCAGCCGGGCGTGGATATCTTCATCGGGCCCGGCACCGAGGTCATCAGCTGCGAGGGCAACATCGTCACCGCCGGCGGCATCGACAGCCACATCCACTTCATCTGCCCGCAGCAGATTGACGAGGCCCTGGCCAGCGGTGTGACCACCATGCTGGGCGGCGGCACCGGCCCGGCCACTGGCACCTTTGCCACGACCTGCACGCCGGGGCCGTGGAACATCGAGCGCATGCTGCAGGCTGCGGACGCCTTCCCCATGAACCTGGGTTTTCTGGGCAAGGGCAACGCATCGCTTCCCGCTGCACTGCACGAGCAGGTCAACGCCGGTGTCATCGGTTTGAAGCTGCACGAGGACTGGGGCACCACCCCGGCTGCCATCAGCAACTGCCTGGACGTGGCAGAAGAGACCGATGTGCAGGTCGCCATCCACTCCGACACGCTCAACGAATCCGGCTTTGTCGAGAACACCATTGCTGCAACCAAGGGCCGGGGACTCTGCGCCTTCCACACCGAGGGTGCTGGCGGCGGCCATGCACCGGACATCCTGAAGGTGGTGGGCCAGGCCAACTTCCTGCCCAGCTCCACCAACCCGACCATGCCGTACACGCAGAACACGCTGGACGAACACGTGGACATGCTGATGGTCTGCCACCACCTGGATGCAGGCATTGCCGAGGACCTGGCCTTTGCCGAAAGCCGCATTCGCAAGGAAACGATTGCGGCCGAGGACATCCTGCACGACCTGGGCGCCATCAGCATGATGAGCAGCGACAGCCAGGCCATGGGCCGCGTCGGCGAGGTCATCATCCGCACCTGGCAGACGGCGCACAAGATGAAGGCGCAGCGTGGACCGCTGCCCGAAGACAACGCACGCAACGACAACTTCCGCGTCAAACGCTACGTCGCCAAGTACACCATCAACCCGGCCATCGCCCACGGCATCAGCCACGAGGTGGGCAGCATCGAGGTCGGCAAATGGGCCGATCTGGTGGTCTGGAAGCCGGCGTTCTTTGGTGTGAAGCCCGCCCTGGTGCTCAAGGGCGGCTTCATCGCCCTGGCCGCCATGGGCGACCCCAATGCCAGCATCCCCACACCGCAGCCGGTGCACTACCGACCCATGTTCGGCGCGTTTGGTGGCGCACTGGCCAAGGGCTCACTGACCTTCGTGTCGCAGGCTGGCCTGAACGCCGGCATACAGGCCAGCTTTGGTCTGAACAAGACGCTCAGCGCCGTAAAGAACATCCGCGGAGTACGCAAGCAGCACATGGTGCATAACAGCTACCTGCCGACGATGGAGATTGATGCCCAGACCTACAGCGTGCGCGCCGATGGACAGTTGCTGACCTGTGAGCCGGCGGTAAGCTTGCCGATGGCCCAACGCTACTTCCTGTTCTGATGATTCAAACCTCCAAACTGATCCCCCAAGGCAAAGGCCTCGCCCCCGTCCTCCTCAAACGCGCCAACACCGTCGAACTCGATTGGGACGTCCGCCAGAAAAGCCGCTTTGACGCCACAGACTCTGCAGGCCGGCAGATCGGCGTCTTTCTGCCGCGTGGCACCGTGGTGCGCGGTGGCGACGTGCTGGTGGCCGAAGACGGCTCGCTGATCAAGGTCATCGCCGCGCCGCAATCGGTGCTGAAGATCACCTACTGCAGCAACCACGGCACACCGTACGACCTGATCCGCGCCGCCTACCACCTGGGCAACCGCCACGTGCCGATCGAACTTAAACCCGACCACCTGAAGATTGAACCCGACCATGTGCTGGCCGACATGCTGCGCGCCATGCACCTGATCGTCAACGCGGTGGACGAGGCGTTTGAGCCCGAGAGCGGCGCCTATGCCAGCGGGGGCCATGCGCATGCTGGGCACGGTCACGACCATGGGCACGAACACCACGATCACGGCCATGCTCATGCCCACACAGAGGCTAAGCCTTCCGGCGCTACCAAGCTCGCGTCCATCCCGATTGCCGCAGCAGCCAAGCCGCATGTGCACGGCCCGGGCTGCAAGCACGACCACTGAGAGCGCCCCGCCCATGCTTGACGCCAGCCTGATGCAGCTGATGTGGCTGGCCTCCCCGGCCCTGCCCATTGGCGGTTTTTCGTATTCGGAATGCCTGGAGTCCGCTGTCGACACCGAGCGGGCCGCGACGGAAGGCGATGCGTCCGCGTGGCTGGTGGACCATTTGCACCTGAGCCTGGCCCGCTCCGATTTGCCCGCCGTGGCGCAGGCCATCACCGCCTGGCGGGCGGATGACCACGCCCGCATCGCCGCGCTGAACGCCTGGGTGCTGCAAACCCGCGAGAGCAGCGAGCTGCGCCAACAGACCGAGCAGATGGGCCGCAGCCTGCTGGACTGGCTGCGCAACCACACCACCGCCACGCCGGCCCAGATTGTCGTGCTGGCCGCGCAGGACCCCACCTACCCCGTTGCCTACGCGCTTGCCGCCAGCAGCACCGGTGCGCCGCTGCGCGACTGCCTGCTGGCATACGCCTTTGGTTGGGCCGAAAACATGGTGCAGGCCGCCATCAAATCGGTGCCATTGGGCCAAAGCGCGGGCCAGCGCATCCTGTCCGCATTGACCGCCGAAATCCCGACCGCCATAGACCACGCACTGTCATTGACCGACGATGATCGCCAGGCGTTCTCTCCCATGCTGGCCATTCTGAGCAGCCAGCATGAGGTGCAGTACTCAAGGCTTTTCAGGTCCTAGCCCTCGTAAAAACTAGCGATACCGCTTCACTTTTTATAGCAATCATGTCCACACTGCACCACATCGCCAACCGCACCAAGCCCCTCCCCCCATTGCGCGTGGGCATAGGCGGCCCCGTCGGCTCCGGCAAGACGACGCTGCTGGAAATGCTGTGCAAGGCCATGCGCGAACAGTACGACCTGGTGGCCATCACCAACGACATCTACACCAAGGAAGACCAGCGCATCCTGACCGTCAGCGGCGCGCTGCCCGCCGAGCGCATCATGGGTGTGGAGACCGGCGGCTGCCCGCACACCGCCATCCGCGAGGACGCCTCCATCAACCTCGAAGCCATTGACCGCATGCTGGTGGAGTTTCCGAATGCCGACATCGTGTTCATCGAGAGCGGCGGCGACAACCTGGCCGCCACCTTCAGCCCCGAACTGAGCGACCTGACCATCTATGTCATCGACGTCGCCGCCGGTGAAAAGATTCCCCGCAAGGGCGGCCCCGGCATCACCAAGAGCGACATGTTCGTCATCAACAAGACCGACCTGGCTCCCTACGTGGGCGCCGACCTGGCGGTCATGGAAGCCGACACCATCCGCATGCGCACCACCGCCAAGGGGCTCAAGCCCTTTGTGATGACCAATTTGAAGACCCAGGACGGCCTGAAGGCAGTGATTGCCTTCATCGAAACCAAAGGCATGCTGCGAGCCAGTTAGAATACGACCCTCTGGAACCTTGGCCGAGCGGTTTAAGGCACCGGTCTTGAAAACCGGCGAGGATGTGAGTCCTCCGTGAGTTCGAATCTCACAGGTTCCGCCACCGGGCCTTGTCTCTCAAGGGTTCCCGGCAAGATGGGTACTTCTACCCACCAATCCACCCTCCGTTTGACCTGACATGCTGTGAGACAGTCCGGCGCGAAGTGTTGTCAGAATTCCCACTCACAGCTATTGAGGTCACAATCCACTCGGAGTCACCCCCCACCAGGATCGGAGCAACACCGTGAGTTACGACCTCTACATCTGGGACCCTACCCGACACGCTCCACTACCGTCCACCGATGCGGAGGCCTACGACACCAAGGAGCGGCTCAGCGAGTTGCCAGACGGCAGGAATTTCACGCTCACCGAATTCGGCAACGCGCTGGTCCAGCGATTTGCGGAAGATCCCGCGATCTGCACTGTCGAACTGGAGGCCTTCTGGGGCGCCGATCCGCGTGTGACCATTGCCGAATGCAAGTCCGCGGCGTTCTGCCTGCAGCTTCCTGCCAAGGGGTGCACGCAACAGATTGCCTACGCGGTGGACGCGGCAGCCGCACTGGGGCTGGTGGTGTTTGATGACAACTACGGCAGTTGCTTTCTGCCGGACGGCAACATCCTGCCCGAGGACATGAAGGCGATCTGGGCGTCTGATCTGGCCGAAATGCAGGCTGACGCTGCTGATCCGTCACGCAAAAAGACCGATGGCAGGAATATCTGGCAGCGTATTGCCGGTGAGTTGGTCGATGCCATCGGACGCGGCAATCCCAGCCGCTAGAACCGCGTCCAGGAGGGATCACGCCAGACGGATCACGCCAAGTTTTCCAAGCCGACCAGCGCGGCATGCTGCAACAGCATGATGGTCTTGCCGTCCTGTATCGCGCCGGTACGGATCTGCTCCAGCGCTGCACTGAGCGTGAGTTCGATCACTTCAATATCCTCTCCCTCGTGGGCATGGCCGCCCCCTTCCGATAGCTGGTCAGCGGGCTCGTAGGCGGCGGCGAAGAAGTGGAGCTTCTCGGTTACCGAGCCCGGGCTCATATAGGCCTCAAACAACTTGCGCGGGGTGCGGATGCGGTAGCCGGTTTCTTCCGCCGCTTCGCGCCGGATGCAGGTCTCGGGGTCGTCTCCATCCAGTAAGCCCGCGCAGGCTTCGACCAGCATGCCATCGGCATTGCCGTTCACGAACGTAGGAAACCGGAACTGCCGTGTCAGCACCACGGTGCTGTTGCGGGCATTGAAGAGCAACAACACCGCGCCGTTGCCGCGGTCATAGGTCTCGCGGCTTTGGCGCTGCCAGCTGCCATCGCGGCGCAGGTAGTCAAACGTGGTTTTCTTCAGCACATACCAGTTGTCGGACAGTACCGTAACGTCCTGTACTTTCACACGGGACTCGGCGGGGTGCGGGGGCATGGGTTGGGTGGAGTTCATGGATTTATTTCGTGCACAAACGTGCAGTTTAGTATAATTTCGTGCAAATCAAAATATTCAGGCCAATCCGGATGCTCACCACCCAAAGAAGAAAACTGATTCTGGAGCGCTTGCTGCAAGACGGCGAAGTGATCGCCAAACCCTTGAGCCAGGAGTGGGGCGTGTCCGAAGACACCATCCGCCGCGACCTGCGTGAGTTGGCGCAAGAGGGCAAGCTCCAGCGCGTGCATGGCGGCGCGCTGCCCGCCGCTGCAATCGTGGCCCCGCTAGCTGCACGGCAACACATTGCGTCCGCCGACAAGACCGCTCTCGGGCGTGCCGGTGCGGCCATGGTCAAGCCGGGGCAATTGGTTTTTCTGGACGGCGGCACCACGGCGCTGCAACTCGCCCGCCAACTGGACCCGGCGTTGGTTGCGACTTTTGTGACGCACAGCCCCACGGTGGCAATTGAACTGGCGCAAAAGCCCCACCTGGAAATCATCATGCTGGGTGGCACCCTGTACCGCCACTCCATGGTGAACGTGGGCGCGTCGGTGATCGCCGCCGCCATGGGCATGCGGGCGGATGTGTATTTCATGGGCGTGACCGGGGTGCATCCCACGGCGGGCGTGAGCACGGGTGACTTTGAGGAAGCCGCCGTCAAACGCGCGCTGCACGCCAGCGCTGCCGAGACCATCGTGCTGGCATCGGAAGAAAAACTGGGAGCCGCATCACCGTTTGTGATCGCACCCCTGCACGACATCGCCGCCTTGCTGGTACCAGCGGGGGTGCCGAAAGGCATGTTGCGAAGCCTGAAAGCGGCGGGAGTTCCGGTGACCGTTTCAGACTAGCGCGAATGCAGAGAAAGGGGAGACGGTGGGCAGGCTCAGCCGTTAACATCGCTCAACTTGAACCAAGGGAGCATTTGGAAATGAGAATCGTGAAGTGTCTTATCGCGGCGTCAATTTGCATTACCTGCGCCGGTGCTTTGGCTGATACGGAGTCCTCGCTGCAAGCGGAGGCCATGCTATCGAGCATCGGCATGGAAAAAATGTTTAACCAGACGATTGAGAAGTCCTTGGATATGCAGTTGAAGCAGAATCCGTCTATGCAGCCATACAAGGCTGTCATGCAGAGGTTCTTTGCCAAGTACATGAGTTACGAATCGCTTAAAACTGAGTTGGTGGACTTGTACGCCAAGGCATTCACTGCTCAAGAACTTAAGGAAATCAACGCCTTCTACAGGACTCAAACCGGGGCGAAAGCGATTGCATTGATGCCGGAGCTGTTTGCCAAAGGTTCAGATATCGGCACGCAGCATGTGCAATCCCACGTCGATGAGCTCAAGGCAATGATTTCCGAAGAAGCAGCAAGAATCCAAGAGCTTCAGTCGAAGAAGTAGCAGCAACCTGACACGCCGTCAGGCAAACAGACGCTCCTGCAAAAACGCGACAAAGGTCGCCGTCTTGAACGCCAGCCAGGGCCGCGCCGGGTACACCGCGTAGACCGGCTGCCCGGGGCGCAGCTGATACTCGGGCAGCAATTGCACCAGACTACCATTGGCCAGTTCATGGCCCACCAACAGGCGGTCTATGACCATGGCACCGCCACCGGCCACAGCTGCGGCCACCAGGGCTAGCCCATCGTTGATGTGGATCTTGCCCGGTGCGCGCACTGGCGTGTGCACACCGTCTTTTGTGAAGCTCCACTCGTCAAACACCCGCGCCCCGCTGCTATACAGCAGGCAGTCATGGCCCAGCAGATCGGTGGGCAGTTGAGGCGTGCCCCGGCGCGCCAGGTAGGCCGGTGAGGCCACCAGCACGCGCGGGTTGTCGCACAGCTTGCGCGCCACCAGTGTGGAGTCTTCCAGGTGCGCCACCCGCAGGGCAACGTCGATGTGTTCGGCAATCAGGTCCACCATGCGATCGTCCACCGACAGCGCCACTTCGACCTTGGGATAGGTGGTGGTGAACTCCACCAGCAGCGGCACCAGGTAGCGCTGGCCCAGCGGGCGCGGGCAGGTCACGCGCAATCTGCCCTTGACCTCGCTTTGGTGCTGCTCGGTCAGCTGCTCGATATTCGCCACGGCTTGGTCAATGTGGCGGGCCTCGGCAAACACCAGCTCGCCAATCTCGGTCAGGGTCAGGCGCCGGGTGGAGCGCTGGATCAGCCGCGTACCCAGATCATCCTCCAGCTTGGCCAGTTGGCGCGACATGACCGACTTGCCCATGCCCAGCGTGGCTGCGGCCTTGCTGATGCTGCCGGCGTGCACGATGGCGCTGAACAGGGCCAGGCGTTGGGGGTTCATGGTGGGCTCCTGCGGTCTATTGTTGTCATATGGGCAACAATATTATGGCTAATTAGTGACTATGCAAGCAATAAGTGCATCCCTACACTTCAGTTCTTCCTTCCACACCCCCGGAGAACTTCCATGAGCAACGCCACCATCAACCACCAATTCAAACTCGCTGCCCGCCCTGTGGGCAACGTCAAGGCCAGCGACTGGAGCCGCACGGAAGAGGCCGTGCGCGCACCGGCGGAGGGTGAAGTGGTGATCCAGGTCTTGTACCTGTCGCTGGACCCGGCCATGCGCGGCTGGATGACCGACAGGCCTTCCTATATTCCCCCCGTTGGCATCAATGAAGTGATGCGTGCATTGGCCGTTGGCAAGGTCACCGCATCCAAGAACCCCAAGTTCGCCGTCGGCGACCACGTGACCGGCCTGCTGGGCGTGCAGGAATATGCGTATTCCAACGGCCAGGGCTTGACCAAGGTGGACCCCAAGCTGGCACCGCTGCCGGTCTACCTGAGCACGCTGGGCATGCCTGGCATGACAGGTTATTTTGGTCTGCTGGAAGTGGGCCAGCCCAAGGCCGGTGACACCGTGGTGGTGTCCGGTGCTGCCGGTGCCGTGGGCTCGGTGGTGGGTCAGATTGCCAAGATCAAGGGCGCCCGAGTCGTCGGCATTGCTGGCGGCGCCGACAAGTGCCGCTACCTGGTGGAAGAGCTGGGCTTTGATGCCGCCATCGACTACAAGACCGAGAACGTGGCCGAGGCGCTGAAGACCCATTGCCCCAACGGCGTGAATGTGTACTTTGACAATGTGGGCGGCGACATTCTGGACGCCGTGCTGACCCGCCTGGCACGGGGTGCGCGCGTGGTGATCTGTGGCGCGATCTCGCAGTACAACAACACCACGCCGGTCAAGGGCCCGGCCAACTACCTGTCCCTGCTGGTGCAGCGCGCCACGATGACCGGCATCGTGGTGTCCGACTACTACGACCGTGCCGGTGAAGCGGCCATGGTCATGGCGGGCTGGATTCAGTCCGGCAAGTTGAAGACCCGCGAAGACATCGTGGACGGCCTGGACGCTTTTCCCCAGGCGTTTGACATGCTGTTCTCGGGCGCCAACAACGGCAAGCTGGTGCTGAAGGTCGCATAACGACGACGGCATACTGTGGGGTCCACCACTGGACTCCACCATGATCAAAGTTGTTGTTTTCGACGCCTACGGCACCTTGTTCGACGTGTACTCGATTGGCGCCCTGGCCGAGCAGCTGTATCCCGGGCAGGGCAGCGCAATTTCCGCCCTGTGGCGCGACAAACAAATCGAATACACCCGCCTGATCACCTTGTCAGACCCCAACGGCACAACGGGCAGCCGCCACTACCTGAGTTTTTGGGAGCTGACGCGGCTCTCGCTGCGCTACACGCTGGCGCGCCTGCAGCTCGCGCACAGCCAGGCCCACGAAGATGCGCTGATGGGCCAATATGCGCGGCTGCAGGCGTTCCCGGAGAACCTCGGTGTTCTCACCCAACTCAAAGGCCAGGGTATAGCCAGCGCCATCCTGTCCAACGGCAGCCCCGACATGCTGGCGTCCGCCGTCGCAAGTGCCGGCATGGACGGTCTGTTGGACCAGATCATCTCGGTAGACGGCATTCGCCTGTTTAAGACGGCGCCCCAAAGTTACGGTCTGGTGTTGCAGGCCTTTCCGGTCAAGGCCAATGAAGTGCTCTTCGTGTCGAGCAACGCATGGGACGCGCTGGGCGCGACCTGGTTCGGCTTCACCACGCTGTGGGTCAATCGCCAGAACTTGCCCTACGAGACGATTGGCCCCAAGCCAAGCTACACCGGAGCCGATCTGACCACGGTTCTGGGTATTACAAATTTTTCCCACAGACCGCTCTGACTTTTTATACTGATCATCAGATGGTGCAGGCGTGGTTCGCCACCGTGCGCAGGCCGCGAAAGGACTTTTGGTATGGCGTATCCAACTATTGGGCGTATTCAGTGGTGTCGACGGACCCTTGTCGGGCTCTGCGTCGGCCTGGTTTCCAACCTGGCGTGTGCCGATGTCGGCCAGGCGGTGCTTGAAAAGGCCGAGGCGCTGCTGAAGTCCGGCAAGGCCGAAGAGACGTACCGATTGCTGGAGCCCCTGGAACTCGACGGTGCCGGAGACCCCGTCTATGACTACCTACTGGGCACCGCAGCCCTGGACAGCAACCGCCCCAGCAAAGCCAGCTTTGTCTATGAACGCATCCTGGCCGTGGCGCCGGGTTTTGTGGGTGTGCGCGCCGACATGGGCCGGGCCTACTTTGCGCTGGGTGACTATGGCCGCGCAAAAATTGAATTCGAATCCGTGCTGGCCACGCAAAGCCTGCCACCCGACCTGCGCCGCACGGTTGAGCAGTATGCAAAAGCCGCCGTAGCCCGATCAAAGGACCAGCGGACGGTGGTTTCAGGTTACGTCGAAGCCGGAATCGGTGCAGATACCAACATTGGCAGCGCGACCGCTCTGTCATCGATCAACCTGCCGGCCATTGGCCTGTATGTGCCAGCACCGCCCACTGGTCAAAAAACCGCCGACAGCTTCAGTATCGTCAGCGTGGGGGCAGAAATCAACCACCAGTTAACCACCCAATGGGGGCTGTACGGTGGAGCAGACTACCGCAGGCGCGCCTACCAGCTGTACACCGAATCCGGCTACGCCACGCTGGACAGCCGCGCAGGAGTGAGTTACTCCGGCGGCGACTGGCTGGTGCGCGCGGGGCTCACGGGCGGCCAGTATTCCCTGAACCAAAGCCGGCTACGGGACACCGTGGGCGCCACCCTGGATTGGCGCATGACCGCGAATAACACCAGCCAATGGTCACTGAGCGGCGCCTACACCGACGCCACCTATACCGACCCCGCGACGGCCACCCAGAATACACAAACCTCTGCACTGACGGCGGGGTGGTTAACGACCTTCAGCGACGGTAGCGCCGTGTTCAGCCTGACGGGCATGTTGGGCATGGAAAGGGGCGTGGGTGGTCGCGACGACGGCGACCGGCGGTTTTACGGCCCCCGCCTGACACTGCAAAAGAACTTCAATGAAAAATTGGGCGGATATGCCTCGCTGGGCGCCACATTCTCCAGATACTCGGGCATCAACTCGCTCTACTTGTTGCAACGCGAGGAGTCCTTGTACGACCTGTCCTTGGGCGTCACCTGGTCGGGGGGTAGCGGCTTTTCGTTGCGGCCGCAGTTCAGTGCCATCCGCAACAACAGCAACGCGGCCCTGTACGGGTATGACAAGAACGACTTTTCAATCAACGTCCGTTTTGACTTCTAGATCGGATCAGCATGCAAGCACTCACTAACAGGTTGGCGGCGAAGACTCCCTGGCTGACTGTATGGATCGCGGCCATCCTGTGTGGGCTGGTTGTGCCCGCGTGGGCGCAAAACAGCGCTGCAAAGGTGCTGTCCGTGTCGGGAACTGCGTCTGCCACCGATGCGCAAGGACGCGTGCGCCCCATTGCCAAAGGCGCCGATGTGTACGCCGGTGACAAGGTGGTGACCGCAGAGTCGGGCCTGGTCCAGATGCGCCTGCACGACGGAGGCTACATCTCGGTGCGGCCCGGCACAGAGATGGTGATTGACCAATTCCTGCATGACGAGAAAGACGCGAGCAAATCCAGCTTTCTCGTGTCCCTGCTGCGGGGCGGGTTTCGCTCCATCACCGGCCTGATTGGGCGCACCAACCCCAGTGGTTACCAAATTCGCACGTCTACGGCAACGGTCGGCATTCGCGGTACCGACCACGAGCCGATGCTGGTACTGGACACTCCCGGCGCGCTGGCGCAAGACACACCGCCAGGCCTGTATGACAAGGTCAATGAAGGGGAAACGTTTATTCGCAACAAGAACGGCATACTGGCACTGAAGGCCGGCGACATCGGCTTTTCGCCGATCACGACCGAAACGCCGCCGCAGGTCTTGCTGAAGATTCCAAACTTCTACCGCTTGCAGCTCAGGATTGACGCAGCCCGCGATGCGAGGGACGCGGGAGATGACAAGCCGGACGGGGCCAGGCGCCGCCCGGGGCCTGTCGGTGATGGGTTACGCCCATCGGTTGCAGCCAGACGCGAAGCACTGTCCACCACAGACGGCAAGACGGCGCCCGTCGGCATCGTCGCACCGGTCACCGGCACCACCACGCCTGTCACTGCGCCAATGCCCGCCGCACCCATTACCACCACGACTGCTGCACCCACCACTCCGATGTTGACCACCGAACAGAAAAAGGCGATTGTGCAAACCATTACCGCCACGCCACAAACAACTGAGCCGGTGGTTGCACCCACCACGCCACTGACGACGCAACGGACGCTCCCCGTGTTGACGCCCCTGCAGAAATAGTCCACTTTTCGTTCGGAGACCCGCCATGAAGCCCCTATGGATTGCAAGCTACGCACTCACGGCCCTCGTTGTCCAAAGCGGCGCAGCCGCAGCGCCAGCCGGCACGCTATTGTTCGCACAACCGGGCACCCAGATTGTGGGAACCACCGGCACCACGCGCGCTGCCACCAAGGGGGATCATTTGCAAAGCGGGGAGCGTTTGCTGACACCGCCGGGTGCCATGTCCCAGGTCCTGTTGCCCGACGGCAGCCTGATCGGCATGCGACCGGATTCCGAAGTCCGCATCGACTTGCCAGCCGCGGGGTCTGACACCAAGCCGCCCGTCGTATCACTCGTGAACGGCACGGCGCGGGTGATCAGCGCTGACCTGTTGGACGCCAAAAAGCAGCCAAACTTTACCCTGCAATCCGGCAACGCGACGGTGAAGCTCAAGGCTGCGGACATGGAGTCGGCCGTAGTCAAGGCCAATGACAGGACCCCTGCGGGCGCAAACGCGCCAGGCAGCTACCAGCGCCTGGTGGTTGGCTCGGGCAGCGTCAGCAATGCAAACACTGCGACCGCGCTCAAGGCCGGGCAAGTCAACTTCGTGGGGGCGCCCAACACAGCGCCGGTCACCCTGGCTACGGCTTCACCGAATCTGTTTGCCACGGGTCGGGTAGCGCCTCCCACGGCCTCGAACATCGGCACGACTCCCAAGGGCGTAGGGCCTTCCTCCTCGCCCCCGTCCACCACGACTCCCAAGCCGGTCGTCATCCCGCCCACGGTCAGGGTCCCCTCACCGCCGGTAGTGCCCATCGCACCTGCCGTGGTGAAGCCCTGCACCCGCTTCATTGGCAAGACCTGCATCCAGTAGCTCAGGACCACAAGTCCAGCGGCGGGTCGGCCACGACCGCGCGCAAGATATCGGAGCGCGACACAAAACCGGTCACCCGACCTTCTTCATCCACCACCGGTAGCCCCGGCAAACCGGAGTCCAGCAGCACGCGGGCCACGCGGCGAATGTCCGTGTCAGCGGACACACTGGGCACCGGGGTCCACATCACATCCACCACACTTTGCAGCAGCAACGCGCGCCACACCAGCGCATGGCTGTCGGGACTGGGCATGCGTTCGGGGTGCATCAGGTCGGCACGGGTGATCAGGCCCACCAGCATGCCCCCGTTTGCGACCACCGGCGCCTGACCGAGCCGGTTCTGGGCGAGCACCTGCCACGCCTGCTCCACGGTAAACGTATCGGCAATGGTGACCACAGGGTGGCTCATCACGGCGTCCACCCGTGTCAGGGGGTGGCGCGGCAGGTCGGGCTTGCGGGTTTGCTCGTAGGCGGCCAGAGCCGTGCGGTGGGCCACATCGCGCGGTACGGGGGGCACCGCCTCGGATAACCGCGCCGGATTCTGGTCCTGCGGGTCCAGCCCGACAGGTGCCACCACGTGGGAACGGCTGGCCCGGGAAATCGGTCCGACCTGGCGCAGTTCTTCCATCGAACCGCGAAACATGCGTCCTGCCTTGCCATATACCGAAAACATGGTGCAACTCCTGTTGGCTCGCCACAGTGTGATGGCAATTTGCCGCCGGGCCGCCCCAAGGCAAGATGCGGCCCCTCGGGGGCAGCGAACCACACGGAGTGGGGGGCGTGGGGGCTAATTAGTATTGGACAGGAAAAGCGACTGCAAGTCACTGAGAAAATCAAAGCCCCGTTGCGTGGGGCGTACGCGGGAAAAGTCGCGCTCCAGCAGCCCCTTGCGCTCGGCCTCCTGCAAGGCCGCTTCGATGGCGGTCAGAGCCAGACCGGTGCGCTCCGAAAAATCCCGCAGGCCAAAGCCGTTGCGCAGGCGCAAGGCATTGAGCATGAATTCAAACGGCAACTCGCTACGCGCTACCTCTTCGTCCTGCGACACGGCATTGCCCGCCAGGGCGTGGTCCATGTACAGACGCGGCTCGCGAAAACGCACCTGGCGCACCACGCGGTGGGCAAAACTCAGCTTGCTGTGGGCTCCGGCGCCAATGCCCAGATAGTCGCCAAACTGCCAGTAATTGAGGTTGTGCTTGCAGCGGTGGTTCTGCTTGGCATAGGCCGACACCTCATAGCGGTCCAGCCCCGCAACACCGGTCAGCTCGGTGATGTGGTCCAGCATGGCGTAAGCCGTGTCGTCCTCGGGAATCACCGGCGGGAACTTGGCGAAGTAGGTGTTGGGCTCGATGGTCAGGTGGTAGATGGAGATGTGCGGCGGCGCAAACGCCAGCGCGGTCGCCATGTCTTCACCCACCTGCTCCATTGTCTGCCCGGGCAGCGCGTACATGATGTCCAGATTGAAGGTATCGAACGACTGCGCCGCCTCTTCGACCGCAGCCAGCGCCTGGGCGCGGTCGTGTACCCGGCCCAGCGCCTTCAGGTGGGCATCGTTAAAGCTTTGCACACCGATGGACAGCCGTGTGACACCGGCCTGGCGGTAGGCGCGGAAGCGGTCCTTCTCGAAGGTGCCGGGGTTGGCCTCCATCGTGATTTCGCAATTGGCCTCCAGCCGCAAGCGGGCGCGTATGTCGCCCAGCAGCCTGTCAATCGTGGACGGCGCAAACAGGCTGGGCGTGCCTCCGCCAATGAAGATGCTGTGGATGGTGCGGCCCCAGATCAGTGGCAGCGCCGCTTCCAGGTCGGCCACCACCGCGTCCACGTAGCGCTGCTCGGGCAACTCACTGCCGGGCTTCTCGTGTGAGTTGAAGTCGCAATACGGGCATTTCTTCAGGCACCAGGGCAGGTGCACATACAGCGACAGTGGCGGCAACGCCGCAAGCTGCAACGTGCCTGGGCGCATGTAGTGCGTAATGTCGTGGCGGACCGCAGGCTCGCCGCTTGCATTGGGGCCTGTGGCCGGAACGATGGGGATCATGGTGTCGTTCACGCAGAGGCGCCGGCTAGCCAATGCTCCCGTATCAGCGCAGACATGGCCTTTGCCGAGCGTCCGCGGTGGCTGTTGGCATTCTTCACTTCGATTGGTAACTGAGCAAAAGTCTGGCCAAACTCCGGTATCCACATCACCGGGTCGAAACCGAAGCCGTTGTTGCCCACCGGCGCGCGCGCAATCTGGCCGACCACGCGACCGACCGCAATCAAGGGCTCGGGATCATCAGCACTGCGCACAGCCACCAAGGTGCTGACCAGCGCGGCGCGGCGGTTGTCGACATTGCGCATCTGCTCCAGCAGAGCGCGTACGTTGTTATCGTCTCCCTTGGCATAGCCAAACTGGGTCGCGTAGTAAGCGGTGTCCACACCCGGCAGGCCGCCAAAGGCGTCCACACACAAGCCCGCGTCATCGGCCAATGCGGGCAGACCGGTGTGCAACGCAGCATTACGCGCCTTGGCCAGTGCGTTTTCGACAAAAGTGCGGTGCGGCTCGGGCGCCTCGGGCACACCCAGATCACCCTGGGGCACCAGCGTACATCCCAACGGCGTGAGCATGGCTTGCAGCTCGGCGAGTTTGCCCTGGTTATTGGAGGCAAGAACTATCTTCATATTATTGTGGGTCAGCCCACTCGCGTCAGCAATGTGCTCTGACCCCAACCGTTTAAATGGCCCTTAGCCCTCGTGAAATATGGCTTATTAGCTACTATTTTGATAGCGACTTCTGCTGCAGCACCATCAACTCCGCTATGCCTTTTTCCGCCAAGGTGAGCAGGGCGTCCATCTCGGCGCGCGAGAACGCAGCGCCTTCGGCCGTGCCCTGCACTTCGACAAAATGGCCAGCACCGGTCATCACCACATTCATGTCGGTGTCACAGGCCGAGTCTTCGGTGTACTCCAGATCCAGCAAGGGCGTGCCCTGCACAATACCCACTGAAATCGCCGCGACAGATGCAATGATCGGCGACTCGGTGATCTTGCCTGACGCCAGCAAACCATTGACCGCATCCTGCGCCGCCACAAAGGCACCGGTGATAGCGGCGGTGCGGGTGCCGCCGTCGGCCTGCAGCACATCACAGTCGAGCTGGATGGTGCGTTCACCCAGCTTCTTCAGGTCGAACACGGCGCGCATCGAGCGGCCGATCAGGCGCTGGATTTCCTGGGTGCGCCCGCTCTGCTTGCCGCGCGCGGCCTCGCGGTCACTGCGGGTGTGCGTGGCGCGCGGCAGCATGCCGTACTCGGCGGTGACCCAGCCTTCGCCGCTGCCACGTTTGTGGGGTGGTACTTTTTCTTCCACCGACGCGGTGCACAGCACCCGGGTAGCGCCAAACTCAATCAGCACCGAACCTTCGGCGTGCACGGTGTAGCCGCGGGTGATGCGCACGGGGCGCAACGCGTTGACAGGACGCGCGTGGGCGCGAACAAATTCAGTCATGAAAACAACCCCTGGAAAAAGGAGATCAGCTCTTGCGTGCAGCCGAGCGGCGAATGGCTTCGTTGATCTCGGCGATGGAACGCTCGATGGCCGCATCGTCCAGATCGTCGACACTCGAATCCAGCCACCCAGCCTGCACGGTCGACGCAAAAACCCCATCGTTGATCGAGTCGGTGGAAATACTGCCGCGGGTGGATTCAAACGAGTCGGGGGTTTCCCACTCCATGGCGATCACGGTCACGTTGTCACTGTGGGCTCCGGCCTTGATCAGCGCACGCTCCACCAATTCAGGGGCAGACGTACCCACCGGCTTCTGGCCCAGCTGGTAGACGATTTCCGCATCGTCCAGGCTACCCCACAGGCCGTCCGAACACAACAACATCCGGTCGCCCTGTAGCAAAGACACCGGACCCGTCACATCAAACACCGGCTTGGTAGGGGAACCCAGGCAGGTATAGAGCACGTTGCGGTTGAACTTGTCGGGCAGCGGCACATCGGGTTTGTTTTCCTGGTGCTGCTCGATGTAGGAGTGGTCGCGTGTGCGCGCCAGTAACTCACCATGGCGCACAAAATACAGCCGTGAATCTCCGCAATGCACCCAGTGCGCCACACCGTTCTGCACAATGGCGGCCACCAGCGTGGTGCGCGGTGTGTCCATCAAATGCTGCTCGGCGGCGTAGCGCAGGATCTGGCGGTGGGCCGCCATGATGGCCATGGTGAAGAAAGCCTTGGGGTCTTCAATTTCGGGTCGGGCTTCCTTTTGGTACAGCGCGGAAATGGCCTGCAGCACCATCTGGGCGGCAACCTCCCCTTCGGGGTGTCCACCCATGCCATCAGCCAACAAGAAGAGACCGGATGCCTTGGTGTAGCAATACCCCATGCGGTCTTCGTTCTTCTCGCGACCGCCCTTGCGGCTGATCTGGAATACGGAAAATTTCATTTTGGTTTGACACCCACGTTGGAGACTCCGAGCACACTGCGTTTGGTGTCGGTCACCATGGTGTCAAACTGCATTCGTACTTTTTCGCCCACACTCAACTTGGTGTAGCGACGCTCGCCTTCACGGCTCAACTCTTTTTGCAAGGCAAAAACGGACTGCGGCCGGGACAGCGGGTCCAGCGACATGCACCACTCCACCACCTCGATCAGGTTGTCGGAGTAGACACCTCGCAAACGGGCCAGGGCAACCGCGATACGGTCTTTTTCCAGACGCTGCGGCGCCTCGTTGGGCGGGTAGCCCTGCATGCAGGCGTAAATGCAGGCACCAATCGCATAGATGTCGGTCCATGGGCCCATGGAAGCGTCGCGCCGGTACATCTCAGGGGCAGCAAAGCCGGGGGTGTACATGGGGCGGATGAAGTTGCCCTCCTTGCTCAGTACTTCGCGCGCAGCACCAAAATCAATCAGCACCGACTTGTTGTCGTCGGTGATGAAGATGTTGGCTGGCTTGATGTCCAGGTGCAGCATCTTGTGCTGGTGCACGATGCGCAAACCGCGCAGGATTTCGTCAAACAGCGAGCGAATCGTGGATTCGCGGAATACCTTGCTTTGCTTCAGGTCCCGCGCCGTCACGATGAAGTCCTGCAGGGCCGCGCCCTCCAAGTAATTCATCACCATGTAGACGGTTTCGTTCTCGCGGAAAAAGTTCAGCACGCTGACGACCGATGGGTGCGAGATCTGGGCTAGCGAGCGGCCTTCTTCAAAAAAGCTTTTCAGGCCCAGGCGATACAACGACAGTTTTTCAGGCTGGACCTGTGGCAACAGTTCACCGGGCGCGCGCGTAGCCAGTGACGACGGCAGGTACTCCTTGACGGCCACCTGCTGGCCATCGGAATCGAGTGCCAGATACACCAGGCCAAAACCGCCCGCAGCCACTTTGCGGATGATCCGGTATCCGCCAATGGTCGTATCGGGGGGCAAGGGTGCTGGTTTGACCTTCGACATAAATTAAGAGCTACACCTTCGTCTGATCCGGCTGAACCGGGTTATTCTCAGGGCCGTTTCATGAACCGAGAACACGCAATGCCAGTTTATAGCATGACAGGTTACGCCAGCGCACAACACGGCACTGGCGCAACACTTCCCGACACGGACAGCAAGGCCCCCAGCGGCCAGCTCGGTCTGGAAATACGGTCGGTCAACAGTCGCTTCCTGGATTTGTCGTTCCGGCTCCCCGAAGACCTGCGCGCGTTTGAGCCCGCGTTGCGCGACCTGCTGGTCGGGTCCCTGAAGCGCGGAAAGGTGGAAGTGCGCGCCTCCATCGAAATGAATTCCGCCAGCAATATCGCCGACCCCACGCCCCGCATGCTGCAGCGCCTCAATGCCGTGCAGGACAACGTCAAAGCCTGGCTGCCGACGGCGGCCCCGCTGAGTGTGGCCGACGTGATCCGTCTGTCGTCCGCCGAACAGACCGGCACCCACGACTGGAGCGCCGTGGTATTGCCGCTGGCCGACAAGGCGCTCAAGGCACTACTGGCGGCGCGCCAGCGCGAAGGCAGCCGCCTGTCCACCATGCTGCTGGACCACCTGGCCCAGTTACGGGCCCTGGCGCAGCAGGCAGTGCCGCTGATTCCCCAACTGGTGGAGCAAAACCGCCAGCGTTTCCTGGCACGCTGGAAGGAGGCCATGGCCCTGACCGACGGCGCCACCTTGCCGGAAGCGGCGCAGGACCGGGCGCTGACCGAGGCCACGGCCTTTGCCATCCGCATTGATGTGGCCGAAGAAATCACCCGCCTGGGCTCCCACCTGGACGAAATCGAGCGCCTGATCACCAAGGGCGGAGAAATTGGCAAACGGCTGGACTTCCTGATCCAGGAACTGCACCGCGAAGCCAACACCATGGGCTCCAAGTCGGCGGCGCTGGAATTGACCCACATCTCTGTGGACATGAAGGTCCTGATAGAGCAAATGCGTGAACAGGTCCAGAACATAGAATAGCGCGATCCTCAAACCGCCCCTAGAGCCCCCTTCCATGGACTACCCCGGAAACCTGTTTGTTGTCGCCGCCCCCAGTGGGGCCGGAAAATCCAGCCTGGTCAAAGCCCTGCTGGAGCTGGACTCCCACGTCCAGCCCTCGGTCTCGCACACCACCCGGCCGCCCCGAGGCCAGGAAAAACACGGCCGAGAGTACTTTTTTGTCTCCGAGCAGGAGTTCGACGCGATGGTCGCCGCCAACGGCTTTGTCGAGTGGGCCCACGTGCACAACTACCGCTACGGCACCTCCAAGCGCGCCATCGAGGAGCGCATGGCGCAAGGTGCCGACGTGATCCTGGAAATTGACTACCAGGGCGCCATCCAGATCAAGAACATCTTTGCCAATGCCATCTCCATCTTCATCCTGCCCCCCAGTTGGGAAGAGTTGCGTTCGCGACTGGAACGCCGTGGCGAAGACGCGCCAGAGGTGATCGATGTGCGCATGAAAAACGCTGCTATCGAGGTCGCTCAGGTAGCCAAATTCGACTTCGTTATAATCAACGAACTGTTTGACCGTGCGCTTTTCGATTTGAAAGCCATTGTTCACTCCCAGCGGCTCAAATTTGCAGCGCAGCGTCGTGCCCGAGCCGAAACATTCAAAGCGTTGCTCATCCCCTAGTCTTTCGGAGAACTCCATGGCCCGTATTACTGTAGAAGACTGCCTGTTGCAGATCCCCAACCGTTTCCAGCTGGTGCTGGCCGCGACCTACCGCGCCCGCATGCTGAATCAGGGCCACACGCCCAAGATCGAGAGCAAGAACAAGGCCGGCGTCACCGCCTTGCGCGAAATCGCCGCAGGAAAAATCGGCCTTGAAATGCTGAAAAAAGTCCCTCTCTGAGCGTTCACGCCGCCGAAAAAGCACCGCATGCGGTGCTTTTTTTTGCGCTTTTGCACCCCTGCGCCGTCAAAGTTTTTGTGGCGCGCTACATTTGAGGCATGGGTACCCCCGTCAAACCAACACCCCGCAAAGACGCACCGGCCACCAACGGGGCTCCAAGCTCCGACCTTCATCCAGCGGCCATCAACGCCGCTGCGGCCAGCTTTGCCGGATTGACATCCAAACTGGATTACCTGTCACCCGAGGATCTGGAGAAAGTCCGGTTGGCCTACCGCTTCGCGGACGAGGCCCACCTGGGCCAGCTGCGCAACAATGGCGAGCCCTACATCACACACCCCATCGCGGTAGCGGCCCAGTGCGCCGAATGGAAGATTGATGCACAGGCACTGATGGCGGCCCTGCTGCACGATTCATTGGAAGACTGCGGCGTCACTAAGACCGAACTGATTGAACGCTTTGGCTCGCCCGTGGCCGAACTGGTGGATGGGCTGACCAAGCTGGACAAGCTGCAGTTCAACACCCGCGAGGAAAACCAGGCCGAGTCCTTCCGCAAGATGTTGCTGGCCATGGCCCGCGACGTGCGCGTCATCCTGATCAAGCTGGCAGACCGCTCGCACAATATGCGCACCCTGGCGGATGTGCCCAGGGCCAAATGGACGCGCATCGCGTCCGAGACACTGGATATTTATGCGCCCATCGCCCACCGCCTGGGGCTAAACCAGACGTATCGGGAACTGCAGGACCTGTCATTTCGCTACCTGAGGCCCTGGCGCTACACCGTACTGTCCAAGGCAGTGACCAAGGCCCGCAGCCGGCGGCGCGACCTGATCCAGAAGGTGCAAAAAGAAGTGGAAGCCGCCTTTGCGGCAGCTGGCATCAACGTGCGCATTGCCGGGCGGGAAAAGACGCTGTTCTCCATCTACAAGAAGATGGACAGCAAACACCTCAGTTTTGCGCAAGTAACCGATATATATGGTTTTCGCGTCATAGTGCCGCAAATTATCGACTGTTACACGGCGTTAGGTGTTTTGCACCAACTCTACAAACCACTGCCCGGCAAGTTCAAGGACCATATTGCGATCGCCAAAATCAATGGCTACCAATCCTTGCACACCACGCTGGTTGGGCCCTCTGGCGTGAATGTCGAATTTCAGATGCGCACCGAGGCCATGCACGTGGTGGCTGAGTCCGGCGTGGCCGCGCACTGGCTATACAAGGTCAACAATCCTGAGGATGCGCCGTCCGACCGGCTCGGTACCAAATGGCTGCAATCGCTGCTCGATATTCAGGACGAGACCCGTGACGCAGGCGAGTTCTGGGACCACGTCAAAGTCGACCTGTTTCCGGATGCCGTATACGTCTTCACCCCCAAGAGCCAGATCATGGCCATGCCACGGGGTGCGACCATCGTCGACTTCGCGTACTCAATTCACAGCAATGTTGGTGATCGCACGGTATCAGCACGCATCAACGGTGAACAGGTTCCATTGCGCACCGAACTCAAGAATGGTGACGTGGTTGAGGTGGTCACCGAAACCACGGCCACCCCCAACCCGGCCTGGTTGGGGTTCGTGCGCACTGGTCGTGCCCGGTCCAAAATCCGCCACCATCTTAAAACGCTAGCCCATACCGAGTCCGAGGAATTGGGCGAAAAGCTGCTGATGCAGGCCCTACGAGCAGAAGGAATCGAACGTTTTCCAGATGAAGATCCGATTTACGAGCCAATTTGGGAGAAGTTGTTACGTTTTACCGGCAGCAAGACCAAGCATGAGCTGTTGACCGACATTGGCCTGGGTAAACGGATCGCCCATATTGTGGCCAAACGCCTGGTGCTTTTGCTCGCGGACAGCGGACAGCGCCCCGACGCCTTGCTGCTGACCCGGGAACGCTTCACAGCCCACGAATCGACCTCGCAAGGCTCCATCACGTTGGACGGTAGTGAAAACGCATCCGTCCAGTTTGCCAAGTGCTGCAGACCCATTCCGGGAGATGCCATCCTGGGCTATCTGGGACGGGGCGAAGGTTTGGTGGTGCACGTACACGACTGCCCGGTGGCCAAAAAGCTCCAGCACAAGGACAGTGAGCGATTCATCAACGTGGACTGGGCGGACGAACCCGTACGCCCTTTCGAGACCGGCGTCATGGTTACCGCAAAGAATGGCAAGGGCGTGCTGGCCAAGGTCGCCGCAGCGCTGGCGGCCGCCGAGGCCGACATCGTGCACATCGACATGGGACATGACGGTGCCCAGGAAGATGTGGATTTCCGCTTTGTCATCGGGGTGCGGGACACCGGTCACCTTGCGGTTGTGCTCCGGAACTTGAACCGGACTGCTTCGGTGATGCGCGCCGAACGGCGCAAGGTCGCAACCCCGGCCTAGGTTTGAACCAGCTTACTCCGCTAGCCGGGCTGGCGGCGGGTAGCTGACTGCCAGCACTTCAATTTCCTCAACCCGGCCCGGCATCACCAGTTTCAGCGTATCGCCCGTGCGGGCCTTGAGTAGCGTACGGGCAATCGGCGAGATCCAGCTGACCTCACCCTGTGCGCTATTGGCCTCGTCAATTCCGGTGATCGTGACGGTTCGCTCCAGACCCGCCTCGTCTGCATAGGTCACCGTCGCACCAAAGAAAATCTGGTCGTTGCCGAAGTGCACCGATGGATTGGCAATTTCGGCAATTTCCATGCGCTTGGTCAGGAAGCGAATGCGGCGGTCTATCTCGCGCAGCCGCTTCTTGCCGTACAGGTAGTCACCGTTTTCGGAGCGGTCGCCATTGCTGGCGGCCCAGTGCACCACTTCCACGATTTTGGGCCGCTCGTTGTCGATCAGGTCGAGCAGTTCGCCACGCAACGCGGCGTAACCTTGGGGGGTCATGTAGTTCTTGCCGCCCGCCGGAATAGGGGGAAGCTGCAGATCGTCATCGTCGTCTGCGTTGTCCGACTCTTTGGTGAAAGCCTTGTTCATGGGCAACCCCCGCATATGGGCCTGACTGGGCCATATGATCAATATCTGGATATGAAAAAGCCCTGAAACATCGCTGTTTCAGGGCTATCCATTTGGTGCGGCTGGCAGGAATTGAACCCACGACCCCTTGGTTCGTAGCCAAGTACTCTATCCAACTGAGCTACAGCCGCTAAGCTAAAAATTATAGCACAGGCTTTTCGGCAGATTCAGGCCTTCAGGCCCAACAAGGCCCTGGCCTCCTGCGGGCTGGCAATCGTGCGTCCTGCATTGCGGGCGCAACGGGCCAATTCTGCAATCAGGGCACCGTTGCCGCTGGCGCGGTCGCCATTGGGCAGGTAGAAGGTATCTTCCAGGCCGGTGCGCAGCATGCCACCCAGGTCGGCGGTCTTCTGGTGCACGGGCCAAATCTCGGCGCGCCCAATCAGCGTGGTTTGCCAGACACTGTCAGGTGCCATCCATTGTGGCAGCAGTGCCAGCAGGTCCGCATCACAGGGCATGCCCGAGGCCACGCCCATGACCAGGTTGTATTCGGCGCGGCCCATCTCGGGTTTGAGCAACCCCGCCTTGATGTACATACCCACCGAGCGCACGATGCCCACATCAAAACACTCGAACTCGGGGTGGGTGCCGCACTCCAGCATGACGTCCAGAAACTGCTGTACCTTGGACACCGGGTTGTCAAACACCATGGGCGGCCAGGCCCATTGGCCGTCTTCCTTGATCTTGAGGTAGTTCAGGCTGCCGGCATTGCAGGCGGCAATCTCCGGTTTGACACGGCGGATGCAGGCCAGCGGGCCGGAAATGTCCTTGCCGACCACGCCCGTGGTCAGGTTGATAATGACGCCGGGGCAGGCTTCGCGAATCGCGTTGACCACGCTCACGGCCACGTCCGGGTCCCAGGACGGCATCTGCCCCATGCCCGGCTCCTGGTTGCGGATGTGCACGTGCATGATGGAGGCACCGGCGTTGAAGGCGTCGCGCGCCTCGGCCGCCATTTGCGCCGGGGTCACCGGCACGGGATGCTGCTGCGGGTTGGTCAGCACGCCGGTCAGCGCGCAGGTCAGTATGGCTTTTTCCATTTCAAATCCTCTAGTCAGTTGAGGACAGAGCTAAAGGTCTGTCCCGCAGGGTTTCAGGTTTTCAATTCCACCAGCAGCGCGCCAGACTCCACCTGGTCGCCTGCCTTGGCGTGCACCGCCTGCACCACGCCCGTGGCCTCGGCACATAGCCACATTTCCATCTTCATCGCTTCGACGCACACCAGCTGCTGGCCAACGTGCACCTCTGCGCCACTCGCCACCAAGACCTGCGTGACCTTGCCCGCTACCGGGGAGCGAGCCTTGCTGGCGTCTTTGAGCGCATCGGCATCGGGGAAAGGCGACACCTCGGTGAACACAAAAGTATTGCCATCCAGCGCCAGATGCAAATGGGCGCCGTCAAACACCGCGATCGCCTTGCGCACCACGCCGTCGACGGCGTAGCGCAACCTCCCGTCGCCAAAGCCCAGTACGTGGGCTTGCACCGTTGCACCGTCCAGGCCCAACACCACACCACCATGGCGGTCCGGTTGCACGCGGATGTCGCGCACCACGTCACCACACTGCAAGCGCACATCAAATGCTGCCACACTGTTTGCACGCCAACTATTGCCGTGGCGCATGGCCATCGCCATCGCAGCCACGCGCCAGATGTCGTCTGTTGGCACCGGCGCCTGCAACAAGGCCTCGCCCTCCTCCAGCCACTGGTCAATCAGGGTGGTGGTCATCTGGGCCTGGCGGAACGCCGGATGGTCGACCAGGTCACTCAGGAAACGGCCATTGCTCTTCAAGCCCAACAGCGGGGTGTTAGCCAGGGCCGCACGCAGGCGGCGAATGGCGTCATCGCGGTCACGGCCGTGGACGACGATCTTGGCCACCATGGGGTCGTAATATGGAGAAATCACACTGCCCTGCACAATGCCGTCGTCCACGCGCACGCCATGCGCAACGCTCGGGCCTGGCACATCGGGGTGCAGGGCGTTGGCGGGTTGCCACCACAACACGGTGCCGGTTTGCGGCGTGAAGCCGGTGTAGGGGTCTTCTACATACAGGCGGGCCTCAATGGCGTGGCCGCTGAGTGTGATGTCGGCCTGGCGTGCCGGCAAGGGCTCGCCCGCGGCGACGCGCAGTTGCCATTCCACCAGGTCGTAGCCGGTGACCATTTCCGTGACCGGGTGCTCTACCTGCAGGCGGGTGTTCATCTCCAGGAAATAGTGGTGCAGCTTGTCGTCCACAATGAATTCCACCGTACCGGCACCCCGGTACCCCACGGCCAGCGCGGCAGCCACCGCATCCTTGCCCATGGCCTCGCGCATCACCGGCGTGACGACGGGTGACGGCGCCTCTTCAATCACCTTCTGGCGACGGCGCTGGGCCGTGCAATCGCGCTCGCCCAGATAGACCGCATTGCCATGGGCATCGGCGAACACCTGGATCTCGATATGGCGACCGTTGTCGATCAGGCGCTCCAGCATCAAAGTGCCGTCGCCAAAAGCACTCTGTGCTTCCCGGCGTGCGCCGTCGATGCCCTGCTGCAATTCGGAGGCCTGTCGCACCAGCCGCATGCCGCGCCCGCCGCCGCCGGCCACGGCCTTGACCAGCAGCGGATAGCCCAGCTTCTCGGCCTCGGTCATCAGGACGTCATCGCTTTGATCGGCCCCCAAGTAACCGGGTGCACATGGCACGCCCGCGTCCAGCATGCGGCGCTTGGCCAGAGCCTTATCACCCATCGCGGTAATGGCACTGGCCGGTGGGCCGATAAAGACCAACCCCGCGTCCACGCATGCCTGGGCAAAGGCGGCGTTCTCGCTCAGAAAGCCGTAGCCCGGGTGCACGGCATCGGCGCCAGCCTTGCGTGCTGCGTCCAGAATGGCGTCACAGCGCAAATACGATTCGGTCGCAGGCGAGGCACCAATGTGCACCGCCTCGTCGGCCATGGCCACATGCGGCGCGTCGCGATCCGCATCGCTGAAAACTGCGACGGTACGGTAGCCCAGGTTGCGGGCCGTGCGGATGACCCTACAGGCGATTTCACCGCGGTTCGCGATCAGGATTTTCGAAAACGTCATAACAAGGCCCACTGAGGTTTGCGCTTCTGGATGAAGGCGGTCATGCCCTCCAGGCCCTCGGGGCCCTGGGCGGCTTGGGAAAAGATGGCGGCGGCGGATTGCACCAAGTCCTGCGGTTCGCGCAAGCGGGCCTGGGCCATCAACGCCTTGGTTGCGGCCAGCGCGCCGGGTGCGCAGGCCAGAATGTCGGCCAACACGGTGTCGAGCTGGGCCTGCAGATCAGCCATGTTGGCAACAGCATGCACCAGCCCCAAACGCAACGCAGCCGCAGCATCCAGCCGACCACCGGTCACGGCCAGGCGCTTGGCCTGCGAGTAGCCCAGCCGCTCGACGAGAAAGGGCGCTATCTGTGCAGGCACCACGCCCAGAGAGGTCTCCGGCAGGCGGAAATTGGCGGTCTCGCTGGCGATGGCCACATCGGCCACGCAGGCAAGGCCAAAGCCGCCCCCCATGACCGTGCCCTCCAACACGGCCACCACGGCCAGTGGTGTGCGGGCATAGGCCACGCAGAGTTCACCAAACTCGGCATTCACCTCGGCAATCGGGTCGGGTGCACCGGTGCCTGTAGCCTGAATGGCACGCATGCGCGCCGCGGCCATGTCCTTGAGGTCGGCCCCGGCACAGAAGTGGCCACCGGCACCTCGCAGCACGACGGCGCGCACCGCGTCGGGTGTGCCGACGCTGGCTTCGGCATCCGCCAGAACCTGGCGCAGCTCGGACACCATTTTGAGCGACATGGCATTGCGTGCGTCAGGTCGATTGAGCCAAATATGCAGGATAGCCCTCGTCCGCTCTATACGAAGCGCTTCTAAATTCATAGCATTTGCCATCACGCCTTGCCCGGCAGCGTGCCTTCGAACTTGCAGATGATGCCCAGCATGATCTCGTCGGCGCCGCCACCGATGGAGATCAGACGGCCATCGCGGTAGGACTGTGCAATCGGGTTGTCCGCCGTGAAGCCCATGCCGCCCCAGTACTGCAGACAACTGTCCGCCACTTCGCGCGACAGGCGCCCCGCCTTCAGCTTGGCCATCGATGCCAGCTTGGTCACGTCCTTGCCACCGACATACTGCTCCACGGCACGGTAGGTCAATGCGCGCAAGGCCTCAACCTCGGTGCGCAGCTCGGCCAGGCGGAAGTGCACGACCTGGTTGTGCAGGATGGGTTTGCCAAAGGTCTGTCGGCTTCGGGTGTAGTCAATGGTCTGGTCGATGAGCCGGTCCAGCGAGCGCAGGCAACCGGCTGCACCGTACAGGCGCTCCTCCTGGAATTGCAGCATCTGCAGCATGAAGCCCATGCCCTCCTGGCCGATCAGGTTCTTCTGCGGAACCCGTACGTTGTCAAAAAAGAGCTGCGCGGTGTCGCTGGAGTGCATGCCGATTTTCTCGATCTTCTGGCGTGTGACGCCCGGGCTGTTCAGCGGCACGATGATCATCGACTTGTTCTTGTGCGCCTGCCCATCGGACGTGTTGGCCAGCAGGCAGCACCAGTCGGCCTGCATGCCATTGGTGATCCACATCTTGGAGCCGTTGATGACGTAGTCGTCACCGTCCTTGCGCGCCGTGGTCCTGAGCGCGGCCACATCGGAGCCGCCACCAACCTCACTGACGCCCACGCAGCCCACCATGTCTCCTGCGATGGCGGGGGCCAGAAATTCGTGGCGCAGTGCGTCGCTGCCAAATCGGGCGAGAGCCGGTGTGCACATATCGGTCTGCACGCCAATGGCCATGGGCACGCCGCCCGCATTGCATTCGCCCAGCGCCTCGGCCATCACCATGGAGTAACTGAAATCCAGCCCCATGCCGCCAAATTCGGTGGGGTACTTGATGCCCAACAGGCCCAGGTCGCCCATCTTCTTGAACAATGCGTGCGCCGGGAAGATGCCCGCTGTTTCCCAGGCAGGCAAATGGGGGTTGATTTCGTTGGCGACAAACTTGCGGACGGTGTCGGCGATTTGCTCGTGTTCAGGGGTGAATTTCATGGGGTGCTTTCGTGCGGTGTCGGTTGTTGGGATTGCAGCGGGGTCGTTACATTCGCGCCACGCCAAACGTATTCGGGCGCAAGCTACGGGCATCGGCCTCGGCCGCCAGCGCCAGGCAAAGGCCCAGAATGCGCCTTGTATCGCGTGGGTCGATGATGCCGTCGTCCCACAGGCGGGCGGTGCCAAACAGGGCAGCGGATTCCTTGTCCAGCCGCAGGCGCAGACCGTCGGACATGGCGGCCAGGGCTTCTTCATTGGCCTCCATCCCCATGCGTTCAATCTTGGCGCGGTTGACGATATCCATCACCTTGGCGGCCTGCGCACCGCCCATCACGGCAGTGCGGGCAGTCGGCCAGGCAAAGATGAAGCGCGGGTCGAAACCGCGCCCGCACATGCCGTAGTTGCCAGCACCGTACGAGCCGCCCAGCACAAAGGTGAATTTGGGCACGCGCGCATTGGCCACCGCCTGAATCATCTTGGAGCCATGCTTGATGGCGCCACTGCGCTCGGCCACCGAGCCCACCATATAGCCCGTGGTGTTCTGCAGGAAAACCAGTGGCGTGCCGGTCTGGTCACACAGCTGGATGAACTGCGCCGCCTTGGTCGAGCCGGCAGGCTGAATCGGTCCGTTGTTGCCCAGGATGCCCACCAAATGCCCGTGTACCCGGGAATGGCCGCACAGTGTCTCGGCGCCATATTCCGCCTTGAACTCCAGAAAGTCCGAGCCATCGACCAGGCGCGCAATGACCTCGCGCACGTCATACGGTTCGCGCTCGTCGGCGGGAACTATGCCCATCAACTCCTGCTCATCAAACAGCGGCTCAACAGCGGCGGCGGCGGCGGGTGCCACGTCCCAGCGCAGCTTGTCCATGACCTCACGCGCCATGCCAATGGCGTGGGCGTCGTCTTCGCAAAGGTATTCGCCCAGACCGGTGACCTGCGCATGGGTCTCGGCACCACCCAGTTCGTCCTCGGTGCAGTCCTCGCCCATGGCGGCCTTGACCAGGGGTGGGCCGGCCAGAAAGATATTGGAGCGGCCCCGCACCAGAATCACGTAGTCCGACAGACCCGGCAGATAGGCGCCGCCGGCGGTGCTGGAGCCATGCACCACGGCGATCTGCGGCAGGCCCATGGCCGACATGCGCGCCTGGTTGGCGAAGGTGCGACCGCCCTCGATGAAGATTTCGCTCTGGTACATCAGGTTGGCGCCGCCACTCTCTACCAGCGAGATCAGGGGCAGCTTGTTTTCCTGGGCGATCTGCTGCACGCGCAAACCTTTCTTCAGTCCCATGGGTGCCACGGTGCCACCCTTGACCGCGCTGTCGCTGGCCGAAATGATGCAGCGTTTGCCCGCCACCACACCAATACCGACGATGGAGCCGCCGCCCATCACCGACTTCTTGCCGTCGTCATCGTGCATGTTCAGGCCGGCCAGGCGGCTCAACTCCAGAAACGGCGTGCCACGGTCCAGCAGTCGGGCCACGCGCTCGCGCGGCAGCAACTGATTGCGTTTCTCAAACTTGTCGCGCTTGGATTCGGACTCGGCAATCACCAGGCCCTCGAGGCGCTGGACTTCGGCCAGCAAGCCCTGCATGCGCTGGGCATTGATGGCAAAGGCCTCCGAGAGCGGCTTGATCTTGGAACGGATGGCGGGCATGGGCAAATTCCTTGCTTTGAACTTCCCGCATTAGAAATCAAGGTAACGTTAACGTCAATCTAATGTCGTATAGGTGTTTATACTGATGTATGCGGCACATCTGACTGTTAGCATTCAGCCCGCATCCAGACTACCCATTTTTTTTGCAAGGACTCGCCCCATGAACCTCGAAGAATGCACACAAGCCCTCCGAACCAAAGTGGGCGCCGACTGCGGCCTGAACGCCACGCTGAAATTTGACTGCGGCGCCGATGGCGTAATCCGCATCGACGGCGCCTCCACCCCCAACAGCGTCAGCAACGACAACACCGACTCCGATTGCACCGTGGGCATCACACTGGACAACCTGACCGCCCTGCTGAGCGGCGACCTGGAGCCCACCACCGGCTTCATGGCCGGCAAGCTCAAGGTCTCGGGCGACATGGGTGTCGCCATGCGCCTGCAACGCGTCATCTGAATCGCCCTCCGAGTGCCTGCCGTGGACAAGCCCCCCGATACCCTGACCGACGCCCAGGCGTTTGTGGACTCGCACCGCGACGAGGCCACCACTGAACTGTTTGGCATCACCGAACTGTGTCGGGAATACGGCATCACACTGCGGGCGCTGCGTTTTTATGAGGACAAGGGCCTGCTCTCGCCCCGGCGCATCAACGGTGCACGGGTCTACACCCGGCGCGACCGCGCGCGCCTGGCCCTGATCCTGCGCGCCAAGGCGATTGGCTCGCCCCTCTCCGAGATCAAGCGCTACCTGGATTTATACGGCGATCAGGGCGAAGGCCGCGCCCAGCAGCTGAGCTACGTCATTGAGCGCACCGATACCGAGATAGCCGAACTGGAAAAGAAGCGCGCCCGGATCGACGAGACACTGGCAGAGCTGCGCGTCATCAACGCCAGCTGCCGGGGTCAACTGGAAGCCCGCAAGCTGGCCGACACGCGCAAAGCCTGAGCGCAGTCCCGCGCAACACATCGGGCATTTACTGGCCCGCATTCGCCAGAAACTGGCTATCATGCCTCTGCTATCCGAGACCTGTCGGCCGGTCATCTGGCCGGCTCCAGCCCGCAACGCATTCCATCCAGGACACCAGGATCTTCGCCATGTGCAATGCCATGCCCTTTTGCCCGATGTAAATGAACATTTGGTTGTCCATCATTGCCGCAGCCAGTGTCTTGCTTGCTGCCATTGCCGGGGGAATGTATGTCCGTGAGCGCCGGATCAAGTTGCGTCTGTCCCAGGAGCTGGCCAACGTATCCCGGCAACTCGCCAACAAGTCGGACCGCGACGCCCTGTCGGGGCTGCTCACCCGCATAGGTTTTGATGTCCTGCTGGCCCGGAAAGCACAAAAGACCGACCGCAGTGGTGAACCGTTCACGTTGCTTTACGTGGCACTGGACAACTTTGGCATGCTCAATGACGGCTTCGGCAACGACATGGGCGACCGACTGCTGCAGGAAGTATCACGTCGACTGGCCATGGGTGCCGGGAAAAAAACCGAGGCCTGCCATGTCTCAGTGGGCGAATACTCCGTCGTCGTTGACGGGGGATACCAGATCGGTCGCAAGGCTGCACAACGAATTTCAGACGCTTTGGCTGTGCCCTTCAGTATTGACGCCATTCGTGCCCAGCTGACGTGCTCCATCGGCATCGCGGTGTATCCGGAACATGGATCGGTCAGCAAACTCCTGGGCAATGCCGCGCTGGCCATGCGCAGTGTCAAGCAAAACGGAGGGGCGGACTTCTGCCTCTACGACCCCAAAATGGGTGTAGAAGTGCGGGAACAGGCCCTGTTGTTCAATGACCTGCGCAGCGCATTGGACAAAGGTGAATTCGAGCTGTACTTCCAGCCCAAGGTCGACGCCCTCAGCCTGCAGGTCACCGGGGCCGAGGCCTTGTTGCGGTGGCACCACTCCGAACGCGGTCTGATCAGTCCCATGATTTTCATTCCCCTGGCCGAGCAATATGGGTTGGTCGGGGCCATTGGTGGCTGGGTCATCGAAGAGGCCTGTCGCAAAGCCGCGCGCTGGCGGTCCCAAGGCTTGCGCATGCGGGTGGCAGTCAACATCTCGGGCTACCAGATGCGCGAGGACGACCTGGTCGACCGGATTGAGGCGGCCCTGAAACGCCACGACATCCAACCCGACCGGTTTACCTGCGAGATAACCGAATCCGTTGCCATGGAAGACACCAAGGTCACCCAGGCCACGTTCGAGAAAATGCGCAACGCGGGCTTCCACGTCTCCATTGATGACTTTGGCACCGGCTATTCGAGTCTGGCTGCGTTGCGCAAACTTCCTGCGGCGGAGCTGAAAATTGACCGCGCGTTTGTGTCCGATCTGGAAGAGAGCGAAGACGCACGCTCGATTGCCCAATCCATTGTCAATCTGGCCATGGCCCTGAATCTGCACGTGGTAGCCGAGGGGGTGGAGACCACGGGGCAGCGCGATATCCTGGTGGGCATGGGATGCCATGAACTCCAGGGCTTCTTGTTTTCCATGCCCATGCCCGCCTACGAACTGGAGCGGCTGGCACTGGACGACCATGAGCCGGATGAGATGGGATTCCGCAAGTCCCTGTTTTCGGAGACTTATCTGGGAAAATTGCAGTGACAATCCCCATCCCGTAAGGCAGAGCAATGAGTTTTTTTGATCGATGGAGGGCTCTTGCGAAAAAGGAAGAGACGGTACCTGGCACACCCGTGCCCCAT
>Ga0208514_100117_pt1 | contig 72980 bp, 58 predicted proteins | sample LakWasMet70_HOW9_2_FD_183900 | JGI IMG/M metagenome (GOLD analysis project Ga0208514, IMG submission 183900) | Freshwater sediment methanotrophic microbial communities from Lake Washington under simulated oxygen tension - Sediment Metagenome... | ecosystem: Environmental > Aquatic > Freshwater >...
TTGGCTAACCGAACTCCATCCCGGCAACCTGACACGAAGTCAGCTTGACGAGGCATCGTCAGAGCTGACTTCCATACTGCTTACCTATGATATCTGAGCAAAATTTGAGGGGAAGGCTCAGGGTCTGTCCCCGATTTTCTACTGCTTCACGCAGTCGACGAAGTAGCCGCGCTTGCCGTTGACCTCGCGCTTGACCAGGCCGTGCACGTCGGTCTCGAAGCCGGGGAAGCGTTCGTTGAAGTCGCGCGCGAAGCGCAGGTAGTCGACGATCGTCTTGTTGAAGCGCTCGCCCGGGATCAGGAGCGGAATGCCCGGCGGGTAGGGCGTGAGCAGGATCGCCGTGATGCGGCCTTCCAGGTCGTCGATCGCCACGCGCTCGATCTCGCGGTGCGCCATCTTGGCGAAGGCGTCGGACGGCTTCATCGCCGGTACCATGTCCGACAGGTACATCTCCGTCGTCAGGCGCGCGACGTCGTGCGCCTTGTAGCTTTCGTGGATCAGCTGGCACAGGTCGCGCAGGCCCATCGCTTCGTACACCGGATTGGCGCCGGAGAATTCCGGCATCACGCGCCAGATCGGCTGGTTCTTGTCGTAGTCGTCCTTGAACTGCTGCAGCGCGGCCACCAGCGTGTTCCAGCGGCCCTTGGTGATGCCGATCGTGAACATGATGAAGAACGAGTAGAGCCCGCACTTCTCGATGATCACGCCGTGTTCGGCCAGGTATTTGGTGACGATCGAGGCCGGGATGCCGGAAGTGGCGAACTCGCCGTTGATGTCCAGGCCCGGCGTGACGATGGTCGCTTTGATCGGGTCGAGCATGTTGAAGCCCGGCGCCAGCTTGCCGAAGCCGTGCCAGGAGTCCTCGGCGCGGATCATCCAGTCCTCGCGGTCGCCGATGCCTTCGGCGGCGAAGTTGTCCGGGCCCCAGACCTGGAACCACCACGATTCCGAGCCCCATTCCTCGTCCACCTTGCGCATGGCGCGGCGGAAGTCCAGCGCCTCCAGGATGGATTCCTCCACCAGCGCGGTGCCGCCCGGCGCTTCCATCATGGCCGCGGCCACGTCGCAGGAGGCGATGATCGAGTACTGCGGCGAGGTCGAGGTGTGCATCAGGTAGGCCTCGTTGAAGGCGTCCTGGTCCAGCTTGACCGTCTCCGATTCGCGCACCAGCACTTGCGAGGCCTGCGACAGGCCGGCTAGCAGCTTGTGGGTCGACTGGGTGGCGAAGATCAGCGACTCCTTCGGGCGCGGGCGGTCCTTGCCGATGGCGTGCATGTTCTTGTAGAAGTCGTGGAAGGCGGCGTGCGGCAGCCAGGCTTCGTCGAAGTGCAGGGTGTCGATCTTCCCGTCCAACATCTCGCGCAGGGTCTCGACGTTGTAGATCACGCCGTCGTAGGTCGATTGCGTGATGGTGAGGATGCGCGGCTTCTTGTCCTTCGCTTCGCGCGCGAACGGGTTGGCTTCGATCTTGCGTGCGATCGATTCGGGCGTGAACTCCGCCAGCGGAATCGGGCCGATGATGCCGAGGTGGTTCCGGGTCGGCATCAGGAACACGGGGATGGCGCCGCACATGATGATCGAGTGCAGGACCGACTTGTGGCAGTTGCGGTCCACCACCACGATGTCGCCCGGGGCGACCGTGGTGTGCCACACCATCTTGTTGGAGGTGGAGGTGCCGTTGGTGACGAAGTAGCAGTGGTCCGAGCCGTAGATGCGGGCGGCGTTGCGCTCGGACTTGGCCACCGGGCCGGTGTGGTCCAGCAGCTGGCCCAGCTCCTCGACCGCGTTGCAGACGTCGGCGCGCAGCATGTTCTCGCCGAAGAACTGGTGGAACATCTGGCCGATCGGCGACTTGAGGAAGGCCACGCCGCCGGAGTGGCCGGGGCAGTGCCAGGAATACGAGCCGTCGTTGGCGTAGTTGACCAGGGCGCGGAAGAAGGGCGGCGCCAGGCTGTCCAGGTAGGAGCGCGCTTCGCGGATGATGTGGCGGGCCACGAACTCCGGCGTGTCCTCGAACATGTGGATGAAGCCGTGCAGCTCGCGCAGGATGTCGTTCGGGATGTGGCGCGAGGTGCGCGTCTCGCCGTAGATGTAGATCGGGATGTCGGCGTTCTTGTGGCGGATCTCCTGCACGAACTTGCGCAGGGCGGCCAGGGCGAAGTTGGTCTCCTCCTCGGTGCCTTCGCCGAACTCCTCGTCGTCGATCGACAGCACGAAGGCGGAAGCGCGCGACTGCTGCTGGGCGAACTGGGACAGGTCGCCGTAGCTGGTCAGGCCGACCACTTCCATGCCTTCCTTCTCCATGGCCTCGGCCAGGGCGCGGATGCCCAGGCCGGAAGTGTTCTCGGAGCGGAAGTCCTCGTCAATGATGACTATGGGGAAACGGAATTTCATGGAAGTGGTCTCCAAAGCAAAGCGCCATGAGGGTTGTCCCGGTGGACCACGCTCACGGCACTGAAAAAACAAGGAGCGGATTGTCGCAGAAAAATTGTCAATCCGGTGAAAAAGTTTGCCCCGTCATCCCCGCAAACGCGGGGACCCCTGGAGGCTGGCGGGACGCAACCGCGCAGGGGTTCCCGCTTCCGCGGGAATGACGGTGATTCAATTATGCCTTGCTAATGCCCGCCGGCGGCGCTACCGAGCAGCTGGCCGAGCGGGTCCACGTGCAGCCAGGCGAACAGCCCCAGCAGGATACCGACCCCGGCCACGCCGTAGGCCCCCAGCATCATCCAGCGCTTGCGCGTGAGCAGGGTGATGGCGGCCAGCGAAATGGCGATCTGCTCGGCCGTCGTCGCCAGCGCCCACTGGTGGTGGGTATGCAGGGCGGCGTCGGACTTGTGGTTCCACGCGTCGGAAGACTGTTCCAGCTTCTCGGCGTCCTTCTTGATCGTTTCCTTTTCGCCCTTGTAGCGCTCGACCTCGGCCTGGTAGCGCCTGGGATCGACGCCCGGCAGGGTGGCGGCCAGCTCGGCCAGGTTCTGTTTGTTGGACTTGGCCTGGTAGTAGTTCCAGGCGTTGGCGGCGCTGGTCTTGTCGATGGCGGCATTGTTCTTGAACAGGGCGGCGTCGTTCTGGGTCGCGCCCCCAAGATAGCCGAACAGGGCGCCGATGGTGGCCAGCACCGCGGTCATGACCGCGATCTTGTTCGAGAATTCGTCGCTGCCGTGGGCGGCGTGTTCGACTGCGTGGTCGTGTGGTCCATGGACATGAAAGCCGTGGCCGGACATCAGTGCTCCTTCTTGCGCATGTAGGTGACGAACGCGTAGTCGCAGGCGTTCGGTTCCGAATAGTGAAGTTCGCGCGCGGTTTCTTCCCACTGGTCTTTCTCGATCAGGGGAAAGAAGGTGTCGCACTCGAAGGTCTTGTCGATTTCGGTGACGATCAGCTGGTCCGCCAGGTCCATGGACTCGGCGAAGATCTGGGCGCCGCCGATGATGAAGGCGGGCGAACCGGCCACCAGGCGCAGCGCCTCCTGCAGGGAAGCGGCGGTGTGCACGTTCTCGTGCTCCCAGTTGGCGTTGCGGGTGACGACGATGTTGCGCCGGTTGGGCAGCGGACGGCCGATCGATTCGAAGGTCTTGCGGCCCATGATGATGGCGTGGCCCGTGGTCACGCGCTTGAAGTGGGCCAGGTCCTCCGGCAGGCGCCAGGGCAGCTGGTTGTTGATGCCGATGCCGCCTGCCTTGTCGATGGCGACGACGATGGACAGCTGAGGCTGAGTGGTGTCGGTAATCATGCCTGTCATTATACGGGACCGGCACTGTCAGCCGGGTCTTACAAGGGTGCGCGTCGCGTACCGATTCCTGGGCGCGCGACGGGCCGACATAATCTGCGGATGACGACGCCAAAGATCTCCCGTTCGGGTTATGGCCACCTCGTGATCATCGGCGGCGGCGAGGACCGCGAGGACGACATGCGCATCCTCAGCCGTTTCGTCGAACTGTCGGGCGGGCCGCAGGCCCACATCGTGGTTATCACCGGTGCCAGCGAGATCCCGCACGAGGTGTGGGACGTGTACGACCGCGCCTTCGCCACCCTCGGCGTGCAGCGGCGCGAGGCGGTGCACCTGTCCAATCGCGCCCAGGCCAACGATCCGGCGCTGGCCGAGCTGGTCGGTGCGGCCAGCGGCATTTTCATGTCCGGCGGGGACCAGCGGCGGCTGCTGGCCATCGTCGGCGGCACTTTGCTGGACGAGGCCATGCACCGCGCGCTCAAGCAGCGCGGCGCGTGCATCGGCGGCACCAGCGCGGGGGCGTCGGCCATGTCCGGCCACATGCTGGCGGAGGGCTATGTGGAACTGCTGCCGGCGCTCGGCTCGGTTCAGCTGGCGGCGGGGCTGGGCTTCCTGCAGCGGGTGGTGATCGATCAGCATTTCTCGCAGCGCCGGCGCCTGGTGCGCCTCCTGACCGTGGTGGCGCAGAACCCCTACCTGCAAGGCATCGGCATCGACGAGGACACGGCCCTGGTGGTCGAATGCGGCGGCGGCATCGAAGTGATCGGGCGCGGGGCCGTCACCATCGTCGACGGGCGCCACATGATCTCCAACGTGACCGAGCTGGCCGACCGCGCCTGTCCGCAGCTGGTGGACGTGCGCCTGCACCTGCTGCCGGCCGGCTCGCGCTTCAAGGTGAACCCGGACGGCGGCGCCGAGACGGACGAGGCGCCCGCGCCGCTGCTGGACATCCTGCGCTCCCTGGTGCGGCGCAATTCGCTCGATTGATCTGATACGGTTTTTGGCCGGGTGTGCGAAAACCGTATCAGATCGTCGTCTCCGCGGTCAGGCGCTCGGCCACCTCCGGCGAATTCGGGCGCACTGCCTCGATCAGCTCGGACAGCGAGGTGCCGCAGCCGAACACCAGCACGTCGCCCCGGTCGCACAGGGACAGCCCGAACCGGATCGCCTCGTGCACCTGCAGCCGGCAGTGCAGGCGCTCGGTGCTGATGGCGGCGCGCGCTCCGGCCATGATGCATTCGGCGGTCTCGCCGTCCGGGCGGCCGCGGTTGTCGGTTTCGTAGACGATCAGTTCGTCGAAGCCGGCGGCGCAGGTCTTGCCGATGGCGGCCAGGTCCACCGTGCGCCGGTCGCCCGGCGCGGCCACGATGCCCACCAGCTGGCCCGCCGTGAGGTTGCGCGCCGTCTCGGCCAGCGCGGCGTAGGAGGCGCAGTTGTGGGCGTAATCGACGATGACGGTCACCCCGTTTACATCGAACACGTTGGAGCGCAGGGGATTGGTGCGGCCGTCCGACACGAAGCTGCGCAGACCGGCGATGATCTGGCCGGCCTCGAATCCGGCCGCAAACATGCCGGCCGTGACGGCGAGCGCATTGGCGATGTTGTAGCGCGCATGCCCGTCGAGGGAAAGCGGCAGCTCGCGCACGTCCAGCAGGGCGTGGTGGCGGGCGCCGTCGGCATACACCAGCCAGCTGTCCTGCTGATAGGCGGCGCGGCCGCCGCGTTCCAGGTGGCGCAGTAGCACCGGGTTGTCCGGATCGAGCGAGAAGAACAGGATCTCGGCCCCTTCGCGTACCTCCTCGCGCATGGCCACGCAGCGGTCGTCCTCCGCGTTGAGGACGACGGCGCGGCTGGCCACGGCGGCCAGCACCGCCTTCACCCGCGCCAGGTCGTCCACGGTCTCCACCCCGTCCAGGCCCAGATGGTCGTCCGAGACGTTGAGGATGATGGACACGTCGCTGCGGTCGAAGGCCAGGCCGCGCTTGAGGATGCCGCCGCGCGCCGTTTCCAGCACGGCGATGTCGATCTCCGGCGACATCAAGAGGGTGCGTGCGGAGTGGTAGCCCGCGCAGTCGCCTTCCCTGATGGTGCGGCCGTTGATGTAAATGCCGGAGGTGGTGGTCACGCCCGTGCTCAGGCCCGCCTCGCGCGCGATGTGGGCGACCAGCAGGGCGCTGGTGGTCTTGCCGTTGGTGCCGGTGACGGCGATCACGGGGATGCGCCCGTCGCCATGCCCGAACATGGATTCGACGATGGCGCCGCCGGCGTCGCGCGGGCGCCCGCGGCTCGGATGCTCGTGCATGCGGATGCCCGGTGCGGCGTTGACCTCGATGATGGCGCCGCCTTGCGCCGCCAGCGGCAGCGCAATGTCCTCGCACACGATGTCGATGCCCGCCACGTCGAGGCCGACCGCGCGCGCGGCGCGCACGCACAGTTCCCGCGTCTCGTCCGGCAGCAGGTCGGTCACGTCCTCCGCGGTGCCGCCGGTGGACAGGTTGGCGTTGCCGCGCAGTGCCACCGTGCGGCCGGGCGGGGGCACGTCATCGGGCGTGCAGCCCTGGCGCGCCAGGGTGCACAAGGCGATGTCGTCCAGCGTGATGCAGGTGAGGTGCCTGGCGTGGCCGGCGCCGCGCATCGGATCGCGGTTTTCGATCTCCACCAACGCGCGGATGCTGTGGCGGCCGTCGCCGATCACCGTCGGCGGATGCCGGCAGGCGGCCGCGGCAATCTTGTGGCCCGCAACCAGCACCCGGTAGTCGCGCCCTGTGAGCGAGCGTTCGACGATGACGCGGGCCCCGTGGCGCCGGGCATGGTCGAAAGCTTCCACCACCTCGGCCGGACTGGCGCAGGCGGTGGTCACGCCCTTGCCCTGGTTGGCGTCGAGCGGCTTGACGGCACACGGCACGCCGAGCGCGCCGGCGACGCGCAGCGCGTCTTCCACCGTGTCCACCGTCTCGCCTTCGGGCACGGGCACGCCGGCCTGGGCCAGCAGTTCCTTGGTCAGCTGCTTGTCGCTGGCGATATCGGCGGCCACCAGGCCGGTATTGCCGGTCGCCGTGGCCTGGATGCGCTTCTGGCGGCTGCCCCAGCCGAGCTGGAACAGGTTGGCCTCTTCGGACAGGCGGATCACCGGAATGCCGCGCTTGCGGGCGGCGGCGATGACGGAAGCGGTGCTGGGGCCGACGGCGGTGCGCTCGGCCAGAGCGCGCAGCTCGTCCAGCGGCCCTTGCAGGTCGAAGGCCATGCCGTGCGCCAGCGCGTCCACCAGGGCGATGGCGAGGTCAAAGGCGGCGCACACCACGCGCTCGGCGTGATAGGCGCACACGACGCGGTAATGGCGCGGTACGCCGCGCACTTCGCGCGCGCGGCCGTAGCCCACCGCATGCCCGGCCAGGCATTGCAGCTCCAGCGTCACGTGTTCCACGATGTGGGCCGGATAGGTGCCGTCGCGCAGGCGCTGCACGAAGCCGCCGGGCCGGCCGACGGAACACTGATGGTCCCACAGCGTGGGCAGCAGCTGCAGCAGGCGGTCGGTGAAGCCGTGGATGGCATCGGACGGCACCTCGTCCAGGTCTTCCAGGTCGAGGATGCTGTACAGCAGCGGCTTGTTGGCATACAGGTTCGGACCGCGCAGGAAGCGCTGTTCGGTAATCTTCATGATGCGGGATTCCGTTTGGTGACGTTCTTGAGGAAGTCGAGCAGGGGCGGCGGCAGGTGGTCGTTGGCATGGTCGTCCGCGCCCAGTTCATAGCGCTTGCCCGCCGGGAGCAGGTGCAGGCGCACGTCGATCAGCTCGGGCGTGTCGCATTGGTCGACTTCCGCCGCGTTGGACAGCATGGAGCGGCCGTCGATGATGGTGACCGCACCCTGTCCCACGACCTCGACGCCGAGGCCGCGGTCGATGACCAGGGCTGTGTCCTCGTCGATGCCGATGCCCTGCAGGTAGGGGTTCTGCGCCACCACGGTCAGCAGGCGCGCCAGCCGGTGGCGTTCCGAAAAATGCTGGTCGATGACCACCCGCTGCAGGAAGCCGAAGCCGGCGCGCAGGCTGACGCCTTCCGTGGGAGGCCGGTCCAGGCCGTCGCCCTCGGCCAGCATGTGGCCGGACATGGCGGACGCGCCGGCGCTGGTGCCGGCAATGCAGGCTCCGTGCTCCTTGAAGGCGCGGTGCATGGCGGTGTCCAGTTCCGTTCCGCCCAGGTTGGCCAGCAGCCGCTTCTGGTCGCCGCCGGTGAGAAAGATGCCGTCCGCATCGGCCAGCTTGGCGGCCAGTTCCGCGCGGTTCGCATCCTCGCGCGTCTCGATGTGGATGTGCTCGCAATGGGACGCGCCCAGATCGCCCAAGGCCTTACAGTAGGTGTCCCAGGTCTGTTCCGGATGGGCGGTGGCAGCGGTCACCACAGCAATCCGCGCGTCCGGCCCGCCGGACAATGCCACGAAGTGCGCGAGGATCGCCTTGTCGCACTGCCGGTCCTCGTGGCCGCCGATGACGATCAGGTGGCCGCTGGGGCCGCGTTGAGGGCTCATTGCGCCTCCTGGATGCGCGGTTGACTTGCGGGTGATTATGCGAACAAGGCGTGCGGTCACCTATCGGTTGCGCCGCCGTCCGGCTGTAAGAGTCCGCTTACAGGAGGTAGAATGTGTTTTTCCCTTGCATCGCTTTCGGCCGCCTCTCATGAAACAGTACCTGGACCTTGTCAACACCGTGCTGGAAACCGGTTCCTGGCAGGACAACCGCACCGGCACCCGCACCCTGCGCATTCCGGGCGCGATGCTGCGCTTCGACCTGCGCGCGGGCTTTCCCGCGGTGACGACCAAGAAGCTGGCCTTCAAGTCCGTGATCGGGGAGCTGATCGGTTTTCTGCGCGCCACCCGTAGCGCGGCCGACTTCCGCGCCCTGGGCTGCAAGGTGTGGGACCAGAACGCCAATGAAAACCAGCAGTGGCTCGCCAATCCTTACCGCGAGGGCGTGGACGACCTCGGGCCTGTGTACGGCGTGCAATGGCGCGCCTGGCCGGGCTACAAGTTGTTGGATGGGAGCAAGGCCGACCAGATCGCCGACGCCGAGCGCCAGGGCTTCCGCCAGGTTGCCGCCTTCGACGGCAAGGTCTTGCTGCACAAGGCGATCGACCAGCTGCGCGAGTGCCTGGACACCATCGTCCACAACCCGAACAGCCGCCGCATCCTGTTCCACGGCTGGAACTGCGCGGACCTGGACAGCATGGCGCTGCCGCCTTGCCATCTGCTGTATCAATTCATTCCGGACGCGGCCACGCGCGAGATTTCGCTCTGCCTCTACGTGCGCAGCAACGACCTCGGGCTGGGGACGCCATTCAATCTGGCGGAAGGTGCGGCCTTGCTGCACCTGGTGGCGCGCCTGACCGGGTACACGCCGCGCTGGTTCACCTATTTCGTGGGCGACGCCCATATCTACGAGAACCATCTGGACATGCTGCGCGAGCAGCTCACGCGCACGCCGCTGGCCGCGCCGCGCCTGGTCATTTCGGACCGGGTGCCAGACTATGCGGTGACGGGCAAGTACGAGCCGGAATGGCTGGAGCAGGTGGAACCGTCCGACTTCGCGCTCGAAGGCTACGAGCACCATCCGCCGCTGACGGCGCCGATGGCGGTGTGAGCCAACGGTCATCGATTCCCGCCTCCGCGGGAATGACAGGCCGTCATCCCCGCGGAGGCGGGGATCGATGGTCGAGTGCGAGCCGCCGCCGCCGGTTTATGCGATGAGCGCTGCGCTGAACAAGTCTAGCCCCCGCCGCACGGCGGCATCATCGGCTTGCAGCAGGTTTTCTCCTACATACAATTCGATGTAGCTGGTATCCGGCAGCGCGGCATGCGCCGCCCGCCCGAATAGCCAGACGCCGTGCTCGGCGGCGATGGCATTGCGGATCGCCAGCGCCCGTTCGCGGTCCACCGGCAAATGCAGGTGCAGCATGTTGGCCTGCGGCGCCGCCGGATTCACCTTGAACACCGGGTAATCGCGCAGCACTCCATACAGCCACTGGGTCCGTTCGAAAAACGCCGGCATCTGCGCCAGCCGCTGGTCGAACTGCATGGCGGCCGCCACGAAGTAGGGGGTGCGGTGAATGACGTTGCCGCCCTCGCGCCGGAACCACTCCGCCGCGCGCTCCACGAAGGCGCGGCTGCCCGCCAGCAGCGAGCCGCCCAGGCCGCCGATCCCCTTGTACAGCGAGACATAGACGGAATCGAAGCCCGCCGCGATCTCGTGCAGCGGCCGGCCCAGCGCCGCCGCGCATTCCCACAGGCGCGCGCCGTCCATGTGCAGGTGCGCGCCGCGCGCACGGACGTGGCGCTTGATTTCCTCGATCTCGTCCCAGGACGGATTCTGGCCGCCGATCTCGCGCATCGGCAGTTCCATGGCGATGGCCCCGAGACGGTCCGGCACCGCTTGCAGGTCGGCCACGGTCCAGGGACGGTGCCGGTCGCCCACCTGCAAGGCCTTGAAGTGGTCCAGCAGCTGGTAGTTGGAGCGCTCGTGCACGATGATGTGCGAGGTCGGATGCAGGGCCACCAGGTCCGAGCCGCGCTCGGCGCAGGCCAGGCGCAGCGCCGTCACCTGGGTCATGGTGCCGGTGATGCAGAACACGGCCGCCTCGAAACCGAGCAGGCGCGCGATTTTTTCCTCGAACGCCTGGAGCTGGGCGCCGCCGCCGTACACGTCGTGCTCGATGCCGTTCGATTCGCACCACTGCGCCATCGCGGCGAAGGTCTGCGCGGGCGTGCGCGGACGATGGCCGGGGAGGATGGTATGACAGCTGCGCATCAATTCGGCGTCGTTCATGCGCTCTCCTGCGGCGTGACGTGGACCGGCTGGAACTGCAGCGCGGCCAGGTTGGCGTACACGCCGCCCATGGCCACCAGCTCGGCGTGCGTGCCCATCTCGACGATCTTCCCGTCCTCCATTACCACAATGCGGTCGGCCCGCTGCACGGTGGCCAGGCGGTGGGCGATGATGACGGTGGTGCGGCCCTGCATGGCCGTTTCCAGCGCGCCCTGAACCAGACGTTCCGATTCCGCGTCCAGTGCGCTGGTCGCTTCGTCGAGCAGCAGCAGGGGCGGATTCTTCAGCAGCGCGCGTGCGATGGCGATGCGCTGCCGCTGGCCGCCGGACAGGCGCACCCCGCGCTCGCCGAGGAAGGAACGATAGCCTTCGGGCAGGCGCTCGATGAATTCGTGGGCCGCGGCCATGCGCGCGGCGGCGATCACTTCCTGGTCGGTGGCGTCGGCGCGGCCGTAGCGGATGTTCTCCAGTGCGTTGGCGGAGAAGATCACCGTGTCCTGGGGGACGATGCCGATGGCGTCGCGCAGTTCGTGCAGGGCGAGCAGGCGGATATCCACGCCGTCCAGACGGATGCCGCCGGACTGCGGGTCGTAGAAGCGCAGGAACAGCTGGAACAGGGTGGTCTTGCCGGCGCCGGAGGGACCGACCACGGCCACGGTCTCGCCGGGCCGGAGGTCCAGGTTCAGGTGCGAGATAGCCGCGGTTTCCGGCCGTGACGGGTAGCTGAAGGTGACGTCGGCCAGGTTCAGGGCCGCGCCGTTGGCGGCGCGCGGGGGCAGGGATTGCGGATGCGCCGGGTCCTGGATCGCGGACTGCACGGCCAGCAGTTCCAGCAAGCGTTCGGCGGCGCCGGCCGCGCGCTGGGTCTCGCCCGCGACCTCGCTCAAGGCGCCGAGCGCGCCGGAGGTGATGGTGGCGTACAGGATGAACTGACCCAGGTCGCCGCCGGTCATGGTCCCGGCCAGGACGGCGTGCGCCCCCAGCCACAGCACGAACACGATGGCGCCGAACACCAGCAGGATCGCCACCATCGTCAGCAGGGCGCGGGCGCGGGTGCGGCGCATGGCGGTGGAGAAGGCCCCTTCCACGGCGCCGTCGAAGCGCTGCGCTTCCAGGTTCTCGTGGGTGAAGGCCTGCACGGTCGGCATGGCGTTCAGGATTTCGCCCGCCATGGCGGAGGAGTCGGCGATGCGGTCCTGCGAGTCGCGTGAGAGCTTGCGCACGCGCCGGCCGAACAGCACGATCGGCACCACCACCAGCACCAGCAGGCCGAGGATGATCGAGGACAGGCGCGGGCTGGTCACGAACAGCATCACCAGGCCGCCGAGGAACAGCAGCAGGTTGCGCAGGGCGATGGAGGCGCTGGCGCCGACCACGCTCTGGATCAGGGTGGTGTCCGTGGTCAGGCGCGACAGGACTTCGCCGGTCTGGGTGGTTTCGAAAAATTCCGGGCTCTGGCGCGTGACGTGACGGTACACGGCGGCGCGGATGTCGGTGGTGATACGCTCGCCGAGCCAGGACACCGTGTAGTAACGCGCGCCGGTGGCCAGGGCCAGCAGGGCGGCCAGGCCGAACAGGGCCAGGAAGGAGGCGTCCACGTGGGCCGCGCTGTCGATGCCCGCATGGCCGAAGCCCAGGTCGATCATGCGCTTGAACGCGGCGGGAATCGCCAGCGTGGAGCCGGCGGCGATCAGCAGCGCGACGCCGGCCAGCATGAACTGGCGCCGGTACGGCTTGAGGAAGGGGGCCAGGCCGAGGAGGGCCGAAAAGCTGCCCTTGCGGGCGGTGGAGGTGTCGTTGCTGGTGCGATTGGTCATTGAATTCTTCACATTTTGAGCGGCGCGACATACCCTGTCAGTTCGAGGTAGCCCTGGCCGGACGGCTTTCCGTCGCGTTCGAGCGTTACCGCGCCTTCCCAGTACACGGCGCCGGTCGACAGGCGCGAGTCGAGTTCCTGGTCCTGCTGCAAGGGCACGACGCGCCAGGCGGTCGCGCCCGTCTCGAGCCGCATCGCCACCGGGTAGGTGGCTTGCGTGCGCGGGGAGCGCCAGCGCGCCAGCGGCTCGAAGCGCACTTGGCCGGGCGCGAATTGCGTGACCTTGCCGGAGGCGTCGCGTAACGTCGCGTGGGCCCATAGTTTACCACCTTGGCGGTCGCGGATCTGGAAGGCCATCAGGGCGGAGCCGTCATCCAGGTTGGCGCCGATCCAGTCCCAGCCCTGGGCCTGCGGATCCAGGTACTGGGTCGACCATTCGTGGTCGAGCCAGGCGCTGCCGGTGACGGCGCCGCGTGAACTCTGGCCCGACACGCGCAGCTGCGGCTCGCTGTAATAGTAGCTGGCCTGTTCGGGGCGCGGCCCTTTCTTCGAGAAGCCCGCTTCCCCTTGCCGCAGCGGGGCTTGGGTCGGCGTCAGCGTCAGGTCGAAACGGAAGTCGCGCGCCTGGACCTGCACGGCATACGTGCCGTCCGGCCGGCGCCGCATGGTCCAGTCGTCGAGCCGGACGTCGGTGTCGCCGGCGCGGGCATAAGCCAGGCCGAGTACGGCGCGCGCGCTGCGCTGGTCGTGCAGCAGGTGGCCGAGCGCCGGGTCGGACAGGGCAGCGTGCGCGATCACGAGCTGGGTTGGCGCGAAAGCGCTCGGATCGGCGCGGTCGTGCGTGGTCGCGGTGCGAAAGAAGGTGACCTGGAACCCGAGCGGCTTGCCGTCCGCGGTCTTGAGCCAGCCGGTGACGTACCACCACTCGGTGCGAAAGTCTGGATGTGCGCCGAAGTCGCGCGGGAATACGAGCGGCACGCCGGGCCGCACCGGCGCGTAGCTGACCGGCGCCGCAAAGGCCGCCGGCATGAGGAGCAGCGCAAGCAGCAGCGCCCACACAAGCATGCATCCCGAGCATCTGGTAGAGCGAGTTGCCGGTGGACGCTGATTCATCACCAATCCTCCCGCACCGCCCGCAGCGGCCCGCCCGATACGGCGTAGCGCCCCGCGGCCAGCGCCGTGAGCGCGGACGCCGCCAGCAGGGCCAACGCCACGCTGCCCAGCAGCGGCCAAGGTAGATGCAGGTCCATCGACCAGTGGAAGGACTGGGGATTGATGACGAACACCAGCACCAGGCTGATGACGAGCCCCAGTCCAAACCCGCAGGCGATTCCCAGCGCCGTGAGGCCGCTGCCTTCGACGGCCAGGATGCCGAGGATCTGTCCGCGCGTGACACCGACGTGGCGCAGCATGCCGAACTCGCGGCTGCGTGCCAGCGTCTGGGCCGAGAACGTGGCGGCCACGCCGGCCATGCCGATGGCGATCGCGATCGCTTCGAGCAGGTAGGTGACGGCGAAACTGCGGTCGAAGATGGCGAGGCTGATGGCGCGGATCGCGCCGGGTTCGGAGAACTCGAGGGCGGCGCCGAAAGGCAGGCGCTGGATCCGTTCGCGCAGCTGGCCGGCGCTGCTGTCCGGAGCGCGCCACAGGGCGGCGTCGCTCACGTCCTGGTCCCCGGTGAGAGCGCGGTAGTCGTCCAGGCGGATTTGGACCGCGCCGCTCTGGCGCGCATAGTCGCGCCACACGCCGGCGATGAAGAAGCGCTGCGTGGCGCCGCCCAGCGGCAGGTCGAGCTGGCCGCCCGCCCGCACGCCATACAGGTCGAGCATCGCTTCGGACACCCAGGCCGGCCGCGCGCCGGCCGGCACCGGCAGCGACTCGCCCAGCAAAGGAAGCATGCGGGCCGGATCGGCCAAATCGATGCGGCGCGCCAGCAGCGCCACCGCCGGCCGCGCCGGATCGAGCTGCAAGGGCCGTACGCGCAGGAAGTCGACCCGCGCGGCGCCGGGCGTGGCGGCAATGGCCGCCTGGGCCTTGGGATCGATGGCGCCCGTATTGCCGGCGCCGGCGGCACGCAGGTAGAGGTCCGCCGGCAGCACCTGCACCAGCCAGTTGTCGACCGAGACGCGGAAGCTGGCGACCATGATCGCCATCGCCACCATCAAGCTGAAGCTGGCGAGCACGCCGCCGAGCGCGATCGACGCCTGCCCGCTGGCGTTGGCCAGCCGCGCCAGGGTGAGGGCGGCGACGGGCGACAGGGCGCGCCGCCCCATGCGCCGTTGCAGGGCGCCGAACAGCGAAGCCGCCAGGCGCGGCATCAAGCCGATACCCCCGATCAGCAACAGGGCGATCGCCAGGTAGCCGAACACCGGCAAGCCCGCCACCGGCGGCAGCGCGGTCATGGCCGCGCCGAGTGCCAGGCAGGCCAGTCCCGGCCAGGCCCGCGCCAGGCGGCCGAGCGCCGCGTCCGCACTGCCGGCCTTGAGGGCTACGGCTGGCGTGGCACGGGCCGCGTCCAGCGCGGGCGCGAGGCTGCCGAGCAGCGCGACGCTCCAGCCCAGTGCGAAATAGGCCAGCGCCGCCAGTGGCGCGAAGTGGACTTGCGGCCGGACGCCGGGAAAGTAGCCGCCGCCCAGATCGCCGCCGAACAGCCGCAGCACGCCGGCGGCGAGCGCGTAGCCCCCGGCGATGCCGAGGGCGGCGCCGACGATGCCGAGCAGCGCGCCTTCGGCCAGGATCTGGCGCACCAGCTGGCGGCGTTCGAGGCCCAGCACGCGCAGCAGCGCGAACTGGCTGCGCCGGCGCACGACCGACAGGGCCTGCGTCGAAAGGACCAGGAAGGCGCCGGTGAACAAGGCCACCAGGGCCAGCACCGTCAGGTTGACGCGGTAGGCGCGGCTCAGGGTATTGGTGCGGCTGGCCGCGTCGGCATCGTTGGGCGCAGCAACGTGAAAGTGGCCGCCGCGCCGGTCCAGTTCCGCCTGCAGGGCCGCGCGGAAGGCGGCGCGGTCCACCCCGGGTCGCAGCTTGAGGTCGACCCGCGTGAGCTGGCCGAGCCGCCGGAAGCGCCACTGCGCGCTGGCGATATCCATCAGCGCGATGCGCTGGCCGGGCCGCGCGCCGCGCACCGCACCGGCCACGCGCAGCCGCACGTCATCCAGGCCGGCGCGCAGGGTGAGGATAGCGCCCGCGCGCACGCCGAGCCATTCGGCGGCGGCCGGCGAGAGGAAGATGGTGTCGTCGGCCAGCGTGTCTTCCAGCTTGCCCTCGGACGGCACGCCGGCCAGGTCGGGCGACACCGCGGCCGCCCGCATCGCGTCCGTGCCCAGCACCTGCAAGGGCTCGCGCCGGCCGGGGACGGTGGCCTGCACGGCCAGGACCGGGCTGGCCGCCGCCACGCCCGCGCGCCGCGCCAGTGCGGGATAGAGGGCCTCGTCGAAGCCCGCTTCGGCGCCGGAAACCTGCAGGTCGGCGCGGCCTGCGATGGTCTGGACGGCGGCGGAGAATTCGTTGAAGGCGGCGGCGTTGATCAAGTGGATCGCAAAGCCCATGGCCACACCGACCGCGATGGCGAGGATCGCCAGCAGTGCGCGCAGCGGATAGGCGCGCCACTCGCCGGCCAGCATCCAGCGCGTCAGGGTCGGCGCGCCACCCATGTCAGAGGATCTTCCCCGGATTCATGATACCGAGCGGGTCGAGCGCTTGCTTCACCGCGCGCATGAGGGCGATTTCGACCTGCGGCTTGTAGCGCTGCAGGTCGTCGCGTTTCAACGCGCCTACGCCGTGTTCGGCGGAGAACGAGCCGCCGTAGCGGTCCACGCTATCGTGCACCAGCCGGCTGACGGCGGCCTGGTTGGCGAGGAACTGGTCGTGCGCCGTTCCGGCCGGCGGCGCGACGTTGTAGTGCAGGTTGCCGTCGCCGAGGTGGCCGAAGCACACCAGCTGGCAGCCGGGGAAGTGCTGCGCCAGCAGGGCGTCAGTCTCGGCCAGAAAATCCGGAATGCGCGACACCGGCAGCGAGATGTCGTGCTTGAGGTTCTTGCCGTCCGCCGCCTGTGCTAGCGGAATATGTTCGCGCACCTGCCACAGGGCGCGCGCCTGCGCCATCGAGGCGGCCACGGCGACATCGTCCGCCACACCCTGTTCGAGCGCGTCCTGCAGCGCCGTCTCGAGCAGGTTCACCGCGTGCTGTTCCGATTCGTTGCTGGCCACTTCGACCAGGGCGTATTGGGCGTGCGCGTCCTGGAAGGGCTGCGGCAGCTGGGGAAAATGGCGTGCGACCAGCCGCAGGCAGTAGTCGGACATGAGCTCGAAGCCGGTCAGGCCCGCGCCGCAGCGGTCCTGCAGGTGATTGAGCAGCTGCAGCGCGTGGCGCGGCGACTTGAGCGCGGCCAGCGCCGTGATGGCGGCCTTCGGCTGCGGGAACAGTTTGAGCACGGCGCCGGTGATGATGCCGAGGGTTCCCTCCGCGCCGATGAACAGGTCGCGCAGGTCGTAGCCGGTATTGTCCTTGCGCAGGCCGCGCAGGCTGGTCCAGATTTCGCCCTGGGCCGTCACCACTTCCAGGCCCAGGCACAGTTCGCGCGCGTTCCCGTAGCGCAGGACGGCGGTGCCGCCGGCATTGGTGGACAGGTTGCCCCCGACCGTGCAGCTGCCTTCGGAGGCCAGCGAGAGCGGAAACAGGCAGCCCGCGGTGGCGGCCGCCTCCTGCACGTGCTGGAGCAGGCAGCCCGCGTCCACGGTCATGGTGCGGTCGGCGGCATCGACGGCGCGGATGCGCTGCATGCGCGCCAGCGACAGCAGTAGGGCGGTGCCCGAGCCGTCCGGCACGCTGCCGAGGACGAGGCCGGTCCGGCCGCCCTGCGGCACGATCGGCACCCGCTGGTCGGCGCAGGCGCGCACCAGGCGCGCCACTTCGTCCGCGTCCGCCGGGCGCACCACGGCGCGCGCGGCGCCGGTGAAGCGTCCGCGCCAGTCGGTCAGGTAGGGTGCCATGCCGGCCGCGTCGGCGATCACATGATCCGGTCCGACGATGGCGCGGCAGCGCTCGAGGAAGCCGTCGCTCATTTGACGTTGTTCACCCGTTCGAGCAGCTCCTTGGCCATCTTGCGCGCGGCCCGCTTGTACGGGCGCAGGAACAGGATGGTGCAGGCGAAGTAGACGCCGACCAACAGCACTTCGCCGCCGGCCATGACGGCCGAGGCGACGCTCTTGTCGCTCCAGGCACGCACCACGCCTTCGGTGAAGTACAGCAGGATTACCATCGAGGACCATTGCATGGTGTAGATGTCGCGCCGGATCGCGCCCAGCAGCGGCAGCAGCAACGGCACGGCCTTGAGCGCCAGCACGGAGCCGCCCGGGTGCAGGGGCGCGACCACCAGCTCCCATGCGAGCAGCCAGACAATCAGGACCGCCAGGCTGGCGACGGCGCCGCGCTGGAACCAGTTGGACGCTTCCATCAGTGGACTCCTTCCAGCTTGACGACCGTCTCGGCCAGGCGGCGGCCGAGGGCGATGGCGAGGCGCTTCTCGTCCTCGGTGAGCGCATGCTTGTTGTCCAGGCCCGCCCAGTGGGTCGCGCCGTACGGGCTGCCGCCGCTGGCCGTGGTCATCAGTTCCGGATGGGTGTAGGGCAGGCCAAGCACCAGCATGCCGTGGTGGAGCAGGGGGATCATCATCGAGAGCAGGGTCGATTCCTGGCCGCCGTGCAGGCTGCCGGTGGAGGTGAAGACCACGGCCGGCTTGCCGGACAGGGTCCCGCCCAGCCACTCGGTCGCGGTCCCGTCGAGGAAGTACTTGACGCTGGCCGCCATGTTCCCGAACCGGGTGGGGGAGCCGAGCGCCAGGCCCGCGCATTCGGCCAGGTCGGCGCGTTCGACATAGGGTGCGCCGCTTGGCGGCAGGTCCGGTTCGACCGCTTCGCACACGGTGGATACGGCCGGCACGGTGCGCAGGCGGGCGTCGATGCCGGGCACGCTCTCGATGCCCTGGGCGATCAGTTCCGCCAGTTTGCGTGTGGCGCCATGGCGCGAGTAGTACAAAACGAGAATGTTCGGATTGGTTCGGTTCATCCTTGCTATTATAGGGCGCTTTACATCCTGTCATGGGCGCGCGCGCCCCGGAGAACCCACGCTTTTCATGCTCCAGAAGACCGTCAATTCGCTGACTGCCGGCGTCGATATCGTGCGCGGCCTGACCTTGGCCGAAACGCGCGACCTGATCCGCTTCGCGCGGCGTCGCCTGACCGAGGAGAAGCTGCCGCAGGTGGCCGGCAGCCTGACGTTTACCACCGTGCTCGCGCTGGTGCCGCTGCTGACGATCGTGTTTGCGATCTTCACCACCTTCCCCGTGTTCGTCACCTTCCGCAAGGCGCTGGAAGCCTACTTCACCCAGTCGCTGATGCCGAAGACGATCGCCAACACGATCGTCGCCAACCTGACCCTGTTTGCCAGCAAGGCCAAGGGGCTGTCCGCGCTCGGCGCGGTGGCCCTGCTGATCACCTCCACCGCCATGATGGGTATGATCGAGCGCGCCTTCAACCAGATCTGGCGCGTACGCGCCCCGCGGCCGCTGTCCCAGCGCCTGCTGATCTACTGGTCCCTGGTCACCCTCGGCCCGATCCTGATCGGCCTGTCCCTGACGATGACCTCGCAGTTCTTCGGCAAGACCAGCGACCTGTACGAGACCGTTCCCTTCCTCGGCGCCTTCCTGTATACCACCGCCTCGGTGCTGCTGACGACGGGCGCATTCACCCTCCTCTACATGGCGGTGCCGAACCGCTTCGTGAACTGGCGCGACGCCATGTGGGGCGGCATCGTGGCGGCGCTGGCGTTCGAGATCGCCAAGCGCCTGTTCGCCGTCTTCATCAAGCAGTTCCCGACCTACGCGATCATCTACGGCGCGCTGGCGGCGCTGCCGATCTTCCTGGTGTGGGTCTACCTCTCGTGGCTGATCACCCTGGTCGGGGCGGTGCTGGCGGCGGCCCTGCCGGTGGTCAAATACGAACGCTGGTGGTACCAGCCCGCGCCCGGCGGCGAGTTCGTGGACGCGATGGCGATCCTGAACGTGCTGCACGCGCATGCCCGCGTCTCGGACTCCGCCCTGGTGTCGCCCGGCGTGATCCGCGCGCATACGCGCATCGGCTACGACGAGATGGGCGCGCTGCTGGACCGCATGTGCGCGCTTGGCTGGGTCGGCAAGGTGCGGGTCGCGCCGCCGCGCCGGGTCCAGTGGGGCAAGCGTGTGGCCGAAACGGCCGAGCATTGGGTGCTGCTTATGAACCCGGCGCGGGTCAAGCTGGCCGACGTGTACCGCCTGTTCGTGTTCCAGGCGGTGGACGACGCCGCGCGGCGCGAGGGCGAGACCGACGCATCCAGCCTGCGCCTGGATGCGCCGGCCCTGGCGCGCCAGGTGGAAGCCGCGGTGGAGCAGGGCTTGGACGAGAACTTGGCGGACTACTTCGCCCGCGGTCAGCTCAAGGACAGCCGCCGCGCCGCGACGGCGCAATAAGCCGGCTCGTCGTGCAGCTTGCCTTCCTCCCAGGCGGTGTAGACCAGCTTGATCGTGTGGTCGTCCGCGCTGGCGCAGGCCTGGGCGAGTAGCTCCGTCCAGCCCGCGCACGGCGCGGGCGCGTCCGGCCCGCGCTGTTGTGCGACCGTCCGCGCGACGGTGGCCAGCGCCAGCAGGTGCGCCTGCCAGAGGTGTGCGCAAGCGGCCTGCGCGCCGCCGCTGAAGGGCAATAGCACGCGCAGGGCGTGCGTCGCCGTCACCGTGTGCAGCAAGGTGAAGTCCTCGCATTGCCGATACAGGCCAAGCACCACGGCGCGCAGCGCATCCAGCGTCAACCCGTTCGGCAGCGGGGCGCCGGATGCGAAGAAGGGATCGTGGGCGGCTGCCAGCATCTTGTCGAGGATGATCCCGGTGTAGGGCCGGCCCGCGCCGAACGCGGCCAGGACATCCTCCACGACAGCGCCGGGATCCTGACTGGCGGCGCGGGGCGGCAGGCCCGGTTCCACGTACGCGCTGCGCCAATAGGCCAGGGCGTCGGCCAGCTCGGGCAGGTAGCCCGATTCGACGGCGTAGGCGGTGCGGATCAGGCAGTGGTAGGCCGATGCGGCCAGTCCGGGCAGGAGGCGCGGGATCCAGGTGCGCAGCACCGCGTCGGCGCCCAGCTCAGTCAGGGCGGCCGTGAACCCGGTGGCGTAGCGTTCGAATTCCTCTCCCGCCGCGGCGCGCGGTTGCAGGCGCGCGACGTAACCGTCCGCGAAGCGCTGCAGCTGCGCCGCGCTGGCGCCCATGCGCACGAGCGCGGCCGCCGCCATCGGCAGATGGTTGGCGAGGCGATTGCCGTACTGCGGCGCGTAGCCGCGGGCCGAGGCGAGCACTGCATGCAGCATGTGGAAGAGTTACCAGGTCAGCTTCCCGGTCAGCATTTGCCAATACATCTTCCAGTCTGACACAAAAGAGAGAAACGGGTGGCCGAAGGTGGCGGGCCTGTTTTTCTCGAACAGGTAGTGGCCGATCCACGCGCAGCCATAGCCGGAAACGAGCGCGAACAGCAGCCACCACGGGTTGCCGCTGTCCGCGAACTGCACTACGGAGGCCAGCGCGGAGGAACTGCCGATGAAGTGCATGCGCCGGCACAGCCGGTTCGCATGCTGGCTCAGGTAGTACGGATAGAACTCGTCCAGATTGGCGAAGTGCTTTCCGTCCATGCTTGCTCCTCAGTTGCGGGTGGCGGCGAAGGCGTGGAGCGCGTCCAGCACCTCGTCCGGCTTCTCGGCCATCAGCGCGTGGCCGGCGTCGATCTGCACCGTCTGCGCCTTTCCGAACATGCCGATGAAGGCCTTGGCCGAGCGCGGCGGCGTCATCATGTCGCGCTTGCCGAGCACGAACAGGACCGGGCAGCGCACGCTGGCGGCGGCCGCTTCGCCGTTCGTGTAGGCGTTGCAGGCGGCGAAGTCAGTGTAGAACAACTGCTCCGGATTGAGCGCGGACATGCGCTGCATCAGGCGGCGCGACATGCCCAGCACCGAGAAGCCCGGGGCGGGGCAGGACGGCTTGTGGGTGAAGGCCGAGTGCGACCACAGGTTGACCATGTCGATCGCCGTCGGCTCGTCGTCGCGGGCAGCGGAAAGCAGGGCGTCCGAGACCTTCATCGGATAGGTGCTGCCCACCAGGCCCAGGCCGCGCACGCGGTGCGGGGCGCGGTGCGCCGCCTCGAGCGCGATCAGGGAGCCCATGCTGTGGCCGATGAGGATGGCTTCGCTCACCTCGGCGCCATCGAGCACGCCGAGCAGCCAGTCGGCCATGGCATCCACGCTGGTCAGGGCCGGGCCGGCGCTGCGGCCGTGTCCCGGCAGGTCCACCGCCAGCACGTTGAAACCGTGATGGGCGAAGTAGCGGCTTTGCAGGGCCCACACGGAGTGGTCGTTCTGCGCGCCGTGGATGAAGACCACGGTCGGCAGCAGCGAGCTGAAAGGACGCCCGCCGGTGTAGCAGTAAGTGCCGTCGATCTGCATCGTCATGCTCCTTTCTGCGCCAGCTTGAGGCCGCGCGCCAGGTCTTCGAGCAGGTCGTCGGTGGACTCCAGCCCGATCGACAGGCGCATGGTGCCTTCCGCGATGCCGGCCGCCGCCAGCTGGTCGGACGGGATGCGGAAGTGGGTGGTCGAGGCGGGATGGATCACCAGCGAACGGGCGTCGCCCACGTTGGCCAGGTGCGAGAACACCTTCAGGCCATCGACGAAACGGCGGCCGGCGGCGCGGTCGCCCTTCAGGTTGAACGAGAACACAGCGCCGCAGCCTTTCGGCAGCAGGCGCTGGGCTACCTCGTAGTCCGGGTGCGAGGGCAGTTCGGGATAGGAGATCGATTCGACCGCCGGGTGAGTGGACAGGAATTCCACCACCTTGCGGGTGTTGGCCACGTGGCGCTCCATGCGCAGGCCGAGGGTCTCGATCCCCTGCAGGATGGCGAAGGCGTTGTGCGGGCTCATGGCGGCGCCGAAGTCGCGCAGGCCTTCGCGCCGGGCGCGCAGGGCAAAGGCGCCGACGGTGGACTCCTCCGTGAACACCATGCCGTGAAAGCCGTCGTACGGCTCGCACAATTCGGCGAAACGGCCGGTGGCGGCATGCGCCGCCTGCCAGTCGAAGGTGCCGCCGTCCACCAGCAGGCCGCCGATGGCGGTGCCGTGACCGCACAGGAACTTGGTCGCGCTGTGGAACACGAGGTCGGCGCCCAGTTCGAACGGCTGGATCAGGTAGGGCGTGGTGAAGGTCGAATCGACCATCAGCGGCAGGTGGTGCTCGTGCGCGATGGCGGCGACGGCGGGGATGTCCAGCACGTCCAGGCCCGGGTTGCCGAGGGTTTCGGCGAACAGCACGCGGGTTTCGGGACGGATGGCGGCACGCCAGGCGTCCAGGTCGCGCGGATCGACGAAGGTGGTCTCGATGCCAAAGCGCGGCAAGGTGTAGGCCAGCAGATTGTGGGAACCGCCGTACAGGGCGCGCGAGGCGACGATGTGGCTGCCCGCGCCGGCGATGGTGGCCAGGCCCAGGTGCAGGGCAGCCTGGCCGCTGGCGGTGGCCAGGCCGGCGACGCCGCCTTCGAGCGCCGCGATGCGCTCTTCCAGCACTGCGGTGGTGGGGTTGGAGATGCGTGAATACACATGCCCCGCGCGCTCCATATTGAACAGCGAGGCCGCGTGGTCGGAGTCGCGGAAGGCGAACGAGGAGGTGAAGTAGATCGGCGTGGCGCGCGCGCCGGTCACCGGGTCCGGCTGGGCGCCGGCATGGACGGACAGGGTCTCGAATCCAGGGTAATGTGGACCGCTCATTATGGCCTTTCTGAAAAGATGGCGCATCGTAGCACCGATCTCCGGGCATGTGACGGTTCGCAATGCTGGATTTTTTACCAAGCTTAAGCTACAGTCGTCCCAGGGCTTCCATATTGACAAGGTGAAGATCATGAAAGTGTCCGAAATCCTCCAGGTAAAGGGCAACATCCTCTACACGGCTACGCCGGAGATGCCGCTGCTCGACGCCGCCAACCTGATGGCGGAAAAAGACATTGGCTCGCTGGTGGTAATGGAGTTCGGCGACCTGGTCGGCATGCTGACCTTCCGCGAAGTGATGCAGGCGCTGCACAAGAACGGCGGCAGCGTGGGCAGCGGAACGGTGCGCAAGCACATGGACGACCATCCGCTGACGGTGACGCCGGACACGGAAGTGAACGAGGTGCGCCGCATGATGCTGGAAAAGCACGCGCGCTACCTGCCCGTGATGAACGCCAAGACCCTGCTCGGCGTGATCTCCTTCTACGACGTGGCCAAGGCGGTGCTGGAGGCGCAAAGCTTCGAGAACCGCATGCTCAAAGCCTACATCCGCGACTGGCCGGCCGAAGCGGCCCAGGAAGAAGACTGAAAGACTGAAACCGGCGCCCGCCGGTTTTTTTCGAACTAGGAACCAGGGTCAGGCGGCGTCGAGGGCCTGGTTGGAGAGGAACTCGGCCAGGCCGGCGGAGGGCAGGGGACGGGAGAACAGGTAGCCCTGACCCTGCGGGCAGCCGATCGATTGCAGGATCTGGGCCTGGCGCTCGTCTTCGACGCCTTCCGCGATCACCGTCAGGCCGAGGTTGCGGCCCAGCTGGGTCACCATCTCGGCGATGCTGCTGCCGCGCGAGGAATTGGTGATCTCCGTAACGAAGGCACGGTCGATCTTGAGCTTGTCCACGTTCAGCCGCTGCAGATACGACAGCGACGAGAAGCCGGTGCCGAAGTCGTCGATCGCGATCGACACGCCGGTCTGCTTGACCTGGGCGAGCATGCGGATCAGGAGGTCGGGCTCCTCCATCGCGACCGATTCGGTGATCTCCAGCTCCACGAACTCCGGCGGCGCCTGGGTGTCCTCCAGCGCGCTGCGCAGCATGTCGAGGAAGAAGGGATGGCGGAACTGGACCTGGGATACGTTCACCGACATGGTGAAGTCGCGGTGCCCCAGTTCGCGCAGGCGCACCAGCTCCTTGAGCGCGGTGCGCAGCACCCATTCGCCGATGTCGATGATGAGGCCCGAATACTCCGCGATGGGAATGAAGCGGTCCGGCGGCACGAACTTGCCGTCCGCCGTCTGCCAGCGCAGCAGCGCTTCGGCGCCGATCGTGCGGCGGGTGGCCAGATCGATCTGCGGCTGGTAGGCCAGGAACAGCTCCTTGCGCGCGAAACCGCTGCGCAGGGCGTGCATCATGCGCACCCGCTCGCGGATCTCCACGCCCATGCTGCGCGAGAAGTAGAAATGGCCGGAGCGCTGCTGCATCTTGGCGCGCTTCAGGGCGATGTCCGCGTCCTTGAGCGCGTCGGCGCCGCTGCCGTCATGCTCGGCCAGGCGCACCAGGCCCAGGGTGGCCGACAGCTGCACATCCTGCCCTTCGATCGAGAACGGGGTGGCGAACAGGCTGAGGATGTTGTCCGGATTGACGCAGGCCGAGTCGCCCAGCACGCAGAAGATGTCGCCGCCGATGCGCGCGACCGTCAAGTGCGGGCCGAGGCGGGCCTGCAGGCGCGCGGCGACGGCCGCCAGAAGCAGGTCGCCGAATTCGTGCCCGAGGGCGTCGTTGGTCTCGGCGAAGTGGTCCAGGTCCACCAGCGACAGCGTCGCTTCATCCTTGCCAGGGCCGGCCAGGGTGGCGTCGAGGATCTCGATCAGGCGCGTGCGGTTGGGCAGCTTGGAGAGCTGGTCGTAGAAGGCCGCGATATGCAGGTGGCTGACCAGCTCCACGTTGTCCAGGCCGACCGCCACGTTGCTGCAGAAGACGTCCAGCAGGCGCTCCTCGATCTCGGACAGCGGGCGCTCCAGCAGGAAGTGGGCGACAAAGTCGCGCCCGGATTTGCCGGGGAAGTGGAGCGTGGCCGCTTCCATCGTGTACTGGTTGCGGCGCTGCACCAGGGTGCGGTCGAGCAGGGCGCACAGGCGCTGGTCCTGCGGCGCCGTCATCGGGCCGCACAGCGGACGGTGGAAGCTGCCGGCGCTGGCGATGGCGAACAGCTCGTGGTTGCGGCCGTCCGGCGCCTCCTTCACGCACAGGATGCCGTTGGCGGGCATGTCGAGCAGCTGGGCGACCTGGGTCAGCACCCCGGCGCCGAAATTCTGCACCCCGTGCAAGGACATGAGCTCGGTGCTGGCGCGCACGATCTGGTCCAGCCCGCGCCGGCTGGCGCTGATGGCGCGGATCTGCTCGTACGAGCGGATCGCCGCCGTGACGGTGGTAAACAGCTTGATGCGGGTCAGCTCGGACTTGGTCTTGTAGTCGTTGATGTCGTAGTCGCGGATGGCGTCGATCTCCGGCGCGTAGCCGGGCTGGCCGGTGCGCAGGATGATGCGCACGTCCGACAGCTTGAGCACTTCGCGGATGTAGCGCACCAGGTGCAGGCCGGCGTCGTCCTGCTCCATCACCACGTCGAGCAGGATCACGGCGATGTCGCGCTCGCGCTGCAGCCGTTCGCGCGCTTCGGCGGCCGAATAGGCGTGCACGAACTCCAGGGCGCGCTGCTGCATGTCGAGATTGCCGAGCGCGAAGGTGGTGGTCGAATGGACGTCCTCGTCGTCGTCGACGATCATCACGCGCCACACGGGGCGCGCCGGTTGCGACGGTGCTTGTCCTGCCTGTTCGTCAAGGAACACCAGGTCGTCCATCTCGGCCTGCGGCTGGGCCGGCGGGGGCGATGAGGTCATGCGTCGCGTCTCCACCATGAATCATGAGTTGCGTTCAAGTATATAGCGGTTTATCGAAGGAAACCGACAAAATGATGTTTTGGGACACAAATTGAGACAGTCGGGAAGCTGGTAAAATGCTTATCTTCCCTCACTTTCTTGCGTGTTTGACATGTCCGGCAATACCTTCGGGAAACTCTTCACCGTCACCACCTTCGGCGAGTCGCATGGGCCGGCGATCGGCTGCGTGATCGACGGCTGCCCGCCGGGGCTGGAACTGTCCGAGGCCGACATCCAGCCGGACCTGGACCGCCGCAAGCCGGGCACCTCGCGCCACGTCACCCAGCGCCAGGAGGCGGACACGGTGCGCATCCTGTCCGGGGTGTACGAGGGCAAAACGACCGGAGCGCCGATCGCGCTCCTGATCCAGAACGAAGACCAGCGCAGCAAGGACTACGGCAACATCGCCGACCGCTTCCGTCCCGGCCACGCGGACTACACCTACTGGCATAAATACGGCATCCGCGATCCGCGCGGCGGCGGGCGCTCCTCGGCGCGCCTGACGGCCCCGGTGGTGGGTGCGGGCGCCGTGGCGCGCAAATGGTTGCGCGCGCAGTTCGGCACCGAGGTGCGTGGCTGCATGAGCCAGTTGGGCGACATCGCCGTGCCGTTCCAGTCGTTCGAGCACGTGCACGCCAATCCCTTCTTCGCCGCCACCGCCGACGCGGCCCTGATCGCGCAGATGGAACAGGCGATGGACGACTTGCGCCGCGACGGCGACTCGATCGGCGCGCGCATCGACGTGACGGCCAGCGGCGTGCCCGTGGGCCTGGGCCAGCCGATCTACGACAAGCTCGACGCGGACATCGCCTACGCCATGATGGGTATTAACGCCGTCAAGGGCGTGGAGATCGGCGCCGGCTTCCGCTCGGTGGCGCAACGCGGCACCGAGCACGGCGACGAACTGACGCCGGAAGGCTTCGTCGGCAACAACGCCGGCGGGGTCCTGGGCGGGATCTCCACCGGCCAGGACATCACGGTGTCGATCGCGATCAAGCCGACCTCCTCGATCCGCACGCCGCGCCGCTCGATCGACAAGGACGGCAAGCCGGTGCTGGTGGAAACCTTCGGCCGGCACGACCCCTGCGTCGGCATCCGCGCCACGCCGATCGCGGAGGCAATGCTGGCCCTGGTGCTGATCGACCATGCGCTGATGTACCGCGCACAGTGCGCCGACGTCGAGGTGGCTACGCCGCGCATCGCGCCGCGCGCATGACGCCGCAGGCCGGACGCTTCTCCCGCTTCCTGTTCGGCCACTACGCGTACGCTGGCACCTTCGCCACCTACGCCAGCCTGTTCTTCGCCGCGCGCGGCATGAGCGCTGCCCAGGTTGGGGTCCTCATGGCCCTGATCCAGGTGATGCGCATCGTTGGTCCCAACCTGTGGGGGACAATTGCAGACCATACCGGCCGCCATGCGGCGGTGCTGCGTTTCATCGCGCTGGCGGCGGTGCCGGCTTTCTGCTCCTTCTTCCTGGCCGGTTCCTTCGGCGCGCTGTTCGCGTGCATGTTGCTGGTGAACCTGTTCACGACCGCGCAACCGAGCCTGTGCGAGGCGCTGGCGCTATCCGAAATGCGCGGCGACCTGTCCAACTACGGCCGCGTGCGGCTGTGGGGCTCGGTCGGCTTCATCGTGGCCGTCACCTCCGCCGGCTATGCGCTCGAACACTGGGGTGTCGAGGCCCTGCTGTGGATCGGCATCGGACTGCTGCTGCCGGTGGCCGGTGTGTCCTGCACCATCCGCGAGGTGCCAACCGCCCACGACACGCAGGCGGAGCGTCCGCCCGTGCTGCGGCTGCTGATGCAACGCGACGTGGCGCTGTTCTTCGCCAGCTGGGCGTTGATGGTGGCGGCCCACATGGCTCTCTACGTGTACTACTCGCTGTACCTGGAGCGTAACGGCTACGGCAAGGGCGTGATCGGGATCATGTGGTCGCTCGGCGTGCTGGCCGAGATCGTGCTGTTCCGGTTTCAGGCCCGGCTGTTCCGACGCTTCGGCGCGCGGCGCGTGATGCTGGCGGCGTTCGCGGTGGCGGTGTTCCGGTTCGTGGCCATCGGGGCGGAGCCGGACATGCTGGCGGTGCTGGTGCTGGCGCAGCTGCTGCACGCTTTCACTTTCGCGGCCCATCACTCGGCGTCGATCATCACCATGCAGCGCTGGTTTTCCGGACCCTTGCAGGCGCGCGGGCAGGCGCTGTACATCAGCATCGGGTACGGGGTCGGCGGGACCGCGGGCAGCCTGTTCATGGCGCTGTGCTGGGAGCGGCTGGGGGCGGCGGCCGTGTATTACGCGGCGGCCGCGCTGGCGGCGCTCGGGATGTTGTGCGCACACCAAAACCGGGGTCAGACCCCTGCGGGGTCCGACCCCTAGGCGGCGCGGTTGGGGGCGTCGATCTGCTGGCGGCGTTCGACCGCTTTCACCACCAGCGAGCGAATATCGTTCAGGAGCGCGAACTCCGTCTGCGACAGCGCGATCGACGGGAAGCTCTCGTCCCAGTCGCCATAGATGAAGCCGGCCGGAATGCCGTTGGTGCACAGCGGCAGGATCACGAAGCTGCGCGAATCGGCCAGCGACTGCTTCCACCACATGGGCAGCTTGGCCGCGAATTTCGGATCCTTGGCGTTCTCGATGAAGATCACGCGGTCGCTGTTCAGGGCCGCGTGGAACACGTTCGGTTCGTACACGTCCTCGAAGGTCATCGCCGGAATCAGGGCCTTGACGCCCTCGCCGAAACCCATCTTGGCGGCGTACACCTTGTCGCGCCGGTTGCGCAGGAAGGCGATTGCGCGCGAGAAGGTCAAGCCCTGGTACACCGTTTCCAGCGCCATGGTCATCATCTGGCCCGGGCTGGCCGTGGCCAGTACGTCGCGCATGTCGGACACGCCCGACTGCAGCACCTTGTTGCCTTCGGCGCGCATGCGCACCGTCTGCGCCGCCTTGGCGCGCTTTTCCTGCGGCTTGGCCAACGGGGCGATCGAGAGGTCGGCCGCGGCCACTTCGCGCGCCTTTTCGATCGCGCCCATGATCTCGGCGGCGTCGATGCGCAGCATGGACGCATAGCGGCCGGCCAGCTGCTTGACGCGCGCCGCGCCTTTCTCGTCGTCGGCCCACAGGGCGCCCGCGCAGTGCGCCGCCATGGTCGACAGCGCGGCCAGCCAGTCTTCGTGGGACAGCTCCTCGACCGGCTCGTTGACCGGTTCGATCACGCGCATGCCCGACAGCAGGTTGCGCGGCAGGCCCCAGCGCTCCGCCGTGGCGCGCCCCACCTGTTCCAGCGACAGGCCGAGCACTTGCACCGCCGATGCCTCCTCGGTGCCGACCCCGCCCTGCTTTTGCAGCTGGGCCCACAGCTCCGGCATGTAGAAGGTGACCATCATGCGTCCCAGCCCCTGCAGCATGGAGCAGACCACCGCTTCTTCCGGATCGCGCGCCTTGCCGCTGGAAGCCACCTGCTGCGCCACCATGCCGGCCAGGACCGCTTTCTCCATCTCCACGTGGGCGACCGAGGAGTCGGGCGAGGAGCTGGTCAGCTCCTCGATCAGCTTGAGGCCGAGGGCCAGGTGGCCGATCGCTTCCGTCCCCAGCACCAGCACCGCCTTGGACACCGTGTTGATCGACTGGCCGAAGGCCGAATACATGCCGCTATTGGCCAAGCGCAGGACCTTCTGGGTCAGCACGGGGTCCGACAGCACGGTCTGGGTCATGTTGAATTCGTGCTCGTCTTCGCCGCGCATGGCGCCCAGGATGGCGTGGATCGCCTTGGTGAAGCCGGGCATGTCGCCGCGCTGGCGCGTGCGTTCCCACAGCAGCGCGAGCGTGGCGTCGCCGGGAGAGGTGGTGGGGATGGTGGTCACTGTTGACATTTATACGATTCCCGCGCGCCGTTCCACCGGCATCAGCTCGGTGTACAGGTCTTCTTTGAGCGCTGCCATCGCCACGTGGGCCGGCATCGGCTTCCCGGTCAGGAAGCCTTGCACGTACTGGCAGCCGCGCTGTTCCAAATAATGCAGTTGCTGTTCCGTTTCGACGCCTTCGGCCACCACCGACAGGGACAGGTGCTTGGCCAGGTCGAGCACGGCGTTGCAGATCGCCGCGTCCTTGTCCGATTCCGGCAAGTCCTTGATGAAGGCGCGGTCCACCTTCAGGACCGAGATCGGGAAGCGTTTCAGGTAGGCGAGCGACGAGTAGCCGGTGCCGAAGTCGTCGATCGCGATGCGCGCGTGGCGTTCGGCCATGCGGCCCAGGATGGTTTCGGCGTGCTGCGGGTCGATCATCAGGGTGCCCTCCGTAATCTCCAGGACCAGACGGCTGCCGTCCAGGCCCGAGAAGCTGAGGGCATCGTCCAGCACGTCAAGGAACTTATCGTTACGGAACTGGCGCGGACTGATATTGACGGAGATATAGAGCGGGCGCTTGGCGACTTCTTCGAACTGACGCAGCTGCATGCAGGCGGCCTTCAGGGCCCAGGCGCCGAGCAGGTTGATGAGGCCATTGGTCTCGGCGATCGGGATGAAGCGCGCCGGCGGCACCATGCCCAGGCCCGGGTGCTTCCAGCGCATCAGGGTCTCGAAGCCCTGGATCTGGCGCGTCTGGGCGTCCACGATCGGCTGGTAGAACAGCACGAATTCCCCCTCGCGCACGGCCTGGAACATGGCCGCTTCCAGCGAGATGTCGTGTTCGGGCGGCTGGTTGGCGCGCGCGCTGTACATCAGGGCGCGGCTCTTGCCGGTGTCCTTGGCCAGGGTCATGGCGGCGTCGGCCAGGGCCAGCAGGCGCATCTCGTCTTCGGCATGCTGCGGATAGAGCGCCACGCCCATGGAGCCGCCGACGTAGATGGTGTGGCCGTCGATCTCGAACGGCGACTGCAAGGTGGCCAGCATGCGGCCGGTGACGAGGTTGATCTGCTGCTCGGTGCAGGTGCCGGGCAGGACCGCCACGAATTCGTCGCCGCCCACGCGCGCCAGCGTGTCCGAGTCGCGCAGGGTCTTGCGCAGGCGCGCCGCGGCCATGCGCAGCACGGCGTCGCCGATGGCGTGGCCGAGGCCGTCGTTGACCTTCTTGAAGCCGTCCAGGCCGAGCGCGGCGATCGAAAAGCCCTGGCCGGAGCGGCGCGCCTGGGCGATCACCATGCGGATGCGATCGGTCAGCAGCAGGCGGTTGGGCAGTTCGGTGAGCGCGTCGTGGGTCGCCATGTGGCGTAGGCGCTCTTCGGTGGCGTGCTGGATCGTCATGTCGCGCCCGACCACCAGGATCTCGCCGTCGCCCCCGCCGGCGAAGGGACACAGGCGCAACTCGAACCAGACGTCGCGTTCGGGCGTGCGAAAGCGCGTCTCGAGGCGCATCGGCTGGGCCATCGGCGCAAGCTCGGCCAGGGCGGCGCGCAGCGCGGCCTGTTCGGCTTCGGCCGTCAGCGCGGCCAGCGGCAGGCCGGCCAGATCGTGCGACATGCCGATCAGCTTGACGGCGCGCTGGCTCGCAAAATTAATCTTTCCTCCCGCATCCAGGAGAAACACCACGTCGCCAGCCGCTTCCATGAGATGGCTGAGCTCAGTGCGATCCGTTGCCTGGGAGGAACTGGGGCGCATCGTCAACATCAATAGTTTCGTTATCAACGGCGTGCCGCCGTCGTCTGGGTGCAAGTTTACCAAACTACAACCGACTGTAGCACTTAAAGATTCTTCCGTGCATGAAAAGAGTTTGTTCCATTTACAGAATTCCCGGTTTTTGATGTGTGTCAGCGACGTTCTTGGAGCCCTGCCAAATTGGTGCTAGGCTGGGCCGGACAAAGGAGGCAGTGTATGGAAGCGTTCGACACCCATGTTGTCTTGAATCAGGTCGACCCGTTCGAGCAGGTGAACCTGTTCAGCTGCGATATCGCCCTGCAGGAGGCCTTGCGCCGCGAAGGGGGCGGTTGGGCGGCCGACAGCCTGCGCGAACTGGGGGCGCAGCTGGGCCGGCCGGCGCTGCAGGACCTGGCGCGCCAGGCGAACGGCAATCCGCCGCGCCTGCACAGCTACGACCGCATGGGACGGCGGGTGGACGAGGTGGAGTTCCATCCTTCCTGGCACAGCATCATGGAGATGATGATCGGCGCCGGGGCGCACGCCGCGCCGTGGGAGGGAGAGCAGGCCGGCGCCCAGGTGGCCCGCGCGGCGCAATACCTGCTGTTCGGGCAGCTGGAAAACGGCGCCCAGTGCCCGGTCACCATGACCTATGCCAGCGTCCCGGCCCTGCGCCAGGCGCCGGCGGCGATCCAGGCGCTGTGGCTGCACAAGATACTATCGCGTCAATACGATCCGCGCGCCTTGCCGGTGACGCAAAAACACGGCGCCCTGGTCGGCATGGGCATGACCGAAAAACAGGGCGGCACGGACGTGCGCACCAATACCACCCGCGCCGAGCCGCTGGCCGGCGGCGTGGCCCAGGCGCGCTTCGGGGACGCCGGGCAGGATGCCTGGCGCATCGTCGGCCACAAATGGTTCTTCAGCGCCCCCCAATGCGACGCCCATCTGGTGCTGGCCCAGACCGAGGACGAGGGCAGCGCCGGCCTCACTTGTTTTTTCGTGCCGCGCTTCCTGCCGGACGGCAGCCGCAATGCGATCCGGGTGCAGCGCCTCAAGGAGAAGCTCGGCAACCGTTCCAACGCCTCGTCGGAGGTGGAATTCTGCGGCGCCATCGGCTGGCCGGTGGGCGCGATCGGGCGCGGCATTCCGACCATCCTCGAAATGGGCAGTCACACGCGGCTCGATTGCGTGGTCGGCAGCGCCGGCATCATGCGCGCGGCCTTGACCCATGCGCTGCACCACGCGCGCGGGCGCTCCGTATTCGGACGCAAGCTTTCCGAGCAGCCGCTGATGCAGAACGTGCTGGCCGACCTGGCGCTCGAATCGGAGGCGGCCACCGCGTTCGCGCTGCGCCTGGCGCGCTGCTTCGACCGGCGCGACGATCCGGCCGAAGCGCAGCTGGCGCGGGTGCTCACCCCGGCCGGTAAATACTGGATCTGCAAGCGCGGTCCCGCGTTCGGCGCGGAAGCGATGGAAGTCCTGGGCGGCAACGGCTACGTGGAAGACGGCCCGCTGGCGCGCCTGTACCGTGAATTCCCCGTCAATTCGATCTGGGAAGGCTCGGGCAACGTGATGTGCCTGGACGTGCTGCGCGCCCTCGGCAAGTCGCCGGCGGCGCGCGAAGCGCTGGCGGCGGAGCTGGCGCCGGCGCGCGGCCATGCGGTCTTCGACGCGTTCGCCGCGGGCCTGCTGGACGAGCTGGCGCGGCCCGCGGGCGAGTACGGCGCGCGCCTGCTGTCCGAGCGCATCGTGTTGGCAGTGCAGGGTGCGCTGCTGCTGCAGCATGCGCCCGGCTACGTGGCCGAGGCCTTCGTCGCCAGCCGCATCGCCCAAGGCCCGGGCGGGGCGTTCGGGCGCCTGCCGGAGGGCGTGGACGCGGTCGCGATCCTCGCGCGGGCGCTGGTGGAGTAGGGTAGGCCCGTGTGATAATGCGGCTTGCGCCCAAGCACATAACGACAACCACACAGCACATCCATGAAACAAGATCCGCGCTTTCCCAACCTGTTCATCCTGAGCCATCCGCTGATCCAGCATAAGCTCAGCCACATGCGCCAGAGCGACACCTCGACGCGCACCTTCCGCGAACTGCTGCGGGAGATCACGCTGTTGATGGGCTACGAAATCACGCGCGACCTGCCGCTCACCACGCGCACTATCGAGACGCCTTTGCAGACGATGGAAGCGCCCGTCATCGCCGGCAAGAAGCTGGCCATCGTGCCCATCCTGCGCGCCGGCGTCGGCATGAGCGACGGCCTCTTGGAACTGGTGCCGTCGGCCCGGGTCGGCCACATCGGCGTGTTCCGCGATCCCGAGACCCACAAGCCGGTCGAGTACCTGGTCCGCCTGCCGGACCTGGCCGAGCGCACCTTCATCCTGTGCGATCCGATGGTCGCCACCGGCAACTCCGCGGTCTATGCGGTGGATGTGCTGAAAAAGCGCGGCGTGTCCGACCAGCAGATCGTGTTCCTGGCCCTGGTGGCCGCGCCGGAAGGTATCGAGGTGTTCCAGGCGGCGCATCCGCACGTGAAGATGTACGTGGCCTCGCTCGACTCGCACCTGAACGATCACGCCTATATCGTGCCGGGCCTGGGCGACGCGGGCGACCGCATTTTCGGCACCAAGTAGGCGATGCCGACGTTCGAAGCGCGGCTGCAGGCACTTAATGAGCGCTTCGCGGCCGGGCTGCCCGCCACCTTGGCCGCATTGGCCGCGGCGCGCGCGCGTCTCGCGCCGCCCGCGCCGGACCGGGCCGCCGCCACCGAACTGCACCACACCCTGCACACCCTGGCCGGTTCGGCCGCCACCTTCGGCTATCCCGGCCTCGGTCAATACGCCCGTGGCGTCGAACAGGAGCTGCGCCGCCTGCTGGCGGAAGGCGGCGACTGGTCCGGCTGGCTGGAGCGATTCGATGCGTTTCTTAATTGGGCGCAAGAAAATCCCCGCCGGGAATATTTGTAGCGGAAGGTGACATCGCGACGTTTGATATTTCGCAAACAGGTCCGGCGGACTTGTCGGCTATAGTCTTTTTACGATTCATTGACACGATTCGGCAAAAAAACCGGACGTGATGCTTGAATTGGGTATAATGCGGGATCGTTGGATTCGAGCGAGTAGTGCAGGTTGTCTGTCATTCCTTCTTGTTTTCTCATACGATCTATTTTGTTTTAACTTGAATTTAGGAATATTTGTAATGGCAACTGGCATCGTTAAATGGTTCAATGACGCTAAGGGTTTCGGCTTCATCACTCCGGATGAAGGCGGTGAAGACCTGTTCGCGCACTTCTCGGCTATCCAATCCCAGGGCTTCAAATCCCTGCAGGAAAACCAGCGCGTTTCCTTCGAAGTGACCACCGGTCCGAAGGGCAAGCAAGCAGCAAACATCCAGCCGCTGTAATCCGGCTGGCTGCGCAAAAAATCCTCGGCATGCCGAGGATTTTTTTTATCCCGGGCGCCGTGCGCGCCAATATCCCGGCTGGCCGTAGCTGCGCCGCAGGTAGTCGACGAAGGCCCGGATCCGCAAGGGCAGGTGGCGCCTCTGGGCGAACACGGCATAGATGTCGTTGCCCGGCGCGGCGTACTGGTCCAGTACCGTCCTGAGGCGCCCCGCCTCGATATCCGCCCCCACTTCCCACATCGAGCGCCAAGCCAGGCCGCGCCCGTCCAGGGCCCAGTCGTGCAGCACGGCGCCATCGTTGCAGACCATGCTGCTGTGGACCTTGAGCGTCACGTTCCTGCCGTTGTCGCGGAAGGTCCAGCCGCGCTGGCTGCCCTGGCTGGACATGGCCAGGCACTGGTGCTTGGCCAGGTCGTCCAGGGTCTTCGGCGTGCCGTGGCGCTTGAGATAGGCAGGCGTAGCCACCACCACCCGGTGGTTGTCGGCCAGCTTGACCCCGACCAGGCTCGAGTCCTCCAGCTGGGCGATGCGGATCGCCACGTCGATGCCCTCGCCGATCACGTCCACCACCCGGTCGTTCAGGTTCAGATTGACCGTGACTTCACGGTGCTCGGCCACGAAGGACGGGATGAGCGGGGCCACGTGCTGGCGGCCGAAACCAGCCGGGGCCGACACCAGCAGGTGGCCGGTGGCCTTGGCGCTGCGCTCGGCCACGGCCGTCTCCGCCTCTTGCAGCTCGGCCAGGATACGCTGGCAATCCTCCAGGAAGGCGGCGCCCTCGTCGGTGAGGGCCAGCTTGCGGGTGGTGCGCTGCAGGAGCTTGACCCCCAGGCGCTGCTCGAGCGCATCGAGGCGCCGTCCGATCATGGCCGGCGCGATGCCTTCGGCCCGGGCCGCCGCCGACAGGCTGCCGCGCGCCAGCACCTCGACAAACGTGGAAATCTGGCGAAAATGCCCCATCCGTTCCTCCCCTTCATCTGTGACAAATACGCACAGATGAATTGATTATTTATCTCGTTTCGCTAAGTAAGAGTGAATATACTTGAGTCAAACGACTTACTCAATCTCTCACAGGAGCATCCGCAATGAGCATCGCACTCCCCGCAGGCATGGAAATCACGGCCGCCATCCAACCCGGTTACGAGGCCATCCTCACGCCCGAGGCGCTGGCACTGGTGGCCAAGCTGGCGCGCGCCTTCGAACCGCGCCGCCAGGAACTGCTGGCCGCGCGCGTGGCCCGCGCCCAGCGCCTGGACGCCGGCGAGCGGCCGGACTTCCTGGCCGAGACGGCGCACATCCGCGCCGGCGACTGGACCATCGCCCCGATCCCGAAGGCGCTGGAATGCCGCCGGGTGGAGATCACCGGCCCGGTCGAACGCAAGATGGTCATCAACGCGCTCAACTCCGGCGCGGACAGCTACATGACCGACTTCGAGGATTCGAACACCCCCAACTGGGACAACCAGCTGCAAGGCCAGATCAACCTGCGCGACGCCGTGCGCCGCAGCATCACGCTGGAGAGCGGCGGTAAGAGCTACCAGCTGAACGAGAAGATCGCGACCCTGGTGGTGCGTCCGCGCGGCTGGCACCTGGACGAGAAGCACGTGCTGGTGGACGGCAAGCGCGTCTCGGGCGGCATCTTCGACTTCGCCCTGTTCATGTTCCATAACGCCAAGGAGCAGATCGCGCGCGGCACCGGCCCGTTCTTCTACCTGCCCAAGATGGAGTCGCACCTGGAAGCGCGCCTGTGGAACGACATTTTCGTCATGACCCAGAACGAACTGGGCCTGCCGCAGGGGACGATCAAGGCGACGGTGCTGATCGAGACCATCCTGGCCGCCTTCGAGATGGACGAGATCCTGTACGAGCTGCGCGAGCACAGCGCCGGCCTCAATGCCGGCCGCTGGGACTACATCTTCAGCTGCATCAAGAAGTTCAAGCTGGACAAGAACTTCTGCCTGGCCGACCGTGCCAAGGTCACCATGACGGCGCCCTTCATGCGCGCCTACGCGCTGCTGCTGCTCAAGACCTGCCACAAGCGCCGCGCCCCGGCCATCGGCGGCATGTCGGCCCTGATCCCGATCAAGAACGATCCGGCCAAGAACGAGACGGCCATGGCCGGCGTGCGCGCGGACAAGGCACGCGACGCGGGCGATGGCTACGACGGCGGCTGGGTGGCGCACCCGGGTCTGGTGGGACTGGCGATGGAGGAGTTCACCAAGGTGCTGGGCGAGGCGCCGAACCAGATCGGCAAGCAGCGCCCGGACGTGGAAGTGACGGCCACCCAGCTGCTGGATTTCCAGCCGGAGACGCCGATCACGGAGGCGGGCCTGCGCTACAACATCAACGTCGGCATCCATTACCTGGGCGCCTGGTTGGCGGGCAACGGCTGCGTGCCGATCCATAACCTGATGGAGGACGCCGCCACCGCGGAGATCTCGCGCTCGCAGGTGTGGCAGTGGATCCGCACGCCGAAGGGCGTGTTGGAGGACGGCCGCAAGGTCACGGCCGACATGGTGCGCGCGATGATTCCCGAGGAGCTGGGCAAGGTGCTGGAAGTGGCGCGCGACGGCACGCCGGAGCATTACCAGCGCGCCGCGAAGATCTTCGAGCAGATGTCCACCTCGGACAGCTTCTCCGAGTTCCTGACCCTGCCGCTGTACGAAGAAATCTGATCCGTCATTCCCGCGGAGGCGGGAATCGATGGCCGCCTGCCGGGCCACCACAAGCGCTGGTGGCGCGCCGCGCATCATCGATCCCCGCCTTCGCGGGGATGACAGGCCTTTCCTGACCCGTCATTCCCGCGGAGGCGGGAATCGATGGCCGCCTGCCGGGCCACCACAAGCGCGGGTGGCGCGCCGCGCACCATCGATCCCCGCCTACGCGGGGATGACAGGCCTTAGCTCACGCGTCATTGCGGCGGCGCCCGGAATCAAGCTGCGGCGCGCTCCGTGACCAGGCCGGCGAAGTCGTCCGCCGGCACGGCCGGGCTCAGGAAGAAACCCTGGAACAGCTCGCATCCCTGCTCGCGCAGGAAGTTGAGCTGCGCTTCCGTCTCCACCCCTTCCGCCACCACCTCCAGCCGCAGGCTGTGCGCCAGGGCAATGATGCCGGTGACGATCGCGGCGTCGTCCACGTCCTGCGGCGTGTCGCGCACGAACGAGCGGTCGATCTTGATGATGTCGACCGGGAAGCGCTTCAGGTAGGACAGCGAGGAGTACCCGGTCCCGAAATCGTCGATCGAGAAGCGCACCCCCAGCGCGCGCAGGCTGTGCAACACCGCCAGCGTGTCCTGGGCATTCTCCATCAGGGTGCTCTCCGTGATCTCCAGCTCCAGCAGTTCCGGCGGCAGGCCGGTGTCGGTCAGGATGCCTTCCACCGCATCGACGAAATCCTTCTGCAGCAGCTGGCGCACCGACAGGTTGACCGCCACCCGCAGGCGCGGCAAGCCCTGTTCCAGCCAGCGCTGCAGCTGGGCGCAGGCGGTGCGCAGCACATAGTCGCCCAGCCGGTTGACCAGGCCGGTCTCCTCGGCCAGCGGAATGAATTCGCTCGGCGGCACGAAGCCGCGGGTCGGATGGCGCCAGCGTACCAGCGCTTCCATGCCGATGATGGCCTGGGTCTGCACGTCGGCCTGCGGCTGGTAATACACCTCCAGGTCGTTGTGCTCCAGCGCGCGCCGCAAGTCCGTCTCCAGGCGCACGTGTTCGGAGATGGTCTGCTCCATCGACGCTTCGTAGAACTGGAAGCCGGTGTTGGTCTTCTTGGCGCGGTACATCGCGTTGTCGGCGTGCTTGACCAGGGTCGGCACGTCGTCGCCGTCGCTCGGGAACATGGCGATGCCCACCGAGCTGGTGACGAAGATGTCGTGGCCGTCGATCTGGAACGGCGCCGACAGCACGCGGTTGATGTTCTGCGCGGCGGCGGCGGCCGGCGCCGGTTCGTCGATATCGCCCAGCACCACCACGAATTCGTCGCCGCCCAGGCGCGCCACCACGTCCACCGAACGCACCGTGCGGCGCACGCGCTGGGCCACCGCCACCAGCAGGCGGTCGCCCACGTCGTGGCCGAGATTGTCGTTGACGTACTTGAAGCGGTCCAGGTCCATGAACAGCACCGCCAGCGACTTGTCGCTGTTGCGGGCCTGCTCCACCGACTGGCCCAGCAGGTCGAAGAACAGGGTGCGGTTCGGCAGGCCGGTCAGCAGGTCGTTGTAGGCGAGGTGGCGGATGCGCTTTTCGGCCCGGTTGGCCTCGATGATGCGGCGCACGCGCTGCGACAGCACCGCGTAGTGGATCGGCTTGGGAATATAGTCGGAAGCGCCGGCCGCGAAGGCGCGTTCGACCGAAGTCTTGTCTTCCAGCGCGGTGATCATCAGGACCGGAATCGCGCTCGCGCCCGGAATGTCGCGCATCTTCTCGCAGGCCAGGAAGCCGTCCATGACCGGCATCACGGCGTCCATCAGGACCACGTCCGGATGGTAGCGCTTGAGCATCTGCAGGGCCTGGGCTCCGTGCTCGGCTTCCTCGACCCGGAACCCGTCGCGCTGCAGCGTGTAGCGCAAGGTGCTGCGGGTGCTGCGGTCGTCGTCCACGATCAGCACGTGCGCCACCTCGTCGGTGCCGACATGGCCGTGCAACTGTTCGTCCTTGACCTCGTGCGCCAGCTCGGCCGCCACTTCGCTGTAGGCGATGCGCAGGCGCGGCATCAAGGGGGCGATCTGCGCGAGCTCGCCGGCGATGGCCAGTTCCTCGGCTTCCTTGGCCAGCTGCGCCAGCTGCAGCGCGCCCAGGTTACCGGACGAGCCCTTGATGGCGTGCGCCTTGGCGCGGGCGATCTGCTTGTCGCCGGTGTTGACGGCCGTCTCGAGGTCGAGCAGGTATTGCGGGGTGTCTTCGAGGAAGGGGCTGACCGCCTCCTGCAGCGAGGCGCCCATGATGTCGCGCAGCTTCATGAAGATGGCGTGGTCGATCGCGCCTTCGTTGGCGGCTTCGCGCTGGCGCATCTGGACTTCGGCGCTGTCCTCGCTCGCTTCGCGCGGCAGCCAGCGGTCCAGCTTCTGGCGCAGTTCGACCAGGGTGATCGGCTTGGCCAGGTAGTCGTCCATGCCGGCCGACAGGCACTTCTCGGCGTCGCCGAGCTGGGTGTTTGCCGTCATCGCCACGATCGGGGTGTGGCGGTCCAGCGCCGCCTCGTAGTTGCGGATGTGGGCGGTCGCTTCGTAGCCGTCCATCTCCGGCATGCTGCAATCCATCAGGATCAGGTCGTACACGCGGCTGCGCGCGGCCTCCAGCGCCTCGCGGCCGTTGGCGGCGAACTCGCAGGTGCAGCCGTTCATGTTCAGCATGCCGGCGGCGACCATCTGGTTGGTGCGATTGTCCTCGGCGACCAGGATGCGGAATTCCGCGCGGTCCGGCGCCTGGGCATGCGGGTGCGGCAGCGGGGCCGGGTGATGGATGCCGGCCAGCACCTCGTGGATCGCCTCCATCAGGCGCTCCTCGCGCAGCGGCTTGCCGAGCGTGGCGTAGCCGTCCACCAGCTCGCCCACGGTGGGCGGGCCGAAGCGGTCGAGGATCAAGACGTGGGTGCCGGGCGCGTGGCGCTCGATCTCGCGCGCCAGGTCGTTGCCGTCGTCGTCGACGGCGCCGATGTCCATGATGACCAGCGTATAGGGGCGGCCGTGTTCCTGGCCGAAGTGCAATTGGCGCAGGGCCTCGCCGCCCCAGCGCGTGGAATGGCACTCGATGCCGTGGCGCTGCATGATCTGGTCGACGAAGCTGCGCACGATCTGGGCCGCGTCGACCACGACCACGCGCAGGCCGGCCAGGTCCGGGTCCGGCGCGCCCGGCGCGGCCGGGGCGGCGGCGGGCTTGCAGCGGACGGTGAAACTGAAGGTGGTGCCTTCGCCGAGCGCGCTGTCGACCCAGATGCGCCCGCCCAGCAGGCCCACCAGTTGGCGGCAGATCGCCAGGCCCAGGCCGGTGCCGCCGTACTTGCGGGTGGTGGACGGGTCGGCCTGGACGAAGGACTGGAACAGGTTGTCCTGCTGGTCGCGCGTCATGCCGATGCCGGTGTCCTGGATCTCGAAGGCCAGGCCATAATCGAGGTCGGTGGCGCGCGAGATGCGCACGGCCACTTGGCCGTTTTCGGTGAACTTGACGGCGTTGCCGAGCAGGTTGATGAGGATCTGGCGCAGGCGCAGCGAGTCGCCGTTGACGCGGTCCGGCACGCCTTCGCCGAACACGTAGCCGAGCTCCACGTCACGCTGCTGGGCCTGCTTGGCGACGAGCTCGATGACTTCCTCGAGCAGCTTGCGCAGGTCGAAGTCCACCTCTTCCAGGGTCAGCTTGCCGGCCTCCATCTTCGAGAAATCGAGGATGTTGTTGATGAGGTCGATGAGGGTGCGCGAGGAATTCCAGGCCACGTCCACGCACTCGGCCTGACGCTTGTTTAGGCTCATTTCCTTGAGCATGTCGAGCATGCCGACCACGCCGTTGAGCGGAGTGCGCACCTCGTGGCTCACGGTGGCGGCGAACTGGGCCTTCATCTGGGCCATCGACACGGCCGCGTCGCGCGAGGCGGTCAGCTCCGCTTCGCGCTGCTCCAGCACGTCCATCATCTTGTTGAACGCCTGGCCCATCTCGATCAGGTCGCGCGGGCCGGCCGGTTCGGCGCGCATGCCCGACTCGCCCTGTTCGGCACGATGCATGAGGGCCGATAAGGCGTTGAGCGGATCGATCAAATGGCGCGCCAGCAGGCGCATCGCGGCCAGCAGGATGGCGGCGAAGGAGAGCGTCAAGGCCAGGTTGCCGATCAGGAGCGACCAGGTCAGGCGCTTCAGGGTGTCCTTGCCGATCTCGACGTGCACGTAGCCGAGCAGCTGCGGCTGGCGTTCGGTCAGGTCGAAGGGGGAGGCTTCGCTCTGGCCGCCGAACACGGGGGCCGCGAAGTGCCAGGCGTCGGCCGATTCGCCCAGCATGCCGGCGTGGGCCTCGGGCGCGGTCAGGTTGGCCACCGGGTGCGCTCCGGGCTGCAGCTTGGACAGCAGCACCTGCTGCTTGACGTCGGTGATCTCCACGCCTTGCACGTCGGGGAAGGTGAGGGTGGTGGCCACCACGTCCTTGGCATTCTCGGCCGAGTGATAGAGCAGGGCGAGCGTGCTCTGGCGCGCCAGGTTTTCGGCGATACGCTGGCCTTGCTCGACGAAGTAGTCGCGCATGCCACGGCTCGCCTCCCAGGAGTTCATCAGCGACGAGAACAGCGCCAGGCCGAGAATGGCGGCGGTGACGATGACGGTCAGCTGGCGGCGAAAGCCCGTACGGCGGAGAAAAGCGCGGATCAAATTACGGCTCCGGGAAGATGTAGTCGAACGTGCGCTGCTGCTGCTGGCCGATGGACAGGCCCATGTGGCTGGCGGTGCGCAGGTTGATGGCGGCGTGCAGTTCGCGCAGGGGCTGGACGCCGCGCTTGCGCGGCTCGCCCGCGACCAGGCCGAGTGCGGAGCTGGCCAGGGTGCGGCCGAGCTCGACGTTGTTCGGGGTCAGCGCGAACAGCGCACCTTTTTTCACATGCAGCATGTTGGACGAAAACACGGGCACGCCGCTGTTCCAGGACTGCTTGAGGATCAGGGGCAGCAGGGTGCCTTCCTCGACGGTGGTGGTGTCGTGCGGCAGCCAGACCGCGTCGCGGCGCGCTTCGGCCGTGGCGAACAGGCTGGTGTACATGTGCGCGGCCTGCGACAGGTCGCGCGCTTCGCTGGCGACCAGCTCCAGGCCCTGGGCGCGGGCGGCGTCGCGGGCGATGCGGATCAGCCATTCGGACTTGCGCGGATCGAACACGACCAGTACCCGGCGCGTCTCCGGCAGCAGGGCGCGCAGGCGGGCGAACAGCAGGGCCGGGTCGGGGGTCAGGCTGATGCCGTTGATGTTGTCGCTGTCCGACAGCAGCAAGGCGCCGCCGGCCAGGACGGTGATGTCGCGGTCCAGGCCCGAGGCGGTGCTGATGCCCTGGCGGCCGAGGGCGATCACGACCCGGGTGCCGTTGCGCTTGAGCTGGGCGTTGAGGTCGTAGACGTCCACCCGCGGGTCGACGGCGTAGCTGCGCACGCGCACCCGGGTGCGTTCCTCGATCCCGTGGATCATGCTCACGAAGGCCGTGCGATACGGTTCCTCGACGTTGGGGTAGAGCACCGCGATCGCATTCTTGCCGAGCGATGCCTGGGTTTCGGGGCGGCGCAACTGGTCTTCCAGCTGCGCCAAGCTCATCTGATGCATGGCCCCCGCCGCGGCCGGGCTGCCCAGCTCGATCGAGACCGGCCCGAAGGTCTGGGCGGACGGCGCCAGCCCTTCCAGCGTCGCGCCGGAAGCGCAAGCGGTGGCCAGGGTCAGCGCCAGGCCGCTGACCGTGGAGGAAACGCCGTGGATCAGGTTGATATTCTTCATGAATGGCGGCGGATAAGCACAGCGCAGTATACGCCAGGAGGGGTGCTTATAAGAAAGAAATTTACGGCTCGGAGTAGACGATGTCGAAGCTGCGCGCCAGCTTCGGGCCGATGCTCAAACCGATGTGGCCGGCCGTGCGCATATTGAGCGCCGTGTGCACCTCGCGCAACGGCTGGACGCCCCGCTTCGGCTCGCCTCCCAGCGTGGCGTTGGCCAGGCCAGCCAGGCTGCGGCCCAGTTTGACGTTATCCGGGATCAGGGCGAACAGGACGCCCCGCTTGACGTGCAGGAGATTGCTGGAAAAGACGGGCAGATTGCGATTCCAGGCTTCGCGCAGGGCGATCGGTACCGTGGTCGCTTCGTCCACGGTGCTGGTGTCGGGCGGCAGCCAGATCGCGTCGCGGCGCGGGTCGGCGCTGGCGAACACGCTTTCGTACTGGCGCGCGGCGCTGGCCAGGTCGCGCGCTTCGAGCGCCACCAGCTCCAGGCCGTTGGCGCGGGCGGCCTCGCGCGCCATCCGGATCAGCCACTCGAACTGGGTCGGGTTGTAGATCACGAAGACGCGGCGGGCGCCCGGCACCAGGCTTTTCAGGTGGCTGAACAACAAGGCCGGGTCCGGGGCCAGCAGGATGCCGGCTTGCTTGTCGGCGTCGGTGACGGTCGAGACGGCACTGACCAGGGTCGGGTAGTCGACGCCGGCGGCGGCGCGGATCCCCTGGCGCCCCAGGGCGATCACCAGTTTGGTGCCGTTGCGCTTGAGCGAGGAGGAGAGTTCGCCGGCATCGGCGTTGGGCGCGACCGGATAGCCATGGACGGCCTGGCGGCTCTGGTCCTCGATGCCCTCGAGAATTTCGGAAAACACGCGGCGCCAGGGTTCGCCCAGGTCGGGGTAGAGCACGGCGACCGGTTCCGGGCCGCCGGCGTGGCGCCGGCTGTCCGACTGCGCCAACAGCACGACCTCATGCTTGGCGGGCGGATCGGCGGCGCGCGCCGGGGCCAGGCAGGCCAGCGCCAGGGCGAAGGCGCCGCCGATGCGGAGCGCCCAACTCATGCGGGACGGACCGTCCAAGCGAACATGCTGCGCGAACTCCAATAGTATGCCTGGCTAAAATGTTTCCTTGGAGAACATTCTAGCGCATGGATGGCAAGACCGGGGTGCGGACGCGGCATGTTTCGATGAATCGGCTGTGATAGTTATTATAGGCTCGGGATGATAGTTGAAATTGCCCGATAGTAATCTTGGAATTGTATCGTTTGCGGCAACAAGAGGCACGACTTTTTCAAGGATGTCGAGAAAATAAGACAATTGTTTGTTCAAAATCTGTCTTTCCAGGCCCGTAAAGCGGCGAAGGCGGCGCCGGACGGGACGCCGGGTGCGGCCAGCCCGGCCGCCTCCAGGCTGCGGCGCACGCCCGGCTGATCCACCCGCAGGAAAGGATTGGTGCGCAGTTCCAGCCCGATGGTGCTGGGCAGGGTCGGCTGGCCCGCCGCGCGCAGCGCGCGCGCCGCCTCCAGGCGGGCCGGCAGGTCCGGATTGTCCGGCTCGGCCGCGCTCGCGAAGCGCAAGTTGGACAGGGTGTATTCGTGGGCGCAGAACACCTGCGTGGCGGGCGGCAGCGCGGCCAGCTTGGACAGCGACGTGTACAGCTGCGCCGCCGTGCCCTCGAACAGGCGGCCGCAGCCGGCCCCGAACAGGGTGTCGCCGCAGAACAGCCAAGGCGGGTTGCCGTCGCGCACGTAGGCGATGTGTCCGCGCGTATGGCCGGGCACGTCCAGCACCCGCAGCAGCAGCGCAGGATGGGCCAGGCGCACGACGTCGCCCTCGGCCAGTGGCACGGTGGTGCCGGCGATCGCTTCCGCCCGCGGACCGTACACCGGGCAGGCGAACGCGGCGGTCAGCGCCGCCACCCCGCCCACATGGTCAGCGTGATGATGGGTGAGTAGAATGGCGGTCAAGCTCAGGCCGTGCCGTTCCAGCGCGGCGCGGACCGGGGCGGCGTCGCCCGGATCGACCACCACCGCATGTGTGCCGTCGTGCACCAGCCAGAGATAATTGTCCGTGAACGCGGGCACGGCCAGGACGACGGGGGAGGGGCGCGGTATAGTCATGGACGACAGGTCGACAGAAAGGCAGGCATGGATAAGGCCGCAGCGGAGAGGTCCATTATAGCGTTCGACGAGTGGCTGCAAACGCCGGCTGGCCTGTACGTGCGCGCCTGGGAACAGGCTTGCTTGGATGAATTGACGGTCGACCTGTTCGGCTTTAATGCCATCCAGGTTGGCTTGCCGCAATTGCACGCCCTGGCGGCCAACCGCATGCCCAACCGCTGGCAGGCAGCGACCCGCACCGGCGGCGTGGACGAGCTGTCCCGCTACGCCTGCGGCAAGCAGGTCGCGGTGGCGCTCGACTACGCCGAGCTGCCGTTCGCCTCCCAGAGCCTGGACCTGGTGGTGCTGCCGCACGTGCTTGAATTCGCGGCCGAGCCGCACCAGGTGCTGCGCGAAGTGGAGCGGGTCCTGATTCCGGAAGGGCAGGCCGTGATCTGCGGCTTCAATCCCGCCAGCCTGTGGGGCTTGCGCCAGTACGCCGGGCGGGCCCTGCGCAGCCCCTACTTGCCCACCGAAGGCGAGTTCATCTCTATGCCGCGGATGAAGGACTGGTTAAAATTGCTCAATCTCGGCGTCACGCGCAGCCATTTCGGCTGCTACGCGCCGGCGTTCCGCAGCAGCCAGTGGCTGGCCCGCTGCGGTTTTCTGGAACGCGCGGGGCGGCGCTGGTGGCCTTACCTCGGCGCGGTCTACATCGTGCATGCGATCAAGCGTGTGAAGGGCATGCGTATCATCGGTCCGGCCTGGAGCCGGGCCAAGCCGGCGCCGCAGGCGGTGCCGGCCACCAACCGGAAACAGGAATGACGAAGGTCGAGATTTACACGGACGGCGCCTGCAAGGGCAACCCCGGCGCCGGGGGTTGGGGCGCGCTCTTGGTGGCGGACGGCCACGAGAAGGAACTGTTCGGCGGCGAAGCCAACACCACCAACAACCGCATGGAGCTGCGCGCCGTGATCGAGGCGCTCACGGCGCTCAAGCGTCCGTGCGAGGTGGTGCTGCACACCGACAGCCAGTACGTGCAGAAGGGGATCTCGGAATGGATCCACGGCTGGAAGGCGCGCGGCTGGAAGACGGCGGCGAAGGAGCCGGTCAAGAACGCCGACCTGTGGATGGAGCTCGACGCCGCGCGCCAGGCCCACCAGGTCGATTGGCGCTGGGTGCGCGGCCACAACGGCCATCCCGGCAACGAACGCGCCGACCAGCTGGCCAACCGCGGGGTCGAGAGCCTGCGCCGGTAGGGTATACTTCCGGCCGGGTTAACTTTTCTCCTGGCACCGCGCATGCGCCAAATCGTCCTCGACACCGAAACTACGGGTCTCAATCCCCGCACCGGCGACCGCATCATCGAAGTGGGTTGCGTCGAAATCCGCAACCGCATGCTAACGGGGAATAACTTCCACCGCTACATCAACCCGGAACGCGATTCGCACGAGGACGCGCTCGCGGTGCACGGCCTGACCACCGCCTTCCTGAGCGACAAGCCGAAGTTCGCGCAGATCGTGGAAGAATTGCGCGCTTATGTCGACGGCGCGGAAGTCATCATCCACAACGCGCCGTTCGACCTCGGTTTTCTCGATCACGAATTCCGCCTGCTCGGAATCAAACCGTTTTCCGCGCATTGCAGCCGCGTGATCGACACGCTGGTCAACGCCAAGGAACTCCATCCGGGCAAGCGCAATTCGCTCGACGCCTTGTGCGACCGCTACGGCATTTCGAACGCGCACCGCAAGCTGCACGGCGCCTTGCTCGACGCCGAGCTGCTGGCCGACGTCTATCTCGCGATGACGCGCGGGCAGAACAGCCTGACCATGGAGGTGGACGTGGAGGCCGTGGTTGCAGGCGGTCTGCTCGATACGGTGGCGCTGGCGGAGGTGTGCGTGGTGCGCGCGAGCGCGGACGAAATGCGCGCGCACGAGGCGCTGCTCGATGGCCTCGACAAGCAAGTGAAGGGCACCAGCGTCTGGCGCGCCTACGCACAGGAAAAAGAAATTGCGCCGGGGACGTGACAGATCGCAAGAGACCATCTATAATGTTCGCACTTCGGGAGGTTAGCTCAGGGGTAGAGCACAGCATTCACACTGCTGGGGTCGCAAGTTCGAAACTTGCACTTCCCACCAAGTTTCTTAAAAAAGCCGTCTGTTTGGACGGCTTGTTTTTGTTTGCAATTTGCACCAGAACACCAAAAGCCCGGCTTAAGCGCCGGGCTTTTTCGTTTTTGCCAGCTCGCGCGCACGCACGATCTGGTCGCGTCCGCGCCGCTTCGCTTCGTACATCGCCTGGTCCGCGCGCTTGAGCAGCGTGGCCGCGTCCTGCGCGTCGGTCGGATACAGGGCGATGCCGATGCTGCCCGATACGGCGGCCGTGGGCGGCTCGGCCAGTTCGACCGGCTCGCGCACCGCCGCCAGCGCGCGCCGCGCCACGTCGTCCGCTTCGTCGCGGTGCGGCAGATCGACCAGCACCAGCGTGAATTCGTCGCCGCCCATGCGCGCCACCGTGTCGTTGGCGCGCACCACATGGCCCAAGCGCTCGGCCACGGCCACCAGCACCGCGTCGCCCGCCTCGTGGCCGCGCCTGTCGTTGACTTCCTTGAAACCGTCCAGATCGATCGCGCAGACGGCCACCAGGTGCCGCGTGCGCTGGGCCGATGCGAGCGCGCGCTCGAGCCGGTCCTGCATCAGGCGCCGGTTGGCCAGGCCGGTCAGCGCGTCGGTGAAGGCCATCTGGGCGATCTGCTCGTGTTCGTGTTCGGCTTCCGTCACGTCGGTGAACAAGGCAACAAAGTGCTGCAGGCCGCCCGTTTCGTCGCGCACGGTGCTGATGTTCAGGCGCGCGGCGAACGGCGTGCCGTCACGCCGCCGGTCCCACAGCTGGCAGCTGTATTGGCCGTCGCGGCGCAGCGCGTCCCACAGCGCGTCGTAAAAACCGGGTGCCTGGCGGCCCGAACGCAGGATACGCGGATGCTGGCCGAGCAGTTCCTCGCGCCGGTAGCCGCTCATGGCGAGGAAGGCGTCGTTGACCTCGATGATCTTCAGCTGGGCGTCCACGATCAGGATGCCCTCGGACGCGGCGGAGAACACGCTGGCGGCCAGGCGCAGGCGCTGCTCGTCGTGTTCGCGCCGCTCTTGCATGTGATTGAAGCGCTCGGCCAGGTCCGCGATCTCGCGCGGGGCCAGGACTCGCGCGCGCACGCCGCGCTCGCCGGCCGCGGCGCGGTCGGCCGCGTCGCGCAGGTGGCGCACGGCCTGCAGCAGCGCGCGGTTCATGCCGTACGCGGACGCGCCGCCGGTGAGCAGGGTCAGCACCACGGCCAGCGCCATCCAGCCCACCGCCCGGTACAGCGGCAGCAGCAGGAGCGCACGCGGGGCCACCACCACCACCGACCAGCCGCTGTACGGCGCGCGCGTGAAGCCGGCGAAACCCGGTTCGCCTTCGAAGGTGGTCAGTTCGACCGTGCCCTCGGGCGCGGCCTTGACGGCGGCGGTCACCGCCGGCACCGCCTCCTGGCCGATGTAGCGTGCCGCGTCGCGGCTGCGGCCGACGATATGGCCGCTGCGGTCCACGATCCCGGCCACCCAGCCGGCCGGGAGCTGGTGCTGCCAGCTCCCGGTGCGGAACACCGTCGCCGGTACGCGGTAGGCGAGCGCGGCGAAAGCGCCGGCGCCGGGAATCAGCACCGCCACGCTGGCGCTGTGCGTGGCGGGGTCGACGAAGACATCGGTGAGCGTGACGCCGCGCGCGGCCAGGCAGCGGCGCAGGGCGGAATCGAGCAGGCCGCGCGGCAAGGGCGGACCGGTGCTGGCCAGCTCGTGCCCATCGGCCGCCAGCAGGCTGATCACGCCGGCATCGTCGCGCGGCGGCAGCATGTCGGCCGCCTGCTGCCGGAAACGGGCGTAATCGCCCGCCGCCAGCGCGGGGGCGCGGGCTAGGTTCTCCAGGGTGACTTGCAGGCGCAGCACCTCGCCGTCCACGTTCTGGCCAAGTGCGCGCGCAAGGTGCAGGGAGCGCATGGCCAGATCGGCTTTGCCCTGCTGATACTGGCTGGCCACGGCGAACATGCCGATCACGATGCCCGGCAACAAGAGCGCCACGAACCACCAGCCCAAGCGTTCATATTGCTGCGCCTTCACGAACCCTCCGCATCGCCGGGCCTTCGACTGCTATGACCTTACGTGCAAGGCGCGGGCGTGTCCAGCGTCGCGCTCAGGCGTGCGCGGCGAAGCGGGCTTCGCCGTTTCGGCGTCTGCGGCGGGGGCGGACGAAGCGCGCTTCGCGCCGCGCCGTCCGGGCCGCCGGGCCGCGGCTGGCACGGCACTTGCGATTACCCCTGTGCCGGCGCCGCCGCCATCGAAGGAGAAACCCGTCATGAGCCGTCTGCTCGATTACCTGCCGCAATTCGACGTGTTCGACGCCGCGCCGGCCGCGCCGCAGCCGGCGCCGGAAGGCGCCTTCGGCGAGTACGCGGAGATGGAACTGGCCGCGGCCCTGCTCGATGTCGGCAACGAAGCCAAGCTGGACCAGTATCTGCGGGCGCTGCTGCGCCGCGCCGGGCCGCTCGGCGCGCGCGTGCTGCGTTCGCCGATGGGGCCGCAAGTCATGGGGCAGCTCAAGCACGGGGCGCGCGTCATCCTGGCCGGTCTGCCGGGATCGGGCGGCCCGGTCCGGCACAACCAGGCGGCGCGCCTGTTCGGCCTGGAACTGGAAGGGCTGAGCCCGGAGGACCGCGAGTTCGCCCTGGCGCGCCAGTTCGTGCGTTTCGCCGGCAGCGCCGCCCTGCTGGCGGGACGCGCGCCGGCCCACGCGGGCGCGGTGCGCGCCGGTCTCAAGCTGGCCGCGCGCCGCCTGGCGCCGGGTCTGCTGCCAAGAATCGAAGCATTGCCGCGCGCGCGCGGTAACTGGAGGAGCCGGCGGACAGGTGTCCCGTCTGGCGCATAGCGGGTAGCCAAGCTTGTTTTCACTTTTTCTAGGGAGCGCATCATGCACGACATCGACCGCACGACACTGGAATTCGGCAACCAGGAATACGAGGGCGAAAGCTTCGAATTCGGCGAATCGGAATGGAGCGGGGAGGGCGGCGTCCTGTCCGAAGAACAGGAGGCCGAACTGGCCAACGAACTGCTCAACGTGAGCAACGAAGCCGAGCTGGACCGCTTCCTCGGCGACTTCATCAAGAAGGTCGGCTCGGTGGCCAGCAGCGTGATCCGCTCGCCGGTGGGCAAGGCCATCGGCGGGGTGCTCAAGGGCGTGGCCAAGAAGGCCCTGCCGCTGGCCGGGGGCGCCATCGGCGGCTACTTCGGCGGCCCCCTGGGCGCGAAGATCGGCAGCGGCCTGGCCTCCGCCGCCGGCGGCGCGCTCGGACTGGAGGCGGAGATGTCCGGCGAGGACCGCGAATACCAGGGGGCGCGCCAGTTCGTGCGCCTGGCCGCGGACACCGTGCACAAGGCGGCCAAGGCCGGCGCCCAGGGCGGCGATCCGCGCCGGGTCGCCCAGCAGGCCGCCATGGCCGCCGCCCGCAAGCACGCGCCGGGGCTGCTGCAGAAGGGCGGCGCGGGCGGCACCTGCGGCGCCTGCGGCGGCAGCAGGATGCAGGGCGCCGTAAGCCAGATGGGCGGCATGCAGGGCGGCTACGGCGGCGGCATGGGCGGCGGCCAGAGCGGCCGCTGGACGCGCCAGGGCAACAACATCGTCCTGCACGGAGCCTGATCCGCCATGAGCCCGGACGCCTGGTCGATGCTGGAGCAGGAAGCGCGTTCCCTGCTCACGCGCCTGGCGCGCGTGCGGCCGTTCGCGCTGATCGAGCCGATGGTGCCGGCGGCGGCCCTGCTGCCGGCGGCCCAGAGCGCGATCGAACGCTATCTGGCATCGGGCCGGCGCGAGCTGCACGCGCTGGTGGGCGGCTTTCGCCACTGGCTGCGCGAGGCGCGCGCCAGCGCCAGCGACGAGGAGGCCCAGCGCAAGTTCGTGTTCCTGCGCCTGCGCTTCAACGCCATCTTGACCCAGTTCGATCTGTTCGCCGACGTCATCACCCAGCGCAGCGAGAACGAGAACGGCGTCTGGCTGGGCGGACTCGATGCCGTCGCGTCCGACGCCCTGAACCTGCCCGGCCGCCCGTACACGGCGCCGCCGGTGGTGTGCTACCTGGACCGCGGGCCGGGAGCGGCGATCCGGCGCGCGCGCACCCGACTGCCCGGCGGCGGCGCCAATCCGGTGGCGATCATCCGCGTTCCGCGCGAACGCATGGTCGGCAGCGGCGTGGCCTCCTCGCTGGTGCACGAGGTCGGACACCAGGGCGCGGCCCTGCTCGACCTGGTCAACACGCTGCGCCCGCTGCTGCAGGAGCGCCAGCGCGCGCTGCCGCACGAGCGCAGCGCGTGGCAGCTGTGGGAGCGCTGGATCTCCGAGATCGTGGCCGACGTCTGGGCCATCGGGCGGGTCGGCTTCGTCGCCACGCTCGGCCTCATCGCCGTGGTGAGCCTGCCGCGCGTGTTCGTGTTCCGCCTGAACGCGGACGACCCGCATCCGATCCCGTGGCTGCGGGTGCTGCTGGGCTGCGCCATCGGCGAGGCGCTGTACCCGCACTCCCAGTGGCAGCGCCTGGCGCGCACCTGGGAAAGCTGCTACCCGGCCGAGGCCGAGGATGCGCCCGCGCGCGAGCTGCTCGCGCTGCTGCGCCGGACCATGCCGGATTTCGTGCGTCTGATGGTGACGCACCGGCCGCCCCTGCTGGGCGGGCGCAGCCTGGCCGAGGCGCTGGAAACGGGCGCGCGCCAGCCGCGCCGCCTGGGCCAGCTGTTCGACCGCTGGTCGGAAGCGCCGACGCTGTTGTACCACGCGCCGCCGACCCTGGCCTTCGCGGTCCTGGGCCAGGCCCGTTCGGACGGGCGCCTCAGTCCGGAGCAAGAGAACGTGCTGCTGGCACGCCTGTTGACGCATTGGGCCCTGCGCAGCGCCGTGGATACGGCCACGGCCTGCGCCGGCGCCGCCAACCCGACCACCCATTGAGCCTTTGAAGGAGGTAATCATGTCAAGCAAGAGTTCCACGTCCAGGGAGCGGCCCGGATCGATCCTCGTGTCCGTGCGCGACCGCCATACGGACACCCCGGTGGTGAGCGCCGACGTCAGCATCTGGCAGGCCGGCGGCTTCACCTGCGACACGTTCAGCGCCGCCCAATGGCAGCACGACCGCGCCCTGCACCTCGCGACCCAGTCGACGGAGGGCAGCGGCCGCACCGAATTCACCGGGCTCGCGCCCGGCCATTACGTCGTCACCTACGACCACTATCCCGTCACCCCGGCGCGCTGTGTCGAAGTGCACGGGGGCTGCGCGGCCACGGCCTGTTTCGACCTGGACCTGGACGCCAAGGTGACCATGACCTTCGAGACCTCCGACTGCCAGCCCAGCAGCTGCCGCACGGCCCGCGTGACCGACCGGGCGCTGGCCATGATCTCGTTCAACGGCGACAGTTCGTCCGACCTGCGGCCGTATGTCAGCGTGGCGGCGACCCCGCCCTGGACCGCGCTGCCGGACGATCCGCTCGTGTTCGCGCGCCGCATCCGCCAACCGGGGGCCCAGCGGTTCGAGGCCGCCCTGGCCTTCGAGCGGCGCTTTCCGGGCGCCGCGGTCGCGCCGCTGGCGGCGGCCGCGCCCGGCGGGGTCGGCGTCATGGGTCCCGGCGGCGTGCTGCCGCCCGCCCGCCTCGGCATCCTGGCCAACTTCGAAGCGGACGAGCGCACGCCCACGCCGATCGCCGGCAACGTCGGCGTCACCATGTCGCGCACCGAGACCGAGCCCACCGAAGACCTGTCCTTGTGGACCCTGATCCGCAACAGCACCGAGGCGCTCTCGTTCACCAACTACCTGAGCTTCATGGACACGCTGTTCTGCCCCGATAACGCGAACCAGCCGCGCGGCTTCGAAGGCGACCGTTTCGCGCGCAAGCAGGACATGTTCCAGGCCCTGCGCACGCGCCGCGCGCTGCCGTTCACCGACGCCGACGCCTACCGCGTGCTGAAAGTGGCGACCGAGGCCTTCGTGATGGTCAACTGCGGCTTCCTGTCCGAGCCGCTGGCCTTCGATCCCGGGTCCGACCTGGCCTACCTGGACCGGCGCGACATCCCGCCGGGGCGCGACCTCGAATCCGTGTTCACGGACGAATACCTGGAGCAGGTGAACGGCACCTCCGTGCTGCCCTACCTGGCCATCATCCGGCGCAAGCTGCCGGACGTGCCGGTGCTGCTGCCGCACGGCGTGGCCGAGGAGGAGGCCGAACTGTGCTTCGGCATCGTGCAGCAGCGCCTGGCCTCGCCCTGCATGATCGAACTGATCTGGTCCTACTGGCAGGAAGAGGGCATGCTGGTGCAGACCATGAACGCGATCACGCAGCGCTTCCAGAACCTGCGCTCGCCGCTGGCCAACGACCCGCTGGCGAACATGGAGATCGACCCGCTGCGGCCCTTGAACAATCTGATCTGGGGCTACACCCAGGACGAACAGCACCGCCTGACTGTGGTGCGCCGCAATTACGAATACGACCACCATTACGGCCTGCGCTTGGACGGCAAGGCCGTGCAGCGCTTCCGCCCGGCCGATTCGCGCTCCAAGTTCCTGGAGGCCTTCCACTTCCTGCTGCGCCTGTGCACCTCGTTCTACCGCCAGGACGACGACACCACCGTCAAGGCCGACGCCTTCCCGGTGCTGAACGCGCTCAAGGAAGTGCATCTGATCCTGTCGCAGGGCGCCCACAACCAGTTCGGCGACCTGCCGTCCACCGCCCGCATCGAGATGATGATGCAGCAGTGGATGCTGGCGCGGCCGGAGTTCCGCGAATTCCTGCCGACCCGCCTGATGGTGGCCTATCCCGAACCGTGGATGGACCGGGTGGACGCCATGAAGAAGGTGCAGGGCTGGACCGATACCAGCGTGATGCACTTCCGCGACCTGGCGATCTTCGGCGAACAGCTCCTGCTGTCGATCCGCTTCGGCGCCTGGAGCACGGTGTTCGAGCCGAACCAGGCCTTCAACTGGGCCCGCTTCTGGCGCCCGCAGGTGCAGGGCTACATCCACTCCTACCGCGCCGCCACCGGCGTCGACCTGACGGTGGACGCGCGCGATCCGGTGGCAGAAGGCACCTTGCCGGCGCTGCTGCTGCGCCAGCGCCTGGAACAGCAGCAGAGCGCCGCCATGGCCCGCTGACATGCGCGACTTCACCAGCGCCCTCTACCTCGGCCTCGACCATCCGTCGGACGCCGTGCGGTGGGAGGCGCTGACCCTGGGGCGCCCGGCGGCGCTCGAGGAGCCGCCCGGCGCGCGGGTGCTGGCCGCGCGGCTGGCGGCGCTGGCGGGCTGCGCGGCGGCGACGCTGGCCAGTTCGACCCTGCACCTGTTCTGGGACCTGTTCGCCATGCTGGGCGGTCCGCGCACGGCGGTCCTGGTCGACGCGGCCAGCTATCCGATCGCCCGCTGGGGCGCGGCGCGGGCGCAGCTGGCCGGCGCGGTGCTGGACAGCTTCGCCCATGGGGACGCGCGCGCGCTGGCCGGCCTGGCCGCCCGCCACGCGCGCGCGGGCCGGCGCCCGGTCGTGCTGGCCGACGGCTACGCGCCGCGCACCGGCCGCGCGCCGCCGTTGCGCGAGTACGCGGCCGTGGCGCGCGCGCACGGCGGCTGGCTGGTACTGGACGACACCCAGGCCTTCGGGGTGCTGGGTGCGCGGCCCGACCGCGAACATCCCTACGGCTGCGCGGGCGGCGGCACCTTGCGCTGGCAGGGCGTGCGCCCGGACCGGATCCTGCTTGGCTGTTCGTTGGCCAAGGCCTTCGGCGTGCCGCTGGCCTTCCTGGCGGGCGACGCTGCGGCGCTGGCGGCGTTCGAGGAGCGCAGCGAGGTGCGGGTGCATTGCAGTCCGCCGTCGGTGGCGCACGTGGCCTGCGCCCTGGCGGCCCTGACGCTCAACCGGCGCGCGGGCGCGGCGCTGCGGCGGCGTCTGGCGCAGCGCGTGGCCTGCTGGCGCGCCTGCCTCGCCAGCCACGGCTTGCAGGCGCGCGGCGGCTGGTTTCCGGTGCAGACCGTCCTGCTGCCGGCCGGGCTCGATCCGGGCGCGGCGTATGCGGCGCTGTTGGGACGCGGGGTACGGGCGGTGCCGCAGGCGCCCGGCGGCCGGGCGGCGCTGAGTTTTCTGCTGACGGTGCGGCATGGGCCGCACGACATCGAACAGGCTGTGGGCGCACTGGCCGCCGTGCTGGGCGCCGCGCACGCGGAAAGGAGTGGACATGGACACGCAGTTCGAAGCCTTGCCGTTTGAAGGGGAGGGCGAGGAGGAGTGGGAAGGCGAACGCGGACGGATGTTCGGCCGCGGCGCAGCGCCGCGCCGGCCCGCGCGCCCGCTGTTCAAGCCGCCGCGCGCGGCGGGGCCGTTGCGCGCGCCGCCGGGCCGCTGGCCCGGTCTGGGGCGCGGTCCCAAGCCACCGCCGCATCCGCATCCGCGTCCCTATCCGCGCCCGCGGCCGGGAGGTGGCCTGTGGCCGCGCTACATCCCGAGCTGGGGGCCGTACTGGCCGCTGGACGTGATTGCCCTGCCGAGCGTCGTGGATGGCGGCCCCGCGCCGTGGCCCGACGACGGTCCGTCGTCCGAACCCTGGCCGGATCAGGGGCCCGGCCAGGAACCGTGGCCGGACCGCGCGGACGGGTTCGGGGACGAACCGTGGCCGCAACAGGAAACGCCGCCCGTGCTGCAGGCTGCGCTCAACCGGCTGCCGGCGGCCACCCGCCCCGCCTATGCGGCGCTGGGCGCACTGCCGCAGGCGGTTAACGATGTGCGCAGCCGCGGACCCGGCCTGTACGCCATTACCTTCAATGTGGGCGGCCAGCCGCGCGCCTACAGCGGCCAGGCGGGCGACGTGCGGCGCCGCCTGCAGCAGCACCTGCTGTGCGCCCGCATGCTCGGTCTGGACGTGAGCGGCCACCAGGCCTTTGTCGCGCCCATGCCGGCCGCCGCGCCGCAGCAGCGGCGCGCGGTCGAACGCAGCCTGCACGCGACGATGTTCGCCAGCCAGCCGGGCGTTCTGACCAACCAGCGGCGCGAACTGGAACTGGAAGTGCTTGGACCGGCATGGTCCTGACATCAACAACACGGAGGTTGTCATGGCTTACGGATTGGAAAGCGGCGAGGAAGGTTGGTTCGAGGTGCTGGAAGTGGCGCCGGCCGGCCCGTTCAGCGAGGCGGAGGAACTGGAACTGGCCTACGAGCTGCTCGGGGTGTCGAACGAGGAGGAACTGGACCAGTTTCTCGGCAAGGTATTCTCCGGCGTCTGGAAAGGCATCAAGAAGGTCGGTTCCACGGTCGGCAAGGCCCTGAAGCCGCTGGGCGGCGTGCTGAAGGGGGTGGCGAAAGCCGCGCTGCCCTTCGTCGGCGGCGCGCTCGGCTCCTTCATTCCGATTCCCGGGGTCGGCACGGCGGTCGGCTCGGCCCTGGGCGGCGCCCTGAGCAAGGCGCTGGAGGCCGAGATGCTGGAGCTGGAAGGGCCGGAGCGGGAACTGGAAATGGCGCGCCGCTTCGTGCGCATCGCCGGCAGCGCGGCGCAGCAGATGGCGCACGCGCGGCCGGGTGCGGACCCGCATGCGCTGGCCCAGCGCGCGGTCGCCACCGCGCTGCGCGAACACGTCCCGGCGGCCCTCGCGGGCCAGGGCGGGACCTGGCAACGGCAGGGCGGGCGCATCGTCGTGCGGCTATGATCGTCGATTGCCATTGCCATGCCGGGGAAGGCGACGGCTTCTCCGGTCCCTGGGACAGCACGGCGTCGCTCGCGGCCTACCAGCGCCGCGCGCGCGCCGCCGGGATCGACCGCAGCGTGCTGTTCGCGGCCTTCCACAGCGACTACGGACGCGCCAACCGCAGCGTGGCGCGGCTGGTCGCGGCGCAGCCGGAACGCTACTTCGGCTTCGCCTTCGTGCACGCCGCGCGCGACGCGGGCCGCATCCACGCGCTGGTGCGCACCGGCGTCGAAGAGTACGGCTTCGTCGGCATCAAGCTGCACCGGCACGAGGCGCGCATCACGCGCGAAGTGTGCGAGGCGGCGCGCTATTTCGGCCTGCCCATCCTGTACGACCCGGTGGGCGAAACCCAGGTGGCGGAGCTGCTGGCGACGGATTTCCCCGACCTGAACTTCATCCTGCCACACCTAGGGAGCTTCGCCGACGATTGGGCCGCGCAGCTCGCGCTGATCGATCATCTGGTACGCCATCCCAACATCTACACCGACAGCGCCGGGGTGCGCCGCTTCGATTTGCTGGAGCAGGCCGTGCGGCGCGCCGGGCCGCATAAGGTGCTGTTCGGCTCGGACGGGCCATGGCTGCATCCGGGACTGGAGCTGGCCAAGATCCGCGCGCTCGGCCTGAATCACGAGGACCAAGCCCTGATCCTGGGCCACAACCTGCTGCGCCTGATCGGCCGCTGAACTAGCAGGAGCTGTTCCAGGCCTTGCGCCGTAGTTGCAAGGCGCGGTCGGTCACGCCCAGGCGCAGCGCGGCGCGCTGGTTGTTGTCGGCCTCCTCGGCCAGCACCAGCTGGATCGCGAGGTCGCCCGCGGCCTGGGTGATGCGCGCCAGTCCCATCCCCAGTGCCAGCGCGTGGCGCACCGCCTGTTCCAGGCGCCAGTCTGGCCAGGGCGCCGCGCCGGCGGCGGGGCGTTCCTCGGGCGGCACGGCGCCCAGCGTGATCGGACCGGGGCCGCTATGCCGGTGCCACAGGCGCGCCACCGTCTGGCGCAATTCGCGCACGTTGCCGGGGTAGGGCCGCGCCAGCAGGTATTCGCGCACGCCCGGGTCGAGCTCCGGCGGCGGCCCGCCCGCCAGCTGGGACAGGAAGTGGGCCGCCAGCGGCAGGATGTCCGCGCTGCGTTCGCGCAGCGGCGGCGTGCGGCAGCGCCACGCCGCGATGCGGTAGAACAGGTCGGCCCGGAAGCGTCCCTGTTCGACCTCGGCCTCGAGGTCGCGGTGGGTGGCGCACACCAGGCGGAAGCGGGCGTGCTGCCAGCTGTTGCCGCCGACCCGCTTGTACTGGTGCTCCTGGATCGCGCGCAGCAGCTGCGCCTGCAGCGCCAGCGGCAGTTCGCCGATCTCGTCGAGGAACAGGACGCCGCCGTCGGCCAGCGCGAACGCGCCCTCGCGCGCGGCGGCCGCGCCGGTGAAGGCGCCCCGTTCGTGACCGAACAATTCGCTGCCCGCCAGTTCCGGCGCCAAGGTGGTGCAGTCGAGGACGATGAAGGGGCCGCGCCCGGCGCCGACCCGGTGCACGGCTTGGGCCAGCAGGTCCTTGCCGGTGCCGGTCTCGCCCGTGATGAGGACGGCCGAATCGGTGAAGGCCGCCACTTCGAGCACCCTGTGGACCAGGGCCAGCCAGGCGGGGCTGGCGCCCACCAGCAGCGCGCGCACCGGCTCGGAAGCGGCCAGGTCGCGCACGGCGCCCCAGCGCGCCAGGCGCGCCACCACCTCCTGCACCCGCGGCTGGCCGTCCTGCCAGCACAGCACGTCCGCCGCGCCCTGGTCGAGCCAGGCCCACAGGGTGCTGGTGGAGGGCGGCTGGCCCACCGCCGCCGCCAGCACCGGGGCGCCGCCGCAGCGGGGCCGCAACTGGGCCAGGAAGTCGACGTCGGCCGCGTCCAGCAGCACCAGCCCGTAGCCGTCCGGCAGACGCATGCCATCCTGGACCCTTACCCCGGCTGCCGTGAGCGCCGCGACGGTTCCGGCGCGGCAGGCGGCGGACACGGCGGGCGAACTCAGCATCCAAAGCGCATACGTCACGAGCACGCTCCCAGGATAACTCATTGATCGGACGCAAGTTTTTTGCGCGCCGGGCTTGACGGAGCAGTATAGCGGAGTCGGCGCTAGGCACCGTTTGATGTGTCCCAATGTGGACACAGGGGGAGCGGATTCAGACGGCGGGACCGAGCCTGGCGGTGCCGCCTTCGACCACGACCGCCGAGAATACCCGGCGTTCCGGATAGCTCGTATTGGAGCGGATCAAGCCGAGCAGCATGTCGGCGGTCGCCACCGCCATCGGCTGCACCGGCTGGCGCAAGGTGGTGAGCTGGTAGCTGAGCCAGCCGGCCGAGGCGATGCCGTCGAAACCGGTGATCGACAGCTGGCCGGGGATGTCGAGCCGAAAGTCGTGGCGGGCGCTGTCGATGCAGCCGATCGCCATCACGTCGTTGCCGCAGATGATGGCGTCCGGCGCCGTGCCGGACTGGTCCATGATGGCGCGCATGCCGCGCCCGCCGCTGGCGTAGTCGTATTCTCCGGCCACGACGACCGGCGCCGGCAGGGCCAGTTCGCGCAGGCGGTCGGTGATGCCGCGCCGCCGCTCCTGGGCGATGGACGAGTCGGCCGGACCATCGATCAGGCCGAAGCGCTTGTGGCCGGCGCCGGCCAGGCGCGAGACCATGGTGCGCGCCGCCTCGTACTGGTCGCACACGATGGCGTTGGCCTGCTGGTCACGCAGGTGGCGGTTGAACAGGACGAAGGGCACGCAGCGCCGGTCGAACTCGGCTGCCTGCACGGCGGACAGGCGCGCCGCCACCACCGCGCCGTCGATCGGATGCTGCCACACCTCGGCCAGGGTACGGTCGAGCTCGTTCTCGCGCGGGAAGCTGAACAGCACCACGCGCACCCCGCGTTCGGCGAACTGGCGGGTGAGCTCGGTCAGGATGTCGGGGTAGTGCAGGATGGCCAGCTCGTTGACCACCACGCCGACCAGGTTGGAGCGGCGCGTGATCAGGCTGCGCGCCGCCGCGTTCGGGGTGTAGTCCAGCTCCTGGGCCGCCTTCATCACGCGCGCGTACGTCTCCTTGGAAACGCTGGCGCCCGGCTTGAAGCAGCGCGACACGGCCGACTGCGACACGCCGGCGCGGCTGGCCACGTCGTAGGAGGTGACGCGGCGCGTGGGGCGGCGGATCAGGCTTTGGATGTCGCCAATGGTGTCGCTGACGGGAGGCAAGGAACTGGTCATCCAGCCATGATAGCGCCGCCTATTCCCGCATGGCAATAAATTTCCGTGCGGAAATGCAACACTTCAAGTTGGGATGACAAGCATTAAGAAACAGCCACGGCCGCCCATGATCGCATTACAATGCTGCCAGTTTGATCCACTCCGCTTGTATGCCGCGCCGGATATTGATACGTGTTCTGCTCTCGCTCGTGCTGCTGGTTTCCCAGCAGATGGCGTTGTCGCACGTGTTGTCGCACTGGGCCGCGCGCAGCGCCTCCCTGGCCGAGTCCGGCCACGGCCGGGTCAAGCCGCCGCGCAGCCTGGCGCCGGACCAGTCCTGCGAGCAGTGTCTCGCGTTCGCCCAGATCGCGGGCGCGCCGGGACGCGAACTGCGTTTCTTCCTGCCGCCGGCCCCGCCCAGCGGGCCGCTCGCGCAGCCGGCCGGCGACCACGCCGCCAAGCAGCGCATCGTTCCCTTCCAGTCGCGCGCACCGCCCGCCTTCGCCTGATTCTTGCCCCTGGTTCGCACGCGCGCCGCCGGCGCGCGTGCGCCTATCGCCATTTTCAGACGAACACCATGCGATACACATCGATGTGCGCGGCCCTGGCCGCCGCCTTTGTTCTTCCCTTGCCGGCCCAGGCCGGCGAGGATCCCGGCCTTGCCGCCATCCGCGCCGAGATCGCCCGGATGAAGCAGGATTACGAAGCGCGCCTGGCCGCGCTCGAACAGCGCCTGCAGGACGCCCAGGCCGCCGCGGCCCAGGCCCAGAACGCCGCCCAGCAGGCGGCCAGCGCCCCGGCCGCGCCGCCGCCCCCAGCCGCGCCAGCCGCGGCCAACGCCTTCAATCCCGCCATTTCGCTGGTCCTGGGCGGCACCTTCAACGACCTGCAACGCGACCCCGCCACCTGGCACCTGGGCGGCTTCATGCCCCCGGCGGGCGAAGTCGGGCCGGGCCCGCGCAGCTTCGCGCTGGGCGAATCCGAGCTGACCCTGGCGGCCAACATCGATCCGCTGTTTTCCGGCCAGCTGACGTTCGCGCTCGGTGCCGAGAACGAGGTGTCGGTGGAAGAGGCCTTCCTGCAGACCCGGGCGCTGGCCAGCGGCGTGAACTTGCGCGCCGGCCGCTTCCTGTCCCGCCTCGGCTACTTGAACAGCCAGCACGCCCACGCCTGGGATTTCGTCGACGCTCCGCTGGCCTACCAGGCCTTTTTCGGCGGCCAATACAAGCCGGACGGCGTGCAGCTGACCTGGCTCGCGCCGACCGACACCTATGTCGAACTGGGCGCCGAACTGGGTAACGGTAGCGGCTTCCCTGGCACCGACCGCAACAAGAACGGGGCCGGCGCCGGCGTGCTGTTCGCGCACGTGGGCGGCGACCTCGGCGACTCCGGCAGCTGGCGCGCCGGCCTGTCCTACCTGCGCACGCGCGCCGCCGACCGCGCCTTCGACGAGGAGACCGGCGTGGCGAGCTTCAGCGGCCGCTCGCGCCTGTGGGTGGCCGACGCCATCTACAAGTGGGCGCCGAACGGCAATCCGACCCAGCGGAACTTCAAGCTCCAGGGCGAGTACTTCCGCCGCCGCGAGACGGGCAGCCTGGCGCTCGCCGACAGCGCCGGCGGCTACGCCGGCACCCAGACCGGCTGGTATGCCCAGGCCGTGTACCAGTTCATGCCGACCTGGCGCGCCGGCCTGCGCTACGACCGGCTCGACTCCGGCACCCCGGCCCTCGGCCTGGATCCGGCCCTGTTCCCGACGCTGGCCCGCTACCAGCCGGCGCGCGCCAGCGCGATGCTGGACTGGAGCCCGTCCGAGTTCTCGCGCCTGCGCCTGCAGTTCGCGCGCGACCGCGCCCGCCGCGGCGCGGCCGACAACCAGCTCTACCTTCAATACATCATGAGCCTGGGCACGCACGCGGCCCACGCGTTCTAAGGAGTGGACATGCAACGCAAACTCTTCGCCGCCGCGCTGCTCGCGCTGGCCGCCTTGGCCGCCCCCGCGGCCCAGGCCCTCAACGTCCTGGCCTGCGAGCCGGAATGGGAAGCCCTCGCCAACGAATTGGGCGGGGACAAGGTCAAGGCCAGCAGCGCCACCAACGCCCTGCAGGACCCGCACCGGGTCGAAGCGCGCCCTGGCCTCATCGCCCGCACCCGTAACGCCGACCTGCTGGTCTGCAGCGGCCTCGAACTGGAAGCGGGCTGGCTGCCGGTCCTGGTCCAGCAATCCGGCAACGGCAAGATCGCGCCGGGCCAGCCGGGCCACTTCGAGGCGGGCAGCTTCGTGCCGCGCCTGGACGTGCCCTCGCGCCTGGACCGCAGCGAAGGCGACGTGCACGCCGCCGGCAATCCCCACATCCAGCAGGACCCGCACAACATCGCCCTGGTGGCCGCGGCCCTGTCCAAGCGCCTGGCCGAGCTCGATCCGGCCGACGCCGCCTATTTCCAGGCCCGCCTGAAGGACTTCACGGCGCGCTGGAGCGCGGCCATGCTGCGCTGGGAGAAGCAGGCCGCGCCGCTGCGCGGGGTGGCCGTGGTGGAGCACCACAAGAACATGGAATACCTGCTGCACTGGCTGGGCATGCACCAGGTCGGCACGCTGGAACCCAAGCCGGGCGTGGAGCCGTCCGCGGCCCACCTGGCCGAACTGCTGAACCAGTTGCAGCGCCAGCCGGCCAAACTGGTCCTGCGCGCCGCCTACCAGGATCCGCGCGCTTCCCAATGGCTGTCGGAGCGGGCCCGGATCCCGGCCGTGGTGGTGCCGTTCACCGTCGGCGCGGATGAGCAATCGAAAAATCTGTTCGCACTGTTCGATGCCACTGTGCAACGCCTGACGGAAGCGGCCAAATGAGCGGATTCGACTTCATGATCGTGCTGCCGGCCTTCCTGGCCGGCCTGCTGGTACTGGCCACCCACATTCCCCTCGGCGCCCAGGTGCTCAAGCGGGGCATCGTGTTCATCGACCTGGCGATCGCGCAGATCGCCGCGCTCGGCGTGATCCTGGCCGGCGTGGGCGACCTCGATCCGCACGGCTGGGCCGTGCAGGCTGCCGCCGGCGTGGCGGCCGGGCTCGGCGCCTTGTTGCTGACCTGGACCGAAAAGCGCTGGCCCGAGGTGCAGGAAGCCCAGATCGGCGTGCTGTTCATCCTGGCCGCCACCGCCGGCCTGCTGCTGGTGGCGCACAACCCGCATGGCGGCGAGCACCTGCAGGATTTGCTGGCCGGCCAGATCCTCTGGGTGACTTATGGGCAACTGCTGATGCCCGCGGTCGGCGCGGCCGTGATCCTCGTGCTCCTGGCCCTGTTTCGCGACCGCCTCGGGCGCCTCGGCTTCTACCTGGTGTTCGCGCTGGCCGTGACGGCTTCGGTGCAACTGGTGGGCGTGTATCTCGTGTTCGCCAGCCTGATCGTGCCGAGCCTGGCCGTGCGCCACTACCGCGCCGGGCTGAAGCTGCCGCTGGCCTACCTGACCGGCATTGCCGGTTATGGCGCAGGCCTGTTGCTGTCGACCGTGTACGACTTGCCGTCCGGCGCGCTGATCGTGTGGTGCCTGAGCCTCACGGCGATGGCCGTGTACGCGGCCGGGCCCGGACGCACCACGCCGGCCCGCGTCGGCGCCCACTAGGCAGGGGCGGCGCGCACGCTTGTGCGCCCGCAAAGGCCGGGGAGGGTGGGCGATTAGAGTGCTAGCACTTCCGCACGGAGTGCAGCGCATGGCCCGCCCATCCCATACCCGCGATCAACATCACACCTTCGTCTGGTTCCGCGACGCGGCCGAGGGTGGCAACGCCTACGCGCAGTTCAACCTCGGCTTGCTGTACAAAAAGGGCGAGGGTGTCGAGCGCGACTACGGCCACGCCTTCAAGTGGCTGCATGCGGCCGCCCTGCAAGGCCTCGCCTACGCCCAGAATCATCTCGGTGCGCTCTACTACAACGGCCGCGGCGTGGTGCAGGACGATGCCGAAGCGGTGCGCTGGTTCCGGCGCGCCGCCGAACAGGGCGATGCCTCGGCCCAGCAGAACCTTGGCCAGATGTACCAGCGCGGGCGCGGGGTCGAACCGTGCGCCGAGCAAGCCTGTGCCTGGTTCTACCGCGCCGCCGAACAGGGCGTGGCGAGCGCCCAGGCGCTGCTGGCGGCCTGTTACCTGCACGGTTGCGGCGCGCCGCGCAACCTGGCGCTGGCCGTGGCCTGGTATCGCAAGGCGGCGGTGCAGGGCGACGCGGCCTCCCAGCATCAGCTCGGGCTCATGTACCGCGCCGGACAGGGCGTGGAGCGCAACGACGTGATCGCCGCCGGCTGGTTCCGGCAGGCAGCGGCGCAAGGCTGCGCGGCCGGACAGCGCATGCTGGCGACCGTGTACCTGGAGGGGCGCGGCGTGCGCGTCGATCCCGTGCGCGCGCATGGCTGGATGGAGCGCGCGGCCGAGCAGGGCGAGCGCGACGCCCAGTTCGCGCTCGGCGTGCTGTTGTCGGGCGGCGCCGGGGTGGCGCCGGACCCGGCGCGTGCGGCCGCCTGGTTCGTGCGCGCCGCCGAACAGGGACACGCGCTGGCCCAGTACAACCTCGGCAGCCTGCACGCGACCGGCCGCGGCGTGGCGCGCGACCTGGTGCAGGCCTTGTACTGGTACCGCCGCGCCGCGGCCCATGGCGTGGCGGCGGCCCAGTTCAATCTGGGCGTGATGTACGCGACCGGTCAGGGCGTCGAGCGTTCGCCCCAGTGCGCCGCGGACTGGTACCGGCATGCGGCCGGCCAGGGCGACGCCAGCGCCCAGAACAACCTTGGCGTGCTGTACGAAACCGGCGCCGGCCTGGAGCGGGATGAGGTGGAAGCGGCGGCCTGGTACGGCCGCGCGGCGGACCAGGGGCACGCGCTGGCCCAGTACAACCTGGCTTCCCTGTACCGCGCCGGGCGGGGCGTGCCCTGCGATCCGGTGCGCGCCTACATGTGGCTGTGGCTGGCTGCCGAGGCCGGCGACGCGGCCGCGCTGGCGGCGCGCGCGGCGGCCGCGCAGGCGCTCACGCCGCAGCAGTTCGGTGTGGCGCTGGACCTGGCACGCCAGCGGCGCTGCTCGCCTGCCGGCGCTCGATGAACAGGGAATTGCCCGGGATCTTCTTGGCCTGCTTCTTGGCGTCGCTGGCGGCGCGCGCCACCTCGTGGTGGCTGCCTCCGTAGTGCGGCTCGAAGCGGGCCACGCCCAGGGACAGGGCCAGCAGCGGATGGAACACTTTGCGGCCCTGGCGGTCCTCGCTCGGATAGCCGCCGGCGGCGCGGTCCTGGTCGGTGTAGTAGGCGCCGATGGCGGCGGCAAAGCCGTCCAGCACCGCGCGGCAGCGGTGTTCGAAGTCCTCGCTCTGGAACACCACGATGAAGTCGTCGCCGCCGATGTGGCCGACGAAATCGCGGTCGGCGTCGGCCTGCTGGCGCAGCAGGGCGCCGGTCAGCTGGATCACGTCGTCGCCCTTGCGGTAGCCGTAGACGTCGTTGAAGGGTTTGAAGTGGTCGAGGTCCGCGTAGCAGATCCAGAAGCGCGCGCCGGAAGCGAGCAGGCGCTCGACGTGCTCGTTGATCGGCACGTTGCCGGGCAGCTGGGTCAGCGGATTGGCGTAGCGGGCGGCGAGGATCTGCAGCTGGGTGATCTCGCGCATCAGGTCCTGGCTGCGGCCCATGCCCACGTAGCGGCCCTGGGCGGTGACGATGAAGCCGTTATGCAGGTGGTGGGCGGCGGAACTGGCCAGGCGCAAGGAGAGGTCCTGCAAGGTGGCGTGCTGGTCCACGATGATCGGATCGGCGTCCATGATGGTGGTGCACGGCTTGCGGCCGGACAGCTCGCGTTGGTAGGGCCGCGCGTACTGCTCGATCATGTCGTAGCGGTTCACCAGGCCGAGCGGCACCCCGTCGGCGGTCACCACCGGCACGATGGCGAGGCTGCGGTCGGCGGCGAAGCGCTGGTAGAGCGCGTCGTTGCTGGTGGTCGGCGCCACCGCGGCCACCGCTTGCACCAGGCCCGCGACCGTGGGCTGGCGGGTGTCGTGGCCGGCTTGCGGATAGACGGCCACGCCGCGCCGGCCGAGCGCGCTCATGACCTCGGCCGGCAGCGCCGTGGCGGGGGTGGGCAGCGGCCGGCCCAGGTGGTAGCCCTGGCCGTAGCGCACTCCCAGGTCGCGCAGGACCAGCAGTTCGGCCTGGGTCTCGATGCCCTCGGCGATGACCAGGGTGTTGGACTGCTCCGCGATCTCCTGGATCGAGCGCACGAACTGCAGCTTGACCGGGTCGCAGTTGATCCCCTGGATGAAGTGCATGTCGATCTTGACGTAGTCCGGACGCAGCTCGGACCACAGGCGCAGGCTGGAAAAGCCCTCGCCCAGGTCGTCGATGGCGATCCGAAAGCCCATGTCGCGGTAGTGCAGCACGGCCTCGCGCATCAGGCCATAGTCGAGGGTCGGCTCGTTCTCGGTCAGCTCGATGATCACGCGCTCGGGGCTGATGCCGATCGCGCGGATCAGGTCCATGGTCTGGCCGTGGCGGGCGTCGCGCTGGAGCAGGCTTTCCGGACTCACGTTGAGGAACAGCTTGCCCGGCAGGTCCAGTTCCGCGAAGCGCTCCAGCACCACGCGCCGGCACAAGTGCTCGACCTGCACCGTCATGCCGCAGGAGCGGGCCGCCTTGAACAGGTTCAGGGGCGAGTGCAGGGGGCTGTCGGAGGGGCCCCGGATCAGGCCCTCGTAGCCGAGGATTTCGCCGCTGTCCATCTGCACCAGGGGCTGGAGCAGGGCGGTCAGCTGGCGGCGCGCGACGATGTCGTGCAGGTGGTGGACCAGGCTCGCTTCCATGGTCCGCAAGTTCCCTTCATCGGGCATGACAACACTCCTTATTCTTTCTTCATGTTATCTTTCCGAGGTGACAGAATCGTGACAGAATGGGACGATGCCCAAGTTAATTACACTCTTAGTTGCATGGGGTCTGACCCCGGTGGTGGCGCAGGCGGCAAGCCTGGCGGTGACGGTCCATGACGCGGGCGGCAAGCCGCTGGCCGACACGGTGGTCTACGCGGAGCCGGAGAGCGGCGCCGTGCCGCGCCCGCTGACGCCGGCCGTGATCGAGCAGAAGGGACTCAAGTTCATCCCGCTGGTCACCGTGATCCAGGCCGGCAGCCGCATCAATTTCCCCAACAACGACAAGGTGCGCCACCACATCTACTCGTTCTCGCCGGCGCACAAGTTCGATCAGAAGCTGTATTCCGGCGTGATGGCGCCGCCCCAGCTATTCGACAAGGCCGGCACCGTGGTCCTGGGCTGCAATATCCACGACCGGATGATCGCCTACGTGAAGGTGGTCGACACGCCGTTCTTCGCCAAGACCGACGCCGCCGGCGTGGCGCGCATCGAGCTGCCGGCCGCGGGCCGCTACAAGCTCACGGCCTGGCATTACCAGATGACGGCCGGCGCCAACGGCGAACAGCAGGTTGCCGTGCGCGCCGGCGAGGCCGCCACCGCCGCCAGCTTCGCGCTCGCCCTCAAGCCGCCGGTGACGGAAGCCGATTCCGGGGCCGACGGCTACTGATCATGAGTCTTCACTTCCGCAGCCTGGAAGGGCGGATCGCCACCCTGTTCCTGGTGCTGATCATCGCCGTCCAGGTGCTCGGCCTGGTGTTCATCCAGCGCGGCATCGTCAGCAACGCGCGCGCCGCGATCGCGGCCGAACTGGCCAACGGCGAAAAGGTGTTTCGCAAGCTGCTGGAACAGAACGCCCAGAAGCGCCGCTCGAGCGCCCAGATCCTGGCGCGCGACACCGGCTTCCTCCAGGCCGTGGGCAACCACGCCAACGACGACCTGCCGACCATCGAATCGGCCCTCAAGAACAGTGGCGACCGGGCGCGGGCCGATCTGACCATGCTGATCGGCGCCGAGCGCAAGGCGATCGTCTCGACCGGCGTGGCGCAGGCCGGCACGCTGGAAAAGCTGGTCGCGGGTCTGCTCGACCAGGCAGAACAGGCCGAAAGCGCCAGCGGCATCGCCGTGGTGGACGGCAAGCCCTACCAGATCGTCGTGACGCCGGTGCGGGCGCCGATCACCATCGCCTGGGTCGTGATGGGCTTCGCCATCGACAACCAGCTCGCGCGCGACATGAACGACTTGTCGGCGCTGGACGTGATCATCGTCACCGGCGCCCCGGACGGCCGCTGGCAGGCGGTGGGCGGCACCCCCGGCGCGGCGCAGCAAGGCCGCATCGCCGCCCAGCTGACCGGCCTGGACGCGGCGGCCGGCAAGGCCTTCGACCTGGACCTGGAGGGCGCCCGCTACGGCGCGCGTCTGGTACGCATCGGCGCCGATGGTGCGCACGCGGCCGGCGCCGTGCTGGCCCGTTCGATCGACGCGGCCACCGCCGAATACGCCCAGTTGCAGCGCCGCCTGATTCTGCTCACCCTGGCCGGCACCGTGCTGGCCGGCGTGGTCGCCGTGCTGACCGCCAAGCGCATCGCGCAGCCGCTGCAGCAGCTGGCCGGCGCGGCGCGCCGCTTCGAGCGCGGCGACTACGCGGGCAGCGTCGGCCTGCGCCGGCGCGATGAAGTCGGCGCCCTGGCCCAGGCCTTCGACGCCATGCGCGACGGTATCGTGCGGCGCGAGGAGGAAGTGCGCCGCCTGGCGTACTGGGATCCCTTGACCAGCCTGCCGAACCGCGCCCAGTTCGTGCAGCTCCTGACCGCCTCGCTCGAAGCGGCGCGCCGCAGCGGACGCCAGGTGTATGTGCTGATGATGGACCTGGACCGCTTCAAGCACGTCAACGACGTGATGGGCCACAGCTTCGGCGACGCGCTCCTGCGCGCGGTGGCGGGACGCCTGCGCGCGACCGTGCAGCGCGCGCATGCCGCGGCCCAGGTGGCGCGCCTGGGAGGAGACGAATTCGCCGTGCTGCTGCCGGAAGCGGACGAACAGCACGCGCGCGTGCTCGCCGCCATGGTGCTGCGCGTGCTGGAGGAGCCCCTGTCGCTGGACGAACAGACGGTCGACATCGGCGCCGGCCTGGGCATCGCCGGCTTCCCGGACCACGCGGACGACGCCGAGGCCCTGATGTCGATGGCCGAAGTGGCGATGTACGTGGCCAAGCAGCGCCGCGAAGGCGCCGTTGTGTACGACAGCGCGATCGACCAGAGCAGCGCCCAGAGCCTGTCCCTGCTGACCGAGCTGCGCAACGCCGCCGAACGCGGCGAGTTCCGCCTGTTCGTGCAGCCCAAGATCCGGCTCGATACCGGCGCGGTGGTCGGGGCCGAGGCGCTGGTGCGCTGGCAGCATCCGGAGCGCGGCAACGTGTTCCCGGACGCCTTCATTCCGTTCGCCGAGCAGACCGGTTTCATTCGCGTCCTGACCCGCTGGGTGCTGGACCAGGCGGCCGCCCTGTGCCGCGACCTGCAGCAGCAGGGCCTTGGCCTCAAGCTCTCGGTCAACCTGTCCACGCGCGACCTGCTGGACCAGGACCTGCCGAACCAGTTCCGCGACCTGCTCGCGCGCCACCACCTGGCGCCGACCGCGTTCTGCCTGGAGATCACCGAAAGCGCGATCATGGACGACCCGGTGCGCGCCCAGCAGACGCTGTACCGCCTGCACCAGATGGGAGTGGACCTGTCGATCGACGATTTCGGCACCGGCTACTCCTCGCTCGCCTACCTCAAGCGCCTGCCGGTGAACGAACTGAAGATCGACAAATCCTTCGTCCTCAACATGACCGAAGACAGCGGCGACATCAAGATCGTGCGCTCCACCATCGACCTGGGCCACAACATGGGCCTGCGCGTGGTGGCCGAAGGGATCGAGAACGAAGCCGTGTGGCGCCTGCTGGCCGATCTTGGCTGCGACCAGGGCCAGGGCTACTTCATGAGCCGGCCGATCCCCGCAGCCGACCTGGCCGGGTGGGTGCGCGCGTGGCGCCCGCCGGCGCTCGATCCCGAGGCCGACGCCACCGGCGCGATCGTCGCCAACTGAGGCGATCTTCCCAACAATCTTCGGTCCGTTTCGCGCTATGATCGCCGGCGCCGCCGCCGCGGCTTGACCATTCCACCGAAACGGATTCCGACATGCGCATTCTCCAAGCAACGCTCGTGGCCAGCCTGTGCGCGGCCGTCAGCGGCTCCGCCTACGCGGACGCCTGCCGTTCCGCCGGCACGCCGCTGGCCTATCCCGCCGCCCGCAAGACCGACCAGACCGACAACTATCACGGCACCGTCGTCGCCGATCCCTACCGCTGGCTGGAGGACGCCAACAGCGCCGAGACGCACGCCTGGGTGGAGGCGGAGAACAAGGTCACGCAGGCCTGGCTGTCCCAGATTCCGCAGCGCGCGGCGATCAAGGAGCGCCTGACCAAGTTGTGGAACTACGAGCGTTACAGCGTGCCGTTCAAGGAGGGCGGGCGCTACTTCTACAGCCGTAACGACGGCCTGCAGAACCAGGCGGTCCTGTACACGATGAAGAGCCTGTCCGACACGCCGCGCATGCTGCTGGATCCGAACGCCCTGTCCGCCGACGGCACCGTGGCGCTGGCCGGCATGGCGGTGAGCCCGGACGGCAAGCTGCTCGCCTACGGCACCGCCGCATCCGGCTCCGACTGGAACGAATGGCACGTGCGCGACATCGAAACCGGGAAGGACCTGCCGGACCAGATCAAGTGGGTCAAATTCTCGAATACCTCGTGGTCGCACGACGGCAAGGGCTTCTTCTACAGCCGCTACGACGAGCCGAAGGAAGCGACCAAGCTGGCCGACGTGAACTACTACCAGAAGCTGTACTACCACCAGGTCGGCACGCCGCAAGGCGCCGACGTCCTGGTGTACGACCGCCCGGACGAGAAGGAGTGGGGCTTCGGCGGCCACGTCACCGACGACGGCCGCTATCTCGTGATCACCGCATCCAAGGGCACGGCGCACAAGTACCGCGTGTTCTACAAGGACCTGACCAAGGCAGGCAGCAAGGTCACGCCGCTGATCGACGAATTCACGGCCGCCTGGGACTTCATCGACAACGACGGCAGCGTGTTCTACTTCATCACGGACAAGAAGGCGCCGCGCTCGCGCATCGTCGCCGTGGACCTGCGCCATCCGGAGGAAGCGAACTGGAAGACCATCGTGCCCGAATCGGAGCACGCCCTCGATGGCGCCAGCCTGGTGAACCACCAGCTGGTGGTGAGCTACCTGGCCGACGCCAAGAGCCTGGTGCGGGTGTTCGACCTGCACGGCAAGGCGGTGCGCGACATCGCGCTGCCGGGGATCGGCTCGGCCGGCGGCTTCGGCGGCAAGCGCGGCGACACGGAGACCTTCTACTCCTTCGCCAGCTTCACCAATCCGACCACCATCTACCGCTATGACCTCAAGACCGGCGCGAGCAGCGTGTTCCGCCAGCCCAAGGTCGCGTTCAACCCGGAGGACTACCAGACGCGCCAGGTGTTCTACACCAGCCGCGACGGCACCCGGGTGCCGATGTTCATCGTGTCCAAGAAAGGGCTCAAGATGGACGGCTCGAATCCCACCTACCTGTACGGCTACGGCGGCTTCAATATCTCGCTGACGCCGAGCTTCTCGCCGGCCAACCTGGCCTGGATGGAGATGGGCGGCGTGTACGCGCTGGCCAACCTGCGCGGGGGCGGCGAGTACGGCGAGGACTGGCACCAGGCCGGCACCAAGCAGCACAAGCAGAACGTGTTCGACGACTTCATCGGCGCGGCCGAATGGCTGATCGCGAACAAGGTGACCTCGACGCCGAAGCTGGCGATCGGCGGCGGCTCCAACGGCGGCCTGTTGATCGGCGCGGTGATGACCCAGCGTCCGGAGCTGTTCGGCGCGGCCATTCCGCAGGTAGGCGTGATGGACATGCTGCGCTTCCACAAGTTCACGATCGGCTGGGCCTGGACCTCGGATTACGGTTCGGCGGACAACGCGGACGAGTTCAAGGCGCTGGTGAAGTACTCGCCGCTGCACAACCTCAAGCCCGGCACCTGCTACCCGGCCACGATGATCACGACGGCCGACCATGACGACCGCGTGGTGCCGGCGCACAGCTTCAAGTTCGCCGCCACGGCGCAGGCCGCGCAGGCGGGCGGCGCGCCGATCCTGATCCGGATCGACACCAAGGCCGGCCACGGCGCCGGCAAGCCGACCACGAAGCAGATCGAGGAAGTGGCCGACCGCTGGGGCTTCCTGACCCGGGCGCTCGACATGGGGGCCACCCCCACGACCGCCGGCGCCAGCCATTAAAAATCGGGGACAGACCCTGAGCCTTCCCCTCAAATTTTGCTCAGATATCATAGGTAAGCAGTATGGAAGTCAGCTCTGACGATGCCTCGTCAAGCTGACTTCGTGTCAGGTTGCCGGGATGGAGTTCGGTTAGCCAA